>Ga0126379_10003437_pt1 | contig 10244 bp, 9 predicted proteins | sample PanSoiMetPlot_24_FD_92640 | JGI IMG/M metagenome (GOLD analysis project Ga0126379, IMG submission 92640) | Tropical forest soil microbial communities from Panama - MetaG Plot_24 | ecosystem: Environmental > Terrestrial > Soil > Tropical forest > Bulk soil | place: Panama | collected 2016-02-17 | reverse complement strand
TTTCGCGCTGCTTTTTGCGTGGCTCGCGAACGTGGCGGAATTGGCCACGATTGTGGGTGCGTTCGCGGCAGGCATGGTGTTGAACAGCTTCTTCGACCAGGAAATCGAGGGTGCGTCGCTGCACGAACTTTTGTCGCCGCTTGAATCGCTGGTGGTACCGCTGTTTTTCGTGTGGATGGGAATTCAGGTGAAGCTCGAGACGATGGCGAACAAGGATGTCCTGATTGCCGGACTGGCGCTTACCGTCGTGGCTATCGCGGGGAAAGTCGCCGCTGGCTGGGGCTGCCCGCCCACGCTGAATCGTCTAGCGGTTGGATTTGGCATGATGCCCCGGGGAGAAGTGGGACTCATTTTCGCGGGCATCGGGAAGGGAATCGGCGTGGTGGACGAGGGACTCTTTTCCGCGGTGGTCTTACTGGTAATGGTGACCACAGTTCTCGCCCCGATCATGTTGCGCGCAACGATGGGCAGCAGCCCCGCTGCAGCGGCGCCGCCTTCCGGCGGGCACGACTAGAAAACTACAGTGCTTATCGGCTGGTGGCCAGGCGGCGCTCCACGTATTCCTTCACGTAGGCCTCAAACGCGTCGTCCAGCTTTTTTGTGAGGGCTCCGGGTTGCCCCGATCCGACGGTCTTGCCGGCGATTTCCGTCACGCCGATCACGTTGCGGTTGGTCGATGTGACGAAGACTTCGTCGGCCTCGTAGAGATCCTCCAGGCGCAAGGTTTGCTCCGCCACGCTGGCGCCGGCATCGGCCGCAATCTCCAGCAACACTCCACGGGTCACGCCCTCCAGACAACCCGAATTCAGCGGAGGCGTCAGCACTTTGCCGTTCTTCGCCGCAAAAATGTTCGCCGCGGTACACTCGCTCACTTCGCCGCGTTCGTTGAGCAACACCACTTCGTCAAACCCTTCGCGCTGCGCTTCTGCGGCAGCCCATACGCTGTTCAGCCAGGAAATGGTTTTCACGCCAGCCAGTGGCGAGGCCGCGTGCCGCCCGTGCTGACGAATGGCCAAGCGCACCGCATCGGGATAGAGCGGAAGATCGGCGGTGGTAATCACCAGGTCCACTTCCTGGAATTTTTCGTCGCTTCTCCAGTAGCCTGGGGAATTCCACACCAGGTAGATGCGCGCGCAGCCGGTTTGCACTTTGTTGGCGCGAATCACTTCCTGCAAATGTACGCGAACTTTAGCGCTGGTATAGCTGAGTGGGACGCGCGTGAGTGCGGCATCTTTTTCCAGCCTCCGCCAGTGGCGCTCGTAAGCGAATGCTTCGCCTTGCACAATCCGTGCGGTGGTGAAGAGCCCCCAGCCGCAGATCAGGCCTGCCTGGCCCGGGGACCACCGCGCTTTCTCCACTGGCACCAGTTCGTCGTTGTGAAACACAAATCGATGGATCACGTCGCCACCTGGCCTCGCCGCACGAATTAGTTGCTGCTCACATTGTACCGAACCTCGGGGACCACTGCCCAGAGATGGAGGGCGACGCTCGAGTGGTCACAGGGGCGCCGGGAGTACCTGAGTACCGCGCTGACGAATGAGGAGCGGGTGAAACCGCAATATAAGACGCCAGAGATCGAACTGCTCAGCGTAGGCACGGTCGGACGCGCCGGCGAGTTCCGCCACCGAAGAGTAGTCGCCCGGTGACCTGCACCGATATTGTGCGCACCGCAGCCTTGTCGTTCCGAACGGAGTGAGGAATCCCTCTTCGAGTTATCCGCAAGAGAAACTCTTGCACACAGTAGAGGAGAGGGTTCCTGGGAGTCATGCGAGATCGGACTTATTTCTCCTACATCGGGCCGGTGACTCGGGCGCGATCTATGCCGGCGTAATAAGCAACCTTCCCGTCCGAATTGCGCAACACCAACAAGAGCTGGTTCCCGGCTTCACACAAAAATACAACATCACAAAACTAGTTTGGTGTGAGTCGCATTCGAGCATTCTTGCGGCCATTCCCTAGGAAAAAGAGCTTAAAGGCTGGCCAAGGTCCAAGAAGGTAGCGTTGATCGAGAAGAGCAACCCGGGGTGGAAGGATTTGAGCCTCCCTCAAAAGAGCGAACAGCCAACCACGTCATCCCGAACGGAATCTGCGAAGTGAGGAATCCCTCTTCGATCGACCCTCCGGGAGGAATTCCTCGGACAAGTTCAACGCTATGAATGAACGCGATGTCAGCCTACTTCGCCACGGGACTCATCGGGACGATGAATTGGCAGCCGAGCAGGTATTGGTAGAGATGATCCAGCGGGTCCGGTGGATGTAATTCATGAGCATGTACTAACCCGTCTGTGGCGTTCCATTTCCAATCCGGCATTTTGCCGGACGCTTGCCATTGCTGCAGATTTGCTTCCGGCATTGGGAAAACACTGAGACGCACATTTTCGCGGAATAGCTTCGCCAGTCCCTCCAGCAAGCTTCCACCGAGATCCTTGTAGCGGTCCTGCAGCGCCCAGATCGCAATCGATAGTCCCACAGCAAAATGGATGCGCGCCTTGGTGAATCGGTTCACAAACGCGCACATCTTGTATAACTCCTGCTCCCGAAAAACCAGCACCCCGCTTCCCAACTTGTGCAGGTCCTCCACGTGCTCAACAATCTCTGGAGCGGATAAGGGAAACTGTGTGATGGGATTGCCTGCTCCACTAAGACAAAAGAAGCCGATCGCGCCCTTGCTTTGCGCAAGGTCCTCTTGCGGAATTTGCGCCAGGGTGTTCTGGATCAGGTCGGCGTGAAAATACTGCACGAGATCGAAGGCCCCGGGCGCGAGCACGACGGCTTTTTTGTAAAGCACCTCATCGGGCGGCAGGATTTTGCCATCGACGGGGAACACGATTGCCTCCGCGAGACCCCACGTGATGAGCGAAGCGTGAAGAAGACGCCGATTCCACTTCTCAAAGGCCGGGCCCGATAGCTCCACGCAATCGATTTCAATGCGCGACAACGGAACATCTTCGGCCACACTTTTCAGGAACTCCTCCGGGGCGCCCAGATGATGAAACACGGCGTAGATCAGGTTGACGCCCAGAACTCCAATGGCCTCTTGTTGGTGAAGGTTTGAAGGGTCCTGCAGATTGACGTGCAGAACAACGTCGCTGGCTTCACCTCTCGGGTGCGTCTGGAAGCGCACACCGAGCCAGCCGTGGCACTCGTTAGTGCCAGAAAAATTGCGCGCCGACATCGTGTCGACGAACGAGAAAAACCGCGTTGTCGCGCCCCGAGTCGCGTTCAACTGCGACAGAAGTTGCGCCCACTCGTTGTCCAACATGGCCAGCAGCCGGGGTTGCGACACATAACGCGTGCCGGAACCGTACAGATCGTCGCTGACTTCCTTATCGTACGCAGAGATGGTCTTCGCCACCGTGCCGGAAGCTCCACCAACTCGCAGGAACCAGCGCGCGACTTCCTGCCCGGCACCGATTTCGGCGAACGAGCCAAAAGCGCTGGCGTCCAGGTTCAGTGAGAGCGCTTTCTGGTGCGCGTCGATCTTATCGGGAGTGGACATGGCATGGCTCCGGGCGAGGTAGGCGACGAATCTATCATTGCGAAAGGAGTGGGACAAGCGCCGGATGTTATTGTGTGGGCTGTTTTATTTGTGATGCGTGTTTGCAACGCAGGTTTAGCGGGTGACCCATGATTGGTGAGGCTTCGGCAACTTAACTTGGGTCGCGCCAAGAGCGAGTTCCCATCCGCGATCCACCAGCCGTTCGGGATGCTGGCGCCGGTGGTTTTCCGCGATGAAGCAATTCCAGCACACTGGAAGGAGATTCTGAAAAACGGGGGGCAAATTTTCCGGCGGAATTTCGCTCCACTGCGCAGTGTTGCGGTCCGGGCCAAGAAGAGCGGGTTGCCGGACATGCCAGTGGATTTCATGGAAGGGCTTCTGGCAATAGGCACAGGGCCTTGCCCTTTACCAATCGTCGACCACGCGTCAGACCAAGCAACCTTTCGCGTCGGCTTCAATTTGCGCAAGGCATTCCTGTCCACAATTCGCTCCGGCCAACGAGGGCATTGATCCACACGAATGTGGCTTTGGCCAAACGCCGCTTCGCGGACAGCGTTGACAAAAAGCGCTTGCCGCGATAGCGAAGGTACGAGCGCACTGCCATGGTCAGGCCGAAGGCCACCGCGATAATCGTCCGCACAGCAATCGCTGCGAGTATCAGAGTGGGAATATTCACGGGACCTCCTAAACCGGCTCGGAGGAAAACCGGGACTCCCGTAAAGAGAAAATGCAGGACTGGGGCCATAGAAGGAGAAGAGAGATTGCCGGTGATTGAAAAAGAAGAGCTTAGAGAGGTGTCCGGCCAGCCAGGGACTTGGGCAGGCCCGAAAGCGGCATTCGACGCAGCCGCAGTGCGTCTTCTACTGGAAGACTGAGCGGAAAAGCGCCCGGGGAATGCTTTCGCAGCACCTGCGGACGGACCAGGGTTCAGATGGGGAAGCGGCGGATGGTAAGTGCAATCGGCAATCCGACGCAGAACATGTGAATGACGATGCCGATGAGCATCAGCGGCGTGGAGAACGGGCCTTTGTGAAACGCGGACAAAGGCAACACGACATATTGCATAAAAAAATAAACCGCGATCCCGAACAAGAATCCGGAGATCACCGCATGCCGGGTAAGGAATTTCAGCTTGCGGCTCGCCGCGTAAAACACCGCGGCCGCGCCCAGAGCGATCACGAAATGCAAAGCTAGCCCGAGCACGGCGGTTTTCGAGCCGCCGCTGTATGCATTGGGACCGAGTACCCCGCTGGCGATGCCTTGCAGGATTCGTATTGGCTGGGCACCGTACTGGCCATACACAAAGAAAGCTGCGGTGATATCCAGGATTCCGGCGATCAGGCCAGCCGTCAGTGTTGCGGATACCGCGCGACGCTGCATCCGCGCGGTCACGGAAGAAGGTTCGGACATGGGCGGAGCGACCCTCCCACAGGAGATGGAATGCGGCGCTATCTTACGACCAGAAGGGCACAGGGTCGAGAAGATTCGGGGGAGATGCGGGGGAGGTGGCGAGATGAAGAAGGGATCGCGGAGGACGTCCCCGACGAAGAAGGCGATGGCGGGTTGATGACATGCCCCAGCATTTGGTGCTGTTCAATCAGCGCTATCGCGCTACGGTAGCGTCCTCCATGGGAACCGAGTTGCGAGCAAACGACCGTATGCTGATGCAGATCGATGAAGACCGCTTGAACGAGAACGTCTACGACGGGGCCTATGTCGACACGGAGTTTCCTCTGGACCTCGATTTGATCGATGTATTTAACGAAATCCGCTGTTCGCGCGGCAAGGAACTCTCGCTTGACAGGAGCGTGACCCGTGCATACTATTTTGCTCTAGGCCTAGACTAATATGCCCTCGGTCGCGGCGGGAGAACAACTCCATGAGGAATCGCGAGCATCGAGATCTTTTTCCTGGCGCCCTGGAAATGATGATCCTGCGAACCCTGAAGCGGCAGCCGCTACACGGTTACGCCCTGGCGCAGTACATCAAGCAGACCTCCAACGACTTATTGCAGATTGAGGAAGGGTCGCTCTATCCGGCGCTGCAACGTCTTCTGAAGGAAGAATTGGTTAAGGCTGAGTGGGGCGTTTCCTGCACCAATCGCCGCGTCCGGATTTACAGGCTCACCGCCGCGGGAACTAAGCATTTGGAGCGAGAGGTTTCCCGTTTCGAGAAGATGCTCGACGGCATCACCCGCGTGCTGGCGCCGGGTGAACTATGAGTTGGATCCAGCAGTTATTCTCGCGCCGGCGCCTGTACGACGAACTCTCCGAAGAAATTCGCGCGCACCTGGATGAAAAAATTGAGGAACTGGTAGCGAGAGGCATGCCCAGAAAGGAGGCTGTCGCCTCCGCTCGACGCGACCTAGGCAACCTAACCCTACTTGAAGAAGACAGCCGCGCGGTCTGGCGCTGGCCCTCCGCCGAAGACTTCTTCATGGACATTCGCTATGGGCTGCGCACCTTGGCCAGAAATCCGGGGTTTACTGCTGTCGCGGTCCTGACCCTTGCGCTCGGCATTGGTGCCAATACGGCGATTTTTAGTCTGATGAATGCTGTTTTGCTGAGGAGTCTCCCAGTCAAGAATCCGTCGCAACTGGTTCTGTTCGGCGCAAGCAAGTGGGGCGGGATTATGGACGAGGTGCCAAGTCGAAGTTGGCAACTCTTCTCCTTTCCGTTCTACCGGGACGTTCAAGCGGACAAGAGCGTCTTTACTGATGTGACCGCCATGGAAAGCATGTCGAACGACGTCCACGGCATCATCGGTCAAAGCTCGGAGAGCGAAGCAATTCAGGCGCGATTGGTTTCTGGCACGTATTTTTCGACCCTTGGAGTGCACCCGATCCTGGGCCGCACCTTCACCGAGGACGACGATCGGATCCCCGGCGGCAGTCCTGTTGCCGTGGCCAGTTACGCGTGGTGGAAACGCCGATTCGGCGGCGATCCGTCGATTATTGGCAAGAAAATGAGCGTCGGACCTACCGTTTACACGGTTATCGGCGTCGCTCCGGCAGAATTCTTCGGCACCACGGTGGGCGAGTCGCCAGACGTGTGGGTCCCTCTGTCGATGCAGGAATTGCTTCCGCCGGGCTGGAAGGGATTGCACGACAAGCTCTTCCAGTCGCTATACATCATCGCGCGTCGCAAGCCCGGCGTGAGTGTCGAACAAGCCCAAGCGAACCTCAACCTGCGTTTTCAGCAGTTCTTGCACGAAATCATTGGTTCGCGGCCCACACAGAAACAATTGGATGATATTCAGCGCGCTTTCATCGAACTGACGCCTGGCGCCCTGGGAATTTCACGGCTGCGCGCGCAATTCTCGAAGCCTCTGCGCATCCTGATGGCGGCCGTCGGACTGGTGCTGTTGATCGCATGCACCAACATTGCCAACCTGCTGCTGGCGCGAGCGACGAATCGGCAGCGCGAGATTGCGGTGCGCATGTCGATTGGCGCAGGACGGATGCGTGTGATCCGCCACCTGATGACGGAAAGTTTTCTGCTAGCGACGCTGAGTGCCATTTTGGGTTTCGCGTTTGCTACTTGGACCAGCAAGCTGCTGCTCCTGATGGTTTCCGCCGGCGCACAGACCCTTCCCCTTAGTGTGGCGCCAGATAGCCGCGTCCTGCTCTTTACACTGTTGGTTTCGCTTGTTACTCCGCTGTTGTTCGGCATGGCTCCTGCCTGGCGTGCTGCACGAATCGAGCTCAATTCTTCCCTAAAGAATGGACTAAGCGCTGCGCCGGTTCACAGTCCGCTGGCCAAGGCTCTGATCGTCGCTCAGGTTGCGCTCTCGCTGGTCTTGCTGATCGGCGCCGGCCTTTTTCTTCGCACTCTGGTCAATTTGGCAAATGTCGATATGGGCTTCAACAAGAACAGCGTGCTTCTGTTCCAGATCGAACCAGCTTCGGTCGGCTACAAGGAGGACTCCCGACTCGCGAGACTGTATGAACAAATCGAACAGCGCGTGACTGCAGTCCCCGGCGTACAGGCTGCCAGCTTCTCCATGTTTACCTTCCATCAGGGCTCCTGGTCAGAGGACGCCTGGGCGCAGCAAGAATCGCCAGAGGTGAAGAGTAACCGCGAAATTCTTTACAACAAGGTCGGCACTGGATTTTTCTCTACCTTGGGACTGCCGCTCGTCGCGGGCCGCACGTTTGACCTTCGGGACACCGCGAATTCGCTGAAGGTGGCGGTGATCAACGAAACCATGGCTCGCCGTTTCTTTCCGAACATGTCTCCACTTGGCCGCACTTTCCGTTTCGGAGGACCAGACGCAAAACTGGAAAACGACAGAACGGTGATCGGAGTTGTCAAGGATGCGAAGTACATGTCCGTGAAGGAACGGCGATGGCCTGCGGCCTACTTGCCGTACTCGCAGGAGGTTGGGTATCTGTGGGATTTCGAGGTGCGCTACTCGGGCGAAGCCGGATCGGTAGTGGCGGCGATTCGTGAGGCAATCCGTCAAGTCGATCCGCGGATTCCCGTGACCGGCGTCGGCACCCTTGCGGAAGAGGTTGACCGCTCGGTTGTGGATCAAAGACTGACGGCGCAACTGTCAAGTGTCTTCAGCATAGTCGCGGTGTTCCTCGCGTGCATGGGAATCTACGGGCTCATGTCCTACTCGGTGGTTCACCGAAGGAATGAGATCGGCATTCGTATGGCTTTGGGCGCGCAGCACGGACAAGTTCTCCGGCTCATCTTGCGCCAGGGATTTTTATTGGCTGCGGCTGGCGTGGCGGTTGGAGTTGCGTTGGCGTTCGTGCTCACGCGCTTTCTAGGAAGCTTGTTGTTTGACGTTCGGCCTGTCGACCCTGTGACGTTCGTTTGTGTCGCGTGTCTATTGATGTTGGTCTCTCTCGCCGCGTGCTACCTGCCGGCGCGCCGCGCGATGCGGGTCGACCCTGTTGTGGCGCTGCGGTATGAATGACGGGCTTGGAGCCCTGAATGGAAATTGCAGGAATCGTTACAGCGAAAGGTGAATCATGAGCTGGCTCCAACAGTTGCTTTTGCGACGCCGCCTTTACCGCGAGCTCTCCGAAGAAATTCGCGAGCACCTGGAAGAAAAAATCGAGGAGTTGGTTGCAGGCGGCATGTCCAGGAAGGAAGCCACCGCGGCGGCTCGTCGGCAATTCGGCAACGTCAGTCTCGCGGAGGAAGAAGGCCGCGAAGTGTGGCAATGGCCGTCGCTGGAGAGCTTCCTTGCTGACGTACGTTTCGGCGCGCGCACATTGCGCAAATCTCCGGTCTTCACCGCCATTGCTGGATTTACACTTGCTTTGGGCATTGGTGCCAACACTGCGATTTTCAGTCTTGTGAATGGAATCCTGTTGGTTCCGCTGCGGTATCCTCATGCCGATCAACTCGTCAGCATCACTGGCGCATATCCCCGGGGCGGGCTGGTGGCCATGAGCGAGCAGGTGCGCACCATGGACGTTGCTGGCTATGCCGAAGGTCACGACTTCAACTTGACCGGCCAAGGCGAGCCTGTACGTCTCACAGGCACGTTGGTCTCTGCGGAACTATTTTCGATCCTGGGAACGCAGCCAGAACTGGGGCGAGTCTTTGAGCGGGGAGAGGACAAGCCTGGCCAGGACAGTTACGTGATTCTGAGCCATGCGCTCTGGCAGCAGCGCTTCGGATCTGACCCCTCCGTCATTGGCCAATCTATCGAGCTAGACGGTGTGGGCCGCCAGGTCGTTGGTGTGATGCCGCCTGACTTTCGCTTCCCGTCCACAAAAGCACAAATATGGGTCCCGCTGCACAACGATCCGCGAAGTGCTGTCGAGTATTGGGCTAGCGACTACATGCCCGTGATCGGGCGCTTTCGTTCAGGTGCGACGCCTCAGCGGGCACAAGCCGAAATTCGGATCTTCCAGTCGCACTTGGGGGCCTTATTTCCATGGCAAATGCCCGCAAACTGGAATGCCGACGTCAGCGTTGTACCGCTGCAGAATGGTATGGTCGCTGAGATTCGAGTGCGCTTGCTTCTGCTGTTAGCGGCGGTCGGGCTGGTTCTGTTGATCGCGTGCACCAACGTCGCCAACCTCACGCTTTCGCGCGCCGCCACCCGGGAAAAGGAAGTCGGCATTCGCGCGGCGATGGGCGCGGGCCGCCGAAGAATCATTCGGCAGCTTCTTACGGAGAGCGTGCTGCTGGCGTCCTTCGGTGGAGTGCTCGGGTTGGCGTTTGCGGCGGAGGGACTCTCTTTGCTCAAGTCGTTGCTTCCCGCAGACACGCCGCGCTTGATGGACGTGCGCATGGATTGGCGGGTGCTTGCTTTCACTGGGGGCTTGGCGATTTTAACCGGCCTTGTCGTGGGTTTGGCTCCTGCTCTACATATTTCGCGTGGTGCTCTTATGGAATCGCTCAAATCCGCCGGGCGCGGCGCCGCAGTTTCCGTGTCACATCGCCTGCGCAGTGGACTCGTCGTTGGGGAGATCGGGCTTGCTGTGCTCCTGGTCATTGCTGCTGGCCTCATGATCCGAAGCTTCTGGGCGCTGTCGCATGTGGACCCGGGCTTTCGTTCCGAGCACATTTTGACCGCTCGCATCACACCCAATCAATCGTTCTGCGGCGATGCAGCGCGCTGTGTCGCGTTCTATCGGAGTGTTCTCGATCAAGTGCAAGCCTATCCCGGCGTCAGTGGCGCAGCCTTGGTGAATACTCTGCCCCTCGGCGGCAGAGTGATGAAGCGCTCGCTGGAAATCGAGAACTTCGTCGAACCCGCCGGCAACAGTGCTCCGCTC
>Ga0126379_10003435_pt1 | contig 10245 bp, 10 predicted proteins | sample PanSoiMetPlot_24_FD_92640 | JGI IMG/M metagenome (GOLD analysis project Ga0126379, IMG submission 92640) | Tropical forest soil microbial communities from Panama - MetaG Plot_24 | ecosystem: Environmental > Terrestrial > Soil > Tropical forest > Bulk soil | place: Panama | collected 2016-02-17 | reverse complement strand
TGAATACGTTCCAGGAGGGCCAGGCCGTCTTCCCCCTCCTGCAGACACACGTCGAGCATCACCACGGCGGGTTGCAGATCCCGTACGCGCTCGAGTCCCTTCACGCCGTCGGAGCAGTACTCCACGTCGTGACCGAGGTCGGTGATCATCGCGCTGAGCGTGCCGCCGATCTGCGGGTCATCGTCGATGATCACGAATTGGCGTCGCAGCCTGAGGTGGTCCACCTCTCTCACCTGGCCGCGGAGCCCTGGGCCCGCCGCTCGTGCGGTTCGCCGTCGGACGGAAGCGGGAGCGTGAACGAGAAGCGACTCCCCGCTCCGGCCCGGCTCTCGGCGCTCAGCTGTCCGCGGTGTGCTCGAACGATCTGATGGGCGATGGCCAGCCCGAGCCCGACGCGCTTGCCCTTGCGGGGCAGGAACAGCTCGGCCCGCTGCGCCTGGGCCAGGACCTCGCGGAGCTCGGCCGCGGTCATTCCTCTTCCCGTGTCGGCGACGGTGGCCGTGACGCCGCGGTCGGAGACGGCCAGCTCGACGCGGACTGCGCCGCCTCGCGGTGTGAACTTGAGGGCGTTCAGCAGCAGATTGTAGAGCACTTGCAAGAGCTTGTCGTGATGGCCCCGGACCTTCGGCGCCGCGGCGGGCCCGCGGTAGTTCACCTCGATGCCCTGCGGGACGGCGAGCGCCGTGATGCCGGAGATGCTGTCCTTGATCACACTCACCAGGTCCAGCGATTCCATTTCGATGTCGGGCAACTCACGGAGCGTCCGGTGAAACTTCGTGGCGTCGCCCAGCAGTCGCAGGAGCCGGCCCGTCTCCTGCGCGAGAAAGGACACCGTGGCCGCGGGCTCGCTCCCGGCGCTGTCCTTGCCCGGGACGTCGTGGCTCGCCAGCGAGCGCAGCGTTCCCTCAATCATCAGCAACGACGAGCGCATCTCGTGGGACAGGTACTGGAGCAGCCGCATGGGGCGCTCTTGCGCTTCGGCCTCGGAGCCCACTTCGATCAGCGTCACGACGATGGACCGCCGTGCGCCCTCGCTCCAGACCGCCGTCAGCCCCAGACGAACGGTTCGGTCCTCGATCACCGCGGTCATCACGCGGCTCGTGGGGCCGGAGTCCGCGTCGAAGCGCGATAGCAGGGTCTGCAGGGTCGAGGCGCCGGGCTTCGGAAGCACGGACAGGATATCGGTGCCGATGAGCGATGCCCGCCCGATGCCGAGCAACTCCTCGGCGCGCGGATTCGCGTAGGCCACACGCCCCGCGACGTCCAGTTCGAGAATGCCGGCGGCCGCGCCGTCGAGAACGGCACCGAGGTCGGTGTTCATCCGGAGTAGCTCCACGACCTGTCGCCGCTCCCGAATGCCGGCCGGCGTCGTGAGCCGCTTGTCGGGGCGTGAGCCTACTGCGAGCTGATCGAGCGCCTCGAGGAGCGTGCGGCTCGTCTCCGCAAAAGGCCCCTTCGTGAGCACGCAGTCGGCCTGGATGGAGTTCACGAGGGCGCCGCTCTCCAGCAGCACGCCAGAGAGCACCACGATCGGCGTCGACGCCAGGTACGGATTCTGGCGGAAGAACGATACGACCTCGCTTCCGCCCACCCGCGGCATGATCAGATCCACGATCGCGATATCCGGCGGCTCGTGCATGGCCTTGGCGATTCCCTCCAGGCCATCGGCGGCTTCCTCGACGCGGTAGCCGTGAATCAGCAACTCCCGAGCCAGAGCCTGCAAGAAGCGCTGATCGTCATCGATGAGCAGAACGCGTTTCACCTCTGCGACCCCTTCGCTTCAGGAAGCCAGCCCCCCTAGTGTGTCCAGCGATGACCATCGAGTTCAAGAGGCACCTTTCGTCATCGGGACTGCGGCCATTTCGACTGCGAAGGCTGAACGTTCCGTCACGTATTCGACCTCGGCGGCGTCGGGAGGCCCGATCGATCTCCCTCCGAGAACTAGATCCGCCGCGCTTCTCAGAAGGCAAGACATATGCCTCGAGCGGAAGTTTTGTGAGTCGCATAGTTACGGTTGTTTCGATCGGCTCACAACCTACAAATTTGAGAGCTTGGCCGACGACGCTGCGCAGTGGGGTCGAGCCGCGCGATCGAGACCGATGCGAGAGGTCCGCGAAGTTCCGCGGACCGGGTCGAACGCCGCTCTACCGCCCGATGTGCTAGCGTTCTCCACCGTGGAAGGACAAGCGTCCGAGTCGGCGGGTGAGATGACGTCGCGCTGGACCGCGGGTCCGGAAGAATGCCCGGCGCCGTTTTCGTCCTACCGCGACGTCGTCCGTCCGGAGTGGATCGATGACAACGGGCATCTCAACATGGGCTACTACGTCGTCGTGTTCGACCTCGCGACCGACGCGTGGTTCCAGTACCTCGGCCTCGACCAGCAACACCGTCGCTCCCGCATGGTGACGACCTTCTGCCTCGAAGCCCACGTCACGTATCACCGCGAGGTGCGCGAGGGCGCGCCGCTCCGCTTCACGACCCGCCTGCTCGGGTGGGACGCCAAGCGGATGCACTACTTTCACGAGATGTATCACGCGGATCTCGGCTACCTGGCGGCGACGAACGAACTGATGTCGTTGCACGTGAGCCGCGAGACACGTCGTGGCACGGCCATGGCTCGGGAAATCCTCGATCGGCTCGCGAGGATCCAGGCTATCCACGACGGCCTCCCGCTCCCGCCCCAGGTCGGCCGGCGCATGGGTCTGGCTGCACGGCCGACGACGCGCTGATTCACCGTCAAGGCGCGCTGCCGTCACGGAAGATCGCGAGTGCGGGCGCAGCCGATCCATCGGCCGCGCTCGGTCGCCGGACGATCGCGTCGACCGTGTGCTGAAGCACGGAGGGTCAGGTCAGAGCACATCGCGATCGACCGGATCGCCCCGGCCGGTGTGAAACTCATTGTCCATGTGGCCGACCTCGATGGTAGCAGGGCTTCCAGGCGGACTGCCGACGTTATTTGTCAGTCGTCCATCCTGCCGCGTCCGGGAACCCGGCTATGCCGCATGCTACGATCGTCCGGCGCGTCGCCATCGAGGAGACCGCGCTGGGGAGATGTCCACGATGCGATCCAAGCGATGGTCTGCCACGCGGACTCTCCGCCACCGCGACGCCGGCGGGCGCTTCTCATCGGGCTCGCTGCCACCGTCGCATGCCTTTTCGCCGCGCCACCGCCGGTCGCCGCGCAGAGCGGCTTCACGAGCGTCGGTGACGAACGGCCCGTCGGCGCCAATCGAACCGGCGAGCCGTGTCGCCTCCGCCTCGTCGAGGCTCGGTCCGAGCCGAATCCATACCAGCGCTTCGCGCTCTACTGCGAGGGCTGGACGCAACCGAGCGGTGAGATCCGCCGCTTTCGGGCCGCCAAGGGCTATCCGGCGGAGAGGTCTCTCGGCGCCGATCCAGGCAGCGTGGTGCTGGGCGCGGACGTGAGCGAGGCGCAGGTGCGGGCAACCGATCTGTCGCATTATCGGGTGGCCGCCTTCGCTACGCATGGGCTCTTGCCGAGCGAGCTCAAGTGCAAGTCCGAGCCCGCGCTCGCGTTGACGCCGCCGGCCAGGTCGACGGCGAGTGACGACGGGTTGCTCGACGCGAGCGAGGTGGCGCAGCTCAAGCTCGATGCCGACTGGGTCGTGCTCTCGGCGTGCAACACCGCGCGCCCCGACGGCAACGGAGGCGCTCCGCCGAAGCCGTGAGCCCAAATTGACAAGGGTGGGGGTGTCACTTAAGGTGGCCCGGTGACGTCCTTCCCCGGCTTCACGCTGCCTTCCGAGCTGATTGCCCTCCGCGAACAGGTGCGCCGCATCGTCCGCGACGAGATCGCGCCGATCGAGCAGCGCATCGATCCCGACGCCGCCGAGATTCCGGAGGACGACTACCGCCGACTCGTGGCGAAGACGAAGGCGGCCGGGCTCTGGTGCCTGGGCGCGCCGGAGCGCTACGGCGGGGGCGGCCTCGACACGTTCAGCATGTCGGTGCTGCTCGAGGAGATGGCCCAGCATCGCATGGGGCTCTACAACCCCGGGTGCGGCGTGTTCGGCCGCTATCCGCCTCCGGTGATCTGGGGCGGCACGGCCGAGCAGATCGAGAAGTACGCCGTGCCCGCGCTGCGCGACGGGTTCTACACGTTCTTCGCCATCACCGAGCCGGGCGGCGGCTCCGACCCCGCCAACGCCATCCAGACGCGCGCCGTCAAGCAGGGCCACCAGTGGGTGCTGAACGGCACGAAGATGTTCATCTCCCACGCGGACGAGGCGGAGTGGGGGGTCGTGTTCGCGCGAACGGACTCGACGAAGGGCCGCGCCGGCATCAGCTCCTTCATCGTGGACAAGGGCACGCCGGGTTTCACCGCTCGGCCGATCCGCACGATCCGCACGGTCGCTGTCCCGACGGAGGTTTCGCTGGAGGACTGTCGCGTGCCGTCGGGAAACTTGCTCGGGGAGGAAGGGCGCGGGCTCTCGCTCTGCCTCGACCTGCTCACGCGACTGCGCTTTCCGTATTCGGCGTGCAACCTGGGCGTCGCGGTCGCGGCGCACCGGATGGCCGTGGCTCACGCCAAGCAGCGGTCCACGTTCGGCGTGCCCTTGTCCCAGCGTCAGGCCATCCAGTGGATGCTCGCCGACGCGGAGGTGGAGTTGCGCGCCGCCCGCTGGCTGATCTGGGAGGGCGCCTGGAAGGCCGACCGGGGTGAGGACGCCCGCGTCGAGGCCTCCATCGCGAAGCTCTACTCGAGCGAGGTGCTGGGCCGCGTCGTGGACGCCGCGGTGCAGATCCACGGCGGCTACGGCGTCTCGAAGGAATTCGCGCTCGAGCGCTGGTACCGCGAGGCGCGCGTGCGGCGCATCGGCGAGGGACCGTCCGAGGTCCATCGCATGGTGATCGCCCGCTCCTTGTTCCGCTGACCGGCCGGCCTCCGGGAAGAGCTGGCCGAGGAGAATCCGACGTCATGGCCGACGAGATCCTGAGCCGAGTCGCCGACGGCATCGCGACCGTCACGCTGAACCGCCCGGAGCGGCGCAACGCGATGAACACGGCACTGCTCCAGGGACTCGCCGCGTGCTTGGACGACCTCGATGCACGAGCCGACGTGCGCGTCGTGGTCGTTCGCGGCGCGGGTCCGGCGTTCTGCTCGGGGATGGATCTGCGCGAGATGGGCCAGCGCACACGGGCCGCGGATCCCGAGAGCGGAGTCACCGCAATCCTGGAGCGCGTGGAGCGCTCGCGCCATCCCACCATCGCGATGCTGCACGGCGACGCGATCGCGGGCGGCTGCGAGCTCGCGCTGCACTGCGACCTCAGGATTGCCGCCGAGCCCGCGCGCCTCGGCATGCCGCTGGCGCGCATCGGATTGATCGTGCCGTTTCCGCTCCTGCAGAAGCTGGTCGAGATCATCGGATCCGCTCACACGCGCGAGCTCTTGTTCACCGCAGAACCGCTCGGCGCGCGGCGGGCGTACGAGATCGGCATGGTGCATCGAGTGGTGCCGCCGTCCGAGATCGAGGCCGCGACGTACGCGCTCGCCGGCGACATCGCGGCGAATGCACCGCTGTCGCTGGCCGGCATCAAGGCGAGTCTCCTGCGCGCGGTGTCCTTGCGCGAGCGCGTCGACCATGCCGATCTCGACGAGCTGGCCCGGCGCGCGCACCTGAGCGCCGACGCGGCCGAGGGGCGGCGCGCCATGCTGGAGAAGCGCCGGCCCGTGTTCCGGGGCGAATGAGCCCGCGATGATCCGGCGAGTCGGCTGATGCTGGTCGGCGCGTTCGCCTGCGCGCACACGCCGCAGCTCCTGATCAGGCCGCCCACGGAGGACCGCGATCTCGTGCTGCGGGTGCACGCGGCCCTCGGGCGCGTGCGCGAGCGCCTCGCGGCGCTCGCGCTCGACGCCATCGCGATCATCGGCGGCGATCATGTCGAGGCCTTCTTCCTCGACGCCGTGCCCGCGCTCGCCGTCTACGCCGGCCGGGAGTGTGCCGGGACGTTCGGCCCATATCGCTATCGCATCCCGATCCACGAGCCGCTGGCGCGGGCCGTCGTGGAGCAGGGGATCGAGCGGGGCTTCGACCTCCTCTACACGCAGGGCGCGACGCTCGACTATGCGTTCTACGTGCCGCTCCACTTCGCGATGCCGACCCCGCCCGTCCCGATCGTGCCGCTGCACGTGAACGTCTACCTGCCGCCCCAGCCCCTCCCGCGCCGCTGTTACGAATGGGGCGAGGCCCTGGGCGCCATCCTGCGGGCCCGCCCCGAGCGCGTGGCGCTGATGGCCTCGGGCGGGCTGTCGCACTTTCCGGGAACCGATCGCTATGCCTCGCCCGATTTCGACTGGGATCGCGACCTCCTCGAGCGGCTGGCCGAAGGGCGGGGACGGGAACTGGCCGCCGTGACGGGCGCCGAGCTCGACAAGGCGGGAAACGTCGAGCTCCGCACGTGGATCACGCTGCTCGGCGCGGTGGGCGGCGCGCGGGCCGACGTGTACTGCTACGAGCCCTCGTGGCACCACGGCAACGCCGTGGTGGAGTGGCCGCTGTGAGCGATCGATCCTCCGTGGCGGAGCGGCCCCGTGAGCGCTGAGGCGCATTACCTCTTCCCGCCGGCCCGCGCCTACCAGCTCAACCGGTGCCTCCACGCGATCAAGTCCGATCCGGCCTTCTGCGCTCGCTTCCTCGCCGAGCCGGGGGTGGCGATGGCCGAGATGGGCCTCTCCGCGGAGGAGCAGGCCGGGCTCGTGCCCATCGATCGCGACGCGCTCGTGTCGAGGGGCGCCCATCCCTATCTGGTGTTCATGGCCGACCTGCGCCTTCGCATGGCTCGGGAGTCCGGCTCGCTCGAATACTTCTGAACGCGCCAGCCGGCCCGGCCTCACGCCGCACGCGCAGATCACGAAGGAGGCACGGATGAGCGCAGAGGACAACGGCCGCGGGGATCCCGTCGGCCCGCTCGGGCTTCGCGTCGGCCAGCGCGCACGCCGGACGCAGACGGTCCTGGCGCGGGACGTCGAGCTCTACGCGCAGATCACCGGCGACCGCAACCCGTTGCACTTCGATGCAGGTTTCGCCGCGCGGACGCGCTTCGGCCGCCTCGTCGCGCAGGGCGGCATCGCCTCCGGGATGCTGAACGCGCTGGTGGCGATGGACATGCCCGGAGCGGGGACGGTGTTCATGAGCCAGTCGCTCAAGTACCTGGCCCCGACCTATCTCGGTGACACGCTCACCGCGGAGATCGAGGTCCTGTCGCTGAAGACCGACAAGCCCGTGTGCCAGATGCGCGCGAGCATCGTGAACCAGGACGGAACGCAGGTGCTCGAAGGGGAGTGCTGGACCTACACCATGCGCCCCGCCGACCCCGCCACGTGAGAGGAGGACGCCGATGCGTGATCTGCCGATGGGAGATCTGGAAGCCCGCCTCAAAAGACTGTGCGATGGAGAGCCGTTTCAATCGAGCTGGTTCCTGAAGGACCTGACCAGCGGCGCCGTCGCCGACCGCGCGGGCCGCGTCGCCGTGCCATCGGCCAGCACGCGGAAGATCTCCATCATGATGGCCGCGCTGGCGGCCGTGCACGCGGGGAAGCTCAGCCTCGATCAGAAGGTGACCATCGAGGCGCGGTACCAGGACAACGACTCCGGCACGTTCCAGCACCTGACCCCGGGATTCTGGGTCACCTTCCGCGATGCGCTCGTGATGATGATCATCGTCAGCGACAACACGTGCACGGGCCTCGTCGTCGACCTCGTGGGGCTCGACAACGTGCAGCGCTACTGCGAGGCGGTTGGCATGACGGGCACGATCCACCGCTTCGGCATCCCGCCGCGCCTCGGGCCGGAGCACACGCTCGAGCAGGTGACGACGACGACGCCCGCCGACCAGGGCCTCTTGCTCGAGCTGATCCTGCGCGGGACGACGGATGCCGCGGCGGCGGCGCGCCTCCAGTGCACCGCGGAACTGTGCCGCCTGGGCCTCGACATCCTGAGCTGGCAAAAGCTGAGGACTCGGCTGCCTTCGCTGTTGCCGCTCGGGACCAGGGTCGCCCACAAGACGGGGACGGGCGCGCGCGGATACATGGACGCGGGCATCATCTGGAAGGGCGACCGGCCGCTGTGCATCCTCACTGCCTACACGGAGCACGTGCCGGTCGCACTGCCCGATGGCACGCCGGGCTTCGCGGCCGCGGCGCAGCTGATCGGCCGCATGGCGCGCCTGTGCTACGACAGCCTCGGCGCGCCGGGCACCTGATCGGGGCGCCCGGCCCTCCGGCACTCGCGCGTTCGCCGAGCGGCGCGCCGGCGATCGCGCTTCAGGCGACCAGGGCGGCGACCTCCGCGCGCGCGAGGCCGACCTTCTCGGCGGCCTGAAGGATCTCCTCCCACGTGGTCCCGTCCACGGCGATGCCGGTCCGCGCCCGTTCGGCGCGGGCGATGCGCTCGGGATCGCCCGGCACGAGGACGGGCGCCGCCGGATCCGCCGGCGGCGAGGCCTTCACGTAGTCCACGAACCCGTCGATCTCCCGCCGGAACCAGTCGACGCCCGCCAGGCGCGCCGGGTCGACGAGCAGCGCGAACATGTTGTTCACGGTGCCGCCGCGCCGCTCGTTGCCCGGCTGGATCGTCGATCCACCGGAAAGCGCACCGGCGAGGAGCTCCGTGACCACGGCCAAGGCGTAGCCCTTGTGGCCGCCGAACGGGAGGAGCGCGCCGAGCGGATCGCGATACATGACGTGAGGATCGCGGGTCGGCCGGCCGGTGGGGTCGATCAGCACGCCCTCTGGCGCCGGCTTGCCCTCGTTCCGGGCGACGCGGATCTTGCCCATCGCGACGGCGCTGGTCGCCATGTCAAGCACCACCGGCGGCTGGCGATCCGTCCCGGGTAACGCGATGCACACCGGGTTGGTCGAGAAGCGAGCGTCCGTGCCGCGAAATGGCGCCACCAGTCCCCGGTGATCGGTCACGTTCACGAAGTGGAGCGAGACGAGGCCCGCGCCGCTCGCCATCTCTCCGTAGGCGCCCACGCGGCCGATGTGGTGCGCATTGGCGAGCGTCGCCGTCACCACGCCGGTCTGTCGGCAGCGCGCGATGGCCGCCTCCATCGCCTCGCCCGCGACCGTCCGCCCGTATCCTCTGCCGCCGTCGAACATCAGCACGGCTCCGTCGTCCTTGACGAGCTTCGCCCGCGTGTTCGGCACGACCAGACCCGCCCCGAGGTGTCGGACGTAGGCCGGAATCATTCCGACGCCGTGGCTGTCGTGTCCGCTCAGGTTGGCTTGCACCAGGTGATCCGCGACCAGACCCGCCTCGGCATCGCTGCTCCCGCCGGATCTGAGGATCGCCGCGGTCACCCCGCGCAACCGGTCGGCGGTGAATCGGACGGCATCGGCCATGTCTTCCCCCTGGCGATGGGCTCTCGGCGGGTCGGGCCGCCGGCAACCCGCACAGTCGATCACGTCTTCGGCCCGGCGGCAAGCGCTCGTCGGCCGCGATCGACCGTGACGGACCACCGGCGGCGTCGCGCCATACGGCGGCATGGGCCCGCGCTCGTCGACACCGCAGGCCTCGTGCCCGCGAGATGAATCCGCGCGCGACCGGTTCGCATCTGGAATCTTGCGATGGCGAGCGCGATGCATCGGCTGTGTCGATGACAAGCGCCTGGGCGATTGACGCCGGCGATTCCGCGCGGCAGGTGTTCATGCGCCTTGAATTTCGTACCCGCGAACGTTACAGTTCGGGCGCTCGGCCACGCGCCCACCGCCATCTTCCGAAGGAGGCCCTCCAATGGATCGACGCAGTTTCCTGAAGGCCGCGATGTCCGTGTCCGCCGCGGCGCTCTTCGAGCACTCCGGCCTCGCATCGCGAGCCGCGGCGGTCCCGAACGAATTCGATCCGCGCCCGGGAAAGTGGCGCGCATTCGAGATCACCACGCGCGTCGAGGTGCTGGAGCCGGCGGGCGTCGCGCGTGCGTGGTTGCCGATTCCGGTCGTCGCATCCGATTACCAGCGCCCGCTCGAGAGCACCTGGTCGGGCACGGGCACGGTCATGCGCCAGGTGGCCGACGCGAAATACGGGGCGGCCATGCTGTACGCGGAATTCGCCGAGGGCGATCCTGCCCCGGTCGTCGAGCTGACGAGCCGCTGTGAGACGCGGGATCGGGCCCTCGACTGGTCGAGGAAGATCGAGACCCGCGAGGATGCGGCGAGCCTCAAAGCGTGGACTCGGCCCACCGATCTGATGCCGACCGATGGCATCGTCCGAGACACTGCCGTCG
>Ga0126379_10003434_pt1 | contig 10247 bp, 11 predicted proteins | sample PanSoiMetPlot_24_FD_92640 | JGI IMG/M metagenome (GOLD analysis project Ga0126379, IMG submission 92640) | Tropical forest soil microbial communities from Panama - MetaG Plot_24 | ecosystem: Environmental > Terrestrial > Soil > Tropical forest > Bulk soil | place: Panama | collected 2016-02-17 | reverse complement strand
CCATGCGGGACGTCGAGCTGTATCGGGCCGTGCTGGGGCTGACGGCACCGTGGACGGTGGTGGGCGTGGACGTGGACCTGCCGAGGAAGCAGGTGGTGGTGCGGGTCGACGCCGGCGCGGGGCCGTACCCCTGCCCGGAGTGTGCGACGCCGGGGCCGCGGCATGAAGCAAGCTGCGGCGCTGGCAGCACCTGGACACGATGCAGTTCACGACCTGGATCGAGGCCGACGTGCCGCGGATGGACTGTGGCACATATGGGGTCAAGCAGGTGCGGGTGCCCTGGGCCGAGCCGGGCTCGCAGTTCACGGCCTTGTTCGAGCGGCTGGCCATCGATCTCCTGCGGGAGTGCTCGATCACCGGCGCGGGCCGCCTGCTCCGGATCCGCTGGGACGAGGGCTGGGGGATCAAGGCGCGGGCCGTCAAGCGGGGACTGGCGCGGCGGAGTCACGAGGTCGTCGCGCGGCTGGGGGTCGATGAGAAGGCCATCGCCAAGCATCACCGGTACCTGACGATCCTGGCAGACCTCGACCGGAGCCGGGTGCTGAATCTGGCCGACGACCGCAAGCAGGCGAGCCTGGACGCCTTCTGGCCGACGCTGACCCCGGCGCAGCGGGACGGGATCACCGCCGTGGCCATGGACATATCGGAGCCCTACGTGCAGTACACCCGCGCGCATCTCGCCGACGCGGACGGTAAGATCGTGTTCGACAAGTTCCACGTGGTCAAACACCTGCACGAGGCCGTGGACCGGGTGCGGCGCGGCGAACACCGCGCTCTCAAGCGGGAGGGCGACGCACGGCTCACCGGCTCGAAGTACCTGTGGCTGCGCCGCGCGGTGGAGCTGTCGCTTGAGCACCGGGCCGTCCTGCGCGCTTTGCAGCGGGAGGACTTCAAGGTCGGGCGGGCGTGGGCGCTCAAGGAACGGTTCCGAACCTTCTGGGAGTATCGCTATCCCGGGGCGGCGCGGACGTTCTTCACCCGCTGGTACTGGCGGGCGACCCACAACCGGCTCAAGCCGATGACCGCCGCGGCCAAGCTCATCCAGCGCCATCTCCCGAATCTGCTCACCTACCTGCGCGCGTCGCGTGACCAACGCCGGGCTGGAGGCCGTCAACGCCGTCATCCAGTGGGTGAAGAAGACGGCGCGCGGCTTCCGCAACGCCGAGCATTTCAAGACGGCCATCTTCTTCCACTGTGGAGGTCTCGACCTCTACCCACACGAAACCCGGTAGAGCCATCAATCGGCAAGAGACTTTTCTGTTCGCGAAGAGCATCGCAACGTCTGAAGGAATAAGCCTGTTTCCGCGAGGCATAGGAGGAAGAGGACATGGCCGATCTGAAGTTTGAAAAGGAGATAACTGGGCTTCTCCTCATCGATCCCTATAACGATTTCATATCCGAGGGCGGCAAACTGTGGGACCGCATCAAGAGCGTTGCTGAAGCCAACGAATGCATCCCTCATATGTTGCAGCTGCTAACTGCAGCGCGAAAAGCTGGACTGCGCGTCTTCTATGCGATGCATCATCGATACCGTCCTGGCGACTACGAAACCTGGAAGTACGTTGCGCCTGTTCAGAGAGCAGCCTGGTCGCGAAAGACATTTGAATTCGGGACGTGGGGCGGCGAATTCCGTGCCGAATTCGCCCCCCAGACGGGCGACATCGTGGCCCAGGAACACTGGTGTTCCAGTGGCTTCGCGAATACCGATCTGGATTTGCAACTGAAAAGACACGGCATCCAGAAGCTCATCGTCGCCGGGCTCATCGCACACACGTGCGTCGAATCAACCGTTCGCTTTGCCGTTGAGCTTGGCTACGACGTCACTGTGGTGAAAGACGCGATTGCGGATTACTCAGAGCAGTTCATGCACGCTGCTCTAGTCACCAATCTCCCAAACTACGCTAGCGTTCTCGTCACCGTAGAGGAAGTCGCGGACGCCCTTTTGACTAGTCCTCAGGGCACGGAGAGTTGAGCGGATCGACTAGTGCCCTCTCCTCCGTTGCTCGGGCCGCGCGCAATCAGGGGGGCGGTGATACGTGGTCGTCTATGCATCCCCAGAGATTCCAGTGGCCCGATTCGGCCTGACCATTGGTACTACTGTGTGGGGACAACTAGAGAAATCATGCGGCACGCTGGCAGTCTCGGAGTATGCCTACCCGCACGAGTGCCCGCGCCGAACGGTCTCACGCGTATGTTTAGCGGCTCAGCCGCGCCCTCGGTGGCCAGGACCGGCAATAGGCCGCTCCGGGACTATGTCACGGGACCGTGTCTCTCAGGGGAGCCGAAGGGCATCGAAGCGATGGCCGCGCGCGTGGATCCCCGCCACGTGCGGGCCCGGCATCAGTCGATCCACCATTTCACTAGCGCGCGCCGCGCGGAAGAGGTGCCATCTGGCTCCACTGGAGTGCCTCCTCCAGTCGTTTAGTCACACGACCTGGCCCGACTCGGCCGGTCGTCGCTGAATATCCTCGCTCTGCATATGTCCTTCATGTGTTTGTCGCGAGAGAGAGCGAAGGTGTTACGGCACAACGATTCTCTGATGATCCACCGTGGGCCGAGAAACGCGTTGGCTTGCACACAGCGCTTGGTCCGCCGCGCTACATGGTTTCGAGATACTTGTAGTTGAACTAAGCCGCTGACGCGGTAGTTTGATCTCCGCAGCACGATGGGCTGCGCTTCAGCCAAGCGGCTCGACCCCGTCAACACGTCGCGTCGAGCAGAATCGCCTCCATCGCCGTTCGTTCTCCCCGATGGAGGTGTCCGATGAGCGAGCTCCGCGCCCGTATGGTTCGCGAGATGAGGCTGCGCGGTTTCTCGCCGCACACCACACGTCCTACATCGCCGCGGTCGTGCACCTGGCGCGGCACTACCGGCGGCCGCCGGAGTTGCTGACCGACGAGGAGGTGCAGGCCTAGCTGCTCCAGCTCGTCCAGCACCGCAAACTCGCCAGGGCCTCCTGCAGCCTCGCTGTCAATGCCTTCCGGTTCCTGTATCACGTCACGCTCGGCCGCGACCGCACGGACTTCCGGGTTCCCGCCCCCAAGGTGCCGCAAAAACTCCCCGAGATCCTCAGTCGCGGCGAGGTCTGGCAGCTCATCGACGCCGCGAGCTCCCCGAAGCATCGCCTCCTGCTAGTCACCACCTACGCCGGTGGCGTCCGCATCAGTGAGGTCGTGGCCCTCAAGGTGGCCAACATCGACCCCGAGCGTCTGACCATCCACGTGGAGCACGGGAAAGGCGGCAAAGATCGCTACGTCCCCTCGGCGATCGTTTGCTCCTGGAACTCCGGCGCTACTGGCAGGTGGTGCTGTTCTCCCTTGTCAAGACAAGGAGCCCCTTCGGGGCACCGCCGGACATGAAAACGGTGGAGAAGGACGGCAGCAAGGACGTGTGGGGTAAGCACCCGAGCGATCGCGCGGAGGTCGCCCAATCCCTGGTGGCGAACGACCCCGTTGTCAAGACTGACCCACGCCGACTCAGGGACCACCGAGTGTCGTACCCCGGCCCATGGGGAAGGACGCATCGTAGAATCTTGCCATTCTCGTCGGCGCCGCGATCGCTCTGATGGAGGCGAGGATGGAAGCGATCATCATTGAATCCTATCGATCACAGGAACCGACCGACCGGTCCTCAAGGGTCGTCGCACGATCGATTGAAGATCTCGATCCGATGATTCGCGAACTCGCTCGCTATGGTACGGCAACGGTTTCAATAGTCCTCGGCAGCAAGCAAGCACCGGCCGGTTGGCCCCGGCACCGGGCCGGAAGCGCGTAGGTTCCGCAAACTCATCCCGTGCTCAGGCCGCTTCCCGCCTGACATGCTTGAGGCTAGAAGAGCGGCGTTGAGATGTCGCCCCAGCGCACGTGGGGCGGCGGGGTCTCGATCCCGGTGATCTCCGCCTTCTGGATGTTCACGCGGACCACAACGATCGGCTCGCGCCCATAGGCCTTCTTGACAATCGCTGGGCCCCGCACCTCAGGGTCATGGGTTCGTGCGCGGGTGACGAGCACGCGGTAGTGAACGCGGTCGAAATCGAGGGGGACGTGGTGTCCGCGATCGGTCTCGGCCTGACGTTCTGCCGAGGCTGGATCCAGCGGGAGGTCCGCGATCTGCCACGCTTCGGGAAGCACATAGACGATCAGTGCGCCCCTCCGGGCGCTCTCGATCCGTTGGCGGATCTCGGCCGCAGAAGTCGCCACACGTACGGCGGCACGAAGCTCGGCGCCGGTTAGCCGCGCGGGCGAGAGCACGGCCATGTCCTCAGCGTAGTACGCCGAAAGGTGGGTGAGCGCATAATCGCGGAGCCAGTACCCGAGGCCGACGGTCGCGGCCACCGCGACCACGTAGAGCGAGACCGTGGCCAGTGTCCGCCGGAGGCCGACCGCAGGCCACGGAGTGCCGCGCGGCAGGGGCCAAGGGGAGAACATTCCGGTCCGGCTCGTGTACTCGCGGTAGACCCCGCCGAACTGCTCCAGGCAGCGTGCCTCCTCCCGGCGCGCCAAGAGTCCGTAGAGAAAGAGCATCGTCACATACGTGATCAGCACGAGGACCCGCGGCCACACGACAAACGCCCCGAGGCCGATGATCGCGAGGCCGAGATACTGAGGGTGGCGGGCGACAGCATAGAGCCCACCCGTGACGAGGCCGTGGCCACGAAGCTTCGTCCAGTAGACCTGCGCGAAGCTGACGATGAAGAGCCCGATGCCGAGAAGGACCAGCGGCAGCCCGAGCTCCGGGAGCGCGTCCAGGAGGCGGCTCGAGGTATAGGAGAAGTGCGGCAGGACGAAGTCGGTCAGCCAGGCGGTCCACGGTGATCGGTGCAGAACGTTCAGCACGGGCCCATAGGCCGCGTAATAGTAGAGTGCGAACGGGCTGATCATGAAGAGAATCTCGAAGACGATCGCCACGTAGAAGACCCACGCTGCGGGTACCACGAGCACGGCCACGTCGGGGCGACCGGGCCACGCTGGCGCCGCCAGCTTCCCGGCGTCCGCGCATGCGCCGGCATTCTCGCCAGACCGGAATCGGATTCGATAGACCCGCACCGGATCGGGGATGTTCTTGACGGTCTGCTCGCCCAAGTCCTCGGCGCCAATCGCCAGCTTGTGCCGCACCTGCTCCCAGACCGGACCAGACACGCAGACTCCACCCGGTTCGGCCAGGCTTTCTAGGCGCGCCGCGATGTTGATGCCTTCACCGTAGATGCAGTCTCCGTCGAGCAGGACGTCGCCGAGGTGGAGCCCGACGCGGAATTCCAGCCGGCGATCGGACGGGACGTCGGCGTTGCGAGCACGGAGCACGCGCTGGACCTCGAGCGCGCAGCGAGTTGCATCGAGCGCGCTCGGGAACTCGGCGAGGAGGTTGTCGCCCGGAGAGTCGACCACTCGACCGCGATGCTGGCGAACTGAGGCCCCGATGTGCTCGCGAGCGGCCTGCAGCGCCCGCACCGTCGCCACCTCGTCGCTCGCCATAAGGCGGCTGTAGCCCGCTACGTCAGCACTCAAGATAGCGGCGAGCTTGCGTTCGACGACGTCAGGATCCACGGCGCTCTTCCCGTCCTACCCCACGAGTAGCGGTCGAGCGTGGTCTGGACCCACGCGTGGCCGAGCTGGGACTGCTATCTCCGCCGCAGAAGACAAGGCCGCCCGTTTCCTGTATATCGCTCTGTCCGGACACCGTTAGCCGGCGGACGGGGCGCTGCTCTGGAGCCCCCATGGCCTTGGTCGCCGTCGCGTAGATTCGCCGGCTGGCGTGTTCGAAGGGATAAGGGTCGCGCGTGACGCGCGAAATCCAGCGGTGGTGAGCGCGGCACACACCTCGTCCTTGGAAAACAACGTCGCCACCAGCGCGACGTGCTTGCCGTAGGCTTCATCGCGACCGACCTCGCCTTCGCCAGCGAGTATGGCGATGTGGAATCGGCCGCCCGGCATCAGCACGCGATGGATCCCGGCGACGGCCCGATGGAGCTCGCCGCGCGCGCAGTGGAGGAGGCAGTAGAACGCCGCCACGCCCGCGGGCTTGCCGTCGGCGAGCGGCAAGTGAAAGAAATCGCCCTGGCGGAACTGCAGCGCCGGGTTGAGACGACGCGCCGTCGCCACCATCGACGCCGAGGCGTCGATCCCGAACGCATCGACGCCGTGTTCGGTGAAATAGCGCACGATCTGTCCGGGGCCGCAACCGAGATCCCACAGGCGTCCACGATCCTTCACGATGGCGGCAAAGCGAGGCCGGTCCGACCCAGGGTGTCCTTCGACGACCACGGCCATAGCCAGGAGAACATCGGCGGGAAGTCGATAATGGCGAGCACGCCGCCCGGTCGCAGGGCGCGCAAGGGGTCGAGGTTCGTCGCCGCCGGACGAAAACCCCCACCCGCTGGGCCCGGCTTCGGCTGCCAGTGCCACCGTCACCTCGCCACGACCGGCGCCGACGTCAGCCGCCGACATCCCCGGCATGAGCGCAACCTCCTGCGTGAGCCGGGGCATCTCGGGTCTACCGGCACGGAAGCCAAAGCCCCGCCAGCCATTGCTGCCCACGCCGAGGATCACGCCCAGGACGATGATGGCCCCGTGCTCCATCTGTTCCTCATCATCTGCTGCCTCCCTTCTGTCGCTCGGAGCCGACGGTGCGGGCCGCGTCGGATGCGAGGGTCATAGCCAACGACGCACAGACGCCTTGTATTCGAGGTACTCAGTACCGAACCGCTCGGTCAGGTACCGCTCTTCGCGCGGAACCACGACGACGGCGATGATGTCAACGGTCGCGACCAACGTGGCCACCAGCCACAAGCTATTGACCCAGATCGCCAAGCCAAGGTGCAATGCGAAGAACGCCAGGTAGATTGGATTCCGACTGAAGCGATAGGGGCCACCGCGGACGATCGCAGTCGCCGGCTTGTTGCCCGGCACCGGGGTCCCCGCCATCCTGAACTGCCTGATCGAGTACGAGAACAATGCCGCCGCCATAGCCACCATCAAACATCCGACCGGCAGACGGAGCGCGTCGGGAAAGAAGGGGAGTGGCCAAGGGACGTTGAGCATCGCTCCGGAGAAAAGCGAAGCCAGAACGACGAGCGGCGGGCGAACGACGGGATTGGCGACGCTCGCGGTTGTGGGGTCACGACGCGGTTGGCTGGTAGAGCTCATGTGTGACAACTTAGATGTCAATATACTCTCTGACAACTTAGGTGTCAACATCAACGACGAGGAGCGCAACGGGATGGCCACGGTGCGGCAGAGGAAAGCGGCCGGTCGGATCGTCAGCAGCAAGGGCGAGGCGATCGCGGACCTGATGCTCGAGGTGGCGCAATTCTTTTTTCGGATGCGGGCCCTAGGTCAGAGGACAGGGCTCATGACGAGCTGGGGCGGCGGAGCGTTCGGATTCATGCGCAGCCTGGCGCTCATTGGCCCCCTTACCGTGCCGCAAATCGCTCAGATGCGGCCGACCAGCCGCCAGCGAATGCAGCGTCTGGCAGACGAGCTGGCGTCCGAGGGGCTCGTGGAGTTCATCGACAATCCGCGGCATCGTCGATCGAAACTGGTACGTCTCACTCGCAAGGGTGATGCGCGCTACCGTGAGTTGAGCGCTCGGTTCCTGGCGATCACGTCGACGATGGGCGCCGATTTGAGCGTGGCGGACATCAATCAGACCATTGAGATCGTGCGGCAGCTCAGCGATGAGACGAAGGGGATCTCAGAGCAGCTGCGGCCAAGGAAGCGGGCGGCGTCAGCCAAAGGGCGGGCCGAGGTGGATTCCGTGAGAGCGCGCCGGGATTCCTCGCGTATCTCGAATCCCTCGACCTCTGTTGCTGCTCGCAAGGATCGCCACGATCCGAACAGTGGCGACGAAAGGGAATGAATACACGCTTCGACGCCGCCTCGTCGGTCGACGTCCTCGGGGGGCTGCCCGCGGACGAGCGGAGGACGCTGGAACGCATCGCGAAAAGGCGTCGACTTCGAGCGGGCGATTTCGTCTACACACAGGGCGACACGGTTGAGCACTTTTATATCGTGGAGTCCGGTCGCGTCCGGGTGTTCTATCAGACGCCCGCGGGCCGCGAGCCGACGGTCACCTATCGTGGTCCGGGCGATCTCTTCGGCATCTCTTCCCTCGCGGGCGGCGATCGTCGAGTCCCATCGGCGCAGGCCCTGGAACCTTCGGTGATCTGGGCGATCGCGCACCAGGACCTCGACGTGCTAACCAGGCGTCTCCCGACCCTGGCGTCGGGGATCATCAAGGCCCTGGCACTGCGGCTGCGCGACATCATGGTCCTGGTTGAGTCGGTGGCGACGTGGCCGGCTCGCCTACGCGTCGCGAACTTCCTGCTTGCCACCCGAGGTCGCCCAGGAACGGCAGGGGCGGCGGGCTGGACGCACGAGAGCATAGCCGATCTGCTCGGGTGCGCTCGTCAGACGGTGACCAAAACCCTCAACGAGTTCGCTCGCGCGGGATGGATCCGGGTCGAGCGCAAACGAGTTTTCGTCATCGATCACCGTGCTCTTGAACGGCTGGTGGGTACCACGTCAGCGCCGACGCCAGAGCGTTCCGTCCGCCGTCACGAGCCGCACGAGTCAAGGTAGCTTCCGCGGGAATCTCTCGGGCCGGGCGCGTTCGCACTCTGTCACATCCGCGACAGACAGGCTCTCTCCTGGCCCATACGCTTGGCTTCATGACGAAGCCCTCTGACCTTTCCCGCCTGGTGGCCGAACTCCGGGCAATCACCGCCGAACACGCTCAGCCGCGACGAATCATCGAGCTCATGCGCCCGCTCATGGCCGGGCTAGTCCCCGATCCAGCGCGGGTTGATCACCGCAGCCGGCTTCACCAAGGCTGGCGATACCTGCTGCATGAAGAGCCGGATCATGGGTTGGCGCTTTTCGCGCAGTCGTGGCCCCCGGGCGTCGCGACACCTCCTCACCCCATGGGACGTGGGCGATCATCGTGGGCATCCTGGGATGCGAGACGAACACTTTCTGGACGCGCACGGATGACGGGGACCGCCCCGGTCACGCCACCCTTCGTAAGGATGCTGAGCGCTCGTTCGGTCCCGGTAATGTCGTGACCCTGCTTCCCGATGCCATCCACAGCGTGGTGAACACGACACCCGCAAGCACCCTGACGATTCACGTCTACGGAAGGAATCCGGATCACACGGGGCGCGTGCGATTTGACCTGGATCGCGGCCTGGAGATTCCAATTGCTTCGGGCAAGGAGCTGGTGAGATGAACAGCGTTCTCGACGACGCGCTGGAACGCCTTCGGGGAATGGGACCCGAGGCAAGGCACGGTGCTCCGAATCATGGACCCATGGCGGCAGAGGCGCTGGTCGCTCTTGGTTGCCTCGATGAAGTGCCCCAGTGGGTCGATGGCTACCGCGGGGAGCTCGATCCGATGCCACCAGCTCGATCACCCGTGACCGAGGACACCTGGCATGAGGCCCTTGGGGCCATCGAGCGAGTCGGAGACTGGCAGGCCTTTTTCGTGGCACGGCTCGCCGAGGCTCCGTGGCAGGCGGTGTTTGGGCAATGGATGCCCCGGCTGATCCAGGGCCTGATGGCCGCCGGGACTCACGGCCTCATTCGAACCGCTCACGCGGTTCGCGCGTTGAGTGAGGCCGCGACGCCTCTTCGCGTCGAAGAGCTCGCCTCTGCGCTTGCATACTGGGCTGCTTACTACCAGACACTGCCCGGATTCCCTCAGCTTCGAGGCCCTCTCGATCTGGATCAAGCGATCGAGCAAGTTCCGAGAATTGGCCGAAAAGAGGGGAACGAGGCGCGACGAGAGGGTGTCCCCCGAGACTTCGTGAGGGTGCTCGCGAAATATCCTGACTTTTCAGAAGCGGTCAACCGCTTCGGCACACGGGAGACGGTCGACGCGTCGCTGAGCCGCCTCGTCGAGGCGGGTGCGCGCCTCTACTGTGCGAACGCATCAACTCATCCGCTCGTCTTCATCCATGCAATCACCGGTCCGTCCGCGGTGCGCCTTCTCTTGCCACACATGCCGGTCGCGCTTCGCGAGAGTGCCTTCGCGCATTGTTGGCAAGCGATCGCGGCGTGGGTCGCCGCCTACGGCAGCGATCTCCCCGGTGCGCCCGATCACTCGGCGCCGCGATCGGAATCGGAGATCATTGGGCGCGCCGTGGGCACGCGCGACCATCACGCTATCAAGCTGGCTGAGGCCTGTCTGCGAGAATACCGTTTGAATCCACAGCCGATATTCCTGACGGCGGCGCTGGACTGGCCTCTTCGACTT
>Ga0126379_10003433_pt1 | contig 10248 bp, 11 predicted proteins | sample PanSoiMetPlot_24_FD_92640 | JGI IMG/M metagenome (GOLD analysis project Ga0126379, IMG submission 92640) | Tropical forest soil microbial communities from Panama - MetaG Plot_24 | ecosystem: Environmental > Terrestrial > Soil > Tropical forest > Bulk soil | place: Panama | collected 2016-02-17 | reverse complement strand
CTGCTCCTATAATGATCATTGTCCGGCTCCTTTCTACCCGAGCCTTTTTGGTTGGTTAGCACCACCAAAGTTTAGTCGGGTGTAGGAGCCGGCGTTGTCATGGAATCAATTACACTCATCATCCTTTGCCCGCAAGTGCACAAGTACGGAGGGGACTCTGACTGGGGGTTCTGCCGGTCTTGTCTGGATTTCACACCAAGGCAAGGGCAGAACGCCAGTACACGATGCACGGCTGCCGACAATTTCAGCAGATTGCTCGTTTTGTGACACTTATCAAAGGCTTTCACCACAGGGGGCACAGAGGATCACAAGGGAAGACCGCACCTTACCAATGTGATCCGTTCGACTCAACGCATTAGTTTGGGTTCGGTGTCGAATTGGCAACCGATTCGCGGGGAATCTTCTTTTTCAACGTGTCATCTGCAAGTTTCGAGAGCGTCTCTCTACTCTTCGTGTATGTTGGCGAGGAGGAGCGATCTCGATGGACCCAGACATTCTGATCGGAATTCTCATCGGTTTTGTGACCTGGTTCCTGGTGCGTTATCTGGCTGGAGGAATTTATACCGTCGATCAGAACGAACGGGCGGTAAAGACCAGCTTTGGACGTGCCGAACGAATTGCCGGAGCCACCACCCTCAACGATCCGATTTCTGCTGGTTTGGACGCGGAAGAAAAACAGCGCTATCAATATCCTCAGGTTCGGGTCATTATGCCGGGCGGTCCATATTTCAAGTGGCCGTGGCAAAAGATCTACAAGGTCTCGGTTGCGACCCAGACGGTCAATATGGCGTTCGACCCGGACTCTCCTGCCGCGAACCAGTCGGGTACCGTCGTTGAGGCGGTTACCAAGGATCAGCTTAATACCGGACTCACCGGACAAATCCGCTACCACATTTCTGAGCGGAATCTGTATGCGTACATTTTCGGCGTCAAGAGGCCCATCTCGCACGTCATCGGCTATTTCGTCTCCGTCTTGCGAGAGCGCATTGCGACTTTTGAAGCACCCGCTGTGCCTGGCTCAACGGACGCGGGAAGCAGCGGCGTCTCCATCAATGATCTGCGCAAGAATCTGCGCGACCTTAACGAGCATATGGACCGCGAATGCAGCTCGTCGGAAGCACGCTATGGCATTGTGCTCGACGCTTCCTTGATCACCGGCATTGATCCACCGCCCGAAGTCGAGTCGGCGCTGGCCGCGATTAATACGGCCCATAACATGGTGTCGTCGGATGTCAGTTTGGCGCAGGCTGCCGCCGATCAGCGCATTGAACAATCCAAGCGCGCCGCCGAGATCGAAACCCTGAAGGCGCAAGCCGAAGTCCAGCCCCTGGTATCTCTGGCCAGCCAACTCGCGGCTTTGAAGACCACCGGCGATGCCGCGCTGCGTGCCTATGTTCGCAACGTCCGTCTCGGCCTTTTTGGAAGTGCACAACAGGTGATCGTGGAGACGAAGAAATGAACGTGCTCATATCGGCTGCGGTAACATTCGCCGTTTGCTTCCTTCTGGTGCCAGCGATCTTTTTGGTCCTGCAGTTCTTCGGCTTCTACGTGATCGTGCCCGAGCGTACCTGCTACGTGTATGTACTGTTTGGCAAAGTAGTGGCCATCATCAACGAACCGGGATTGCACATTTTGTTTCTCAAGCTTGGATTGAAGGCACCGATTGTCCGCTGGCTCGGGCGTCTCTATGTCCTGGATATGCGCATCGACCAGCAATATCTGCGCAGTCAGCCGGTCAATTCCGAAGAAGGCGCGCCCATGGGGATCGGGATCTGGTACGAGATGTTCATCAGCGATCCAGTGGCATACCTTTTTAAGAACGCCGATCCGCGAGGTTCGCTAGCCACGAACGTCAGTAATTCCACGGTTCGCTGTCTCAGCAACTTGAAGCTCGCCGACTTGTTGCAGAACCGCCACACGATGAGCCAGACCGTGCGCGCCGAAGTTTCCCCGCAATCCCACGAATGGGGATACAAGTTGGGTTCGGTCTATATCCGGAAGGTTCATTTCCGCGACGGCCAGATGATCAAACAGATCGAAGAGAAAGTGGTGAACCGCCTGCGCCAGGTGACCTCGTCAATCAAGCAGGATGGCGCCAATCAGGTCAGCATCATTACGAGCACGGCCGAACGGCAGGCTGCTGTCGAGTTCGCCAAAGCCGCGGCTATGCGTCCGCGCATCGTCGGGGAAGCGCTCAATCAGGTTGCGGTCGATCCCGAAGTGGAAGCCGCCATGTTCGAGATTCTTGAGACGCAGAAGATTGTCGAGAGCAAAGCGCGCATCACTATGATTCCTCAAAACGGCGGGATTCTGTCGGAACTCATGGCTTCTTCTTCTCGAGCACGGGAGCCATTGCCCTCCGGGGCGCCGACGAAGTAGCCTTCCATATACACGCCAGCAACCTGACCGGCTTGGAGCGAGACAATACCGGTCGCTTTTGCATTCAACAACAGTGGCGCCGTGGATGGGAGTTGGTTACGATTCGGAGATGCGGCCTCGTGCGAGCGATCGGTCGCGCGGTTCGAACGTACGGGACGGGTTCGTCTGATGAGTTCCAGCAAACCAAATCGTACGCCTTGGTGGTCGTGGGTTTGGCCGGTGGTGGCCCTGGTGATTCTCGCACTACAGTTGACCCATTGGACGAGCTTTGTGCTTTCGGTCGCGGAAGCACTTGCTTTGATCGCGACTGTTTTTGCGGCTGTTTATCACGCGGAAGTGGTCGCGCTTCGCGTCGGCGAACCATTTGGGACTTTGGTGCTCGCGCTCGCCGTCACAGTCATTGAAGTGGCGCTCGTTGTCTCCGTGATGATTGCAGGTGGGCCGGAAACGGCAACCCTGGCGCGGGATACCATCTTCGCGGTCGTGATGATCGTCTGTAACGGCATTATTGGCATCTGTCTTCTCGCGGGTGGCCTGCGGCATCATGAGCAGGGGTTTCAGCTTTGGGGGGCGAACGCAACGCTGACGGTGCTCATCGCGTTGACGACGCTGACGCTCGTGCTGCCGAATGTCACCATCGCCACTGCGGGGCCTACGTTCAGCCCACCGCAGCTTGCCTTTGAGGCGATCGTCTCACTTATTCTTTATCTCGTCTTCCTGTTCGTGCAGAACGTTCGGCACCGCTACTACTTTCTTCCTATAGGTACGGGTCAGGAAGAACAGTATTCGCCGCCGCCATCGAACATGGTCGCGCTGGTGAGCGCGGGCTTGCTCCTTATGTCTTTAGTTATTGTCGTGGGGATGGCGAAGGTGCTCACTCCGACTGTCGAGCGCGGAATTGAAGCGGCCGGTGCACCGAGAAATGTGGTGGGAATCATCATTGCCGGACTGGTGCTTCTCCCGGAAGGGTTGGCATCTTACCGCGCGGCAACCGCCAATCGTCTGCAAACCAGTATTAACCTGGCGCTGGGTTCGGCCCTGGCGAGCATTGGATTGACCATTCCGGCGGTTGCGGGCATCTCGCTTGTTCTCTCTAAGCCGCTAACGCTCGGGCTTAGTCCTAAAGAAGAAGTTCTCCTGGCCTTGACGTTGGTGGTCAGCATTCTCAGCCTGGGAACGGGCCGGACTACTGTGTTACAAGGCATCGTGCACCTCATCCTCTTCGCTGTTTTTCTTTTTCTTGCGGTGGTGCCGTAGGTCCGAGTGAGCGAAGCGCACGCCGCGATTTCACTCCTTATGTGATCGTCGCTGGCAACTTTGTCAGTAGGAATCGACGCAGATTGGACTTACAAGACCGCTAGGTCCTATCTGCGCGCATGATTCGAAGATGCATCTGCGAGTTGGCCATGTTTACCTTCGCGTTCGGCGCGATGGCGTCTTCTCAGAGTCAGAATTCCATTACTGCCGACGCGAGAACTAAAACAGGCGAACGTACCGTGAACAATCTCTTCAACTATCTGAATATGGCTGGAACCGAGCAGGCGAGCCAATTCCAGCCCCTTACGCAGCAGCAGCGAACCCAGATCTACCTAAAAACGATGATCAATCCGTTTGGGTACATCAAGGCGGGATTGTCGGCTGGGATCGATCAATGGAACGACAGTCCCAAGGAGTGGGGGCAGGGAGCATCGGCGTACGGGAAGCGATACGCGAACATCCTGGGGCAGTATTCGATTCAGCGCACGGTGACATTCGGGTTGAGCAGTCTACTGCATGAAGACAACCGCTATTTCAATTCGGGCAAGAGCGGCTTCTGGCCCCGTACGAAATATGCGCTGGCGAGCGGGATCCTTGCGCGGCACGACGATGGGCGCCGCCATATCTCGATTTCGCAACTCGGCGGAGTCGCGGCCGGCGCGTTCATCTCTCGCACGTGGCTGCCTCCGAGCCAGAACTCCCCAGGGGATGCGGCGGTCAGCTTCGGCATCACTATGGGCGGCAACATCGGATTCGGAGTGGTGAAGGAGTTTCTTCCCGACTTGGGACGAGCTATGGGCAACAAGCGGAAGAGAAGCTCCAATGCCCATTCCTCCGGAACGCACGCCGATATCCGGACTAAGTGAAGAGCGTTGCGGATCCACGGGAGCGTCGACGAAGTGCGGGATAAGAAGTGATCATTCGACCCTTACCGCTGCTCAACTTCTTCGTTGTGGTGGTGATGCTCTCAGTCGGGTTGCGCACCAGTGGAGGAGAGCTACTCGGGATCCTGCGCGACCGTCGTCTGCTTGTGCGGACTCTGCTGGCGAATTGCATATTGATTCCGGCAGTCGGGTTTTTGTTGGTACATATCTTCCCGCTGACTCCCGAAGCAAGGATTGGGATCATGTTGCTGGCCGCGATACCAGGAACGCCGATTGCCTTGCAGTTTACCCGCCTGGCGAAAACGCGGCTGGCCTTTGCGGCTGCGCTCACCTTCGTACTCTCGCTGGTAAGTATTGCAATGACTCCTTTGATCATCGCCATCATGCCAGAGATGGTGCGGCACGATCAGAAACCTCTCCTTATGTTGCTCGGCACCATAGCACTTTACGTTGCATTGCCACTGTGGGTCGGTGTTTTGGTGGCGAAACGCGTGCCAAAAACGGCTTCCAAACTAGTGCTGCCGCTGGGCGCACTCGCCACGGTAGCGTTCCTTCTCCTCATGTGGGAGACACGCCTGATGCGTCATGAAGCATTTGGCGCAATCCGCGGTGGCGGGGCTGTACTGGCAATGTTTTTGTTACTGCTTGCGTCAATGTCGATCGGCTGGTGGATTGGCGGCCCCGATCGAGAGACGCGGCGAGTTGTAGCGACGTCGACCGGCATGCGGAGCGTAATCGTCGTGCTGTATATCGCGCGCTACTGCTTTCCGGGTAGCAACGTGCATGTAGTGCCGATTGTTTATTTCTCGCTAATGGTGCCTGCCAACTTACTTTTCCACTTGGCGTTCAGTGGTTGGCACAAATTGCGACCGGTCGCAGGGGCACGACCGACAAGGCCAGTCTGAGGATTATTACTGAAAGCAACAACCGAGATATAATTCCCGCCTAGTTGCCCCCACGTTACCCGCAAGAGGTTTCCGATGCGGAGCGTCTTTGCCCTACCTGCGCTCGTCTGTGCCACAACGGTGATGTTCGAGAGTCCCATACGCGTGCGCCGATTCATCTTCAATGTTCATCTGATCCTGGCGGCTTGTGCCGGTGCGTTCGTTGTGACTCTCGCCGGAACTGGCAGCATCATCGAGTTTGAACCTGAACTCGATCGGGCGTTTCACGCACGACTCGCTTACGTTCGCGCTGGGCAGGATCCTCTTTCGCTGGTGGAGATTGGTAATGCAGTGTCCAGAAGGTTCGGCGGCGAGCCGGTCGTCGCATATTTCTTGGCGGCGAAGCCCGATCTCTCATGGCAGGTTGCGCTGCCGAGCGGCATCGCATATGTGAATCAATACACCGGGGAAGTGCTAGGAGAAAGAAGGCGCGGGGAAACTTTCCTGGGATTAGTTCGGGAACTGCATCTGCGACTTGGCGGTGGAGAACTCGGCGGCGGAATTTTGAAATGGTCTACAGTTGCGATGCTGTTCTCGCTGGTATCGGGGTTGTACTTGTGGTGGCCGAATAAACAGATACGCATTCGACTCATGCGGAGTAAGAGGCTCCGATGGTCAGATCTGCATCATACGGTTGGGATCGTTTCGCTTTTGCCTTTGGGCCTTCTTGCGACCAGCGGGGTGATCTTGGGTTTTGAAGGACAGTTGGCGCCGGTGGTGTATCGACTGACCGACTCCCGCCCGGCGGTTGTGAGCCGGTTCTCGGCGAGTGTTCACCAAACGGAAGCGGCGACCATTACGCCGGATCAGGCCGTTGCCATTGCGCGCCGGTTAGTGCCCAATGCCGTGGCTTATCGCGTGCAGATGCCGAAGTACGGCGGTGTCTATCAAGTCGCGCTCTCTGACGCAAACGATGGCGTCGCCGGCGATCGCAACATCGTGGCCCTGGATCCGTATGGGAACGTTGTGTCCGTGGTGAAATCGTCTACGGTTTCTCGCGGCGACCGGGTTTTCATGGTGAACGAAGCAATTCACACTGGAAATATTCTGGGAGTACCTACACGTATCGGAGCTTTGCTCGGGACCATTGCTGCTCTGGTGCAGGTGTCGAGCGGGCTGGCGATGTGGATGTACCGGAGGAAAATTGTGGGTACCTCAGCGGTTCCGCTGGAGGCTACTCAATGAAAAAGATAATGGGTATTCTTCTGCTACTCGTTTCGACCGCCGTCGCGGCCGATTTGTCCGGCAAGTGGTCGGGAACATTTCGAGCCACGGGCGCCGATCATGATATTCCGCAACTATTTATTCTGAAGCAAGACGGATCGAAGCTGAGTGGCAGCGGCGGCCCGAATGAGGGTGAGCAGTATCCGATTGAGAGCCCGCGCATTGACGATGACAAGGTGGCTTTTGAAATAACAACAGGCGAGTGGAAGTTCAGCTACCACCTGAAAGTGTCGGGGCCGCACCTGACGGGAGATCTCGAACTCACGAGTGCGGACACCAGAAGAACGGCGAAGGTCGCGCTGAACAAGGTCAATTAAGAGTTACGATTAAGAGTTACGATTTTGGCGTCAGTCCAATTCAAACGGTGTAATTGGCAATCACCCGGACCACTTTCCCGTTTATATCCAGTTCCATGAACTCGGCAGTCTTTGTGCCTTTCTGATTGATGTAGCAAAAGACGACGCTCGAGAGGCCCTGCATCACATCCTGAAGATCAAAGCGCAGGTTTGGATACGCTTCAAGTCCCAGCTTGAAGTAGTTGCGCAATGCGACCTTGCCTCGGACCGTTCCAGATGGATCGTTCAGGATCTTTGCTGCGACTGGAGAAGTCAGTACCACGTCCGGGCTGTAGTGGGACAGAATGGCGTCGAGGTCATGTGAATTCCAGGCCGCGATCCAGTCGGCGGCAAATTCTTTGGCGTTGAGCTCTGAGGGCATTCGAGCACTATACACACTCGGGACCTCAGACCTCTGACTTCAGAGCTTGCGTGTTTGCCTGCGATCTCGGGATTCACATCCGGTGAAATCAGAGTTGTCCGGACAGCCGATCTTTCGGATTGTCGGCCGTCCGGTTGGTCGCTGACGTTTTAGTCTCTCACCGAGCGAATGCTATCCGCTTCACCTGACGATGAATGGGACCTTTGTGGAAAGAGTGCCACTTGAGTTTGTCAGCTGGATTGTGCCCGTGGTTGCTCCGGCAGGAACGGTTGTCCTCACCAGCGTGTCGGAAAGAACCTGAAACGTTGCGGGGACGCCGTTGAAACTGACAGTTGTTGTGCTGGACAGATTGTTTCCTAGAATCCCGATCTGGCGGCCGACGTTTCCGAATCCGGTCGGTGCTTCTATGTAGGGACCGAGGCCCATATCGAAACTGAAGATCGTGCCTTCGAAAAAGGAAGTGGTGCCGTACAGTTTTCCGTCCGTACCTTGAATCAGTCCACTGCTCGGGCTAGCTCCATCGGCGCAGCTTGCCAGTGAACAGAAGTTGTACCGATTGGTGAAGTTGCCGGTAGGACTGAGACTGAAGATTGTGCCGCAACCGTTAGGACAGTCGTTCGTGTTGCTGTTGGCTCCTCCCGCGGACGTGGTCCCGTAGAGATTGCCGTCCGTTCCCTGAACGAGCCAGCCAGCCGGGGCATATCCGTCCGGGCAACCGCTCTGACGGCAGAAGCTGTAAAGATTGAAAAATTTTCCATCGAGGGTGATTCGGAACACCGAACCAAAATGGTATGCGCCACTGAATTCCGTCACACCGTAGAGATCTCCGTTGCTACCTTCGATTAACGGACCAGGGTAGGCAGAGCCGTATTTGAAGGTATAAAGAATTGAGTAGTTTCCGGCGGAGGTGATTTCGAATATTACTCCGCTAAAAGTGGTGCCATAGAAGTTGCCATTACTGGCCTGGATGAGGCCGGGCTGTGGGTTCTGACCGTCCGCGCAATTGGTTTGCGAGCAAAAATTGTGGAGGGTGGTAAAGGCCCCTTGAGGCGTGAGCTTAAATATCGTTCCGATACATGTGGGGCAAGGGCTCACGCTGACGGGATCAGTCGTCCCATAGAAGTTGCCATCAGCACCCTGGACCAGACCGTTGGGCATGTAACCGTCAGGGCAGCCTTGTTGAGGGCAAAAGTTGTAGAGGGTGGTAACAGACCCTCCGGAAGTGATTTTGTAAACCGTACCACAGCCAAAGGGGCAGAGATTGGGATCGCTATTTGCCCCGCCGATCGAGGTCAATCCGTAGAAGTTGCCGTCACGGCCAAGAATCAATTGGCCATTCGGATTCGCACCGCCGGAACAGCCAATCTGTCTGCAGAAACTATCGAGAGACGTCAGCGTTCCGGACGGGGTGATCTCGTACACCGTACCGTCGTCGCTGCTCCCGCCCCTAAAAGTGGCACCGTAGAGATTCCCGTTGGGTCCCTGAACGAGCGGGCTACTGGGATCTCTTCCATGGTTGAAGTCGAAGGCGCAGAGCGTGGTGAGAGTCTGTGCAGAGGCGGCAATCGTTGCTGCAACACAGAAGGCAACAACGAAGAGGGAAGAGACGAGTTTAGATTTACTCGCAATTGTCTCCGAGAGATTTCGCAGGAATGACGAGGGGAGGGTTCACTCTTGCGTGGAATGCGGCAAGGCATTATGTCGAGTGTGAAATGCAGGTGTCAATGTGCAGGATTCTGCAAGGGCTAGTTCGCGACAAAGATGAATTTCTGGGACCTTCGACTTTAGACCTCGGACCTCAGACTTGTCCCGATAAGCGAGTTCAGAGGTGAGGAATTCTTCTGGGAACTTCGCTTTTCAACGCATCAAAAACGTGGGCTTCAGCCCCTGAGGCATACCCGCCCCGTCCCTTACGAAGTTGCCGACTCCGCTGGACCTGGCACCCCATCATCTTCCCACTCAACGTTGCACGAGTGACAGTGCCATGCTCGCTCGCGAAAGGGGAGAGGTACACTCAAAGCCATGGAAACGTACGCCGCAGGCTGAGACTTCCGAAAGCTAACATCGAGCGATCCGCACTTCGGACACTTCGGCTGTTCGAAATCTCCAACGTCAGTTACGTCCAGATGATCGGGAATCGGCTGGCTGAGAATCTGCTCCGCTTCGGCAGCATCCGCGGCATTGAGCAGCAATTTGATGCCGCCAATCGCGTTCGAATAGAACCAGTCCATCCGAACCATATTGTCGTCGGCAAGTGCGCACTCGATCCCGGCCGATTCCAGGCTTCCCTTAGCCAGGAGCGCTTCAGGCAAATCGCGGAACTTGCGGAGCGTCACCATGTCGCGGGTCCCAAGTTCCGGGCTCTCGTTGTCTCCGTCGTCAGTCGGCGGCGTGAGTTCCGGTTCGGACAACTCCGCCTCCGAAAATTTCTGCTCCGGAGGATCGCCAGGTTTGGGTGCGTTCTTGACAGGTGCTGGCGGTTGCTCCGCCAGTTGTACACCAAGGCCACGCTTTTCAAGCTCGGCCTTCAGTACACCACTCGCAAGATCTGAAAGTTCGTAAGCCTCTCCCGCGAGCTTCTCCAGTTCCCCATCCATCTGTCCGGCGTAAAATTCCGCCAGTCGTCGTCTCTCCCGCTCAGGATCAACCTTCGCCATGGCCCGAAATCATACATGAAAAGCCACAGAAGCCCGGCCTTAATACCCGCAGCAAACTAAACTTGTTTCCAAAAGCAAACGGCCCGCAGCTTGAGCTGCGGGCCGTCCGGTGGACTGTTGTGGATTGACCAAGAGGTGGTCACTCTACGTGGCCTCTTCGGCAACTCCGGGCTCCCGGCTCGACCT
>Ga0126379_10003432_pt1 | contig 10248 bp, 8 predicted proteins | sample PanSoiMetPlot_24_FD_92640 | JGI IMG/M metagenome (GOLD analysis project Ga0126379, IMG submission 92640) | Tropical forest soil microbial communities from Panama - MetaG Plot_24 | ecosystem: Environmental > Terrestrial > Soil > Tropical forest > Bulk soil | place: Panama | collected 2016-02-17 | reverse complement strand
TCATCGAGACGACAAAAGCCGGCAGCGAACCGCTGCGGCGATACCACCGTTTACGTAAACGTGTGCTCGGCCTCGACACCTACCACACCTACGACACGACGATCCCGCTGCAGGACTTCGATCGGAAGTATTCGTACGAGGATGCGCTCGCGTGGCTGCCGGCGTCGTTCGAACGGCTCGGGCCCGAGTACGCGAGGCTGCTCGGCGACGCCCTGTCTGGCGGCTGGATTGACGTGTACGAGAACCCGGGCAAGCGCTCCGGTGCCTACTCGGCGCCGGTGTACGGCGTGCATCCGTACATGCTGCTCAATCACAACGACACGCTCGACGCGGCGTTCACGCTCGCGCACGAGATGGGCCACTCGATGCACACGCAGCTGTCGCACGGGCATCAACCGTTCGTCTATGCGGGCTACACGATCTTCGTCGCGGAAGTGCCGTCGACGCTGGCCGAAGCGCTGTTTCTCGAATACATGCTCTCGCGCACGACGGACGAGCGCGAGCGCAGCGTCCTGCTGCAGCATGCCATCGACGGCATCGTGTCCACCTTCTACACCCAGGTGATGTTCGCCGACTACGAGCTCCAGGCGCACAAGCTGGTGGAGAGCGGCAGACCGGTGACGGCCGAAGTGCTGAGCGACATCTACTTCGGTCTGCTCAAGGCCTATCACGGGGACGCGTACGACTACGACGATCTGGCGCGCGTCACGTGGGCGCGCATCCCGCATTTCTACAGCACGCCGTACTACGTCTATCAGTACGCGACGTGTTTTGCCTCGAGCGCGCAGGTGATGAAACAGCTCTCGAGCACCAGCGACGCCGAACGCAAAGCGGCGATCGATCGATATCTCACGCTCTTGAAGGCGGGCGGCAGCGATCATCCGATGACGCTGCTGCAGCGAGCGGGCGTCGATCTCAGCAAGCCCGAGACCATCCGCGCCATCGTCGATCAGCTCGACGCGCTGGTCACGCGGTTGGAGAACGAGATTTCGTAGCGTCCGGCTTTAGCCGGACGTCCGCCTAAAGGCGGACGCTACGTCTTGGAACCCGCAACACCGCGTGCTCGACGGCGATGCACGAGTCCATGATCACGATGAGCCCGCCGGTCTTTGCGCGTGCGGCGGCGTCATCGTTCCACACTCCCTGTTGCAGCCACAGCGCCTTCGCCCCCACGTTGACGGCTTCGTCCGCGATCGCCGGCGTGTACTCCGCGCGGCGGAACACATCGACGATGTCGATCGGCACCGGCACGGTGGAGAGCGACGGGTACGCTTTCTCGCCGAGAACATGTGTTTCGTTTGGATTCACAGGGATCGCTCGATAGCCGAGCTGCTGCATCCGCAGCATGACGCTGTTCGAAGCGCGATCGGGATTCGACGAAGCGCCCACAATCGCAATGGTCGTCGCGGACGCGAGAAGGCTGCCGATCTCGGAATCAGGTGGATTGTTGTGTCGCACACGCCGATCCTAACAGGCTGTCGTCAGCGATCCTTCAGGATCCGCACGATTGCGGCGATCGTGTTCCAATTCCGAGTAGTCGCCGGCATCCCGTAGAGTTTGTCGATCTCGCCAAGATACCGGATCGTCTTCATATGACGGCGGTACTCCCCGAACACGAATCGTCCGCGGCATGCGATCACTCGCACCAGCCACGGCGCGTCTACGGGAAAAGAGACGGGAAGCGTCGCCCGAACCGCGCGGGTTGTCGGCAGGATGCTTACGAACCGAACGACGTCGGCGCTGACGGGCGCGGCGGCAAACGGATTCTCGGTCGCCAGGCGCATCAGATCGCGGCCATGGCACAACACGACGTCTGCCTCGAATGGCAGCTTCCGGAGCAGTGCCGCACGGAACTTCGCCTGCGTTCCCGGCTTACGAACGACAAAGGTGCCCGCGGCGCCTACGTTCACGACGTCGTAGTCGGTCATTTCTCGTGCGAGGAGGCTAGGGCGGAGTCTCCGGTGTCCGCCGACATTGACGCCCCGTAGGAAGGCCACGAGCGCCATGGCTCAGATCAATCGCGGCTTCGACGATCGAGTGTGAGCCGGCGGACCAGTGCCCGACGCTCGCCGTCAAGCGCGCCCGCATCGGCGAGGCGGCGGTCGTGCCGGCGACGACGGGGAAGGACACCGCGGCGATCGATCCCAGCCTGCACGAGCGCGAGCGCCGCGTCCGCTGAGACGGCACGCTGGATTCGCGCCGCGGAGCGCGTGGGCACCAGCAGATCCACCAACCCGTTATAGACCTCTGTCGTTCGCTCGTCGGCGAGCCCTGCGTCGATCAGTCCGCGCAAGTACTCCGCCGCCGCCTCGATGGCGGATCGTCGCCAGTCCATCCTGTCGTTTACTGTACCGCAGAGTTAGGTGGCGCCGCGCTATGACCGTCGCCGGGTCATCGAGAACCAACCTGGCCCGCCAATGCCGTCGCCCGTACCTCGAGTGCGGCGCGCCGGCCGCTTTCGACGGCGCCGTTCATGTAGCCCTGCCACCTCTGGCTCGTGTGTTCGCCGGCGAAAAACAGCCGTCCCGCTGGGCGCGCGAGCCACTCACGCAACGACGGGTCGTACGACGGGCCGAAGAAGGCGTACCCTCCGCGCGCAAGCGGGTCGGCTTCCCACACGATTTGCCGCGACGCGATCAGCTTGGCGGGTCGGGTGCCGAGCCACGAGAGGTTGGCGGCGAACTTCTCGATGCCTTCCGAGGAGACCGCCGCCTGCGTGGCATCACTGGCGCCGCCGCCGGCCAGAAGCGAGAGGATTCCGGGCTTCGCTGCCTGCTCCTCATTGGCCTCCCACAATGCGCCGAACGGCAGCGGCGATCCGAACGCGCGCGGCCGGCCTGTCGCGCGCCAGAAGCGCGTGTCGAACTGCAGCAGCGTCTTCGTGGCGCGGCCGTAGCCGAGCGAGGCGATCGCCTGGTGCTGCGTGGCTGGAAGTGCGGGAACGATCGGCACTCGCCGCAAGACCGACGCAGGCAAGGCCATCACAAGATAATCGGCCGTCATCGTCGCCGTCGCGCGCTGATGTTTGACACTGGCATGCACGTGCTGTCCGCGCATGGATACGGCCACGAGCTCGGAACCCAGACGCACGCGTCCGCTCAGCTTGTCCGCGAGCGCGGTCGGAAGGCGACTGTTGCCGCCGACGATGCGGTAGAGATGCTGACGGCCGAGTTCGCCGCTGCTCGCGAACTGATCGACGAGCGCGAGAAGCGAGAGCTCGTCGGGGTCGGCAAGAAAGAATCCACGGAAGCCGGTCATCATCGCCCGCAGGTCGTCGTCCGCGCGAGTGTCGTCGAGCCACTGCGAAACCGAGCGGCGCGCGATGTCGGCGGTAATCGGCGAGTCCCACCGCTGCTCGGCGAGTTTGTACGGTTTGATCCAGGGCGCGAGCACGGACGGCAAGCGATCCCAACCCCGCGTGCTGCTGCGTTTGATCACGCGGGGACGGCCCGCGCCATCCGGTCGCACATATCCGAATCCGCCGCGAAGGATGCGCACCAGCCGCAGGTCGAGCGATGCCGCCAGAGCCCGGATCTCCTGTTGCTCCTCGTCGATGAGATCGCCGCCGGCCTCGGCATGTTGACGGTCTGCGAAGCCTTCGTGAATCGTCCAGACGCGTCCGCCGACGCGATCGCGTGCGTCGAGCACGGTGACTTCGGCGCCCATCGACATCAGATCGTACGCCGCGGTGAGCCCGGCGAGGCCCGCGCCAGCGACGATGACCGAGACGCCCCCCAAATCTCGTGAGGTGGTGATTTGGTGGTTTGGTGATTTTGGTGATTTCGTCACTGCGCGAAGCGGCGGAAGAAGCTCGAGTCGTTCCATCGGGGACGATCGGGACGGTTGGCAACGCGGATCGCCAGCCGTCGCACGACGTCGATGAACGCGTCGGCGGCCGTGCGATCGACAGGCTGGTTGAGGTCGTCCGACGGCGCATGATAGCGCTCGGCAATCCAGCGACGCTCGATCGCCGCTTCGGACGTGTTCGCCTCGTAGCCGACCTTGAGCGCCAGCGCTGGGACGCCGGCGCGAATGAAGCTGTACTGGTCGCTGCGGATAAAACGGTTCCGCTGCGGCTCCGGATCGGCCTGCACCTGCAAGTGCATCCCGGCCGCGACCGCCCGAATGTCGGCGCCGAGGTCTGATTCGTCGACTCCGAGCACCATCAGCTCACGCAACGGAAACAACGGCAGGAACATGTCGGTGTTCACGTTCGCGACGAGGACGGAGTTTGGAACAGGCGGGTGCGCGGCGAAGTAGCGGGAGCCGAGCTCGCCTTTTTCTTCGCCGGTCACGGCGACGAAGAGCAGCGAGCGTGATGGACGCTCGCCGGACGCGTGCAGCCTCGCCGCTACTTCAATCATCGCCGCCACGCCGGACGCGTTGTCCATCGCGCCGTTGTAAATCGCGTCGCCGCGGATGGGCTCGCCGACGCCCAGGTGATCGAGATGCGCCGACAGCACAACGAACTCGTTCCGCCGGCCCGGATCAGTACCACGAAGAATGCCCGCGACGTTCTGCGACTCCACCTCCGTCCGCGTGACGGCGATCCGCGCCGCCACACGCGCAGGCAAGGCGAACCGCGGCACCGGCTTCTCGCCCTCGTCCAGCGCGAGCAGCTCGTCGAACGTATGGCCCGATCCCTGGAACAAAAGATCGGCGTGGGCGGGGTTCATCCTGATGGCGACACGCTGTCCCGGATACTCATCGAGTGAGGGATCGGCCAGTGACATCGCCGGCTGCAGCCGCTGTGGCGCAGACCGCGCCCATGGGACGTCGACGTTTCTAGGGTTCGCGATATCAATCGTGCCGACGGCACCCGCCGCACGGTACATCTGCCATCGCTCTGCCGCGGATCCGAAATGAGCCTGCAACGGCGCGGGCAATGTTCGTGGCGTTGTGTTGATGTAGACGACGACTGCGCCGTTGAGATCGAGCCCCTCGAGGTCGTCGATGTGCTGTTCGGGGATGCGCAGGCCGTGGCCGACGAACACAAGCGGCGCGTCCACTGACGCCGCGGGATCGACCCTCAGACTGAAGGTCGCATCCTGTCCGAGCGTCAGCGGGGTTGCCGTCGCGTCTCGAATCAGCGACAGGCTCGAACGGCTCTCGTCGATCTGGCGCGTCTTGAACGCGACGGTTTGGATATAGCCGCTCGTGCCCGCCGGTTCCAGTCCCGCCTTCTTGAACTGGTCGGCCACGTAATCGGCGGCACGTTTGTGTCCTGGCGAGCCGGTACTCCGTCCTTGCAAAGCGTCGCTGGCGAGAAACTCGACGTGCTTCCACCAGCTGTTGCCGTCGGCGGAAAGACCGGCAACACACAGGAGGGCCACGGCAATCGCCGTCCGCTTCATCACAGCTGCACCAGCTGATACCCTTTCGCTTTCAACATCGACAGCAGGCCGTCGGGTCCGACCAGATGGGCGGCGCCGACGACGACGAACGCCGGCCGGGGCCGCGAGAACAGCGCTTCAATCTTCGGCAGCCATGCGCGGTTGCGCGCGACGAGGAGGCGATCGTAGACGATCGGGTCGTCTTTCACGTCGGCAAGCACGAGCTTTTCGATCGTCGCGACGTCGCCGACCTTCCACGACGTCGCGAGCTTCTTCACGCTGGCGGTCTCCGTGGTGACGCCCTTCAGCGTTTCGGCCAGGAACTTGTCCTGCTGGTCCGTGGACATCCCGTCGAACAGCGAGATTTGAAAGTCGGTGGTCTCGAGCCCCTGAATGGACTTGTTGTCCGCCTGCGCGCGATCGAAGAAGTGCTTGTCGAGGCCGAGTTCCGCGTCGAAGCCGGCTTTCTGCCATTCCATCGCTTCGATCGTCATCGCCAGCATCCACGGTTTGAACTGCTTCAGCGCGTCCAGCGGCATTCCCAGCCCACTCGTATGTTTGTCGAGCAGCGCCAGCGTCGCCGGCGAAATCACCTTGTCGAGCGTCTGTCCGGCCGGCAGCATGCCGCGCGACAACATCGTGAACTGCATGTTCGGCGACAGCATCTCCGCGAGATTGGCTTCTTCGACGAGCAGGTCCGAGTCCCTGAAACCTGCGTCGAGCGCCGCCGGCAGCGGGTAGAAGTCGGCCGTCAGCATGTGGACCGAGCCGATGAGATACACCGCGCCCTTGCCCTTCGTCGCTTTCCAGGCGAATGCGTGCGTCTGGGCGAGTGGGGCCGCAGCGAGCGATCCGGCCGCGAGCGCCGTGGTCAGCGCGACAACGATGGCGCGGAGGCGTCGAGAGTGGAATGTGTTCATAGGAGTTGTAATGGGCTACTCGCGGAAGGACGCTTGAAAGTCATCGAACGTCCGCTGGATTCGTCGCGCGAACGCCGTGTCGAAGTCGACGCCGTCTCCCAAATCGCGAATGAGGTTCGCGACCGCGATTCCGCCAGCGTCGTCCAGCATCCGCTGAACGGCTAGGGCGCTCGTCGCATACGCGAGTTTTGCTTGACCGCCGGTGAATCGTCCAAACGATCGCGTCAGTACCTCGAGCGGCACCGGCTTGACCTGACTGACCGTCTGGTGCGCCCAGTCGAGACTCGTCGACTCGAGCGCGGTCGCAATGCCTTCGTTGAGCCACGTCGGAATCGCCGACGCGGCGAGCGTGTGGATCAGCGCGTGCGTCAATTCGTGTGCGAGCACGCGGTCCAACTCGGCTTCGTCGTCGAGTGCGCCGCGCACTGGAACGCGGATCGTCCCGTCGTACGCGGCGGCCGCCCACGCCGGCGCGCGCGTGATGTCGGTGAACTGCTCGGTGGTGTAGAGGACGACGGGAATCGTGCGAGTCGGGTAAGCGTTCAGAACGGCGCCGATGCGGTCGACGGCACGAGTCAGCGACGCAACGACTTTCGCGGCGAGCGTCTCTTCTGCCGGTCCTTCAAACGACACGGCAAACTGGTCGCCGAACGTCTGCTGCATGCGCAGCTGCAAATCGAACTCGCGCTGCCAGCGCTCGGCCGTTGCCTGAATAGATTTGTCGGTACCGGGCTCGTGCGCAAGCGAATCGTACGTGCGAATCGCGCCAAGCAGGTCGCCCTTGCGGTGAAGCACCAGGCCCATCAACGCCCGGGCCGAAAGTAACTTCGGAGCGAGCGACAATGCGCGATCGAGCTCGGCTTTCGCATCGTCGTCTCGTCGATCGGCGTACGCGGCGGTGGCGGCTCCGACGTGAAGCTGCGCGTTGTTCGGGTCGGACGCGAGGGCGCTGCGGAAGATATCGGCGGCGGTCTTGTACTGTCCTTTGTCGAGCGCTTCGTTGCCGGCGCGTTCCATCAGCGCATTCGCGGATCGGACGTCTGCGCATTGGCTGAAGCCGCGACGAGCATCGCGATCAAGACGAGCGCTGGGCGCACGTATTTATTCTAGTCCTCAAACAGCTCCCTCAGGCTTGTGTCGACGCGGACACCGGCGTCGAGTTCGTGTGAAAGCGTGTCAGTAACTACGGTGTCAGACGCCATCACACGCATTTGAAGATGCGTGTCGTCCGGAAATCGAGCGCGTCCGGCTTGCCATGTTTCGCGTGCCTTGTCGCGTTTCTTCAGCCGCCAGTAGCCGTCGCCGAGCGCCAGGTATATCCGCGCGACGTACTTGCGATCGAGGTGCGAGGACGCGATCTGCATCGCCATCTCGAGATCCGCGACGCCCTCGGGCGTGCGATGGAAGAACCCCTTCTCGAAACGGAGATTGACCATCCCTCTGATGAGATACGCCACGTCCGACGGTTCGCGTTGAATCGACCGTGTCAACGCGGAGGTCGCGTGGTTGCCGAGCGAGATACGGCTGAACGCGCCGACGGACGGAATTTTGTCGATGCAGGCGAGGCCGAGGTTCAACGCCGCGTGCGGTCCGGCGCCGGCGCGCTTGTCGAGGCCTTCGAAAAACTTGATGGCGCGATCGTAGTTGCCGCTCGCGATGACCGCCTGCCGGTAGTCGGCGGCTACCCTCAGGTTTTCGGGATCCGATGACAACTGGCTCTCGAGTGCAGGTAGAGACGTTCCTGCCTGTCCGCTGAGAGCAAGTAGCAGCGCCAGAATCGCCTTCATGCAGTTAGAATAGCGGCGTCCGCGGCAGGCGTCGCGGTATCCCGAGTGTCCGGCATGGCGTCCGGAAGAAGGCGTGCAAAGAATGCTCCGTGTAATCCTCTCGACGTCCGCGGCCGCCAGGCTCGATGCCGCGCGAACCTTTCTTCGTCAGCTTCCCCCAGCAACTGAGACGCTCATCGTCGGCGCCACGCGTGGTGCGGCGGACGATCTCGTCCGCAGCGTCGCGCGCGAGAGCGGCGCGACGTTCGGCCTGACTCGCTTCAGCTTCATGGAGCTTGCGGCCCGTGCCGCCGCGATTGCCGCCGTCGATCGCCGCGCGCCGGCGACCCACGCAAGCGTCGACGCCGTGGCTGCGCGCGCCGTATTCGACGCGACCGCCGCATGCGAACTGACGTACTTCACGCCGGTCGCGTCGATGCCGGGCTTCTCGAAGGCGCTCGCGCGCACGATTCATGAGCTTCGTCTAAGCGCCGTCAGCGCTCACCAGCTGCCAACGGACGACGCATCGGCGGACGTCGCTCGCCTGCTGACGCGCATCGAAGCGCAGTTCGACGAGGCAGCCGTGAACGATCGCGCGGCGTTGTTCGGCGCTGCCGCGGCTGCAGTCGCGTCCGGGCACGTGCCATGGACGAAGGCTCCGATCGTGCTGCTCGACGTTCCACTCGACTCTGTCATCGAACGCGACTTCGTTGCGACGCTGGCTCGGCACTCGACCTCGATGCTTGCACTCGTGCCCGAGGGCGACGACGTGCCGATGAACATGCTCCGGGATCTGGGCGCCGTCATCGAGCGCGCGGACGACGCGGCGGAGCCGTCGTCCGATCTCGTGCACCTTCGGCGTCACGTGTTCACGATCGACCGTCCGCCGCGACGCAAGCCCTCGGGAGACGTGCGGCTGTTTTCGGCGCCCGGCGAGGGACGCGAGTCGATCGAGATCGTCCGGCGGATGCTCGACGAAGCGCAGCGCGGCGTCCGGTTCGACGAGATGGCGGTGTTCCTGCGGACGCCGGGGCACTATCTCGGTCTGCTCGAGCATGCGTGTTACCGCGGTGGTGTTCCCGCGTACTTCGAGCGTGGCGTGCGGCGTCCGGATCCGGCAGGCCGCGCATTCATCGCGCTGCTGTCGTGTGCGGTCGAAGGTCTGTCCGCGAAACGGTTCGACGAGTACCTGTCGCTTGGACAGGTGCCGCGCGTGGTGTCGGGTCCGCCTAAAGGCCGACACTACCGAAAACTTGTGTCGCGCGACGAGATGTTCGCGACGACTGTCGATAACGGCGGCGACGAAGATTCACCGGAGACAGTGGCGGAAACACCGGACGACGTGCCTGATTCCGATGACGAGGCGGTGATCGCCGGCACGCTGCGGTCGCCGTGGAAGTGGGAAGAGCTGGTCGTCGAGTCGGCGGTCGTCGGCGGGCGAACACGAGCGGACGGCGGTCAGCGATGGCGTCGTCGTTTGAACGGGCTTGCCGAAGAGTACCGCGTGCGCATCAACGAGTTGAAGCGGGACGAGCCGGAGTCGGCCCGCATCGCCCGCTACGAACGCGATCTGAAAAACCTGCAGCACCTTCGCGGCTTCGCGCTCCCGATTGTCGATGCGCTTGCGGCTTGGCCCGATCGCGCGACCTGGGGAGAGTGGCTGCGCCGTTTTTCATCGCTCGCCGAACAGGCACTCCGACGCCCCGACCGTGTGCTGGAGACGCTCGTAGCGCTACGGCCGATGGCTGACGTCGGCCCAGTCGGCGTCGAGGAAGTTCGGGACGTGCTGCGCGACCGGCTGATCATGCTGGAGTGGGAGCCGCTGGCGCGGCGTTACGGGCGCGTCTTCATCGGCACGCCGCACCAGGCGCGCGGACGGACGTTCAAGGTCGTGTTCGTTCCGGGCCTTGCCGAGCGGGTCGTACCGCAGCGGCCACACGAGGATCCCTTGCTCCTTGACGATCGACGCCGCGAGATCAGCCCGTCGCTCGTCACGCAGGACGACCGGAAAAACGCGGAGCGGCTGCTGTTGAAGCTGTCGATTGGCGCGGCGGAAGAGCGTCTTTATCTGTCGTACCCGCGCCTGGACGTCGCCGAAACACGGGCACGGGTGCCGTCGTTCTACGCGCTCGACGTCGTACGCGCCATCACCGGCGAAATTCCGGATCATCGGCAACTGGCCACAGACGCCGCTGCCGAAGCGGGCGCAAGCCTCGCATGGCCGGCGCC
>Ga0126379_10003431_pt1 | contig 10248 bp, 9 predicted proteins | sample PanSoiMetPlot_24_FD_92640 | JGI IMG/M metagenome (GOLD analysis project Ga0126379, IMG submission 92640) | Tropical forest soil microbial communities from Panama - MetaG Plot_24 | ecosystem: Environmental > Terrestrial > Soil > Tropical forest > Bulk soil | place: Panama | collected 2016-02-17 | reverse complement strand
TCCGGGTAGCGCTCGACCACCACCGCCAGCCGGGAGAGCGCCGAGGAGAGCGCATCCTGAGATTGCTGGAACCGCTCGAACGCACCGGGGTCATTCACCACCTTGCTTGCATCCACCATGGTCTGGCCGGCCTTCGCCCGCGCCTCGGTCACCGCGGTGAAGGTGTCCTTCTCAAACGCGGCTGCTCCCTTCACCGTTTCCACTAGATTCGGCACGAGATCCAGCCGGCGCTGGTAAACGTTCTCGACCTGTCCCCACTGAGCCTGCACCGCCTGGTCCAGCTTGACCAGGCTATTGTAGGAACCGATGCAGGAAAGCCCGCTGACGACGAGCACGCCGAGCACGATGATTCCAATCCACTTGGCCATATTTGCCTCCGGCCCATTCGCGGGCCACGGAGCGGTTTTTGTATGGCCTGCGACCCTAAAAGCAACAGATTACTCACTGGCGCCCAAAGATGGTTCGCCGCTCGCGGCGCCTGCGGTAGTGTCCAGCCCGGTATTCGAGGTGCTTGCCCAATGAGCCAGACGGCGAAGGTCTACGAAAGCCGAGAGGAGATGCCTCCCCGCTATCGGGAGACGCTCGAGCAGATGATGAAGAGCCAGGCTTATCGCGAGCTGGCGGCTGCTCGGATGTTCGGTCACGGCCTGCAATTCGTTGATTCCAGCAAGTGGCTCAAATTCATCGTGTGGCACATCGGAGAAGAAACCGAGCACTACCTGGCGGTAGCGCGGATGTACGAGAAGTTCACCGGAGAATCGGTGGACGCCTGGGTGCATACGCGACTCGCGCAAAAGCCGATTCCTTTCGCCCAGTCCTGGTTCGAGCTTGCGATGGCTCAGTTTCTCTATGATCGCGGTGGCTTCTGGCAGCTGCAGGAGTACGAGAACTGCTCGTTTCCTCCGTATCGCGAGGTGATCGGAAAAATCATCTCTGAAGAGAGGGGCCACCAGGGATTGGGAGAGCGAATCGTCGTTGAGCTGTGCCAAACGGGTGAATATGAGCAGGTCAAGCAGCCACTCTTCGAGCAGTGGCTAAGACTCGGGTTACTGTCCTTCGGACGCCCGGATAACGTGGGCAATCGCTACGCGATCGATGTCGGCATCAAGAAACGCGATTCCGGCGAGGTAATGCAGGACTTCGTCAACGACATCAAGCCGGCCGTTCGGGCAAGCGGCCTTCGATTCCCGCCGGCGGAGATGCTCGGGCTGCAGGTGCCGCACTCCTTGGACTGGAAGCTCTAGCCTCAGCTCGACGAGTCCGCTGGACTCCACCGGACGATCCCGTGCAGGGGGACGAGAAGCTCGGATTGCTCGTTCCCGACTACCAAGTCGTATGGGCCCACCGCGCTCAAACGATGCCGGAGGATCAGGCCGTTGCGCAACACGAGCTCGACGGTGCGACCGATGTGCTCGGTAAACGGACGCGGGTCAGAGACAGCACGCCGTTCAGGTTGACGGATGACCGGCGCGGGACGTTGGGTCAGCTGCGGGTCGCGCACGATGGAGGCAGAGGTCCTTTCCCAGACCTGGCGCCGGGCGAGCACGAGCACCTGCAACTTCTCGCGTCGCCCGCTGCGCTTGAACTGGAACGCCACCCGCTCCACCGCTTGGAGCTCGTCCTCGAGCGTTCGCTCGTCAAGCACCACACAAAGCTCCGCTTGCTGCTCGATCAGGCTCTTCAAGAGAGCGTCCACCGCCTCGTTGGAAGCGGCGCTCCGGGCCTGCTTCACGGCCGTCTTCTTCTGACTCTTGGCCTTGCGCTCCAAAAACTGCGCCGGCGCAAGGCCGCTCTGCAAGACGCCGAACGCATCCTCGAAACCAAGGGTCGGATTGCTCTCCATCAGGGCGTAGACCTGATCGAACCTGTGCGCCTCCTCCGCGTGAAGCTTTCGCCAAGTGCGGGACTTCATCTTCCCTTCCAGCTCGCCGCGGGCAATTCGTGCGGGGACGTGTTCGCGCCGGGCGAGGGCGTTGATCTGCTCCGGCGTCGGCGGGGGCTTGGACGGCCCGAACCGCCGAGCGGGCCGCCCCGGGACGGGCGCTGTCGACCGCGAAGGGGATGGTGGCTGCGCGGGCTCGCCGGGTTTGCCACCGGAGGGGATGGAAGGTCGTCGAACGACCTCTATCTGAGGACCGCGTCGCGGCTTTTTGTCAGTCACCTAAGTCCACCTTCCAGCCGCTCTTTTCTTTGAGCATGGTGAGCCGCTCGGTGCGTCCTCCGGCCTGGACCTCCAAGGTTGCCCGATCCCCGGCCTGACTTATGAGCTTCACCTCGTTCAACGGATCAGGGCGAGGCGCGCCAGAAAACGCCAGCGCGGCCGCATCATCCTTGATAGCCCCGCCCGAAGCCGCGGAAATCTCCTTGGTACGGGCCGCGAGCTTTTCCTGCGTCCTCGAGGACAGCAGCGCGTAGGCCGCCTTGGCGTCACCCCGCTGGACAGCTCGGCTAAAGGACACGTAGGCGTCCACCGGACTGCCGCCGCGAGGCTTGTCGCATGCCGCCAAACTCAGCACGGCGAGAATTACCAGCAGGAATTCCACGGCAGGTCATCTACTGCAAAACGCCTCGCAGTTCAGCGAACTTTCATCCTTCGAACTGCCGGACGCTGTTTTTCCCGGACCACTTCGCTGCGTAGAGCGAGCTGTCCGCCGCCCGCAGCAGGGCCTCGGGCGACTGGATGCGGGGAATGGTTGAGCTGGCGACTCCTATCGACACCGTACAGTTCACCGGTTTGCCCTCGGCGGACGGCGCGGGTTGCTCAAAGCGCAAGCTGGCGATCGCCAGGCGGATGCGCTCGCCCACCCGCACCGCCTGCTTGGGTCCAGTTTCAGGCAACAAGGCGACCAGCTCTTCGCCGCCGTAACGCGCCAGCAGATCCACGTCACGCAACAGGTGGTTTGCCACCTTGGCGATCTCGCGCAGAACCCGGTCGCCGAAGGCGTGCCCGTATGAATCGTTGATCACCTTGAAGTGGTCGACGTCGAGCATCAAGCAGGAGAGAGGCGCGTGGTAGCGCTGGGCACGCGCGAACTCGAGAGCGAGCCGCTCCTCGAAGTACCGTCGGTTGAACAGGCCGGTGAGGGGATCGGTCCGCGACAGGGCGAGGAGCTCTTGCTGTTTTACCTCGAGCTCACGGTTTCTCTGCACCAGCGTGTCCTGCAACGCTTTCAGGCGCAGCATCGACTTCACCCGGGCTGACAGTTCCGCCGCATCAAAGGGTTTGACGAGAAAATCATCGGCTCCGAGCTCCAGCCCCTCGATTTTTCCCACCGCCTGCCGCGCCGTCATCAGGATGACCGGAATGAATCCGAAGCCGGTTTCGCGCTGATTCGCTTTGACGATTCGGCAAACTTCCACACCGCCCAGTCGCGGCATCTCCACGTCCATAATTACTAGGTCGGGGTGGTGATCGCGAATGGCGGTGAGCGCCGCACCGCCGTCGGCCGCGCTGAAGAATTGATATCCGTGCGCCGCGAGAGCGCGTTCCACCAAGTGGACCACGGTTCGATCGTCATCCACGATCAGCACTCTCCAGCGCCGATCCTGAGCCGAGGGGGAGTCGATACCCGCTGGATCATGCGGCGGGGTAGTAAGCGGCGCGCGCATCCGGATTCAATCCTCGTCCCCCATTGAAAGTGTCTCTTGACGGGACTCGTTCTATCCAAGGCGCGCTGGCAGGTCCACTCGGCGGCCGAGCGCGCCGACCTTGAAGTGTAGGTGGTTATCTCCCGCGCCGCGCGCTTTATCCCCGTCGCGGTTGGGGCAGAATGAGGCTCGCCGATGATCGAGATGTTTCACGTCTACAAGTCGTACGCAAACGCGCCCCCCTGCTTGAGCGAGATCACCCTGCGGATCGACAAAGGCGAGTTCGTCTTCGTCACCGGACCTTCGGGGGCGGGCAAAACGACATTGCTCAAGTTGATCTTCTGCGCCGAGCGGGCGAGCAGTGGTCAAGTGCTGGTGGGCGGCCGCAACCTGGCGCGCATCAAAGGCTCGGCTGTCCCGTTTCTGCGCCGAAACATCGGGGTAGTCTTCCAGGACTTCAAGCTCCTCACCCATCGCACCGTCGCCGAGAACGTGGCCTTCACCCTTCAAGTGCTCGGAACCTCCCGACTCGAGTGCGACGAGCGGGTGGGAAAGATGCTGAAGCGCGTTGGGCTGGCGCACAAGGCGGACTGCCTTCCGCCGCGCCTTTCCGGCGGAGAGCAGCAGCGGGTGGTGATCGCCCGCGCCTTGGTGAGCGAGCCGGCCATCCTGCTGGCCGACGAGCCCACCGGAAACCTCGATCCCGAGCTCACCGTGGAAATCATGGACCTGCTCTGTGACGTCAACGTTCGAGGGACGACCGTGGTGGTGGCGACCCACGACGCCAGCCTGCTCGCGCGCTACCGAAAGCGGATTATCCGGTTGGAGAAGGGCCGCCTGGTGAGCGATCGCGTCGAGCTTTCCGATGGAGCGCGAAGGGCGGTGGGATGAAGGCGCTGGCTAACGCGTCCTACTTTTGGCGCTCCGCAGTCCAAGGTATTCGGCGCGCGCCGCTCGTCCACCTCTTGGCGGTCGCCACCATTGCCCTGGTGCTGGTTGCCGCGGGGCTCGCGCGAAGCGGGGTGCTGCTGGTGGATTTATTGGGCGAGTCGATCGGTCGAGACGTCGAGCTGACGATCTACCTGCGCGAGGGGGCCACGGAGTCGGACGCGGCGGCAGTGGCGCGCTCCTTGGCGGCTCGGGCGGGCGGCTCGGCAGTGGTGGTCTCGCCCGAGGCCGCCTTGGCCCGCCTCCGCGGCGAGCTTGGGGAGGTCGGCGATGCGCTGCGCGATCTTCCGGTGAATCCCTTGCCGTACTCCGTACAGCTACGCGTATCTCCCGCCCTTCGAACGCCGCAAGGATTGCGCGAGTTGGCCAGTGAGGCCAAGGCGATGCCGTTGATTCAGGATGCCGATTACGCCGAGCAAGCCGTCTCGCGGCTAAGCGCCATTTCCCGCGCCGCGCGCCTGGCCGGCGTGTTGGGCTTCGTCGCCGTCAGCCTGGCAACCGTCTTCATTGTCGCCGCCACGCTGCAGCTGGCGATCTACGCCCGGCGCGACGAGATCGAGATCCAGCAACTCGTCGGGGCCACCGATCGCTTCGTCAAGGCTCCCTTCCTCCTCGAGGGAGCGCTGCAGGGCGTCTGCGGGGCGGCGCTGGCGCTGGCTGCGCTCTGGGCCTTCTCCCGGGCCATCGTTCCACCCCTCGAGCAGCTCTTCGCCTTTCTCCTCCCCCGCGACCAGCATCTTTCGCTGCTCAATCCCTCGGTCGCCGCCGAGTTGGTGCTCTGCGGCGCGCTGCTCGGATTGAGCGGTAGCTTCGTCGCCGTCGGACGGCTGCTCAAACGATGAGCCGCCTTGGCTTCGCCCTTTGCGGGCCGCTGCTTTGTCTGCCTGCCGCCTCGCTCGCCGAGGACTTGCACCAGGAGCGAGCCGCCGTTCGAGAGCAACTCTCGGCCGCGCGTGCCGCGCTGACCGCGGCCAGGGAGCAAAAGATGCGGGTGCTCGAGGCGCTCGATTTCACCGAGCAGCTCGCTCGCGCTTCATCCGTCCGGGCGCGGGCGCTCGATTCGGAGCTGACCTACCTGCGAGGGCGGGTAGAATTCATCCGGCACGAGCGGGACTCGGCGCGCTCGGAGCTCGTCGACCAGCTGGACCGCATCCAGCCTCGTCTCTTCAGGCTCTACCGGCTCACCCGCGAGCACCAACTCAAGGCACTGCTAGCCGCCTCCGACTTCTCGTCGTTGGTGTGGCGCTGGCGCACCATGCGCGGGCTTTTGGTGCGCGACCTCGAGGCGTTGCGCGGAGCCAAGCGCCTCGCCGAATTCGAGGAGCTGATGGCATCCGAGCTACAAGGGTTGGAGATGGACTTGAGAAAGTGGCTAGAGCTCGCTGGCGAGCGAGCGCGCGAATCTGCCGCCCGGCGCCGAGAGCTGGCCGAAGTCGTGGCTGGCCTCCAATCCGATGCGGTCCAATCCAAGCGCCTCATCGCGGAGTTGGAAGAGGAGGATCGCGCCTTGACCAAGCTGATCAAGGCGCTGCAAATGGCGCGCTCCTCCGGTTTTGCCGGCTTGAAAGGCAAGCTGCCGATGCCGGTGGAGGGCACGCTGGAGGTGGGATTTGGAAAGGTCGTCAATCCAAAGTTCAACACCGTCACCGTCCAGAAGGGCTGGGACATCCGCGCGGAAGAGGGCTCCGGAGTCCGCGCGATTGCCCAGGGCCAAGTGGTTTACGCCGGATGGTTGCGGGGCTACGGCAATGTCCTCATCATCGACCACGGCGGTGGATTTCACTCGCTGGTCGCCCACCTTGCCTCGCTCTCGCGTGCGGTTGGCGAGGCGGTCAAGGCGGAAGAGGTGGTGGGCACGGTGGGTGATAGCGGCTCGCTGAAGGGAGCGTACTTGTACTTCGAGATTCGACAGGACGGCGAGGCGATTGACCCCGCCGTGTGGATTCGCAGCGGCGCGGCACTTGGCCACCGTCGAGTCGCCGCGAACAGGCAATAGTTGGATCTCCTCGCCGGATTGCAGCGGAGCTTGCGTCGAGCGCTGGTCAGGCGCGGCGCGAAATCCTTCGCACGCTCGCTTCGGGGCCGGACAATTCACTTTTACGAGCTAGCCGACAGTGGGGCAGGGCCGCCGGTACTCCTGGTGCATGGGCTCGGCGGCTCGGCGAACGGCTTCTACAAGATCCTCTTCCCCCTTAGCCGCCGGTTTCGCCGCGTGTTCGCTCCCGACCTCCCCGGCCACGGCTTCTCTGCCGGCGAGGCGACGACCCTCGAGGAATGCGTCGAGTTGTTGAGCGACTTCGGTGACCAGGTGGTCGGCGAGCCGGTCTTCGCGATTGGCAATTCCTTGGGTGGCGCGCTCTGCCTGGCGCTCGCCAGCCAGAGGCCAGAGCGGGTGAGGGCGTTGGGGCTCATTGCTCCCGCCGGCGCGCGACTGGCCGCTGAGCAGCTCGCGGAGATCTCCGCGGCGCTTCAGGTGCGCAGCGGAGCGCAGGCGCGCGCGTTGACCCGACGGCTCTTTCATCGGGCGCCCATAGTCTCGCTCGTCTTCGCTTCGCTCCTGCCAGCCTTCTACGGATCGGCGAGCGTGCGCAAGGTGCTCGCCAACCTGGACGCCAATGCCTTTATCTCGCCCGAGGCATTGCGACGAATCAGCGTGCCAACGCTCTTGTTGTGGGGAAAGAGCGAGAAGCTGCTTCCTTTTGAAGCGGTTCAGTACTTTCGGGCGTACCTGCCGCCAAAGGCCGAGGTGGAGATCGTCGACGGATTTGGCCACGTGCCGCAACTCGAGCGCCCCCGGCAGCTGGTGCAGAGGCTGATCGCCTTCGCCGACCGGGCTCGCCTCTGACGCCGGCCTCCGACGAAGGGTAGGAGTGCGCAGCGAGCGCCCTCCCCGTAGAATTTACCTCGAGGCTTTGAAAGGACGTGTTTGTGTCAAAAAAGAAGAGGTTTGCTGGCGCTGTCCTCGCGTTGCCACCGCTCCTACTGGGCTTCTGGCTGCAGAGCGCCTATGCGGCTCGGGAGGATGAGACCTACAAGCAGCTCGACCTGTTTGCCCGCGTGCTCTCGCACGTTCAGAACAACTACGTCGAAGACGTTTCGGAGCAGCAGCTCATCTATGGCGCGATCAAGGGCATGCTCGAAACGCTCGATCCGCACACCGTCTTCATGCCCCCCGACGTCTTCAAGGAGATGAAGATCGACACCTCCGGCGAATTCGGCGGGCTGGGGATCGAGATCGTCAAGAAGAACGACATCATCACGGTGGTTTCTCCCATCGACGATACGCCGGCGGCGCGCGCGGGCATTCGGGCCGGCGACCAGATCCTCTCGATCGACGATGAGAGCACCAAGGGAATGGACCTGGCTCGCGTGCTCCAGAAGCTGAGGGGGCCGGCGGGTAAGAAGATCGTCTTGACCATCATGCGCGACGGCTTCACCGTCCCCCGGGAGATCGCGGTGATTCGCGACCACATCCGGATCGTCTCGGTCGACGGTCAGCTCTATGAGGGCATCGGTCACGTGCGGGTGAGGAATTTCCAAGAGCGCACTGATTCGTACTTGCGCAAAGAGCTCGATCGGCTCCGGGCGCAGAATCGGGGAGAGCTGCGGGGCCTGGTGCTCGATCTGCGCAACAACCCCGGAGGGCTGCTCGATCAGGCGGTCGCGGTGAGCGATCGTTTCCTGCCTGGAAACCTCGTCATCGTCACCACCCGCGGCCGCGACGGGCGAAATACCGCCGAGGAGCGCAGCAAGGACAGGGACACGGAAAAGCCGTACCCCTTGGTGGTGCTGGTGAACGGCGGCAGCGCCTCGGCTTCCGAAATCGTCGCCGGCGCGCTGCAGGACCACGGGCGAGCGGTGGTGATGGGAACGCCAACCTTCGGGAAGGGATCTGTCCAGACCATCATCGAGCTGGAGGATGGCTCTGGCCTCAAGCTGACGATCGCCCGCTACTACACGCCGAAGGGCCGCTCGATTCAGGAGCGAGGCATCCTCCCTGATTTCATCGTCGGCGAGTCCGCCTCGGCGAAGCTGGCCACGGATCTGCCGCGCGAACGCGACCTGCGCCGCCACTTCAAATCCGACGATACCTCGGGCGCCGTCAAGGATGCATTGGCCCCGAACTTGCCGCCCAACCTTAAGGAATGGAGCGCGACCGAGCGGGTGAGCGACTACCAGCTCAAAGTGGCGCTCAACTACCTCAACGGCATCGCCCCTCCCAAATCACAGACCGGTTCGCGCCAGGTGCGCGCCGAGCCGCCCGCTCCCTAGCGCGTCTGTCTACTGGCCACTGGATTCGTCGCGCGGCACAGCTAATCGTTTGACACCGCTGGGCCGCCTCCCTATTGTCCGACGACTCAAGCGTCAGCGCAGGAAAACCCGAGGAATTTTAAGTGCCTGGGTAAACCCGATGACGAAAAGATTCCGAAATCCGCGAAAGGGGGCAGGGCTTCTCTGCTGTCCGAGCGTGGCTTATCTCGGTCGAAGAGGAGGCCAGCGCCAAAGCCGCCGAGGGGTTATCGCGACCAGATGACCAGCGTCGAGATTTTCTTCCTAGCTGTTTACTTCAGCGTGTTGTGCGTGCTCGCGGTCTACGGCTCGCACCGATACCGGATGGCCTATCTGTACTACCGGCACAAGTTCAAGCTGCCGGTGCCCAAAGGGCGGCTCAGTCGCTTGCCGCGGGTCACCATCCAATTGCCAATCTACAACGAGCGCTATGTCGTCGAGCGGCTGGTCGAATCGGTGTGCCGGATTCACTATCCCCAAGAGCTGCTGGAAATCCAGCTTCTCGATGACTCCACCGACGAGACCTCCGCGATTGCGAGGGCCTGCGTGGAGCGCAATCGCCTGCGCGGATTCGATATCGCCTACTTGCGGCGGGGCAGCAGGTTAGGCTTCAAAGCCGGGGCGCTCGAGCACGGCCTCCAGCTGGCGCGGGGAGAGCTTATCGCCGTATTCGACGCCGACTTCGTCCCGGCGCCGGATTTCTTGCAACGAACGGTTCCCTTCTTCGGCGACGACAAGGTCGGGATGGTTCAGGTCCGCTGGGGCCACCTCAACCGGGAGTTTTCAATCCTGACCCAAGCTCAGTCGATTTTTCTCGACGGGCACTTCATCATCGAGCACACCGCCCGCAATCGCTCGGGCTGCTTCTTCAACTTCAACGGCACGGCCGGAATCTGGCGCCGCCGCACCATCGATGAAGCGGGCGGTTGGCAACATGACACACTCACCGAGGATCTCGACCTGTCCTATCGGGCTCAGTTGAAGGGATGGCAGTTCATCTTCCTGCCCGAGGTCATCTCCCCTGCGGAAGTGCCGGTGGACATGAACGCCTTCAAAAGCCAGCAGCACCGGTGGGCCAAAGGTTCGATCCAGACGGCGAAAAAACTTCTCCCCACCATTCTGCGCAGCAACCTTCCGTTCGCGGTCAAGCGCGAAGCCTTTTTTCATCTCACCAACAACATGGCCTACCTATTGATGGTGCTGCTCTCGGTGCTCATGCCCATCTCGATGGTGGTGCGCTTTCAGCACGGGCTCTACGAGACGCTTTTCCTGGACCTTCCGTTCTGCCTTTCTGCGACTGCGTCCGTCTGCTTCTTCTACATCGCCTGCCAGCGAGAGCGCGGCTTGAGCTGGTGGGAACGGATCAAGTACCTGCCCTTCGTGATGAGCATCGGGATCGGCCTGGCGGTCAACAACGCAACC
>Ga0126379_10003428_pt1 | contig 10256 bp, 8 predicted proteins | sample PanSoiMetPlot_24_FD_92640 | JGI IMG/M metagenome (GOLD analysis project Ga0126379, IMG submission 92640) | Tropical forest soil microbial communities from Panama - MetaG Plot_24 | ecosystem: Environmental > Terrestrial > Soil > Tropical forest > Bulk soil | place: Panama | collected 2016-02-17 | reverse complement strand
CTTCACAACGTGATGGACGTGAAGTGATAGCGAAGCACAAGGGCCGGTCGCGAGCCGAGGCCTGAACTCGCGGCACAAACCGCGGGCAGCTCCGATGGTCCGTGGCATCTCGCGGAAAGTCCCGCTCTGAAATGCGCGCTGCCCACCGCCTGTTTTGACTCTCTCGGTCTTCCCCGGCTGTCCGATGGCCTTCCGTAGCCCTCTGAAGCGCCGTGCGGACCCGCATCTAGAGTAGTGTGGCAGGGGAGCGCGGGTGACCACGTCCCCTATGCAGATTGCGTGGGCCCCTGCGACTGACTGTTTGAGCCGCCAACCCTTAAATGCGCAACTACATCTATGAGTAAGTCTGAGCTGGCAGATTCGACAAAAGATCGAAACGGTGAATGCGATTGAGACGAGCCGCAGAGATTTTCGTGTGGATAGCGACTGCAGCTGTTGCTAGCAGTGCAGTCCAAGCGCAGCAACCTTCGACAGCCACTGCCAAGAAGAGCGCGACGGCAGCGCGCGCTCCTGACCTCGAAGGTGACTGGAGCGGTGCGTTGCAGGTGGGCGAAACCGAGTTGCAGTTGGTGCTGCATCTTTCAAAAGACACGCAAGGCGGGTGGCACGCGAAACTCGACAGCCTGAATCAAGCGGTCTATGGAATCGAAGCATCAATGGTTACCCGCGAAGAAGATAGTCTGCGAATTGAAATCAACTCAGTTGGCGCAAAGTTTCAGGGGAAGATTCAGCCAGATCACCGCACGATTCGAGGACTATGGGAGCAGGGCGGAACTGGCTTGCCATTGAAATTTGAGAAACGCACTGCCGGTGCGGCATTGCGCGGCGCGGCGGCCAATACCGTTTCGAAAGCGGAAGGCACCTGGCAGGGTGCGATTGAAGTTTCGAACATGCGGATGCGCTTGCAGATGCACGTGAGCCATGACGACCAAGGGAAATTGCTGGCCTCTATTGATAGTTTAGATCAGGGCATTCAGGGAATTCCGGCCTCAAGGGTGACCGAGAACAACGGCGAACTGAGCTTTGAGATGCCAACATTTCAAGCCCAATACCGCGCCACCCTCAGTGCCTCAAAAAATGAACTGACCGGCGAATGGACTCAGAACGACAGCGTGGAAAAGCTCAATTTTCGGCGTTCCGACCAGCCGCTCGACTTGCGACGGCCGCAAAATCCGACCAAGCCCTATCCGTACACAACCGAAGACATTTCGTTTCGTGCTGCAGATGGAAGCGCTCATTTGGCGGGAACGCTGACCACGCCCCAAGGAGCAGGACCCTTCGCTGCCGCTGTATTGATCGGCGGATCGGGTACGTCTGATCGCGATGAAACGATCGCGGGACACAAGCCTTTCCTAATTCTCGCGGATCTGCTGACCCGGAAGGGAATCGTGGTACTGAGATACGACAAGCGTGGTATTGCGCCGTCCACCAGCAATGCTGAACAGGCCACAATGGAGGATCTGGCGAGCGATGCGCAGGCCGCGCTCAATTATCTCAAGACTCGCAAAGAAGTCGATTCGAAGCGCATTGGCGTCATCGGTCACAGCGAAGGCGGTATTCTTGCTGCGCAACTCGCTGCCGGACGGGACGACCTGGATTGGCTGGTTCTCTTGGCTACGCCCGCAACAAACGGTGAGAGGACATTACTTCGCCAATCCGAGCTCATTGCCCGCACCGGCGGCTTGCCGGAAGAGCAGATTGTGCGAAGCCAGCTATTCGATCGCAAGGCTTACGCTGCAGTGCGCGAAGAAAAAAGTCCTGCTGCACTGGAAACCCGGCTGAAGGACCTGATCGAAAAAAGCGGGCTCGGCGCCGCCATGCCGCCCGCCGCACTGCAGGCCCAGGTCCGGCTGATGACCACGCCCTGGTTCCGCGAGTATCTGGATTTCGACCCGGTGACAGTGCTGGCAAAGATAAAATGCCCGGTGCTTGCGCTTAACGGCGATCGCGACCTGCAGGTAGACGCCGACGAAACCGTGCCATTGCTTCGCCAGGCTTACGACAAGAGCGGCAACAAAGATTTCACGGTAATGGAAATCCAGGGCGTAAACCACCTGTTCCAAAAGGCGCAGTCCGGCTCGCCCGCGCTTTACGGCGCAATCGAGGAAACCATGGCGCCCGAGGTGCAGAATGCAATCAGCGACTGGATAGCTAAGCACACTGCGCATTAGATAGCTTCTGCAGTTATTCTGTTACGAAGTCGCGGCACCATCTCGTTGCCCGTACTTGCAAATGAAAAGTGCGCGTTATCATAAGGACGGAGCCCGACAACGTCCCTGTGCCGCCAAGATTTCACCTCTCACTGCTGATTCACGCGCACCAACCGGTCGGCAATTTTGAAGATGTGATGGAGCGCTGCTACCAGCAGGGCTATCTGCCTTTTGTGCAGCTTCTCGAAAAACATCCCGCCATCCGCGCCGGTCTGCACTATTCCGGCCCCCTGCTTCAGTGGATGGAATCGCACCATCCCGAATACTTCGAACTGCTGGGTTCGTTGGTCCGGCGCCAACAGGTAGAACTGGTCGGTGGCGGATTTTTCGAGCCGATACTCGCCGTGATTCCGCCCGAAGATCAGCGCGAACAGATCGAGCGTCTGTCCTCATACATTGAACAACATTTCGGCGAGCGGCCTGCCGGCGCATGGCTGGCGGAGCGAGTTTGGGAACCGCAGTTGCCTTCGGTGCTCGCTTCCGCGCAAGTCGGTTACACGCTGGTGGACGATTTTCATTTTCTCTGCGCAGGTTTCGAGCCGTCGGAACTTTTTGGAGCGTACCAGGCGGAGGATCGCGGCAAGAGCGTACGTTTGTTCGCCGGGCAGAAGGCGCTCCGTTACCTGATTCCGTGGGAAAAAGTCTCCGACGCGGTCACGTATCTGAAAGAGGCGGCAGTAATGCATCCAGACGGCATTGCCGCTTTCGGCGACGACATGGAGAAGTTTGGTGTCTGGCCGGGCACGTTCGAACACTGCTACACCAATCATTGGCTGGAGGATTTTTTTGTTGCGCTGGAAGCGAACGCGGATTGGCTGTCGCTCACCCCGCCCGGCGAATACGCGAAAACGCGTGCTCCGCTTGGCCGGGCCGATCTGCCCGTGGCTTCTTATCCTGAAATGATGGAGTGGGCGCTGCCTACAACCGTGCGCCAACGCTTTCATTTGGTGCAGCAGGAATTTACGAAGCGGCCCGAAGTCGCTGCCTTTTTGCGCGGCGGTTCGTGGCGCGGATTTTTCCGCAAGTATCCCGAGTCCAACCTGCTTCACAAGAAGATGCTGCGCGCCAGCACTCGCCTGGCTGCTGTTCCCCACCGGCGCACCGAATCTCGCAGTTCGCAGGAAATCGCCCACGCGAGAGACCTGCTCCTCCGCGCTCAGTGCAACGATGCGTACTGGCACGGCGTTTTCGGTGGCCTTTATGCTCCGCATCTGCGCACCGAACTTTGGCGAAATCTAATCCGTGCAGAGGCTGCCGCCGACAGGCTCACGCCGGGCGGCCAGATCGGTCGTGTGGAACTGCTCGATTACGACGCCGACGGCAAAAACGAATTGCTCTTCACCGGGCCGGAATATCAAGCGCTCGTAAAACCGTCCGATGGCGGAACGCTCGCCGTGCTCGATTTTCGTCCCGTCTGCTCGACCCTGGTGAATTCCTTACAGCGCCGGCCCGAGGCCTACCACGCCAGGCTGCGCGAAGCGTCGCTCGCTAAAACGGAAGCAGGCACTCCGTTGCACGAGCAAACGCGAGTTAAGGAACCTAACCTAGAACGCTTCCTGCAGTACGACCGCTGGCCGCGACACGCATTTCGGATCCTTGTTTTCGATCCCAAACGCACGCACGCCGAATATGAAGCGTTGCAGCTGATGGAAGACCCGAGTTTTGCCGCTGGAGAATTTGCCGTCCAAACCTCAGGCCCGTTCCAGGCGGACCTCACACGGGAAACCGCGATCCGCGCCAGTCATCCGGCGAGCTTGGCCACGCCGGTCGTTGTGACCAAACGATATTCCTTTTCGCCTGCGCCGGGCGGCTGCGAGGTTTCCTGTGAGGTTGGACTGAAACTGAAGGAGCCGCTCGATCGCGCAGTAATCGTTGCGGTAGAAACCGTCATCAATTTGCTCGCGCCGAATGAAGCCGATCGCTTCTTCGAAACACCATCCGGCCCGCAACGTCTTCGTTACAGTGGCGCTCTGCCGGGGCCGATTCTTCACATGCAGGACGGCTGGCAGAAGCTCCGCGTGACCCTGCACGCGCCCGGTTCAGAGAATTTCTGGATTGCGCCCATCGAGACTGTTTCAGAATCCGAAGACGGTTTTGAGCGCGTGTATCAGGGCTCACAAATTCTGGCCCGTTGGCGCCTTAGCACACAAAAAGTACTGTCCGCCCGCCTGGTCTTGCGCTTGGAAACGACCTAAACGGCTTACGGTGGCTCTAGTTGATAGCTCCGTCAGATTGCGTAGAACTGAGCACACCTGCCGTTTGCAGATACGGTGTAGCTCACGCCTCCCGTACCGCCTTCCCAGATTGAAGGTCGCTCCGGCTGCGATTCGATATTTGGATCGTGCTAATAACAAACGGGTCGCTTCGCGGCCCGAGCCAAGCGGAAATACGAATAACTCTTTGCCGCAAAGCCGTGTCTAGCCCAGCAGAAGTTGAAACCAACAGCACAATTGTCCCCTTCATTCATCTGAAGGCGGACATACTGCGCGCGCATCATATCCTCGCATCTTTGCTTTAGGCGACAGTTGCGAGTGCGTAAAAGAGTCAGTCCACAATCCAAAGATTCTGCGCGAACGGCCACTCGTCGTCGATCCATTGCGCGATCTGCCGGAAGCTGCCGCGCCGCGCCATCTGCGCAGGCTCATCGGGCGAATACTTGTGCGAACTCTCCGTCCAGATGGTTTCGCCTTCTTCCATCCTGAGGTACAGCGACGCGCCGGGAATCTCGATGTGCTGTCGTCGCAAGGCCTGCAGATGCATCTCGATGCGCCGCTCATCTGCATTCCAGAGAGCCAAATGGCGAAAGTCCCGCAGCTGAAAATTGCCACCGAGCTCACGGTTTACTCGTGCGAGCAGGTTTAAATTGAATGCAGCGGTCACACCTGCAGGATCATCGTAAGCCGCGAGCTGCAGCGTGACGTCCTTCTCAAGATCGGTTGCGAGCAGCAGGGAGTCACCTGGTTCCAGGGCGGCTCGCACTTGCCGCAAGAAATCGTCCGCCGCCGGGCGGTCGAAATTCCCGATCGTGCTTCCCAAAAACAACACGCAAACGTGCTCTCCCGGCTCGCGACGCGCCGCGACGGCTCGCAGGCCCTCCAAATAGGGCTTCTCGTAACCCACCAGGCTGACGAAATCCATCTGCCCGAGCTCTTTTTCGCAGGCTGCCAGCGCAGCTGGCGAAATTTCAATCGGATAATAAAACGTGCGCTGCTTTTTCGAGAGCGCTTCCAGGATCATTCGCGTTTTCTTGCCGCTACCGCTGCCCAGTTCCGCTACGTGGGTTGGAGTCGGCATTTGCGACATCATCTCTTCGGCGTGCCGCTGCAGCAGTCGCGCATCCGCCCGCGTCAACCCGTATTCCGGCAACAAGCAGATGGCTTCGAAGAGTTCCGATCCGACTTCATCGTATAAATACTTGCTAGGAAGTTCGCGCTGCCACCTTTTCGTGAGACCCGCGCGCACATCTACGGCAAACTCCGACGGTGCCTTCTGTGAAGGCGCTTGCACGATCATCTCGACTCCCAAGGGCCAGCGTGACCTGTTCTTGCTCTAGCTATTCTTCCACGCACCGAAAAGCGGCGTAGACGTATGGATAGTGTGGCTGGAACCAGTTTCGGAAAGAGCGGCGAAGCATACATGCGGCCGTGCGCTGCGATCCGCCCTTCACAACGTAGTGCTTCCCGTCGAAAAAATTCGCAGAGTAGCCAGGATAAAAGGGCATGGGTGCAAAACCCGGATGCGGCGCAAAAATCGTTCGCGTCCATTCCCAGCCGTTGCCCACTAGGTCATGCACGCCGAAAGCGCTGGCGCCTGCGGGATGCGCACCGCAGGGCGCTGATTCCCAGTGTAGGAAATCAAAATTTCCAAAGTGCGATTCCGGTGCTTCATCGCCCCACGGATACGCGCGCTGTCGGTCGGATCCAGGAACTCCATATGCCGCGCGATGGAACTGTTCTTCGGTAGGCAGCTTGCGTCCCAGCCACTTCGCGTACGCCGTCGCTTCTGCGTGACTTACGTATACCGGGTGTTCCATATTCAGCCGCGTGTCGCCAAACATTCTACGCTGCATCCAGATATTTCCGTCGCGATACCAAAACGCGGGGTGCTCTATGTGGTTTTCTTCTCGCCACGCCCAATCTGCGGCGGTCCACAACGAGCGGTTATGGTATCCGCCATTCTGAACGAACAGCAAAAATTGCCGGTTCGTGACATTGTGGTTTTCGATCGCGAACTCCGGAACGTTGACCGTCACCATCCCGCGTTCGTTGTCCCAGCCAAACTGCTGTGATTCACGGTCCAGCCCCAAGGTCGCCGGTCCGGCTTCTATGTCGACCAATTTGTGCCGGATCTGTGGCGCCATCCATCGTTGTTCGGATCGCGGAGCCTTCTTTTTGTCGGCGGGTAACCGGTGGAGCATGTAAGCTAGAGTCTCTGCATGCATCAGCCGGTGCTCAATGGCTGTATTGAGCATGGTCAGAATATGCGGATGTCCCTGGCTCGGTTCTTCCAGCGTCCTTTCGATCGCCGCGTCCAGATTCGAGCGCAATTGCCGGTTGTATGCGTCGACTTCAGTCCGTGCTGGCCAATCCTCGGGTTTGTCTGAAGGCAAGGTTCTGCCAACCGGATCGATACCAAACGCGAATAGTTGATCGAATGTGGGGTGGAAGCGTTTCAGTCCGAATGCCCGTTGGCCCAGCAGGTTCCAGTCAAATACCTCGACATGTCCAATATAAAAAATAACGCGATGACGCTCGGCGATCGGCCTTTCGTAGAACGCGTCTTCCCGCAGACTCTCGAACAGTTGATCGGTCGTACTTCGTGCGTGTGCTAGCCGCAATTGATATTCGTGGCGGGTACGAACCGCCGTGGCCAGTGCTCCCTTGACTTTTCCTTTGATGCGGCTCCACCGAGAAGGATGCACCGAAATTTCAGCGCGGCGAGGGGGCTTCCTAAGTTAGGATGTTGACGCTGTGGCGGGATGGCGCCAACAAAACGACTGCACAAAACTTCCTACATGCGTAACCCTATCATCGAGTTCCGCCAGGTGGAATACCAAATTTCGACTATTTCATCACAACCTATTCTCTCCGTCGTTTCCCTGCAGATTCATCGTGGCGAAACAATTGCCCTACTCGGCCGCAGCGGCAGCGGGAAAACCACACTCCTCAAATTGATCAACGGGCTCCGACGGGCTACCTCTGGACATGTGCTGGTGCAGGGGCGCGATGTTCGCGATTGGGACATCATTCGTCTTCGCCGCGGCGTAGGCTATGTAATTCAGGAAACCGGGCTGTTTCCTCACCTGACGGTGCGTGAAAACGTTTGCCTAGTGCCACAACTCGAAAATTGGCCGTCCGACCGCATCTCCGCCCGCTATGTCGAGGTTCTACAGTCTGTCGGCCTATCGCCGTCGCTTTATTCGCAACGTTATCCGCGTGAGCTTTCCGGCGGACAGCGTCAGCGCGTTGGTGTAGCACGAGCTCTGGCCGGCGACCCTGAGATTCTTCTTATGGACGAGCCGTTTGGCGCCCTCGACCCGGTCACGCGGGCGCAGCTGCAGCGGGAATTTCTGACGCTTAGCCGCGACCTTGCCAAAACCGTCGTTTTTGTGACCCACGACGTACGCGAGGCGCTGCTGCTAGGCAGCCGCGTCATTCTTCTAGACTCAGGCCGCATGGTAGCCGAAGCAACACCTCAGGAATTTGTCCGGCTGACTCATCCCATCGCCCGCGAATTCTTAGCAGCCGCCGAGCTTGCTACAGGTGCGCCCGCATGAACGCATTGCAATTCATGCTGAGCCACCGCAGCGAGGTTCTCGCCGCCACGCGCGAGCATCTGATTCTGGTGCTCATTTCCATGGCTATTGCATCGATGATTGGAGTTCCTTTAGGGATGGTGATCGTTGGCCATCCGCGCTTGCGGGTCGTTGCGCTGGCGATAGCCAGCGTCATGCAGACCATTCCCAGCCTCGCATTGTTTGGCTTCTTGATTCCGCTGCCCTTAATCGGCGGAATTGGCGCACATACCGCAATCGTCGCTCTCGTGCTGTACGCACTGCTTCCCATTTTGCGAAATACCTATGTCGGCCTGACGAGCGTCGATCCGTCGATTCTGGAAGCTGCAGAAGGCATGGGAATGACCGAGTACCAGATTCTTTTTCGTGTGCGTTTGCCTCTCGCCAGCAGCGTCATTATGGCGGGTATCCGCACCGCTGCCGTCATCACGATTGGCGTAGCCACCATCGCCGCAGCGATTGGCGCAGGCGGCCTCGGTACATTCATTTTTCGCGGCGTGGCCATGGTCAGTGATGCGGTCATTCTTGCCGGCGCGATCCCCGCTGCCATCCTCGCCTTGCTCGCGGATTTTATTCTCGGCCTTGTCGAACGTCGTCTTCGGGTTGTATAAGCATGCCGCGCGCACTCCTCTCCGGCCTTCTCGGGCTGCTTGTCGCGGCTGGCGCTTGTCATGCGCCGCAAAAGCCTCGGCTCGTCGTTACTTCGAAATTCTTCACCGAGCAGGTCATCCTCGCGGAACTGCTTGCCCAGCACATTGAAGCGCGCACCGGCATTTCCGTCGTGCGCAAAACGAATCTCGGTGGCACGCTCCTGGTTCACAAAGCGATGCTTAACGGTGATGTGGACCTTTATGTGGAATACACGGGAACCGCGCTAACCGCGGTTCTAGGAGAAAAACCAGAAGGCGATTCTAACGATGTGTACCAGCGTGTGCGCGATGGTTACGCGCAACGGTTTGCGCTCGAAGTTGCGGAGCCGCTCGGCTTTGAGAATACGTTCGCTATGGTCGTGCGCGGCGACGATGCGCGCGCTCATCATTTCGCAAAGATTTCCGATATCGCCCCCTTCGCCCCGCAATGGCGCGCCGGCGTTGGCTATGAATTCCTGGAGCGTCCCGATGGATATCAAGGCTGGACCGGGCGCTATGGCCTCAAGTTCGGGAAGCCGCCCAGCGTACTCGATCTTGGTTTGATCTACCGCGCACTCGCCGAAAAAAAAGTCGACATCGTCGCCGGAAATTCCACCGATGGCCTGATCGATGCCCTTGGTCTGGTAGTTCTGCAGGACGACCGGCGCTACTTTCCGCCATACGATGCGGTGCCCGTTGTTCGCAAAGCAGCGCTCGAACGGTACCCGCAACTTCGCGCTGCTCTTGCCGATCTCTCCGGGAAAATTTCCGTGAATGAAATGCGTCGCCTCAACAAGGAGGTGGACGCCGATCAGCACGATGTTGCCGTAGTCGTTCGCGAATTCCGCACAGCCAAGGGCCTATAACCGACCTACAACAGCGGCACAAGCATGGCATTGCGATTGGCGCGGGGAAATCCGGTTTTCAGTCGGAACTGCTCTGCGAGCGATGTAACACCAGCGGTTTTTCAGTTCCACTCATATACAGATAGAGCTTTCCATCCTTCACTTCGAACCGCTGTGCACCTTCAAGGGTCTTGAGATATTGCGTCTCCTGGCTAGAAGCGTCCGGCTCGCACATCATCCGCGTGGCTGCCAGCGGGCCAAACTTGATCGCGCTGCCGCTAATTACCACCGATCCGGTAAACCGGTTGCAAGAACCGTTCCCGGCTACTTTGCCTGCCTCCGGAAATGTCAGCGTCGCTTGCGAGTTCGCAAGGACCGGCTTTCCAGCCAAATCCTCCAACTGCCATTGGCTCCCCTCGAGATTCCCCGAAGCTGCCGGCGAGCGTGAAGCCTCTATCGATTTCTTCCCGGCGTTAAATGCAACAAAGGTGGCACACACCAGCAGACCGGTCCCGAACAACCTCATGTGGGCGTGCATACCGAATGGTTCCTCAGTAGGTAGGGTGTGCGCGGCGCACTATCGTTCGCTACGCGGACACCAGATGGAAGCGAGAAATTCCGCCGCTTGAGGCGCAGGTTTGCCCGCCATGCGTGCTCTCTGCTACAGTCCCAAAAGAAGCGTGAAGGGTGAGCCATATGGCCTTGTCCCAAGATTTGCTGGAAATGCTGGTCTGTCCAATCTGCAAGCAGCACGTTCAACCGCTCGCCGATCAAAGCG
>Ga0126379_10003427_pt1 | contig 10256 bp, 5 predicted proteins | sample PanSoiMetPlot_24_FD_92640 | JGI IMG/M metagenome (GOLD analysis project Ga0126379, IMG submission 92640) | Tropical forest soil microbial communities from Panama - MetaG Plot_24 | ecosystem: Environmental > Terrestrial > Soil > Tropical forest > Bulk soil | place: Panama | collected 2016-02-17 | reverse complement strand
CGTTTGCGCACCTCGGCCTCGAGTCCGTGGCGAATCGCAGACTCATGCACGGCCTGAAGGTACGCCTGAAACCCCTCGGCGGGCGTCCCACCGGGTGCGAAGGTACGGCCCTGGACGTCGAGTTGGACGGCCTCGGGCAGGGTCTTCTGCCAGGCCGCGATGCCTAGCATGTAGGGATTGCTTGCCGCCTCAGATTGCTGCTGAGCGGCCTGACGCTGGGCCTGGATCCCGGCGGCGTCGAGCTGGCCCAGGGTGTACAGGTCGCCGCGGTCGTACGCGTCCTGGCGCTCGCGGTTGGACTGCTGCTGGCGCTGCTCCTCGAGCATGCGGCGCGCGCGCTGCTGGGCCGCGTCGCCGAGCCAGCCGCGCACGGTGTCATCCTTTTCCATCTCCTCGCGCGGGATGCTCTTGAGCAACTGCGCCAGGCGCTGGATGTCGGTGAGCTCGACCTCAGGCGAAGCAGGCTCGGGCGGGGCCGGCTGGATGGTCTCGCCCGAGTCGCCCCCGACGCTCTCTTGCGTCTGCTCGTCTCCGGGAGGGGGCGGTTCAGACGCCGATGGCGTCGATGGATTCCCACGCCGACGCCGAGGCGCGACGGGGGGAGTTGAGGCAACCTCGGCTTCGGCGAGGGTCTCCTCGAGCAGGTCGGGATGGATCGAGCGCTCCAGGTTGATAGTCATTTCTTCTTGGCTCGCTTGGGCAGGCCCTTCGGCGACTGGCCTTTGACGAACTCGGCGGCCTTGGCCTTACTGAGCCCAGGCGCTTTGATCGAGCCGCTCCTGACGCCTTGCATAAACCTGAACTGCGCCTTTGACGTCGCTGGACTCATCCGCGGATTGTCCCAAAGGTAGTCGGTGCCTGAAAGCTCGGCAAGGTGTTCTTGATCTGCGCCAGCGAATCGTTCGGGTCGAGCCCGTACTTCTCCTGCATGCCCTGCAGAATCATGTTCTGGGTACTCGGCGCGGACCTGAGAAAATCGGCGCTGTTGATCTTGTTGGGCGTGGGGATGGCGTTCAGCACGCCCTGCACGCTGGCCTGGTTGGCGCCCGGATTCTTGATGTCGTCGATGATCTGCTGCATGTAGCCGAGCCCGCCCTGGGTATTGCCGCCCTGGGTGCCCACACCGGCCACCGTGTTGGGTGCAGAGAAACCAGCCACACCGCCGACACCGGTCAGCAGTGGGCCGAGCTGGCCGAGCACCTGCTGCTGACGGAACGGGTTGGCCTGCAGGCCGGCCGCGGTCTGGATCGCGCCAAGTTGCTGGGAATACGCCTGCTGCTGCGCGGCGAGCGTGGACTGGCCCGTCTGCGGCACGCCCCACGTGCCGAACTGGCTGGCGTACGCCTGCAGCGCGGGCAGCGTCGGCGCGCCCTGGTAGGTGCCGGTCAGCCCCGCCTGGGTGACCGCGAGGCCCTCGTTGTACTGACGCACCGACTCGTCGAACTTCTTCTGGTCCAACCCGAAGGTCTCGTTGAACTGGCGCACCGCCTCGTCGAAGGCCTGCTTGTTGCCGGAGGCGATGGCGCCGATCAGCGAGTTGATGCCGTTGGCTAACTGCGCCGCCCCCGTGACTTGCTGCGTCGGCTGCGGAGCGGACGGGCTGGATCCGCCGCCGCCGCCGCTGAAGCTGACGTTGCCGTCAGTAGTCTGCCCGGTGTTGCGGTCGTAGATGCCGTTCGAGTCCACCACCACGCTGCGCCCTGCCGCGGCCGCGTCGTCACGCGCCTGCTGGCGCCCCTCGTAGGTCGACAGGTCGTAGGACATTAGCCGGTCACCGTCACTGGCGGCGGCGGGACCGTCAGCGGTGCCATGAAACTCGGCCCAGGCTGCGCGAGCCAGGGCGCCGTGCCGCCGGTGTACGCGGTCGGCGCGCCGTAGTTCTGACCTGGCACCAGTCCTGGCGCCGAGACGTACGGCGACGGATTCTGCACAGGCACCTGAGGCGCCGTGAAGCCGGTGGCGACTGGTTGCGGCTGCGGTTGGGGCTGAGGCTGGGGTTGCGCCACCGCGGTCTCGGCCGGATGAATCTGGCCGGTCAGATCGCGGTACTTCTGCAGCATCTGGCTGAGCGCCGCGTACGCGTTGGCCGCGTCGCCGCCCAGCTTGTTGCTGGGATCGGCGCGCTGGACCAGATTGGCTGCTGCGGTGTACACGCCGGGCCCGCCGCCGAGGTCGGTGGCCCAGCCCTGCGCGCCCTGCACCAGTTGCTCGCCGAGGCCGGCCGGCGCCGACATCAGGTTCTTGTTGTTGGCAGCCAGCCCGACCAGGTTGTTGACCATGCCCGTGGCCGCGGTGACGCGATTCTGCAGCAGGTTGGCGCCGGTCTGGGCGGCGTTCTGGATATTGCTGAGCGTGTAGTTGGCTGCCTGGGCGCCGCCACTGAGCGCCGAGGTCTGGGCGTTCATGGCGTTGATCGCCGAGGTGACGGTGTCCTGGGCTTGCTTTTCGGACATCGAGCCCTGGGCGATCTGGATGCCCAGCGACTTGGCGATGTCGGAGATGGCCTGCGACGCCTTGATCTGGTTCTGGTTGGGCTGGAACTCGATCTGGCCGGTCTGGCCGTTTAAGACCGGGATCGTGGGACTGACCGTGTCCGGCGTGAGCGGCGTACGCGGCGGCTGGTAGTTCGGCTTGGTGAACTGTCCGACGACGTTGCCCTTGTCGTCGAGCCAGTAGATCTTGTCCGAATTTGGGTCGTTGAAGACCGTGCTCGGCTTGGCGTCGCTCTTGTTGCGGGTCAGCCCGTCGACCGCCTGCAGCTTGCCGTCGAGGACCACGTTGCCCTGCTGCTGGTCGGTGCCCGGGATGTCGGTCCAGGTGATGTCCGAGCCAGGCGTCGGCGTGGGCTTGGCCGCGGCGATGGTGGTGACCTTGCCCGTGTTGGGGTCGAAGCTGACCAGCCCGACGCCGGCCACGTTGAACTGCTGCGGGTCTTTGGTGGCGACGATCGGCTTGCCGTCCGGGCCGACCGCGGGCGTCGTCGAGCCGTCCGCCTTGACGATGTAGGTGATGCCGTTGATTTCTTTGAGCGTGCCGAGCTCGCCCTTGGTCGGGTCGGGCAGCTCGATCCTGTTGGTGGGGTCCTTGGGGTCGACCAGGAACTTGGGCTTAGTGGTCGTATCGCCGGCGGCGATCGGCTTGCCGTCCGGCCCGAGCGGAGTCCAGTCGCTCAGCGGCGAGATTTGCTTCGTGTCGGCCGCGGTCAGGTCGGCTGGCGCCGAGACGATGCTCCATCTGAAGCCCGGGCTGGTCGGGTCCTGGCCTGCGGCGGGCGGCGCGCCAGCCGGCGTCAGGTAGACCACACGGTTAGCCGCGTTGGCTCCCGTGCCCGCCTTGAATATGATCTGCCAGCGGCCGGTCGCCTGCGGGATGTACAGCGGCACGCTGGGGTCGACGCCCGCCCGGGGGTCCGGATTCTGGACCTGCCTGTCGGGCTCTCTGGTCAGGCTGCCCGGGACTGGCGTCCAGCCCTGCTTGCCGAGCGCGCTGGCGATGTCGTCGTAGCCGACCGAGCCAGGCGGCTGCTTGGGCTGCGCTGGGCCCTGGGCGGGCCCGCCGACGTCTGGCTTCGGCTGGTCGGACGGGGCAATGATCGGCGTGCCTGGACCGCCTGGCTGGATGGCTGGCTGACCTGTCGCGGCGTCGACCCAGGACCAGCCGCTCGGGCTGTTCGGATCGGGCGCGATGGTGATCGGCATCCGCTCAGGTTCTCATACTACGGAGTGGCTGGTTCTGCAACATCGATCGGCGGTAGGAAGCCTTCGCGCGCCGGTGCCAGTGCGCCGCGCGAGTACTGGAGGCGCGAAGTGATGTCGCCCGACGGGATGCTGGCCAGGGTCATCTTCTGGGCGTACTGGTCGGCGCGCTGCTCAACCGCCTGCAGGTGCTGGTTGCGGACGCTGATGGGCAGATTCTGAAACTTGGGGTCATTGACCATCGTGCCCGCGAGCTCGCTCAGCATCTGGCCCTTGGCCACCTGGTAGGTGCGCTGCTCCTCGGGCGTCATCTGGATCTCTCTGCCGCGTCCCAGCGACAGGGTCTTGGGCGGACCGCTGACCGTATTGCCCGCGCGCGCGTAGGCCAGCAGCACCGGGTCCAGATTGAGCGGCGTCGAACGCGGCGCCAAGATGCCCCAGCCCTGCTGCGGATTGGCGACTGGTTGGCCAGTCCCCGTCAGTCGCGCGGGCAGCTGCTCGCGCGACGGCACCAGCGGATTGGGTGGAATCCTGGACTGAATCGCCTGCAGGATGTCGCCCGGCTGCGTCTGGCGCGCGTACGGGTCCTGGACCGCGGCCAGGTTCGCCGCCAGCGCGCCCTGCGGAATGAGCGACTCGAGGAAGCTGGCTGCCTCGCGCCCGGCCGTAGAGCTCTGCTGCGCGCTCGAGCCGGCGAAGTTGAGCACCGAGCCCACGCCGCGCAGAAACGTCTCGTTGGTGAAGTAGCGCCCCTCACGCCCGGCCAGGTCGGTCAGCACGCCCTGCAGGTTGAGCGGATTGCCTTGCTTATCCAGCGCGTTGTGCGCCTCGTAGGCGTTGGCGCCCGCGGTCAGCCCCCAGCCGGCCGGACCGAACAGGTGGTTGTTGACGTAGCGTCCGCCGATCAGCGTCGAGTCGCCCTGCCAGCCCAGGTCGCGCAGGTCCTGCTGGGCCTGCGGGTCGGCCGGCCCCTCGCCGGTGATCAGTGGCAGGCCGTTCGGGTCCTTCTGCGACGCGGCCAGGTAGCCGGCCAGCGCCAGGCCCAGGCCGATGACGTTGTTGCGGATGCGCTGCGCCAGCGGCGTCACCGCACCTCTGGCACCGGTCCCCGCGAAGCCGGTCACGCCACCGTACGGGCCCGCCCCAGCCAGCCCGCGCGCCACGTCCCAGCCCGTGCCGAGCACGCCCATCGGCGAGCGCTCGATGCCCTGCGTGGCGACCTGGTAGCCGATGTTGAAGATCGGCTCGGCCAGCCGCAGCACCGGCGCCGAGGTAAGCGCGTGACTGATCGCCGCGCCAGTGGTGCCCATCGGCCCTCTGAGTGCCGCGAGCTCACCGGCGCGCGCCATCGCGGTCTGCATCTGCGGCGTCGGCGCAGAGACCAGGCGCTGCACCTCGGCCTGCCAGCGCGGACTCAGGCGGGTGTAGCCGGCGTCGGTGGCGGCATTGGCGGCGGTACGCCAGAGCTCCATGTGCTGGGCCAACTGGTTCGCCAGGTCCTGCAGTACCGGGTGGGCGCGCACCAGGCCGGTCAGCCCAAGCTCGAGCGCCTGGGCGTCCGTCCCGCCGCCGAGCTGCGTCGCCAGCGGGCCAGGCTGGCGAATCGTCATGCCCGCGTGCATGGCCCAGCTCCGGATGCCCTGAATCGCGCCGTAGAGCTCGGCGGGGATGGCCTCGGGATGGCCAGTCATGACGGAGGTTGGCACGTCGGAGAGCAGCTTGAGACCGGCCTGGATGGGCGCGTTCAGCGCGATGTGGCCGAGCGTCGGAATGCCGCCCGCCAGGCTGCCGATACGCGTCGCGCGGAGCAGGTCGAGCGGCGGGGTGCGGATCGCCGCGCGGAGAGCGCCTGGCGCGTAGGGCAGCGCCAGGCCGGCTGCGGCGCCGACGCCGGCTCGCTCGAGACGCTCTTGCGGTGAGGCACCTTCCGGCGCGGTGGTCGCCCCACCGAGCCCACCGAGCGCAGCGCCACCGAGGCGCAGCCCTAGCTGGGGAGAGATGGCCCCGGCTTCGGAGCCGGCGCCGCTGAGGAAGTCGCGGAGCGCTTGCTGGGCTTGCGCGCCGAGGTCGGCGCCGCTGGGGACGGCTGGTTCAGCACCGGGCCCGGTACCCCCACCAAGAAGCCGTCGGAGTAGATCGGATCGTCCGGGGGTAGTGGGTCCGAATTGAGGCCCCAACGCTTCAGCGAGTCCGCTATAGCTGGATTCAGGGACGGCATGCAGAATTCCTTGGTACGGCGCGAGGTTGCTGAGATCAAAGCCGGACTTTGATGCGACATCAAGTATACCGTTTTGGTGCGCCACGTCATCGACTTGGGGGTACGGGATCTGGATGCTGCGCCCACTGGCACCAACGACGTTCGGGATATTCGCGTCGCTCAGTGCGGCGCTTAGTGATTGGATCTGGTCGGCGTCGGCGACGCCCCGCAAACCAATCGTGCCGGGCATGCTCGCGTCGGGGACGTGGATGTGCGTCTCGGGCGCGCCGCTGACCTGGCCCAGACGCGCGGCGACGTATTGCGCCGTGTCGCTATTGCCGCTCGGCAAGTGGACAGCGAACTGACCGGGCAGCACCTCGACGACGCGGTGCCCCGTGGACAGGAACGGCAACCGATTGTCGGGTGTGACGCCGAGTTGGTCGAGCGTGTCCTGGGTGATGCCCTGCACCAGCGGCGCGCCGGCCTCGCGCTGCGCGCCCTGCTCGAGGCGGAACGCGGCAGTGGCGGGTCGCGCTGGGCGCGCGGCAGGCTTGGTTGGCGACAGCCCGTAGTACGCGCGCTGCATGCCCTGACCATTGAGCGGCGGCGGCTCCTTGATCAAATCGCCCCACTTTTGGAGTTCGGCCTGGACCGTCGGGTGGTCCATGACGGAACTGATCTCGCCGCCCAGATCACGCTGGAACACGCCGCGCTGTAAGCCTTCTTGAATCGCCTGGCTGAACTGGCCGGCCTTCCACATCGCCTCGAGCTGGGGGTCGCTGAACAGGTGACGGATGCCGCTCCACATCGCTGACTGCGCCTGATAGCCGTCGATGCCGAGCTCGGCGCCGAGCTCGTTGAAGACCGCTTCGACGCCGCGATACGCCGTGTCGTCGTTGGCCGCCAGGTTGAATGCCTTGCGGACCATCGGGATACCCGGCGAGACGCGTCCGGCTTTGTTGGTGGCGACCTGCATCGCGCGATCGGCCGCAGTAACCGCCTTGGCTTGCGCCTTTGGGTCTTCGAGGGCCTGCGCCGCAGCCAGATCGGCCTGGTGCTTGGCCGTGGCGTCGGCCAGGATCTTGGAGGCTTTCTCTTGGGCAGCCGCTTGCAGCTCGGCGATCTTGGCTGGACCCACGCCTGGCGTGAGCGTGTCGTCCAGATTCATGATCTGCCAGTCCCAGGTGTCGTTGGTGATGCGCGGGTCGAACACGCCGCGCAGCGCGGAGTCGTAGTTACCCTGGAACGAGCTCGTCTTGGGTGCGCCCTTCACCTCACTGATACCGGTGTCGTAGCCCTGCGCCATAAAGCCGCGCTTCTGCGGGTGGGTGTAGGACATCAACGGCAGTTGCTCTTTGCTGTTGATGGCATCCAGCACCGCCTGGCGGACGTCCTGGCCATTGGCTGCGGCGTCGATGGCTGCCTGGCGAACTGTGCCCATCGTCCGAATCGCCTCGGCGACCTGGTTGGCCAGCGGGGTCTGCGAGCTGGTGATCGAATTGAGCGCCTGCCATTCGTCGATGTTGTTGGGGCCGACGATGCCGGCCGCTTCGTTGGCCGAGTCGCCATAGAAGTCACGCTGGTTCAAGCTCACGTCGCGCAACAGGCGCAGGTCATCGAGCGTGGGCAGTTTCCCAACGTTGGTCCCCATTTGGCGCGTACCGACGGTCTGTGCGCCGAAGGGCAGGATGTCCTTGGGCAGCGTATTCAGGTCGACGTGCGCGAGGCCGTCTGCGGCCGCGGCGCGCGAGGCCGCGGCGACGGCTTCGAAGCGCCCCTCGGGTGTATCCGCGTCGTAGTTGAAGGGCCGCTCGACACCGCCGCGGAGCTGACGCACGCCCTGGCCGAGGAGATCTGCCAGACGCCCGTAGTTGATGTTGCCGGCTTCGTCGGTGACCAGGCGTGCGATGGACGGGTCGCGCAGCAGGTCGGCCAGCGCCATGCCCGGCCGGAGATCGGCGCCGAGGCCGATCAGGTTCAGCGGGTCGGTCACCAGCCCGGCCACACCCGAGGTGAAACCGCCGACGCCCGTGTCCCTGAGCGGGTTGTGCTCGGTGATCCACTGTTGGCGCGCTGCGTCGATGACGTCGCCCGGGGTAGACGGTCCGATCGGACTCGGCCCGCCGCCGCCCAGGATCAGGCTCTCGACGCCGACCGGCTCGTAGCCGCCCTGCGCGCGCGCGTTCATCGCGTCGACCGCGGCCTGCTCTTCAGCGGTACGCGGGCGCAGTCCCAGATTGGCACTCAGGTTCCGCCCGGCCTGGTCGAGCGCTCCGCCGACGGCGTCGGTCACGGCGTTTGCCAGGCGCGTAGTGGGCAACTGCTGCGGCAGATCCGGCGAGCCGAGGATTTGCAGCGCGCGGTCCTTGGCCTGACCCACCGTGTCGAGACCGCGCTGGACGGTCGCGGCGCCTGAGGCCAGCGGGCTCGGACCTGGCACCTGCGGGTTGTCGACCGCCATACCGCCCTGGAGCGCGCCCATGCGCGCCTCCATCTGCTGCGGCGTCATCCACTCGCTGCCGCCCCTGAGATCGGTGCCGCTCGAGCCGACGTGGAACGCGCCCGAACTCGGATCGTACGCGTCGGCAGTGAAGTAATGGCCGGGCGTGCTGATCGTCACCGGGTTGCCGCTGGAAGCCTCGCGCGCGAGCGCGGACCAGTCGGCGCCAACCATGCGGTGCGGAATCTGCATCTTGTCGAACAGCGCCGACTCGGAGCTGAGTCCCGCCATACCACCCTGCGGGGTCCAGCCGACTTGAGCAGCAAGGTCGGTAGCTTCCCGCAGGGTTGGCTGGCGTCCCATCAGCATCGCGAAGCGCACCGCGGCCGCGGGCCCGCAGGCTGCGTAGGCCTCAGCCGCCGTGAGCTGCTTGTCGCCGAACTGGCTGATCGCTGGCAGCACGCCGCCGAGCGTCTGCCCGGTCGCCTGCGCCACGTTCTGCGCGCCCTGCTGAATCGCGCCCTTCGCACCACCCAGGATGTTGCTGACGTAGCTCTGCGTCTCGCTGAACGGCGGCACATCGCCGTACCTGTCGACGGCGCCTGGCCCCGCGTTGTACGCAGCGAGTGCGCGGGACCAGTCGCCGCCGTATCGCTGCAGGTTCTGGGCGTCGAGTTTCGCCGCGGCGTCCAGGCTGGCGTACGGATCGGTCGGGTCGAGTCCCAACCCGCGCGCGGTCTCGGGCATGAACTGCGCGACACCGACCGCGCCGGCGGGACTCGTCTTGGGCGTGCCGTCAGGATTGGTTGGCTGCAGCCCTGATTCCTGCTGCATCTGGCGCACGAAGACGTCCGGGTCGATGCCCGCTTTCCGCGCCGCCTGACGCGCGTAGTCCTCGAGGTCGCCGCCGGGCTGCACGCTCGGCTCGGGCTGCGCGAAGGGCGGCTGCGCCTGTGCCTGGTTGACCTGACGGACGGTCTGCTGCACGTTGCGGAGCTGCACCTGCCCGAAGTCCTGTAGCCCGCTGGTAATGTCCTCGACGCTGCGCCCCTGCAGCGGCGGCTGATTGGCCTGGCTCAGGTTCTGTAACTGTTGCTGACCGAAGTTCTGCAGCCCCTGAGTAATGTCCTGGACGCTCTGACCGATCGGCTGCAGCGGCTGGAACAGCCCCTGACCGAACTGCTCGAGGCGCTGCTTGGCCTGGTCGGCGGCGTCATCCAGCAGCAGGAACGGCATGCCGGTTAGCCCGTCGTGAAGCCGGTGCCCGCGGGCGGCGGCGGTACGTTGCTGGTCACGTTCGGCACGGTGCCAGGAGTGATCGTCGGCGGCGCCAGCGGCGGCGCGATGGGGGGTTGCGCCGCCGCTGGTCCCGGCGCTGAAGGTACGGGCGCGCCGGCCTCGAGAGCTTGCGGGAATGCCTGCTCCGGTGCGCTCGGCAGTGGCACGTCGGGCTTGGCGGCCTGCGGCAGTTTCGGTTGACGCTCGAGCTGGGTACCCGGCGGCATGTACGCCTGGCCCGCGTCGATCAGGCGCTGCATGCTGGCCATGAACTGCGCTGGATCGCGCGACGCCTCGGACATCAGGTACTGGCGATCGCCCGTGTTGATGGCCTGCTGGTAGCGCTGGTCGACTTGCTCGTTGGTTTGGCGCGCCACGTCCGGCTCCTGTCCTTTGAAGATCTGGTTCGAGATGGCGTACGCGTCGTTGGTCACCTCGCGCGTCAGCGCGTTGCGCAGCGCTTCGGTGTCGGTCTGCGGCGGCATCGCTAGCGATTCATCCGGAGCACCATGAAGACCAGCAGCAGGACCAGCAATCCGAACAGGATGTAGATCTGGGTGGTCCCGAATTCCACTCCGTCACTTTTTGCCGACGCCGATGCCGGGAAACTTGCGCTTGACCGCCGCACGTACCTGAGCTTTCTCCT
>Ga0126379_10003426_pt1 | contig 10256 bp, 10 predicted proteins | sample PanSoiMetPlot_24_FD_92640 | JGI IMG/M metagenome (GOLD analysis project Ga0126379, IMG submission 92640) | Tropical forest soil microbial communities from Panama - MetaG Plot_24 | ecosystem: Environmental > Terrestrial > Soil > Tropical forest > Bulk soil | place: Panama | collected 2016-02-17 | reverse complement strand
GTCACCGCGGCCGGCGGCCGCGCGCTGTTGCAGTCCTGTGATGTCGCGAGCGAGGCCGCCACACGCGACATCGCGAACGCGGCTTATGACACGTTCGGCCGGCTCGACATCCTTGTCCACGGCGCGGCACCGCAAGACCCGAGCGCCACGGTTGTCGAGATGACGCTCGCCAACTGGCAGCGCGTCCTCGACATCAACCTGACCGGCGCGTTCCTGTTAAGCCGCGCCGCGCTCCCGCACATGATCGCGGGCGGCGGCGGCTCGATCATCTTCATCGCCTCGCAATTGGGACGAGTCGGCAGCGCCGGCCGGGCCGCCTATTGCGCGACGAAGGGCGCGTTGATCCAGCTGGCCAAGGTCATGGCGATCGACCACACAGCCCACAACATCCGGGTCAACACGCTGTCGCCCGGCGCGGTCGAGACGCAGCGCACGCTGAACCGCTACGGCTCGTTTGCCGCGGCGAACCGGGAAATCGGCCCGAAGCACCTGCTCGACCGCCTCGGCCGCCCGGACGAGATCGCCCCCGCCGCCGTCTATCTCGCGAGCGATGCGGCAAGCTTCGTGACCGGCAGCGACCTCCTCGTCGACGGCGGCTACACGGCCATCTGACCCGTCAGGCCTCCAGGACCTCCAGGACTTCGCCGTTTGGGGCCAGGGCCGCCGCCAGGAGCTTTCCGCCCCGCCCGGCGCCGCCATCGAGCGAGACCGCATGGTCGCGCTGCACGAGCCCGCGGCGGTCGCGGTCGAAACCGCGGATGACTTTGCGGAACCCATCGAACGAGGCAGTCAGCTCGAGGATATCGGCCGGCCCCCACCAGAAGGCGTCGCCCTGCTCCGCTAGCGGCCGGGCGGGGTTGACGCCGGCACTGACGAAGAGCAGCGGGCCCTCCGGCGCGACCGCCGCGTGGCGCAAGATCGAGAACAGCGCGGTATGTCCCGCTTTAGCGTTCATCGCGTCGCGCATGCCGCTCGTCCAGCGGGTCATCGTGCGCGCCCCGTCGCGGCTCGCGGCAAGGCCCTGGCGCAACTCGGCGCCATAAGCAGCAATGGTAGACTCGATACCATTCCGCAGCATCCAGCCCAACACCTCACCGGGGTTCTGGGCAAACTGCAATTGCAGGAGCTTCTGCCACATCTCTTCCTGGGCGCCGCGCAGGAACACGACGTCGCAGGCGAAGCCTCGCGGCCGCGCCATGATGCGGCTGCGGAAGTCGATCAGCTCGTCGATCGTCGGGACGACCGCGTTGCCATGACCGAGATAATTGCCGAGATAGACGATGCGGTCGCGATCGGCGAACCGGGCCGCGAGCTGGTCATGGAGACGGGAGAGGCGCTCGGCCTCGCCATGCACCGACCCGACTGCCCAGATCCGACGTGCCCCACGCAAGCGGGCGAATTTGCCGTCTGCGCCGCCGTTCACCCCTCGCTCCACGCGGCCATCTGCCGCTGGCGCCCTGCTGAGGCGGGTCAGGCCGCCGACAGCAGCTGCTCGACCCGACGGATGGCCGTCGGCTCGTCGATCCGCTCGACGGCCGCGAACTCGCGGACCAGCCGGTCGAGCGCGGCCTGATAGATCTGCCGCTCGCTGTAGGACTGCTCCGGCTGGCCGACATTTCGGAACAGATCACGAACAACCTCCGCAATGCACGCGGGGTCGCCCGAGGCGATCTTGGCCTGGTATTCCTGGGCCCGCCGGCTCCACATTGTGCGCTTTGCCCGCGAGCGACCGCGCAATTTGGAGAGGGCGGCGTCCATCTCCTTGCGGCTCGACAGCTTGCGCAGCCCGGAGACCTTGGCTTTGGCAAGCGGGACCCGCAACGTCATGCGGTCCTTGTCAAATATGACAACGATGACGCTCAACGTATGCCCGGCGATCTCCTGCGTCTCGATCGCAGTAATTTTCCCAACCCCGTGGGTCGGGTAGACCACGAGATCGCCCTTCGCAAAAGGAATCTTTTCCGCCGTCATAATATTCCGTTCTCTCACGCTACTGACCCAATAGGCGCCGGTCCGAAACCTCCGGGGGTCGCCGGCAACGGGGGCAACCGTCCACAGCTCACGCAAGGCCGCGGGACGAGGGGGAAGGCGTTCGTAAGCGCCAGTCAAATTTGTATCATATTTTCCGCTGCGGGGCCAGCAGATCAGCCATGCCCGACCCGCAGAGGGCGGGCCGAGAAACCCTCCGGAGGCGGCCTGAACCCGCGCCCGAAGGGCCCCGAGGGCGGCTCAGCGGCCGCCCGGATTGGGGCTGAAGAACTTGTCGTACTTGCCTTCGACGTCCTTGAATTCGTCGGCGTCCTCGGGGAACGGCTTCTTGCGCGTGATATTGGGCCAGCTCGCGGCATATTGCCGATTGAGTTCTAGCCATTTCTCGGCAACGGGCTCGCTATCCGGGATGATGGCCTCTACTGGGCATTCCGGTTCGCACACCCCGCAATCGATGCATTCGTCGGGGTGGATGACCAGCATGTTCTCGCCTTCGTAGAAGCAATCAACCGGGCACACCTCGACGCAATCCATGTACTTGCAGCGGATGCAGGCTTCCGTAACGACGTAGGTCATGGTCTCGCGTCTCTTTCTCGGGCTTCCTCGGCCTTCCGCACAGTCATCATATCGTAGCGCCGAAGCGGTCGCGCGGACAAAACACGCCAACGCCGCGTTCGTAATGGCATGACCGATCGCCGCACCTCCGCGGAGAAGGCCGGGTGCGCGGTTCGGCGGCGCGGCCCTCCTAACATGCGCCTCGCAGCGGGGCAAGCCTGCCCGCCGACTCGACCGCCGACACCGTGATCGCGGAAATTTTGCCCGAGATGAGCCGTTATCGCCGGACGCCTCTGACGACCCGGACGCCCTCGTGAAAAAGCGCGGCAAGATCGTTCTCCTGCATTTCGTCGGCCAGATGCCGCTGGCCGGCATTGCCTGGCAGGCGGTGCATTACCTCGTGCCGTTGCAGAAGCTCGGCTTCGATGTCTGGTATGTCGAGGATCACGGCGCCAATCCCTACGATCCGCGCATCAGCAGCGTCGTCATGGATTGCGGCTACAACCTCGACTGCCTGCGCGCCGCGATGGAGCGGCACGGGTTCGCCGGGCGGTGGGCGTATTGGGATGCGATCAACGACGTGTATCACGGCCGCTCCCGCGAGCAGGTGCGGGCGCTCTATGCCGAGGCCGACGCGCTGATCAACCTGTGCGGCGCGACCCAGCTGCGCGAGGAGCATCTCCGCTGCCCCGTGCGCATCATGATCGACACCGACCCGGTCTACGAGCAGATCAAATACGCCAAGGCCGACCCGGCCGCGCGCGCCTATGTCGATGCGCACACGCATTTCTTCACCTACGGCGCCAACCTCGGCACGCCAGCCTGCTCGATCCCGCTCTCGGGCGTGCCCTGGCGCGCGACGCGGCCGCCGGTCGACCTCGCCCTTTGGCCGAAGCCGCCGCTCGGCGCTGCTCCCCCGCCGTGCTTTACCACGATCGCGACCTGGGAAAACAAGGGCAAGAACATCGATTTCGAAGGCCGGAGCTACCTCTGGTCGAAGCACACGAATTTCCTCGAGTACCTCGATTTGCCGCGCCGCCGCCCCCAGAGCTGCTTCCGCATGGCGATGCTGCCGCCGGACGAGGTGGTCCGGGAGACGGTCGAGGGAGCCGGTTGGGGGCTTATGGATCCGCGCCCCGTCTCCGCCGGCATGGAGCCCTACCGCGATTTCATCGCCGGCTCGCGCGGCGAATTCACGGTCGCCAAGGATATCTATGTGCGGCCGAACAGCGGCTGGTTCAGCGACCGTGCCGTGTGCTATCTCGCCGCCGGCCGGCCGGTCGTGACGATGCGCACCGGCTTCACGACCTACTGCCCCTCCGGCCGTGGCGTGTTTGACTACGCCGACAAGGACGAAGCGCTCGCGGCCATCGACGCCATCGCGACCGACTATGCCGGCCACAGTCGCGCCGCCCGCGAAGTGGCTGGCGACTGCTTCGCCGGGGAGCGGGTCGTCGCCCAGCTTCTCGCGGAAGCTGGCCTATAATTGCGCAACCGCCGGTTTTTCGGGCAATTCGGCTTGACAGGGCAGCACCCGCGGCGCAAACGACAAATCAACACAACCCGGCAGTCATTTCGCATCCCCCGACGAGCAACCGGAACACCTATGGCTTTCGTCAGGAGATTGCTGGGCGCGGAGCGGCGATGGAACACGCTTTCGCTTGCGCTATTGCTCGCCACAAGCCTCCTGGTCGTCTTCACCTTTTCCGATTATGGCGTCACCTGGGACGAGGACGTCCATAACTGGTACGGTTATTTCGCGCTTGACTACTACCTGTCGCTGTTCAGCGATCAGCGCGCGCTGAACTGGCTCAATCTCTACAATTACGGCGCCGCCTTCGACATGATCGCGGCGGCGCTCAACAAATTCTCGCCGATCGGGGTCTACGAGACCCGTCATCTGCTGAACGGGTTTGTCGGCCTCCTCGGTCTCGCCGGCTGCTGGAAGCTCGCCCGCGCGCTCGGTGGACCGCGCGCCGGTCTTCTCGCGCTCCTCTTGCTGCTGGCGACCCCGAACTACTACGGGCAGATGTTCAACAACCCTAAGGACATCCCGTTTGCCGTCGGTGGTGTGTGGGCGACCTACTACATGATCCGCATCCTGCCGAGCCTGCCGCGTCCTCCCTGGCCGCTGCTGATCAAGATGGGGTTGGCCATCGGGCTGGCGCTTGGGGTCCGCGTCGGCGGCCTGCTGTTCCTGTGCTATCTCGGCCTGTTGCTCGGTTTGTCAGCCGTCTGGCAAGGCATCGCCGCGCGGCGCCTCAGCCTCGTGTTGACGGCCGGGCTGACGAGCGGCTGGCGCGTTCTGCTGCCGGTCGCCGGCGTCGCCTTTGCCGTGATGCTGGTGTTCTGGCCGTGGGCGCAGCAGGACCCGATCGACAACCCGCTGCGCGCGCTCGCGTTCTTCTCGCACGAGACCTTCCCGTTCAAGACGCTGTTCGACGGTCATTTCGTCCCGGCGAGCGATCTGCCCTGGAGCTATTTGCCGACCTATATCCTGCTCGCCCTGCCCGAACTGGTCCTCGTCCTGCTGATCGTTGCCGCGCTCGCCGCATTCGTTGCGCTCGCCCGGCGTGACAGTTGGCGCCGGCGCGAGATCGTCCTCGGGTATTTCTTGATCGGCTTCACGATTGCCTTCCCGGTCGCATATGCGATCGCGATCAAGGCGGTGCTGTTCGACGGCATGCGGCATTTCATCTTCGTGCTGCCGCCGGTCGCCGTGGCGGCGGCGCTCGCCGCCGACCGGGCACTGACCCGCCTTTCGGCCCTGCCCTATCGCGCGCCGATCTATGCCGCGCTCGGCCTTTACGGCGTCGCGCATGTCGCGACGATGGTCATGCTGCACCCGGACCAGTATGTCTACTACAACGGCTTTGTCGGCGGCGTGGACGGCGCGCAGCGCAAGTTCAAGCTCGATTACTGGGCCAATTCCTATGCCGAGGCGGTGCGCGGTCTCGAGGATTACCTGCGCCGCGAATACGGCGCCGATTTCGAGGAGCGCGAGTTCACGGTCGCGGTGTGCGGGCCGCCGATCTCGGCGCGTTACTATTTCCCTGACAACTTCCGTCTCATGCACCGCGTCGACAAGGCCGAGTTCTTTGTCGCCTTCACGAAGGACGATTGCGACCGGCTGTTGCCGGGCGTTCCGGTTTACCGCGTCGAGCGCATGGGCGCGCTGCTGTCCATCGTTCTCGATCGGCGCGACATCGTCGCCGAACAGCGCATGATCAAGCGGCCGGTGGCCGGCGCCTCGACGAACCGGCATCCCGTCTCCGCCTACCCCTGACGGAATAGCCGCCGCCATTGCGCGTTTTCAGCCGGTAATGGAACCCGCCGAATACGACAAGCTCGACCGGCTCGAGGACCGGATGTGGTGGTTTGCCGCGACCCACGCGAACCTCATGATGCTCGGTGGGCGTTTCGCGCCTTCGGCGATGCCGCGCCGCGTCCTTGACGCCGGTTGCGGCACCGGCGGCCTCCTGGCGAAGCTCGCCGTCACCGATGCGGCGGGCATGGTCATCGGGCTCGATGCCGATGAGACCGCATGCCTCCGCGCCGGCGTCAAAAGCGCACGGCCCGTGTGCCGCGGCTCGGTCAATGCTCTGCCTTTCCGCGATGCGGCGTTCTCCGCGATCTTCAGCGCCGACGTCCTGTGTCATCGCGACGTCGACGAAGTGCAGGCATTGCGGCAGTTTCGCCGCTGCCTGATGCCGGGCGGCATTCTCGTCATGAACCTGCCGGCCTACCGCTGGATGCTGTCGCGCCACGATGCCGCGGTTTACAATGTCAGGCGCTACACTAGCCGCAACGCCGTGCAGCTATTGCGCGATGCGGGCTTCAGAGTGCTCTACGCGAGCTATTGGAACATCGTGCTGTTTCCGCTGATGGTCATCGCCCGCAAGCTGTTGCCGTCGCGCAATGCCGCGAGCGACGTGCGTCCGTACGCCGCGCCAATGGAGGCGTTGGGCCGCGCCGCGACGGCCCTCGAACGGCTGTTTCTGCAGGCGGGCTGGCGCTTCCCGTTTGGCGGGTCTCTCATTGCGGTTGCCGGCAAGCCTGCGGAGGGCTGAGAACAGCGATGTCCGACAGCATGGCGCAATCGACCGCTCCGGCATCGCCACCGCGTTTTGCGCTCTCGATCGTCACCCCGGTCTACAACGGCGCCAGCAGCATCGGGGAATTGGTCGGCGCGCTCCAAGGGCTGCAGATCCCGGGCGGCCATGAGATCGTGCTGGTCAACGATGGCAGCCCCGACAACAGCCTCGCCGTTTGCCGCGCGCTCGTCGAAGGCGCCCGGGTGCCGATCACACTGGTCGATCTCGCCCGCAATTACGGCGAGCACAATGCCGTGATGGCCGGGGTGCGGCAGGCGAGCGGCGCGCATGTTATCACAATGGACGACGATCTGCAAAACCCGCCCGAAGAAGTCGAGCGCCTCCTCGAACATGCGCAGCGCACCGGGCACGAGGTCGTCTACACCTGCTACGATGAAAAGCAGCACGCCTTCTGGCGCAATCTCGGCAGCCGCTTCACGAATTGGGTCGCCGGGTTTGTCCTCGACAAGCCGAAGGGATTCTATCTGTCGAGCTTTCGCTGCATGAGCGCCTTCGTCGTACGCGAGATCACCCGCTACGAAGGCCCCTTCCCGTACGTCGACGGGCTCATCCTGCAGGTCACGCAGGATATCGACCGTCTGACCGTTCGCCATCTGCCGCGCGCGGTCGGCCGCAGCAACTACACGCTGCGCCGCCTGCTGCGGCTTTGGCTCAGCATGTTTGTCAATTTCTCGGTCATGCCGCTGCGTATCAGCACGCTGACCGGCTTTGCCCTGAGCGTCATCGGCGCGATCGGCGGCATCGCGGCGATCATTGAAGCGCTGTTCTTTTCTCCACCCGCCGGTTGGGGTTCGCTGATGGCTGCAGTGCTGCTGCTGTCCGGGGTGCAGCTGATCATTCTCGGCATTGTCGGCGAATATCTCGGCCGGCTTTACCTGACCGCCAACCAAAAACCGCAATCCGTCGTAAAGAGCGTCGTAAGCACCGATCCCGCGTCCACGATAACTGCGCCACCGCCGTTGCGGCTGCGCGAACGGGCGTGACCGAGATGGCGATCTATTATGTGAGCCTCATCAGCGCCATCCTGTTCGGGGTCGCGGGGCAGATCGTGCTGAAATCAGGCGCGACCGCGTCGCAAACCGTGGCCGCGCAATTCGCCAACCCGCTGACGCTCCTCGGCTTGGCGATCTATGTGCTGGCCGCGCTCCTCTACATCGTCGCGCTGAAGAAGATACCGGTATCGATCGCGTTCCCGTCGGTCGCGGCGAGCTATGCCGCGGTCGCGATCATTGCGCATCTGATGTGGAACGAACCCTTCGGTTGGCCGCAGCTCGGCGGCCTCGTGCTGATCGGCAGCGGCATACTGTTGATCCACCAGCACTGAAGGACGCGCAGGCGTCCTCTGGGACTGCGTCTAGCTAAAGAATTTCCGGATTTCCGCTATGACGCGATCGACCGCGGTATCGGCGAGCTGCGGATAGATCGGCAGCGACAGAATTTCGCTCGCCACCTTCTCGCTGTTGCGCAACCCGCTCGGGCCCGATGCGAGCCGGCCGCGATAGGCCGGATGCAGATGCACCGGCACGGGATAATGGATGCCGGTGCCGATACCGGCGGCGCGCAGATGCTCGCGCAGCCGGTCGCGTTCATGGCTGCGGATCACGTATTGATGAAAGACGTGGCTCGCATCGGCACGCCGCCGCGGCAGCGCAATCCGCAATCCGGCAAGCCCCTCGTCATAGCGCGCCGCAGCCGCCTGCCGGCGCTCATTGTCGGCTTTGAGCCGCGGCAGCTTTACCGAAAGCACTGCGGCCTGGATCGGATCGAGCCGCGTGTTGATGCCGCTGCGGGCGCTGACATAGCGCTCGCGCCAGCCATATTCGCGAATTTCTCGCGCCGCTGCTGCAAGCGCCGCATCCGCCGTCGCGACTATGCCGGCATCGCCGAGCGCGCCCAGGTTTTTCGTCGGATAAAAGCTGAAGCAGGCAAATTCGCCAAAGCCGCCGGCGGGGCGCCCGCGGTAGAGCGCGCCATGGCTCTGTGCGCAATCCTCGATCAGACGCAAACCGTTGGCGCGGGAGAGCTCGACGATTGGGGCGAGGTCGGCCGGCTCGCCATAGAGATGCACGGGCAGGATCGCCGCGGGCCGGCCTGGCGGCGCATCGCGCAAGGCCGCGTCGAGCGCGGCTGGCTCCATCGCGAACCCGCCGGGCTCGATATCGACGAGCACCGGCTTTGCCCCGGCCCGCTCGATCGCCGCGACCGTCGCGACGGCGGTGTGCGACACGGTGAAGACGAGGTCGCCCTCGCCGATGCCGCAGGCGCGCAAGGCCAACTCGATGGCATCCGTGCCGCTGGCGCAGCCGATGCCATGCGCAAGCTTGAGATAGGCGGCGAACTCGCTCTCGAAGCGCTCGACCGCGCGCCCGAGAATGTATTGGCCGCTCTCGAGCACCTGCATGATCGCGGCGTCGATCTCCGCCTTCTGTTCAAGATAGGCGGCGCGCGGATCGGTTTGCGGAATCGGAACGGGGTCTGTCATCGGGTCAAATATAGTCGGAGAGGTGGCGGCGGTAATATTTCAGCGAGCGGGTAAGGCCGTCATCGAGGCCGATCCGCGGCGCCCAGCCCGTCAATTCGCGAAACCGGCGGTCGTCCGTGACAAAGTCGCCGATATCGATGCGCTTGCGCTCCTCCGGAAACTCGCGCCGCTCGAAATGCCCGCCGCCATTGGCGCGGATCAGCGCCTCGGCCAGCGCCAGCAATGTGTAGGGCTCGCCGCCGCCGACATTGAGCGCCTGGCCGGCCGTCTCGCGGTTTGTCGCGGCGGCGAGAAAGGCATCGACCGCATCCTCGACATAGAGCAGCTCGCGCCGCTGCTCGCCGCCCCACACCTCGAACGCGCCGCCTTCGAGCACGCGGCGCAGCCAGATCCCGAGGAAGTTCTGGCGCGCGTCGCGGATGCGCATGCCGGGCCCGTACACATTGGTCAGCCGCAGCGAGCGCGTGTTGAGCCCGTATACGTCATGGAACAGCAGGTGGTAGGCCTCGCCGGCCATCTTGTTGACGCCATTGACATCGGCCGGGCGCAGCGGATGCGCCTCGTCGACCGGCAGGTACTGCGGCCGGCCATAGATCTGGCGCGTGCCGGCATGGACGATCGTCACCTCGGGCGCGACAGCACGGCATAGCTCAAGGAGCTGCAACTGCGCCGCAGTGTTGACCGCCAGGTCGTGCTCCGGCGCGTTCATCGAGTCGAGGTGGCTCGTCTGCGCCGCGAGATCGAACAGAAACTGTTGACCGGACAAGAGATGCCGCATTGCCTCGCGGTCGCGAATGTCGGCGATGTTGACCCGCACGCGGTCGCGGATGTCGGCGATGTTCGCTGTGTTACCGCCGGCCTCCGGCACCATCGTGTCGACGAGCAGCACGCCGGCCCCGAGTCCAGCGAGCCGCCGCGCCAAGGCCGACCCGATGAGCCCGAGACCGCCGGTGATCATGACGCGCGCGTCACGAAACCCGGCAAAACGCGAATCAGAACGGGACGTCACCACTCCTCGCCTGTTCAGAGAAACCCGGCCCGACATGACCGGCCGGATATAATCTGTTGATGAAACGGGCCTTTCCTGTGGCCGCCGCGCGCCGGGCGAGGGTTCG
>Ga0126379_10003425_pt1 | contig 10258 bp, 7 predicted proteins | sample PanSoiMetPlot_24_FD_92640 | JGI IMG/M metagenome (GOLD analysis project Ga0126379, IMG submission 92640) | Tropical forest soil microbial communities from Panama - MetaG Plot_24 | ecosystem: Environmental > Terrestrial > Soil > Tropical forest > Bulk soil | place: Panama | collected 2016-02-17 | reverse complement strand
GCGGCTTGAACGGATCGAAGTCGATTTGCCCTTGAACACCAACTACTATGCCGCCCACAATTTTTCAGCGCCCGCTGAGACGGTCGACGAACTCAGGGCCGGACTGAGCGGCGGCAGCTTCGGCAAGGGCAGCACTGCCGAACAGGGGGAAGCCAGCGCGCTCATGGAGGCGATCGAACGCTACTCCGGGATCTTTCAGGGCGACGAGATCAGAGCAACACGACGGTTCACGGATTTCCCGTCGGGCGATGCCATTTATCCGAACGACGTCCTGCTGTTCAGCGAGGCGCAATACCAGCGACACCAGGCGCAGGCGACCGGCGCGGACGAGACGCCGACACCGACGCCGGCCCCATTCGATCGATCGGCCGAGATCGAATGGTCACCGGTCTGGTCTCTGCGCGACGAACGCTTCAAATATCTTCCGACCAGCCTCTTGTATTTTTTTTACAGGGGCGGTTCTGACGCCGGCCATTTCCACGCGGATTCCAACGGTTGCGCGGCCGGCAACACGCTCGAGGAAGCGATCGTCCAGGGATTCCTGGAACTGGTGGAACGCGATTCATATGCAATCTGGTGGTACAATCGATTGCAGCGGGCGGAGGTGGACATCGGCCAGTTCGACGATTCCTACGTCCGTGATTTACAGATCCAGCTTGCCGAAACGGGGCGCCGGCTTTGGGTGCTCGACATCACCAGCGATCTCGGGATTCCGAGCTTTGTGGCGATGTCGCACGCGACGGAAAACGCGCATGATGTTGTCGAGTTCGGGTCTGGCTCGCATTTCGATGCGCGAATCGCGCTGCTGCGCGCGCTAACCGAGCTGAACCAATTTCTGTCCATTGGTCTCATGGGAGCCCGGAGCGCAGGGGTGCCGAGCCACGACGACTCCAGTCCGTTTCGCCTGCGGGACCATCCTTACTTGACGCCGAGCGGCAATGCCGCGGTCCGACCGGACTTCGGCTCGAAGTTCGGCCGTCTCGACAAGCGCGAGCAAGTAATAGCCTGCGTGCAACTCGCCAAACGAGCGGGTCTCGATTTCCTTGTCCTCGATCAGACGCGTCCCGACATCGAGGTCCCGGTCGTCAGGGTGATCGTTCCTGGATTGCGGCATTTTTATCGCCGCTTCGCGCCTGGTCGGCTTTACGATGTCCCGGTAAAGCTTGGGTGGCGCGACCGGCCGTTGTCGGAAAACGAGCTCAATCCGCTTCACCCCCATACCTGAGGTCATGGCGGCTTGCGCGCCCCCAGAACAAAAAGTGAGCGACGGGAGCCAGCAACGCTTTCCGCCCGGGTTGGCGGTCACGTCACGCTCGAAGCGCAGACGGGCGGAGAAATCGTCGCCTGCTTTGATGGCTTTTCGGTTGGTTTGGGAAAGTTCAGCGCAAACGCGGCGGATCGCGCTCAGGACCTGTGTATAGGTCTGCCCCTCAGCTCGTTTGTTTCCCACAGCCGCAACATTGACAAAGAAATTTATCTTTTGGTCCGCCGATTGGCCGCGCATGGTCTATTGGAGTACCGCCTTGGGGGCTCGCGAAACGGGGAGGACCAGGTCGTCATCGAGCCGCAGGTTCCCGATTATTGGCCGCGAATGCCACAGCTCGACGATGCCGACATTCTCGTCCTCTCGCGATTCGCGTACATGCGACGGCGCGCCAATGAGATGGTCCTGGAATCGCCGCGCGCCGGCGCGTTGTTCAAAATTTGCAATCCGAAGATTGCGGCCGCCTTGGCCATGCTGTCCGCACCCCAGCAAATCAAGCGGCTCCGTCGCCAGGACGGTTTTCCAGGGGTTGAGCTTCTCGCCCTGCTCGTTGACTGCCAAATTCTTTTCAAGATCAACACTGCCGGCGAGGATGGCCTCCGACCGGCCGAGGGTGACGACAACCTCGTTGTTTGGGACTTTCACGATCTTCTGTTCCACACGCGTAGCACGGAGGGCCGACACGCCAACCCGCTGGGCGGACTTTATCCATACGTAGGTGTCATGACTCCGCCACCGGCGGTGCGGCCGTGCTGGCCCGGAAAAAAAATCGATCTGCGCAAGTTCTCGGCCGGGGATGCGGAGGCAATCTCGTCGTTCGCGAAGCTCCTGCGTGAACGCCATTCGACGCGTAGCTTTGATGACCAGCGACCGATCACGCTCGCCGAGCTTTCGCGACTTCTCGACAGCACCGCGCGCGTCCAGTCTAGATCGAAAACACCGCTCGACCCCGGCGGCGGTGGTCCGATGCTCACCTACACGGTCAGGCCATATCCTTCGGGGGGTGGGAGCTACGAGCTTGAGCTTTATCTTGCCGTCGACAAATGCGAAGGACTTCCACGAGGATTCTATCACTACGACGCTGATGGACACGCGCTGGTGTCGATCGGCGTCCGTGTGCCTGAGTTCGAAGCGCTGCTGAAGGGAGCCGAATTTGCCATGGGTGCGCCTGCCGTGCCCCAGATCCTGATAACGATTACCGCGCGCTTCGGCCGGATTTCCTGGAAGTACAGCTCGATCGCATATGCGCTCATTCTGAAGGATGTCGGCGTATTGATGCAAACGCTTTACCTGATGGCGACCGATATGGGGCTCGGTGGATGTGCGATCGGGAGCACCAATATCGAGCTGTTCGCGAAGGTGACGGGGATCGAATTCCACGTCGAGGGCCCAGTTGGTCAATTTGCGATTGGTCGCGGCATGAAATCGGAGGCTTCCGACTGATAATCTGACAACCTCGGTGTGGCTCGAAAAATGGCGACGCCACGGTCCCTCTGGAGTACGATCGCCGGCAGCGAACTCCAGGGAGGAACATACATGGCCAAGAAGCGCGACACCGGGCGGAAAGAACCAAAGCTTCAAGAAAAGAAGGCTCTCAGCAGGCGTGATTTCTTCAAGAGCGGAGCCGCCGCAGGGGTCGGTGCGGCCGTGCTGTCGGGGGCAAGCGAGGCACGCGCTCAAAGCATTGAATGGAACTATGAAGCGGATGTCGTTGTCCTTGGGTCGGGGTGTGTGGGGCTGCACGCCGCCGTCAGGGCAAGGGACCTCGGGGCGTCCGTGCTCGTTATCGACCAGAACTTCGACGTCGGCGGCAAGCTGGTGCATAGCGGTGGCTGGACGTCGCTTGGCGGCGGCGACGCCATACAGGAAAGGGACCGGGCGGCGGCGGACCCTGATCGCTTGGGGTTAACCGCTCCTCGAGTGAAGCCGGCAGATCTCGAAGATGACCCCGACCGCCTCTTCAGGGACATGACTGACTGGTCGGTTGTCGATGGTACGGGCGTCGCCAGGTACCGCTACAACGACCGGGAGCTTCATCGCGCCTGGGCCGACAACGCGCCGAAGACCAGGCGATTCATGATGGACAATTACGTCCGCTTCGGGCGGATCGACGGTACCCATCAAGGCGGCGGCATGTCCCGCGCCAGGGCCGCCAGGGCCATGATGAAGTTGGCGGACAAGACCGACATAAAAGCGGGAACGATATCGCCACAAGACAGGGGAGATCCCGCAGCGGAGCGGCATTCGCCCTTCAATCCAATGCGTACCTTTCCCGGGGGCTCGGGAGACTCGATCGGCGCACCAGGGTGGGTCTGGGGCGGTTTCACCATAGCAAGGTCGCTTGAGTTCAGCGCCAGGGAGAAGGGCGCCAAGTTCATGCTCCACCGCCATATGGATGAGCTGATCCGTGAGCAGCCGTTCTCGGGCCGGGTGCTCGGGGTCAAAGCCCGCTATAGTCCGAGGATGCATCCCGAAACCGGCGTGCGTCTGGAAAGCTTCTGGCAGAACGGCAACATCGACGAGCGCGCCGAGACGATTTACATCCGGGCGAGGAAGGCCGTCATCGTCGCCACCGGCGGCATGCATGGCAACGTGCACCTGCGGACGATGTTCGATCCGAGGATGGTCGAGCCGTCGATCGAGTACGGGCCCAGTTCCCTGATCGGGCCTCTCAACATGGATGGCAGCGGGATCATCGCCGGCATGAAAATCGGCGCAAACCTCGCAGGCATGATGCAAAACTACCAACATTCATTGGCCTCTCCGACGATCAGCAGCGTGCTCGGGACGCGCGATGCGGTGGCCAGCATCTTCCCCGGACACCCCGCCTTCCTCTTCGCACGTGCCAAGGGCATAGCCATTGGCGGTGCCGGATGGGAACATGCGATCGCCGTGAACCAGGTGGGGCGGCGATTCTACAATGAGAGAGATATTGGCAACGTCTCCAGCGATGCAAAATATCCGCCGGGAAACGACGGCACTCGCACCCCGTTTGTGCCGATGGACTGGCGCAACGCCAGCGCCGCACAAGTCAAGGCGCAATATAAGAGGTCGGCCGCCTCGGATGCGGCGCTCGCAATGAACGAGGGCTCGCGGGCCCCCGATTACGCGTCCGGACCGGTTTGGGCGATCTTTGATTCCGCCGCAGCCATGCGGGGAGGCTGGCAGCTTCGTTACCCCTACATCGCCGACCCGCCCGACGGATATTTCCACAAAGCCGACACTCTTGCCGAGTTGGCCAAGAAGGTCACAGGAAATCCCCATCAGAAAATGCCCCTGAAGCACCTGGAGGAGACGGTGACGAGGTACAACGCGCTTGCGGACAAAGGCGTGGACGAAGACTTTGAGAAACCGATCTTGCATCGGATCGACACCCCGCCCTTCTACGCGGCTGCGGCAGGGATTCGGGTGCTCGATTCCTACGGTGGCCTTCGGATCAACGGGAAGGCGCAAGTCCTGGATACCCAGGGTGAAGTCATCCCCGGCCTCTACGCCGGAGGCGAGGCAAGCGGCGGCGGTACGCAGCATGGCATCGGCAGAGCCTCGGTCCACGGGTACATCGCTGGGACGTACGCGGCGCAGGAGCAGTCGGCCTGAGCATTAACACCATGACGGCAAAGTCAGCCAGGATGCACCATCAGCGCACCTGCACGGTCGAGGTCTCTCCGCGCGAGGTCGATGCCGGGGCGGAGTTGACGGTTACGGTCCGGGTCTCCTGCCCTCATGGATGCGACCTGCAGGGGCAGAGCGTTTCGATCCGAAATCCGGACGACGCCGAGCTAGCGAATGCCGAACTCACGGAATTCGACGGTGAGGCGTACGTTACGAGCGTGCTCGCATTGCGGGCGCCCCTCAAGATGGGCGAACATATCTGGCGGGCGGTGCTCGCCGCTCGGAAGAAGAACGGGGTTTTGCATCAAGAGACCTCGACTGAGTTCTCCTTCGCAGTTATGGCTCACGCGGCAAGTGTGAACGTCTGGGGCTTGCCGTCCGCGATAGCGGCGGGCAAACGTTTCAGATTCAAGGTCGGCATCAAATGCTCAGCCGGGTGCAAGTTGACGGGCGGGCCGTTGAGCATCTTCGACCACGAAGGTGCACAAGTTGGAGCCGCAAGCCCGGTCGATGATGTTTGGCCGGGCACCAGCGCCCTTTATTTTGCTGAGATCGAAGCGCAGGCCCCGCTCGCGACCGGAGACTATGAGTGGCAGATCAAGACTGCCGGGTGGGACTTAAGCGTCCCCCATGCGGACGGCGCGTGCGCTTTCACGCTTAAAGTCGTCAGCCCTCCAGACCATGAAGTGATCGTGAAGGTACTCGATAGCGAAAAGCAAACCCCCATCAAGGGCGCCCACGTCCTCTTGCATCCCTACCGAGCTGTCACCGACGAGAGCGGGGTAGCGAAGGTGCAGGTCACCAAAGGCAGGTATGAGCTGTTCGTTTCCGGGTTCAATTACATCGTTTACCAAAACGTCATCGACGTGGCGAACGATGTGACTATCCGAGCCGAACTTACAGTGGAGCCCGAAGAACAGGACGATTATCGTTGGTGACCGACCTTAGGACGAGAAGCACCGGAGGTGGATGACACCAACTTCGCCGCGGGGGCGCGGCGTGCTCCGGCGTATGAGCCGTGCACCAACCGGAGACAAGCGACATGAATGAGACCAGGGTCGCCATCGCAGGTCTCGGTGCCATCGGACGCGTCGTCGCGCGGCGATTGGCTGACGGGATACCCGGGCTCACGCTCGCCTGCGCGACGGCGCGCGATGTCGCCAAGGCGAACGCATGGCTCGACGCGGCGAAGATTTCCTGCCCGTTGGTGGAACTCGCGGAATTTCCCCGTCATGCCGATCTGGCGGTCGAATGCGCGCCACCCGACATTTTGGAAAAAATCTGCACCCCCATGCTGACAGCCGGCAAGCGCGTCATGGTGCTCAGCGCCGGCGCCCTGCTGCCGCGCCCGTACCTGATCGACCTCGCCCGCCGGCACGGCGGCCAGATCATCGTGCCGACCGGCGCACTGCTCGGCCTTGATGCGGTCGCAGCGGCTGCCGAGAGCACCATTCACTCGGTGCGCATGACCACGCGCAAACCTCCGCGCGGCCTTGCGGGCGCCGCCTATCTGGTCAAACACGGGATCTCGGTCGAAGGCCTCAATACAGCCAAGCGCGTATTCTCCGGAACGGCCCGCGAGGCCGCCGCCGGCTTTCCCGAAAACGTCAACGTGGCGGCAGCGCTGTCGCTTGCCGGCATCGGCCCCGACCGCACCACGATCGAAATCTGGGCCGATCCGGCGGTGACGCGGAACTGCCATTCCATCGAAGTCGATTCGGATTCAGCGCGCTTGTCATTCTCGATCGAGAATATCCCATCGGACAATCCCAGGACCGGCCGCATCACGGCACTGTCCGTCATCGCGGCGCTGCGCAAGCTCAACGCCCCACTGCGCGTGGGGACGTAGGTCGAAAGAGGTCAGTCCTTAGCGCGCTCCACGTAGGAACCGTCCTCCGTCGAGACCACGATCCGGGTGCCCGGGACAATATGGGGCGGAACCGAGGTCCGCACCCCGTTCGAAAGCAGCGCCGGCTTGTAAGAAGACGATGCCGTCTGGCCTTTGGTGGTGGGTTCGGTCTCGGTGACCTCAAGGGTCACGCGCGGCGGCAATACGATGCCCACCGCGATGCCTTCATGGACGCTCAGTCGGACCTTCATCTCCGGCTGAAGGTACACGGCTTGATCGCCGATGACGCCCTGCGAGACGGCAATCTGATCGTAATTTTCCATGTTCATGAAATGGAAGCCATCGCCATCCTGATAGAGAAATTGAAACTCGCGTTCCTCCACGTGGGCGCGCTCCACCTGGTCGGTGGTCTTATAACGTTGCGAGGACTTCACGCCGTCGCTCAATCGTCGCATATCGACCTGGGTCACCGGCGTTCCCTTGCCGGGGTGGATGTTTTCGGCGGTCAGGATCACGTAGAGCTTGCCGTCGAGATCGACGATATTTCCCTTGCGAAGCGAGCTGGCGATGACTTTCACAGGTGCAATCCCTCGATTAGTAAAGAGCCGGGCAGCCCAACGGGCGGTCGACTGGGAACCCGCGGCCAGAGTCGTCGTGGCACGCAACATACCGATCCTGCGCCTTGGCGCCAGCATTTTCGGCAGATATGGGCGGTCGAAAGCCGCCGCGCAGCCCGCGACTGCCAACGCGTAAGACACCATGCTGCAAGCCTCACCATGGTGGATGCCTCACATTCACGCCGACCGGCAGCCTTTCCTGCGGGCGCGACGGCGCATCCTGACTGCGCTTCGCCACTATCTGGAGGCGCGCGACTTCGCCGAGATCGAGACCGCGATCCTGCAGGTCTCCCCCGGCAACGAGGCCCATCTCCATGCCTTCGCAACCGAACTGGTGGCGCCGGACGGCGCCCGGCAGCGGCTCTTCCTGCATACATCGCCGGAATTCGCGTGCAAGAAGCTGTTGGCGGCCGGGGAGCGGCGCATTTTCGAGTTCGCCCGCGTGTTTCGCAATCGCGAACGGGGGGGGCTGCATCACCCGGAATTCACCATGCTGGAATGGTACCGGACGGGTGAGCCATACGAAGCCCTGATGGACGATTGCGCAGGCTTTCTGGCCGTCGCGGCGGCAGCCGCCGGGACGGACCGATTTTCCTACCGCGGCCGCCACGCCGATCCGCTGGCGGCTCCGGAACGCCTCACGGTCGCGGAGGCATTCGAGCACTACGCCGGGATCGATCTGATGGCGACGATCGGAGGTCGTGCACCGGATCGCGACGGGCTGGCCGCCCGGGCTCGGGCGGCCGGTATCGGACTGGCCGAAAACGACAGTTGGAGCGACATTTTCAGTCGCATTCTGGTAGAGCGGGTCGAGCCTCGGCTCGGCAACGGTCGCGCCACGTTCCTGACCGAGTATCCGACCCAAGAAGCCGCGCTGGCGCGGCCGAAACTGTCAGATCGGCGTGTCGCGGAACGTTTTGAGCTGTTCATGTGCGGCGTTGAGCTCGCCAACGGGTTCGGCGAGCTCACCGACCCGGTCGAGCAACGCACACGTTTGGAAGCCGAAATGGCGAAGAAGCATCAGCTTTATGGCGAGCGCTATCCGATCGATGAAGATTTCCTCGCCGCCCTCGCGACCATGCCGCCGGCAAGCGGTTGCGCGCTCGGCTTCGACCGGCTCGTTATGCTGGCGGCGAGGGCCTCCCGAGTCGAGCAGGTCATCTGGACTCCGCTTTCTTAACAAGGACAAAGCATGACGACCAACACCTTGCGCAGCATTGCGCAGTTGCAGAGCGCCGGCCTGGTTCCGGCGGCGCACGCGGCAACGCTGGAGCGCGTGGCGGCCCGCTACGCTGTCGCCATCACGCCCGCGATGGCTGACCTGATCGATCGAAACGATCCGAACGATCCGATCGCACGGCAATTCATACCCGAGCCCGCCGAGCTTGAAGCGCGGCCGCCGGAGCGGGCCGATCCGATCGGCGACGATGCGTTCAGCCCGGTTGAGGGAATCGTGCACCGCTACCCGGACCGGGTGCTCCTGAAGCTCGTCTACACCTGCCCGGTCTATTGCCGGTTCTGCTTTCGCCGCGAGATGGTCGGGCCGGGCGGACGGGCAGGGCTTACAGGGGAAAAGCGCAACGCGGCCTACCAGTACATCAGGCGGCATCCGGAGATTTGGGAGGTCATCCTGACAGGCGGCGATCCGCTGGTGCTGCCTGCGCCCCGCCTGCGCGCCGCGGTGCGAACACTTGCCGCCATCGACCACGTCAAGATTATCCGGGTCCACACCCGCCTGCCCGTGGCAGCGCCCGAACGGGTCACAGCCGAGATGGTGGCGGCCCTGAGGGCACCCGGAAAGACGACCTACGTGGCGCTTCATGCCAACCATCCTCGCGAATTGTCCCCTGCGGCTCGCGCCGCCTGTGCCCGGATCGTCGACGCCGGCATTCCGATGCTGAGCCAAACGGTGCTGCTCCGCGGCGTCAACGACGACATCGAAACCTTGAGCGCGCTGATGCGCGCTTTCGTCGAGTGCCGCATCAAGCCCTACTATCTGCATCACGCCGATCTTGCGCCCGGCACCGGCCACCTCCGTACCTCGATCGAAACCGGTCAGGAGCTGATGTGGCAAATGCGCGGCCGCTTTTCGGGCCTGTGTCAGCCGAGCTATGTGCTCGACATTCCGGGTGGCGCCGGGAAGGTTCCGATCGGGCCGAGTTATATCGCGGCGACGGGAACAGGTGCGGAAGAGGGTTACGAAGTGCGGGCAATCAATGGCGGCGCGCACGCCTACCCGCCACGCGGTGACCACGTTCGCGTGGAAAACCCATTTCAAGTACCAGCCGATCACTCGGCCGTCGCGGTTTTGCCCACCGGTTGCCCCGGCGTCGGATAGCTCGCCATCAGGTCGTCCACCATACCCTTGCATTTGGCCCAATCGAAGGTGCGGTAGGAGTGGCCGCGGGCAACGAAAGACGCGCCGGCGTAAAACATTTCATACTGGACGTGGCGCGACGCGAATTCCGATCCGAGCGCGTCCCAGGCAAGTTTGAAGAATTTCACCCGCTGCTGCGGCGTGAAGGCGGGTGATTTCTGGGTCTTTTGGATGAGGCCTGCGAGCAACGGATCGTCGAAGTCCGCAACGCTTGACGGCAGCATGATGAGACCGCCGCCGGCGAGATCCCGAATCGCGGTGATCACCTTCGGATATAGCTGCTGGGTGAGCGTCTGCGCCGAATAGAGCAGGTGGCGATCCGGGACAAAGTAGGCGCCGGCGCGGCCCCCCTTGGCTTCCATGCCGTGGAGCAGCCCATCGACGAGCCCGACCTCGGCGGCGATCTGGCCAAGCGAATCGCGAACTTGCGGAAATGCGACGATCCCGTTCGCTTCGGCGATGTGGTGGGCGAGCCCGGCCAGGAAACGCATCTTCACCAGCAACCGGATCTGGCATTGATAGTTCTGGTAGACGTGCGC
>Ga0126379_10003424_pt1 | contig 10260 bp, 18 predicted proteins | sample PanSoiMetPlot_24_FD_92640 | JGI IMG/M metagenome (GOLD analysis project Ga0126379, IMG submission 92640) | Tropical forest soil microbial communities from Panama - MetaG Plot_24 | ecosystem: Environmental > Terrestrial > Soil > Tropical forest > Bulk soil | place: Panama | collected 2016-02-17 | reverse complement strand
TTGTGGCATAACCCCCAGGAGGCCCAACACATCCTCGTAGGCCTTGCGCTCGTTGCGGCTATGCCCATCGCCGGCGCCTCCACGACCTGGACGCAGAATTCCAATGGGAATCTAGTGCTCAGCCTCGGGTTGGTCCTGCTCTCAACACTGCTCAGTCCCATCATCACACCGTGGGCATTCTATGTATTCGGCGAGATGGCCTCGGAGGAGTATGAAGCTGTATTACACAATGTCTCTGCCTATGGCTCAAGAGGGTTTCTGGGCCTCTGGGTAGTGCTCCCATCCTTGTTGGGGCTCAGCATTCGCATGACCGTGCCCGAAGCCGGATTGGCGGCGATCATGCCGTACGTCAAGTTCGTGAATTCGGTGGTGTTACTGCTGCTGAACTATTCGAACGCCTCGGTCTCACTTCCGAAAGCAGTGGCCGAGCACGATTGGGATTTTCTCGCCGTCACCTTCACCATTACGACAGGCCTCTGTGTGACAGCATTTGCGGTCGGGTTTTGGCTGAGCAGTCGGTTCTGCCTGGAGCAGGCTGAAACGGTCGCGCTGATGTACGGCCTCGGAATGAACAACAATGGAACCGGCCTCGTCTTGGCCTCTCTGGCGCTGGCAGCTTACCCGCGCGTCATGGTTCCAATCATTTTTTATAACCTAGTGCAGCATGTGGTGGCCGGCAGTATTCACATGGTTCTCGATCGGAGTAGGACGGCTCAAAAAAGCAGATCGGCCGAACACGCAACGACCGTCAAAGCTTAATGCCAGACTGTCTCAACAGAGTGGTTCATCCCGAACGATTGTGCATTTTGTGCTCAGGTCCACCTCTCTCCAGCCTTGTATCGTGAATCTCGTGTCTCAATGAAGGAGTTTTTGTCTAGGCGGGCGTGATAGACCGATCCAGCCGAGATCGTCTGAGACCGAGGAGTAGCCAGGTTCGTCACGCCTTCAACCGGCTGAGCCCGAACAGTTGCATGGGCCCACAAGCCGGCATCATGCAAGGACGGGCCATCAAAGCGAGGTTGCCATGGCATCGGCTCCCCTGTTTGTCGGCATCGATGTCTCGAAGGCCCAGTTGGACATGGCTCTGCGACCCGAAGGATGGTTGGTTCGTGCCCAATGACGAGAGCGGGATTGCCCACGTCATCGAGCGCCTAGGGCGCTCCCGATAGTCTTGATCGTGTTGGAAGCGACCGGTGGCCTTGAGCTGCCACTCATTGGCGCGCTCGGTCGCCCTCGCACCTGTTCGGGCTTGACAGGTGAGCGGGCCTGATGACCCACGCTGACACTCGGTCTGATGCGGACCACGGAACCGACGGTCTATCAGGCGCCGATGCTTCAAGAACGGCAGTATCGTGCCACAAGCAGAGAGATACAAGGAACCGTTTCGCGGCGCACTGCGGTTTGCAGGTCCCCTGCTCTTTCCCATTGACGGATGCCGGGTAACCTTGGGACCATGGCGCCGTACACTTCTAGTTGCTTGGCCCAATAGACGTATGGGAAAGCATTCGAGCTATGCCTCATCTGGTTCTGCTCGGTGACTCCATCCTAGACAACGGGGCGTACACGCAGGGGGGACCAGACGTGGTCACGCAAGTGCGCGCCTTGTTGCCCAAGCAGTGGAAGGCCTCACTGTTGGCCATCGACGGGTCGACGACGGATGACGTTCCTACTCAGCTCAGCCGCCTGCCCGGTGATGCTACGCACATTGTGCTCAGTACGGGTGGGAATAACGCCTTGATGCAGCTGGCCGTGTTGCAGACCCCCGTGTCGTCTGTGGCGCAGGCTGTTGAGGCCTTGGCTGAAATCGCTTCCGACTTCAAGGACCGCTACCGCTCGGCAGTAGCAGCGTGCGTGGCCACTCGGGTGTCCTTGGCCGTATGTACGATCTACAATGGATGTTTCGACGATCCATCCTTCCAGCGCATCGCATCGGCGACATTAATGCTATTCAACGATGCGATCATCAGAGTCGCCGCTGAACGTGGAGTTCCCATTATCGATCTGCGTTCGGTCTGCTCCCAACCTCAGGATTACGCGAACCCAATCGAACCGTCATCCGTAGGCGGTGAGAAGATCGCGCGAATCATCGTCGAACTAGTTAGCGGTGTTCGTGTGGCGTCGACATCAACTCGAATCATCGTCGCCTGAATCTTGTTGGACGCTATGTCATCAGCTGTCTGCAAGCTAACAGCGGCTGTGTTTTCGACACAGCCAAATCGCCTCGGGAAACGCACCATTGACGCGGAGTTTGGAGAGGCCAGTCTGTAGGGTTAAGTAAACAGCGGCGCGTACTTTGCGGCATACATCACGGTCCTTTCCTCCCCGATGGGGCTTGATTCAGTTCGCGTTCGAGTAGCGATCGAATGTATCCGCTCGCTGTCGTGCCTTGTGCTCGCAAGGCGTCCAGTTTGGCTTTTAGCGGACGAGGAACCTGAATGTTGAGTCGTACCATCTTCATGGGGCTTACCTCCTTCGGAAGGTACACATACATCATATGATGTATAGATGTCAAGAGGTGTTGCTCAACACCATGCCTTTTGCTACAGTGCCGGCCATGCCGAAAGGGAAAGATCAGTACGAAGCAGGGGTCTGGAACTTCAGGGAGGTTCCGCGAGAGATCATTGTGAAGGCCAAGATTGAAGCAGCCTTGGGGAACAAATCAGTCAAGGCGCTGCTGATGGAACTGGTGGAGAAGCATTGGGAGGAATTAGAGCGGAAAGGGATTCTGCCAAAGTCCAAATAACACGCGGAGGATCTTGTGCTTCGCCATTCGATCCCTACCTGCCCTCCACCTGCCAGCAGTGCCTGCGGGAAATGCGTGCAATTCCGTCATCTTTCCTCGAAAGCTCGGGTCATTTCTTGCGGAGAAAGGGGTAACCTTCGGTCCTACAAAAAGTTGCAAAAACAGAGTGATTTCTTACTGGGGGGGAAGCGTGTTGTTAGAAGCAAAATCTCTCGCAAGAACTGAAGCCCCGGCCCTCCGACCAGCAACATCCTGAGACCCTCCCCAACGCTTCGCTGCCCCTCGCACATACATCCCTTGTTCTGAGCCTTCCCTGAGAAATCCTCACAGACCAAGAGGACTATTTTCTCCATTGCGTTCTTGGACCAAAGTGCGGTGATTTGACCGCTCAGCCGCTATACTTGCGTATACTTGTGCCGTTGCCGTCCCATTTGATAAAAGACACCTGCCGCATCGCACTTCATCACAAAAAGGCCGGAGAGGGGCATTTTGGAAGTCTGCAAACAGGTACATAACTTCACTGATGCGTGTGAACGGGTTTTATCCGCTATAGCAGTGAAAGCACTGATTAGACCGCTCAACGAGGATGAAACCCGTATCGTTCAGCACTATTGCAAGGAACTCCTCGCCAAGATCGAACCACGCTTGCCTCATTAGTTCTCCACTGAGTTGTTGGGTCAAAGTGCTGTGATTGGACCGCTGGGCCACGGCACTTACGTAGTTGTGTGGCCCTTGAAAACACTCCGGCACCCGCGCATAATTCATCTCCCCCCAAGGCCGGAAGGAGGTGGTGTTGGAAGTCACGAAAGCGGTGCATACCTTCAGAGATGATTGTGAGCAGCTTCTAGCTGCCATAGGGTTGAAAAGACCGCCCGACACGGATGAAGCCTGGATCATTCAATTCTATTGCAGGCAACTACTCTCCCAGATCGAGCCGTATTTGCCTCAGCAGTTCACAAAACCTAAGCAGTTCTCAAAACAACAGTGAAAAGTTCAGCAGCCCCGTCGTTTCCCTCCTCGACGGCGACACCATCGAAGTCCTCCATAACCCCCACGTTGTACATAATACCCCAATGTAGATCGGGGATTGTCTCTCGAATTGCAACCATTTACCCCATTCGGCCCTCATGCTCGTTCGTTCGCATCCCCTTTAGAATCGGGCTCCCTGGGAGGCTCTCGTACCCTCTCCAATCTCCGTTACAACGAGCAGGATTTGCTCGACTCATTCAGGGAGTGTCAGGAGGTAGTCGGTGTGTGCGGAGTGAAGAACGATGAAGATATGGGAATGACGGCCTAGCCTATGCGCGTTTCACGCACGACACGATGGAAGGGAGAGCACCAGGATGACATACAATGAGGCGGTAGCCTTCGTGCGGAAGTGCCGAGGGGCAACCGACGAGCAGGTAACGATGTTCGCGCGAGAGTTGCTGGACATTGTGGCGATGATCAGAGGCCGGGCGGTGAGCGATGTGATCGAGGAGCTGCGCGTCAACGTGACTGAGGACACGAAGCTAATGGCACGCGACTACCAGACGCTCAACGAGCGGTATTCGCCAGAGCGATTCAAGAAGAAGGAGCCCAACGGCTGACCGCGAGGAGTCAGCCATCCGAGCACACTCGGTATGTGACCCATCCTCTGCGTAACGACTTGTCCCCTCCACAAACTTCCCAGAGCGGTTATGACCGCGCCAAGGCACCACGGCACACTCCCCACCCCCATCCTCCTTCATCCATCACAAACACGCGGGTCCCATACTCGGTACCCTCGACATAAAGTGGGAGGCTTCCCAAGCCCATCCCCCTCCAATACGGCAGAGACTTCACAGTGTCGATCAATTTACGAAATAGTTTTTTCTTGCTAATGAATCACAGGAGCATACAGTGGGGGAGTGAAGTGCCCCCGTTGTTCATCAAGGTGTTGTTTCCGCGGTTTCCGTCGGGACTGGCGGGATTTCGTGTGGAAACTACTCGGCCACTTTCCGTGGCGATGCAACTCGTGCAATCATCGGTTTTATCGGTTCCAGCGTCGCGAGGATTCTACTCGCAGCCAACCGCAGCGTGGCACGATTCAGTCCGATTCCTCGACTGGCTCTCCAGTCTCCCCACCCCATCATCGGCAACCATCGTAGTAATATCTATGACCGGCCTGACTGTCCGAACTACACCCAAGTTGCACCTCACAACCGAGTAGCGTTTAATGGCGCGGCAGAAGCGGCGGGGTATCGAGTGGCGGGGAATTGTCCGTGAGGTTAAGCTGAACTGAAAGAAGCAGACATCGCTCTGCGATACGACAGTCTTACAACCGGCGAATCTCCTTTAGACTATCCTCTCCAAAAGCTACCGACTTACCAGGGCCAAAATCCCAGCCAACAACGGCCAAGAGAGCATTCGATTTCTCAAGTAGTTTGACTTATCGTGTAGCCGGTCTAAAAACAAATGCTTTGGGTTTGCTCACTTGATCAGCCTGAATCATTTCAAAAGCAGTGCAGTACCTCTTCTGATTCAGGTCTGGGATCATCGCTTATGGACCAGTTTTCATACGTGTTTGAGTTGTGGCTGTTTTTAGAGAAGAAACACTCGGCATGACGCTTGCCGGTACAGGAGTTGAGAGACCTGGGGGCTACCCGTGAGAACGATCGTTACTGGCCTTGTAGTATGTCTCCTGGTGCTGGGTTCGTTACCATCACATGCGAGCGACCCGGAATTGAAGGCAATGGCCCCCGACAATGTCGGATTGACACTGCAGCAATCACCGGTGCTCTACTTTTACATCTCTCGCACCACCTCTGACCCAGTTCGCTTTACCCTGGTAGATGCTCGTCAAACCTCGCCGAATGTGGAGGTTCTCCTCCCGTCCCCCACTCGCGCCGGCTGGTGGCCAATTCGGCTGAAAGATTACAACATCGTGCTCGAGCCAGACCTGGAGTACCATTGGTACGTCTCCATCATCACCGTGCCAGGAGATCGGTCAAAAGACATTGTGGCTCGAGGAGCAATAGCGCGGTGCCCCATCCATGAGTGTATGACCGAGGGCCTGGGTCTGCGCTGCGACAAGCACTGGGTGACCTCTCTTGCGAGATATGGCATTTGGTACGACGCGGCTGCCTGTCTCAATGAACTCATTGAAGCGAATCCCCAAGATGGCTCGCTTCGCCGCCTGAGAGACCAATTGCTGAAAGATGTGGGGATTATTTTGCTTACTGCCAACTGAACCCAGATGTAATGGCCGTGATGCGTCGATTTGGGCTGCTCCTGCTACTACCTCTCACTTCGTTCGCTGCGGACTTCACCGGCCCCGTCGTTTCCCTCCTCGACGGCGACACCATCGAAGTGCTGCACAACAACCGCCCTGAACGCATCCGACTGAACGGGATCGACTGTCCTGAGAAGGAACAGGCCCACGGCAAGAGGACGAAACTAGCCTCTGAATTAGTCCTGCAAAGAGTCGTGTCGACTAGGCTATGGTGCTTAGGCGGCGTAGACGCGCGGCCATAATTCGCATAACGTCGACCGCGAAATATGGTGTCTGCTGAACAAGGAATGTGAACCTCTTCTGGTCCACAGGGACGAGCTTGCAATCGGTCTTGGCGATTGCCGTCGCGCTGCGGGGTTGCGTGTCAATTAGGGCCAATTCACCTAGTATCTCGCCCGGTCCGAGCGTGTTAAGCAGCTCGTCGCGAACCAGAACATCGACGGTTCCCTCGATCACGACATACATCACGTCACCGGGCTGACCTTCTTTGAAGATGATCTGTCCTGCCGAGAAAATTTTGAAGTCGGTCGTGTTCCTAAAGAGCTTGATTACCGGGATTATTGGTTGCATAGGTGTGCCCTCTTTGGTTAGCTGGGCCGAGCGGGACCGAGTTACTATCCTCGGCGATTGTTACGAGAACATTTACAGAGTGTTACGGAACGGTTATTTCTGCTCAAGGAGCATTCGGACTCGCCCCTCCTGAATGCCGCAGGGCCTTATGAGCTTGTGGCAAACGTTTCCCTAAGACTGCCCGAACTACAGCCAGGTTGCGTGTCCCAATCGAGTAGCGTTTAATAGCGCGGCTGAAGCGGAAGAAGCAGGGTATCCAGTGGCGAGGAATGGCTCATAAAACGACTCTGAAACAAAGGATCGGGCAAGCAGAGAGTGGATCACAAGGCTATCTTCCTAATCAGCTAGCTGGTCTCGCTCTGTCGCTCCACCGGCCCGGTCGCGTCACCAACCCCAGAGTAGACACTGCGCAAATCAGAGCGAAGAAAACCAGGCAGCCCAGAAGTAGAACCGCTCCCTTGATTTCCGCCATCATCTCTGCATCACACCCCCATCCCTAGATATTGAATTTGTCCCGCCCTCTCGTCGTATAGAGCCATCACACCAAAGCTCCAAGGATGGTGTGTGGAGACCTCTCCCAGGAGGGGAAGAGAACTTATCTGGTCAGTGAGGGGGCGCCCACCGCCAGAGCCTCCACCCGGTTCCATTCCGAGAGCCAGGGGCACACTGATCTAGGAGGCGAGAGAGCGTACGGATGCCATTCCATACGCCGACACGACAGACTCCATACGCAGGTTAGGGAAGGCGCAAGCTGGTCGTAAATCCTGATGAACTATCTTGGATCAGACGCAAGTGGTCCGACTGGCTCAGGTGAGCCACTTCGAGGAACACATCGGTCCAGTGGAGGTCCGGCAACCGGAGCGTGACCTTCTTCAACGTACAGTGAGGATTCGCCCTCACCACTTCCAGAATCCGATCCCCGATGGTGGCTTCTTGCAGCATACGCTCCTCCTTGCTCTAACAGGAGCCTTTGAACGTGTAACTTTGCTAACAACTCACACATGATCGTCCCTAGGCTAGACCTTCTGTGTTTACCGCACATAGATTCTTTGTAAAATCTGTGAAAAGATTTCGGCCCTTTTCATTGCTTGATCCAGGCAGCCAATGCCAATACCCGTACTTTCCTCTTGTAATCAATATCCGTCCTAAATCGCTCCCTCGGATGGAATCAGTGATTCTGCGAGTCTTTTTAGGGCCTCTGTAACCGCTTGGGTCCCAGGTACCCGTCCCCGTATATGAACGGTTGGATCAAGCCTACCCTGACCTCGCCCCTTTAAACGCGTCCAGATCCTCTGTGAGGGTCAAGCGCGCCTGGCCGGGGTTACTGCGATTAGCTTGAGAGCCGATCGGCCAGCCCGCCAAGGTGTTCGTCGAACGCACCGTCGAGGATTAAATACGTAGGAAAGTAGGGGCCATGGCCCCGCAGGAAGCTCGCATTCGCCCGCTTCGCCGCCTCCACCGCTGGAAGATCAACGAAGCACACCTCGATCCGAAACCCCCGTGCCTTGAGTGCTTCACACATCCGCGTGAGGTTCTCCTGGTCATACCCGAGTGATTCCAGGATAAAGCTCGCTCGCCGCGCCACGAGATCCAGCACGAGCGCCTGGAGGAGATCGAGGGCTTCCAAGTAGACAGCCAACGCAGTCTCTGGGGTGTACTCTGGCAAGCACCGCATGATGCGTTCAAGGCTGACGATTGTGAACTGATCGGTGTCCGGCATGTGGCGAATCAAGGTGCTTCTGCCACTCCCCCGGTGCCCGATCACCAGTCGAACGATCGGCTGCCCCAGGTCACCACGAAGCGACTGCGGATTTCTCAACCCCTCGATGATTGTCTGATGGAATTGCTGACGTTTCGGGATGTAGTGCCCCGCTTGCTGATACCATTCCTTGGTCGGGACCGCAGCTTCCAGCGCCCGTTCCGCTTCCTGAACCCTCGGGTGTTGCTCATGGTCCCAGATCACCTTCGCCCGCTCGAGCATCTCATCGCCTTCGTTGGGCATACGGACCTCCTTCTGTTGTGACGCATGGGACAGACTCCGACCCAGGTGGTCGGCTGGACGCTGTCGATATGGGATGGGAGATTGGACGGGAAACTGAATAACCAGTTTTTAGTTAACGCCCATTCATCGCAAATCAACAGGAGGGGTAAAAAAACAGTGTCAGCAGCGTTGGGACAGACCGTGATGGAGGAGACCCGGTGAGGCCATCGTGAGATTATCGGATTACGCGGGACTGTGCCTCCAACCTTCTGTGTTGAGCCCGCGTGTCGAGCGGATCGGAACACGCATCCGTTGGGCCTTTGGAATAATCCTCAAGGTATTTCACGGTGCCTGTCTTGGGCTCCACAAAGGTAATTCTGACGTTGTAGTCGGTTAGTTTCTTATCCGGCCCGGGCATCTCTACAGCCTGGAGACGGGGATGCACGAAGGGGGCCGCGGCTTTCGCGGCTTCAAACCGATATTCCATCCACAGTTTATACCGAGCGATAAAGGCCAGGATATTTTCTCCGGCTACTCTCACGGGCTCCGGTTGCCGCATGAAACTCATCAGGACGTCGAGCGGACTTTCCCCGGACAGCAGCACTTTCTCGCGCATGACCTTCGTCAACTTGCCGTGGGAGCCTTTCTTGCGGCCGGCCCCTATCCGCTTCCCGCCATGCTGGCCGGTGATTAATTTTGATTCTTTTTCAAGTTCCTGTGTCATGCGCGTTGAGCTTTTTGACTGGGTACAAACCTGGCGAGCCGCTCAGTGTAGGCACCCTGTTTCCGGTTATACTCATCGACCTGACACCGCCACGCGGGAGAGGCGGCCTCCCCTACTAACAGAGCGTGTTCTTCGTTGAGTCGTCGTCCCTCGGCGGCCAATTCGCGGTACTCCTCGGCATAAACCTCAAGGGCCTTCTGAACGGTAGCCCACAAGGGGACATGTAGGCCTCTGGCAATCCGGCTCATCGTCTCGATCAGGGATGTGCTGATCCACGCCTCCAGACGACGGCGTTGTTGCTCGTGGAGCTTGGTTCGGTGCTTTCGGACACGGTCCTTGGGACTCATGGCCTCTCTCACGTCACTCGTTTGCTCGCCAGGGAAGCAGCCTCCCTGAGCCAAGCGCGATTCAGTGACAGGTTCAGGTTTTGTCAGGTGCTCGTAACCGGAAACATCTTTCTCGCACATGTCCATACCCCCGCTCCTCAGGATTCTCCATGACTGCTGACAAATATCACCTGTGGCAGTGGGGTGAACGCACATTGAGCGGTTCGAGGTTCAGTGTGCGTCTGCATCGTTCCCTTGGCCTTTCCCTTCATCACCCTGCGAAGTCCTCTCAGAAATGCGTGTCATGCGTTTGGGAGGGTGTTGCGTTGAGGGTTCCTCCCTCCAATACCAAAGGGGCCACTTGGACCAGCGCACCACAATCGGCCGAATTGGTGCCAACGTGGTGCCAAACTGCCCTGATCCACGCTGACTCACGAGCCTCTGTCCTCATGGTTTATCCTTCTCTGATTGTGTCGATTGATCATCGTGGGTGTTCTCAGGTAGGGTTTCGGTCTGATTGAGTATCAAACTGGAGGAGTGTAGATGCAGAGCGATGAACAGGAGATACGAGCGCTCCTTTCGACGTGGATTGCTGCCACGAAGGCGGGCGAAGTCGAGAAGGTCTTATCGCTGATGTCCGATGACGTAGTCTTTCTCATGCCA
>Ga0126379_10003423_pt1 | contig 10260 bp, 8 predicted proteins | sample PanSoiMetPlot_24_FD_92640 | JGI IMG/M metagenome (GOLD analysis project Ga0126379, IMG submission 92640) | Tropical forest soil microbial communities from Panama - MetaG Plot_24 | ecosystem: Environmental > Terrestrial > Soil > Tropical forest > Bulk soil | place: Panama | collected 2016-02-17 | reverse complement strand
GAGCCGGCAAATCCACGCTGCTCAACCTCGCGGCCGGCCTGATCCGGCCGGATCAGGGAGAGGTGCGGGTGCTGGGCGCGGACTCCCGCGGCGCGGTCGACTGGGGTCGCGTCGGCTACATGTTCCAGGACGATCGCCTGCTGCCCTGGCGCAACGGGCTTGCCAATGTGACGCTCGCCCTCGAGGTCGGCGCGATGCCCGCGCGTGAACGCCGGCTGCGCGCGCAAGGCGTGCTCGACCTGGTCGGGCTGGGCGAGTTCGCCGACGCCTTTCCACATCAGCTTTCGGGCGGCATGCGCAGCCGCGTTGCGCTCGCCCGCAGCCTCGTGGGCGAGCCTGACCTCCTGCTGATGGACGAGCCGTTCTCGCGGCTCGATGCCCAGACCCGCGCGAGCATGCACCGCGAGCTTCTGCGCATCCACGCGCTGCGCCGGCTGTCGATCCTGTTCGTGACCCATGATGTCGAGGAGGCGGTGGTGCTGGCCGACCGCATCGTGCTGCTCACCGCGCGGCCGGGCCGCCTGCGCGAAACGCTCGAGATCCCGATCGCTCAGCCGCGCATCGGCGCCGGCGAGGCAGTCGCGCTGATCGGCCGCCTGCGATCCATGCTGGAACAGACACCGTCCGAGGAGGTCATCCGATGAATGCGCGCAACGCTCTGCTGGCGCTGCTGGCGCTCCCGCTCGTGTTTTCCACCTCGGCGGCGTCCGCACAGGAGAAGATCAAGGTCGGTTATTGGACCAGCGGCTTCTCGGTCGGATTCGGCGCGGTGCTCGAGGCCGGCAAGTTTCTCGAGCAGGCGGGCCTCGCGCCCGAATACGTCAAGTTCAGCGACGTGAACGGACCCACCAAGGCGCTCATCACCCAGTCGATCGACCTCGCCTTCGCGGCGCCGACCAGCGGCGCGTTCACCCTCGCGATCCAGGGCGCCCCGGTCCAGATCGTGCTCGCGACCCAGATCGCCGAGGCGACCTTCGTCGCCAAGGACGGATCGCCGGTGAAGACGTTCGCCGATCTCAAGGGCAAGAAGGTCGGCATGTCGCCGGTCGGCAGCGCGACCTACGCGATCGTCGCCTCGGTGCTCGAGCGCAATCACGGCCTCAAGCCCGCGGACTACACGCCGGTCGGCGGCAACGAGGGGCAGCTCGTGCGCTTGCTCGAGCGGGGCGACGTCGACGCTGCCTCGCTGCGCGCGGTGACGATCGCCTCGGTGCCCGAGCTCAAGCTGCAGGTGCTCGGCCGCCTGGTCGACGAATGGAAGACGATGACCAAGGCGGACGCGCTGCCGATCCTCGCCGTCACGCTCGTGCACAGCAGCTTCGCCAAGGATCATCCCGACGCGCTCGTGAAGGCCGTGCGCGCCATCATGGCGGCGACGCAGTTCGGGCGCGATCATTCCGACCAGGCGGCCGAGATGCTGGGCAAGACCGCCAATCTCGACGCCAAGGACGCGACCTCCTACGCGCGCCTGTGGAACGAGATCTACATCGCGACCATGGAGCCGTCCGATGTCGCGACTTTCAAGACCATGGCCCGGATCTTCAAGGCCGTCGGCACGATCGAGGGCGACGTGCCCGACTCGCTCTTCGTCACCGCACCTTACGAGCGGGCCAAGCGCGAGCCGTGAACGACGTCGCGCCCACGCGAACCGGCCGCGTCGCGGTCATCCTGCAGCGCTGCGCGCTCGCGCTGCTGCTGCTGGTCGCCTGGTGGCTCGGCTCGTTGGCGACCCCCGTCTACGTGCTGCCGAGCCCGGAGCGCGTGTTGGCCCGCGTGGTCCAGCTCACCCAGACCGGTGACCTGCCGCTCAATCTCGTCACCACGCTGCTGCGCGTGCTTGCCGGCTTCGCGCTCGCGGTGCTGATCGGCGTGCCGGGCGGACTGCTGCTCGGCTCGAACCGCGCGCTCGGTACCTTCTTCGAGCCGATCCTGCCGGTGATGAATACCGTGTCGTCGGCGATCTGGGCGATCTTTGCGGTGATCTGGTTCGGGCTCTCGCCCGCGACGCCGATCTTCGTCGTGCTGATGACGGCGTTTCCGCTGATCGTCACCAATGTCTGGCAGGGCACCCAGGCCGTCAACGCCGATTACGTGGAGCTCGCGCAGGCACTGCGCTTCTCCCGCGCCAAGACCCTGACGAAGATCTACCTGCCGTCGATCCTGCCCTATTTCTTTTCCGGCGCGCGGCTCGCCTTCGGCTTTGGCTGGCGCGTGAGCCTCGTGGCCGAGACGCTCGGCGCCTCGAGCGGGGTCGGCTACCGGCTGCGCCAGGCGTCGGACCTGATCCAGACCGACCAGGTCTTCGCCTGGACGATCGTGCAGATCGCCATGATGCTGGTGATCGAGGCCGGCATGCTGCAGCCGCTCGAGCGCCGGCTGTTTCGCTGGCGAAGGGATGTGAGAGCGTAAAGTCGTAGGGTGGGCAAAGCGAAGCGTGCCCACCATCGCATGCGTGGTATCGTTGGGCGTGGGCACGGCGCTGTGCGCCTTTGCCCACCCGACAGGCTCCGCCTCGCTCGCAATGACGCCGATATTCTCCTACACCCGCACCCGCTCCGCCGCCATCCGCTTCAACACCGCGCGATCCACCTTGTTGGTCGAGGCGAGCGGCAGCTCGTCGACGAACCAGACCGAGCGCGGATGCTGGTAGGCCGGCGCGTTGGCGAGCGCGTATCGCTTGATCTCATCCTCGCTCGCCGTCTGGCCGCGCTTGAGGATCACGAAGGCGACCGGCTTCTCGCCCTTGATCTCGTCGTCGACCGGAACGACCGCGGCGTGCGAGATCGCGGGATGGCGCTCGAGCATGCGCTCGACATCGGACGGATAGATGTTCTCGCCGCCGGAGACGAACATGTCGTCGGTGCGTCCAATGAAATAGTGGAAGCCGTCCGCATCGCGGCGAAAGACGTCGCCCGTGACGTAGAATCCGTCCGCCGTGATCGGCGTCGGCACGTCCGGGCGGTTGTGATAGCCGAGCATGATGGCCGGGCATTTCATCTCCAGCACGCCATGCTCGGCGGGACGGCGCTGCTCGTCGACGAGGCGCAGCGCGACCAGCGGATGCGGATAGCCGACCGAAGTCTCCGGCTGCGCCAGACCCTTGGGATGCGGCCCGAACACCACGGGGCCGGCCTCGGTGGTGCCATAGGCATTCGTCACCGCCGCGCCGGGGAGCGCGTGCTTCAATGCGTGCATCAGGCTCAAGCTCACCGGGGCCGAGCCCATGCGCACGAACTCGACGCTCGACAGATCCGTCCGCGCCAGCAGATCGCGCTCGCGCAGCATCATGGCGATCATCGGCGGAACGGCGGTGAGCCAGGTGCAGCGGTAGCGCCCGATCGCCGCGATGTAGTCGCGCGCCGTGAACTGCGGCAGCAGCACGATGGTGGCGTGCGCCGCGCATGCGAGCTTGGCGAGGGCGAGCGCATTCATGTGGTAGAGCGGCGCCGCGACAAGATAGCGGTGGCGTGCGAGGTTCTGCCCGGCGAGCCGCACCTCGACGACCCAGAGATGGCTCTGGTGCGACAGCACGACACCCTTGGGCGTGCCGGTCGAGCCCGACGTGTAGAGGAACATGGCGGGCTCGTCCGGTTCGGGCACCACCGCCGCGAAATCACCGCGGTCGAGAAAGGCGTCGAACGATTCCACCCCCTGTCCGCCGAAGCAGATCGCCGGCAGGCCGGGCGGGCAATCGGCGCGGCGGCTCGCGTCGCAGAACACGAGCCGGGCGCCCGCATCCGCCAGGATGAAGTGGATGGTCGTTCGCGGAAACTTGAAGTTCACCGGTACCGCGACGAGGCCGGCGCGCATGATGCCGAAATAGGCCGCGAGATATTCGGAACGGTTGGCCGAAAGGATCGCCACCCGCTCGCCGCGCGCGAGACCGCGGCGGAGCAGCGCGCGCGCGACCCCGTTCGCCATCGCATCGAGCGCGCGGTAGCTGATCTCGCGCGGTGCCTGCTCGCCGCCAAGGTCGACGATCGCGACCTTGTCGAGATCGCGCCTGCGGTCGATGAGATCACCGAGGTTTTGGAAATGGGGCATGACACCGTGGGCTTGTGTCCCGGATGCGGTGCAGCGTGAGCGCAGCGAACGGTGCACCGCTGTTCCGGGACCTATATCAACATCCGGGTCCCGGGTCTGCGGCGCACCGCTGCGCGCTGCGCCCGCGCCCGGGACACGAGGCGATGCGTCACCCCTTGGGCGGCGCCGTGAAGTAGGTGCCGCGGCCGCTCGCCAGCAGCTTGCCCTGGGCATCGAGGATGCGCGCCTCGGCGGTCGAGACCTGCCCGCCCATGCGTACCACCTTGCCATGCAGCGTGAGGTCACCGGGCATCGCTGGGCTGTGATAGTCGACCCGCATGTCGATCGTCGGCACCCCGCGGCCAGTCTTCTTCACCATGGCCCAGTCGGCCGCGAGGTCGACCAGCGCCGCCAGGATGCCGCCATGGGTGTAGCGACGCTCCGGATTGACCACCCATTCCTCGCGCCACTTGGCGGTGAGCTCGATGCCGTCGTCGTGGACGGCGACGACCTTGATGCCGAGCCACTGGTGATACGGCCCGCGGGAGATCAGCTCCTGAGCTTTTTCGACTGTTACTTCGTCGGTCATATCGTGCCCTGCGTTCCAATTCGCCGCACCGTCATTGCGAGCCCTCGGGTCTCGCCTTCGGCGAGCCCAAGGGTAAACTCCGCGAAGCAATCTCGTTTCACTTGCACATGCACGAACGGCCGAGATTGCTTCGTCGCTTCGCTCCTCGCAATGACGGCTCTCACGGAGCGACGACCACCTTCCCGATCACTTCGCGGTCGCGGATAAGGCGCAGGCCCTCGCGCGCCTCGTCGAGGGAGAGCACCTTGTCGATCACCGGCTTCATCTTGCCGGCCTGGATCAGCGCCATCAGGCCCTTGAGGTCGTCGTCGTAGAAGCTGTTCGAGCCGACGATATTGATCTCGAAGGTCCAGATGTAGCGCAGATCCTCCTTGGGATCGTGCCCCGCGGTCGCGCCGCACACCAGCAGCTTCCCGCCGCGCTTGATACAGCGCAGCGACGGAACCCAGGTGTCGCCACCGGTGAAATTGATCACCACGTCGACCCCGCCCTCATGCGAGCGCCGCTGCGGCTTGCCGTATTTCTCGATCGCCCATTTGGAGAAATCGACCTTCAGGTAGTTGATCGCCTCGTCGGCGCCGAGCTCCTTGAGCCGCTCGAGCTTTTCCTCGCTCGACGCGCAGGCGATCACCTCGGCGCCGAGCAGCTTGGCGAGGATGACGCAGCCGGTGCCGACGCCGCCGCTCGCGCCCAGCACCAGCACGCGATCGCCCGGCTTGATCGTCTGGTGGGTGATCAACATGCGGTGCGCGGTGCCATAGGCGACCGGCAGCGACGCGGCTTCGGCAAAGCTCACGCCCTCCGGCATGGCGACGAGCTGGTCGGCGGAGACCAGGCAGTATTCCGCCATGCCGCCGTCGAGCATCTCGCCCATCAGGCCTTTCTTCCTGTTGAGCGGATTGACCAGCACGCGGTCGCCGGTCTTCCAGTCGGCGACCCCGGCGCCCACCTGCGCGATCTCGCCCGCCATGTCGAGGCCGACGATCACCGGCAGCGGCACCTTGATTCCCGGCATGCCGCGCATCGTGAATACGTCGTGATAGTTGAACGAGGAGGCCCGCACCCGAATGACCACATGGCCCTCGATCTCCTGCGGAACCGGATAGTCGGCGACCACCTCCAGGTCCTGCAGGTCGCCGTGCCGGCGCAACACCAGGGCCTTCATCGTCTTCGTCACGCTCGTTCCTCCACAGACCGATGCGGTTTCATTTATCCGGCATGAGGCGGCTTGCAAAGCCCGCCGTGGCGGCCCTCTCCGCCCCCTCCCCGGGGGGTCAAGAGAGCGTCGGCGCCCGACGTTGACGGCGCATGCGCGTAACTGCTTAGTTCATGGCCCTTTCGCGCCATCCGCCGGGTGCCCCGATGCAAGAGAACTTCCGCCAGTTCCTCGACCGTCTCCGCCAGGCGGGCGAGCTCGTCGACCTGCACCAGCCGATCGACATCCGCCACATCGCGACCCTGGTCGACCAGGCCAAAACCGCCCTCTTCTTCCACAACGTGGTCGGTTACGACATGCCGGTCGTCTCCGGCGTCATCCGCACGCGCGAACGCGCCATCATGGGGCTCGGCTGCGAGACCTACCGCGAGATCGAGGACAAGCTCAAAACCGCGATCGACCGTCCGATCCCGCCCCGGCACGTCAAGACCTCGCCGACCCGCCAGGTCACGCTCACGGGCGACGAGGTCGACCTCTACCGGCTGCCGATCCCGATGTCGTCGATCTACGACGGCGGGCCGATGATCACGGCGGGCGTCGTGATCGCGCGCGATCCCGAGCTCGGCATGAACAGCGGCATCTACCGCTTCATCGTCAAGGAGAGGAACCTCACCGGGATCGACATCGTGACGCCGAACAACATGCGGCTGTTCGCTCAGCGCGCCTACGAGCGGCGCGAGCCGCTGCCGATCTCGATTTCGATCGGTACCCATCCGATCGAAATCACCGGCTCCGGCTATCGCGCGCCGCTCGGCGTCGACGAGATGGCGATCGCGGGCGGATTGCGCGGCGAGCCGGTTGCGCTCGCGCCGTGCCGGACCATCGATTTGCCCTACATCGCGGACGCCGAGATCGTGCTCGAGGGCGAGATCCTCCCAGTCGGCTGGACCTGGCCGGAAGGCCGCTTCGGCGAGTTCACCCGGTTGATGGGCGGCCTGCACTGGAATCCGCTGGTGCGCATCAAGGCGGTCTCGATGCGCAAGGATGCGATCTACTACAACCTGCACATGCCGTGGGAGAACACCTGGCTTGCGGCGCCGACCCGCTATGCGGCGATCCGCCAGGCGCTCAAGACCGCCGGCGTCCAGGTCAAGGACATCAACGTCACGCTCGGCGGGTGCGCGTTCTGGCACGCCGTGATCTCGATCAAGAAGCAGCCCGGCGAGGCGAAGAACGCGCTGCTGGCCGCGCTTTCGGTGATGGATCTGAAGCACGTGGTGGTGGTGGACGACGACATCGACGTGTTCGACCCGACCGATGTCGAATGGGCGATCGCGACCCGCGTGCAGGGCGACCGCGACGTCATGATCGTCGCCAATGCGCGCGCAAAGCCGCTCGATCCGAGCCTGCCGCAGGGTGCGGGCGTGGTCCCGACCGGCGCCAAGGTCGGCATCGACGCCACCATTCCGGAGGGCATCCCGCGCGAGCACTACGAGCGGATCACCTATGCGTATGCGGAGCGCGCCAGGATCGACGACTACGTCAACGGCAGGGCGGATGCGCCCGGCCAGGCAGGCGACCCGCAGCAGGTGGCGGCGCTCGCCGACGAGATCCTGGCGGCGATCGACCAGGAGCCGCTCTACTATACCGACGTGGCGGAGCGCTTCTCGGCCTACGACTTCCGCACCGTCGCGCGCGCGCTCGGCCACCTGCATGCGGCCGAGAAGCTGTGGCAGGATCCGCGCGGGCGCATGTGCGTGCGCGGCTCGAAGTTCGCCGCGAAGACGCCGGTGAGGTGAATCCTTCTGCCTCATGGTGAGGAGCGCCGAAGGGCGCGTCTCGAACCATGGGGCCGCCCCCATCCTTCGAGACGCCCGCCGTCGCTGCGCTCCGGCGGGCTCCTCAGGATGAGGGCGGGCAGGCGCAGTCACCGCATCGTCGCCGGCAACCACAGGGCGATCTGCGGGAAGATCATCATCAGGATCGTGGTGACCACGATCGACAGCATCAGGATGCTGGTGCCCTTGTAGACCTTCATGAGGTCGACGCCGGCGGTCGCGCTGACCACGAAGGCGATCAGGCCGACCGGGGGAAACACCAGACCCATCGACACCATCATCATCGACAGCACGCCGAACCAGATCGGATCGAAGCCGAGCGATGTGATCAGCGGGAATGTGAGCTGCAACGTGAGCAGCAGCAGCGGAATCTCGTCCATGAACATGCTGATCACGAAATAGGCGATCACGATGCCGCTCACCACGACCCAGCGATTGAGGTTCATGGCGACCACGACAGCGACCACGTCCTGCGGGATGCGGCTGAGCGTCATGTAATAGCCGAAGATCGTGGCGCCGATCAGGATCAAGAAGATCATGCCGGAGGTGCGGATGGTCGATTTGAGCGCGTCGATCGCGTCCGCCCAGGTGAGCCGGCCGAAGGCGGCGCCGATCACCGCCGCGAGCAGCGCGCCGAGCGCGCCGACCTCGGTCGGCGTCGCGACGCCGGTATAGAGCAACGCCAGAACGATGAGGATGAGCAGCAGGCTCGGCCAGATGCGGGTGACGCTCGCGATGCGCACCTCGCGCGAGACGCGGAACGTCTCCGGCGCGTGCTTCGGGCTCACCAGCACCCACAGATAGACCATGACGGCGAGCAGGATGCCGACGATGATGCCGGGCACTATCCCGGCGATCAGCAGCTTGCCGATCGAGGTCTGGGTGGCGATGCCGTAGATTACCATCGCGATGCTCGGCGGGATGAGGATGTCGAGGGTTGCGCCGATCCCGATCGCGCCGGCGGCAAGCTCTTCCGAGTAGCCGTGGCGGCGCATCTCGGGCATGGCGATCTTCGACATCACCGAGGCGGCGGCGACGCTCGCGCCCGACATGGCGCCGAAGATGCCGCAGGCGAACACGGTCGCGATCGCGAGCCCGCCCTTGATGTGCGAAAGCCAGTTGCTCGCGGCCTGGTAGAGGTCGCGCGCGAGCCCGCTCGAGGCCGAGAAATAGGCCATCAGGATGAACATCGGGATGGTCGTGAGCGCGTAGTCGGCGACGGTCGAGAACGGGGTGAGGCTGAGGATCGCGAGCACGCGGCCGAGATCGCCGGTGATCAGCCAGATTCCGAGCATGCCCGAGCCGGCAAGCGCAACCGCGATCGGCACGCCGAGCAGCAAGGCGAGCACCAGCACGATCAGCGGGATCGCAGCGACCATGGGGTCTCCTCGACGTCTCGTTCGGCGAGCCTTGCGGCAGGATCAGGTGGTCGGCTCGTCGCTGGTGAGCAGGAAGGATTGGCCGCTGTGCACGCGCGAGAGATCGCGCAGCACCAGCACGGTGAGACCTAGGAAACCGAGCGGAACGAACCAATAGGCGGGCCCGACCAGGATCGGCAGCGCGCTCAACGTGGTATCGTCGTCGAGCGCGCGGATCGCCTGCTGGGTGGTGGCGACGAGCAGGATCAGGCAGAAGGCGAGCGAGATGCCGTGCGCCAGGTAGTCGGCGAACGCCTTCGCTCCGGGCGGCAGCCGGTCGACCAGGAAGGTGACGCGGATGAATCCGCCGCCGCGATAGGCGTAGGAGAGGCCGAGGAAGACCGCGGCCACCATCAGGTATTTCTCGGTGATCTCGTAGGCGCCGACGATCGGCCGGTTGAACAGATAGCGGCTCACCGCATCCGCGGAGGTGAGGCACATCATCGCGAAGGTCGCGAGCGCGCCGGCGTAGATGATCACCTGCTCGGCGCGCGCCAGCCATTTTTCGATCGATTGCAAGGTATCACCTCGAACTCGTAGGGTGGGTTAGCGCCGAAAGCGCGTAACCCACCGCTGGGCATCGCCGCACGGATGATCGGTGGGTTACGGCGCTTCGCGCCTGGCCCACCCTACGGGAATCAGTCCTTCAGGAATTCCAACGCGGCGTCGAGGATGTCGCGCGCCTCGCGGTGCCCCTTGGCCTCCATCTTCTTGACCCATTCGTCCCACACCGGCTCGCCGGCGAGCTTGCGCCAGCGCGTGAGCTCGTCGGCCGGCACCGGATAGCGCTGCAGGTCGTAGTTGCCGGACTTGACCTTCTCGAGCACGCCCTGCTCGGCCGTGTCGAAGAAGCTGCGGCCCCAGAACTTCGCGCCGACGGCGCCGCTCACGCTCATGATCTGGTCGCGCACGTCCTTGGGCAGGCTCGCGATCTTCTGCTTGTTGGCGCAGACCGAGAAATAAGCGGTGTAAAACGGCGCTTCCGTATAGTACTTGCCGACCTCATAGAGCCGGAAGCCGTGGATCGCCTCCCACGGAAGCAGGCCGGCATCGACCACGCCCTTGTCGAGCGCCTGATACATGTCGGGCATCGGGATGAGGGTCGGCACCGTGCCGAGCGCCTTCGCCATCTCGGTCGGCGGCCCGCCGAGCACGCGCACCTTGAGACCCTTGAGGTCATCGAGCGTCTTCACCTGCTTCTTGTTGGTCAGCAGCATGCTGGGCGATGCGGTGTAG
>Ga0126379_10003421_pt1 | contig 10263 bp, 9 predicted proteins | sample PanSoiMetPlot_24_FD_92640 | JGI IMG/M metagenome (GOLD analysis project Ga0126379, IMG submission 92640) | Tropical forest soil microbial communities from Panama - MetaG Plot_24 | ecosystem: Environmental > Terrestrial > Soil > Tropical forest > Bulk soil | place: Panama | collected 2016-02-17 | reverse complement strand
CAACTGCGGCGCTGCCGCATATTTGAAAACCGGCACGCAACCGAAGAGCAGGCTAACGAACAGCGATACGACCAGAGTGAACAAAACGGCAGGGCCATTGATTGTGATTTCGTTTATCCGAGGAAGTCCCGTGGGCGCCGTGGCCACAAGCACGCGTAAGGCGCCATAAGCCAGAGCCAAACCGAGCGGGCACCCCAGGAGCGCCAAAAGGAAGCTCTCGAGAAGCAAGCCGCCGGCAATGCGACCCTTGCTCGCGCCCAGAGCGGCACGGACGGCTAACTCACGCTGACGCCCTTCCGCGCGGACCAGGAGCAAGTTGCCAACATTCGCACAGGCGATGAGCAGCACCAATCCAATGCCTCCCATCAGCACCCATAAGACCTTGCTCATGTCCCCAACAACGTCTTGTTTTAGCGTCCGGAGGTTTGGCCCGATTCGGGCATCTTCCAAGGTTTTTGGGTCGAGGCCAATTGGCATCGGGAAACTCTTTTCGACAATGGGGAGCATCCGCGCCACGTCCGCGTTGGCTTGCGCTAGTGTGACTCCCGGCTTCAGCCTGGCGACTGATTCATAGCTGAAGTCAAAGAGAAAAGTCTTAGCGCGGTCGAATTGGAAGGGAAGCAGCATCGCGACATCCCGTCCGCCGAATTGAAAATCCCGCGGCAACACGCCAATCACTTGCCGCAATTCCCCTTCGACAGCGATTGTTTTCCCAATCACTGACTGATCGCCACCGAATTTCCTGTGCCAAAAGGTGAAACTCAGCATCGCTGTCTTTGCGCTGTCCGGAGAATCATCGGCGCGCGTGAATGTGCGTCCTAGAATAGCTCTGACACCCAGAATCGGAAGGACGCCATCAGTTACGTCAAGCGCGCTCACCCGCTCCGGCTCGACCATGCCTGTAAGGTTCACCGAGTCGTTCCTATAGAGACCAATGTCCTTGAACGTGCGGCTCTGCTCTCGATAAATGAAGTAGCATGAATCCGCTGAACTCAGGTCTTTGATGTTGAGCCCTGGAGCCGTGTGCCGCACGGCGATCAGTTCCGCTGGATGAGGATAGGGCAGGGGCTCCAGTAAAACTGCGTCTATCACACTGAATATTGCCGTGTTCGCCCCAATCCCCAGCGCCAGCGTCACTGCCGCGACCATCGTGAAGCCGGTATTTTTGCATAACATCCGCACGCCGAATCGCAGGTCTCGCCAGCACGTTTCCACGAAACATTCCCAGCCGCCAGAGCGAACGATTTCTTTGCTGACTTCGAGGTTTCCTCGCTCCAAGCGGACTGCGCGAAGGGCTTCTTCACGGCTCAGCCCGTCCTTCATCTTTTCCTCGGCGGCCATGTCCTGGTAGGCTCGAAGCTCCTCATCTAACTCCCGGTCGACTTGATCCTTTAGGAACAGTGAGCGAAGGCCGCTCGTTATATTTCGCAGCAAGGACATGGCTCTTTACTCGTACCTCAGAGCTACCATCGGATTGACCTTTGTCGCCCTACGAGCAGGTAGGTAACTTGCGAGCAGCGCCACGGCGGCTAGTAGCGCGAACACAATCGCCAGAGTCAAGGGATCAAACACACTAACGCCGTACAACAATCCCGAGTGCACACGTGGGACAAGGTAGAGGCGATTTCCGGCAATGCGACCTAAAGCAAGGGAGGCCGCCACGCCCGCCAGGAGGCCCGAAAGACTTAGAACGCCAGCTTTGCCTAGCGTGAGCCGATAGATCGCTTCCCGGCTTGCTCCTAGCGCCATGCGGATTCCAAATTCCTGAGTTCGTTGCTCGACCAAGTAGGAGATCGCCCCATAGACTCCGACGGATGCCAACAGGACCGCGAAGCCGGCAAAGCTGCCGATCAAAATAAGGTTGAACCGGTCTCCATGAAGCGCGTCGGCCACTCTCTGCTCCATGGAAATAACATTGAAAACAGGCTGGTCCTTATCCATGTTCAGTACTTCCTTCCGGACTGCCCCCGCGACTCCGCTGCCTGGGATGCTCGCGGAAAGAACAAGAAACATAGAAGGAGTTGGGTTTTGAAGGAAGGGAAAATAGATACTGTCAAAGTCGACTTCGTTTAAGCCCACTTCCTTTGTACTTGCGACCACGCCCACAATTTGAACCCGGCCGCGCGTCGAGCCCTTCTCCCAGCCGCCCACAATTTCCAACTCTTTGCCGAGCGCCTCTTCGTTTGGGAAAAAGTGACGCACGAATCTCTCGTTGACGATGGCGACGGCAGGCGCTCCCATGGTGTCCTTGTCGTCAAAATCGCGTCCAGCAAGCACGCGTATCTTCATCACGCGAAAATAATTCGCCGTCACGACGTGGTTCAGGGCAAAGGGTTCTTCTCCTGATGCGGGTCGCGGCTGCCCCGCAATCGCAAAGTGGACAGCATACCCGCCCGTCAAGGGGACGGCATTGGCGGCCACCGCTGCGCCAACTCCTGGTAATCCCCGTATACGTTCGAGCAAACTCTTGTAAAAGAGGCTCACCTTTTCCGGCGAAGAGTACTGCTGCCCCTTCACGTCGACTCGCATGCTAAGAATATTGGAAGGATCGAAGCCCAAGGAAACGCGTTCCAATCGCAGAAAACTATTGACGAACAGTCCCGCACCGAAGAGCAGGACAAGCGCGATGGCCACTTGCGCGGCGACCAGCGCGTTCCGCGCCCTGGCTTGGCTGAAGCCACCCGCGACGCTCCGAGCGGCCTCTTTCAAATAGGAATTCGGGTCCACCTTTGAGCTAAACAGTGCCGGAATGAGCCCAAACAAGATTGCAGTCGCAAACGACAAGGCGACCGCAAAAGCGAATACCCTAGCATCAAGCCGGATGAATGCCGCACGTGGAAGCGTTTCTGAAGGAAGCAACGCTGCAAAGATTCGGACTCCCCAGCTTGCCAGCAAGGTACCTGCGGCACCCGCGCACGCGGCAAGTATGAAACTCTCCACGAGTAACTGTCGCAACAAGACCGCCCGCCCGGCGCCCAGCACTGTGCGAACTGCAAATTCCCGCTGCCTGGTCAATCCGCGGGAGAGCAGGAGGTTGGCGACGTTGACGCAAGCAATCAGGAAAAGCAACGCGACTGCTCCTACGAAGAAGAAAAGTAAACTTGTTGCGCTCGGGTAGGCCAAAGACTGCCGAAGGTTTTCAACCTGGACGCGCCAGTCGCCGTCCTCCTTTGGGTACTGTTGCGCGAGACGCTCCGCGACAGTGGTCATCTCCGTGCTGACCTGCGTGAGGTGAGTGTTTGGCTTCAAGCGGCCAATAACCCCCAAGTGGCGGTCCGCTCGAGTGGTGGACGCAGACGCGTCGAGGGTAAGAGGAATGTACAGGTCGGGATCTACATCCTGAAATTCCAAATGAAAACGGGAAGTGCACACGCCTACAATCGCGTACTGCTCGCCGTCAAGCGTTATCGCCTTTCCGATAACGTTCGGATTGGAATGGAAGCGTCTCTCCCAAAGGGAGTGACTGATCAGCGCAACTCGACTCTTGCCGGTTTTTTCCTCCTCGGAGTGAAAAACACGGCCCATCAACGGCCTTACCTGAAGCATGTCAAAGAAATTGGCTGAAACGGGCATGACCTGCACGCGCTCAGGGTCCCCGTCCCCCGTTAGCGTATGATTTTCTGACCACTCGAAGGCGCCGAGAGCGTCAAAAACCGTGCTTTGTGTTCTCCAATCCAAATAATCAGCGGGTGACGCTGGCTCCTTGCGCCAGGTTTGCTTCAGGTTGGTTGACCAGATTGCCGTCAGACGTTGGGAGTCGGGAAATGGCAGAGGTCTCCATAGGACGGACTCCACTACGCTGAAAATAGCAGTGCTTGCCCCAATGCCGAGGGCCAGCGTCAGCACCGCAACCGCGGTGAAACCGGGAGACTTGCGCAGCATTCGGGCGGCGAAGCGAAGGTCCTGCCAGCACGTCTCCACAAAAAATTCCCAGCCGCCAGAGTGAACGATTTCCTTGCAGACTTCGAGGCTTCCTCGCTCCAAGCGGACTGTGCGAAGGGCGTCCCTACGGCTCATCCCCTGCTTCATCTTTTCTTCGGTTGCCATCTCCTGGTAGGCGCGAAGCTCCTCATCCAACTCTCGGTTGACCTGCTCCTTTCGGAACAATGATCGAAGCCCGCTCGCAATGTTTCGTAACAGGGACATGGCTCCTCACTCGTACCTCAAAGCAATCATGGGATCGACACGCATCGCCCGACGCGCTGGGAGATAGCACGCCAGCACCGTCACGACACACAAGACTGTTGCGACGGCTATGAAGGTCGTCGGGTCGGTCGGGGTGACCCCGTAGAGTAGGGACGAAACGAGCTGCGCGGCTCCGAATGCCATGCCGAGACCGACGACCAAGCCAACTACGGTCAGAAACAGCCCGTGCCTAACGACGAGGTTTAAAATGTCGCTACGCCGAGCACCTAGAGCCACACGCACACCGATTTCGTGAGTGCGTTGTGAAACTATGTAAGAAATGACCCCGAACAGCCCGATGGTAGTCAAGACCAACGCTAATAGCCCGGACACGCCGAGCAAGAGACCCAGCGTCCGCGCGGGAAAGAGAGGGAGGCTCATATATTGCTGCATCGTTTCCAGATCAGTTGGGGCAATGTTTGGGTCCACTGAATGAATTTCGCGCCGTACGCTTCCCAACAAAGTTGCTGGATCACCCGATGTGCGCGCGACAAGCGTACGCCTCGCCCCGATTTGGGGTAGGAAAACTACAGGCACGGAGTCCTCACCAAGGGTTCGGTACTTGCCGGTAGGGACCACACCTATGACTTCGGCGGCGCCCTTTTCCTCATAAATGAAATTCATTCGTCTGCCCAAGGGATCCTGGTTTTTCCAGAGGCGCTGAGCCAAGGTTTCGTTGACGATCGCCACGCTTGCCCCAGCTTCGGTCTCGCTGGAATTGAAGTCGCGGCCGCGCAACAGGGGAATACCCATCGTCTGAAAATAGCCAGGGGAGACACGCAATCTATCGATTGGCTGCCAATCCTTCTTATCTCCGAGACGCATTGCATCAGTCACGAGAGTATGTTCTCGCGCAGGTCCAAGGGGCAGGTGGTTAGTGAAGCTGACCGCCGTTACTCCGGGGAGCGCTCGAACATGCTCAGATAGTTGTTCATAGAAGTTGCGCACTTGCGCGTCGGAATATCCCAGGCTTCCGGGATCGAGAGTCGCAGCGATGACATGCTGGGTGTTGAAGCCGGGGTTGATCGAACTTGCATTCCGGAGACTTCTCACGCACAGGGTAGCGCAGACGAGCAGCACTGTGCATGTGGCGACTTCACCTGCCATCAGGAGGCTGCGCAATCGGGACTTGCGGAAACCAGCCGGCTGAGTTTCGTCCTTGAGATTCGAAGCCAGCTGGACTTTGGCGCTGCGGAGGGCCGGTGTTAGTCCAAACGCTACGCCACAAATCATCGACACAATCACTGTAAAAACGAGCACTCGCCAGTCGATGGGGAGGCTGAGCGTGATCGGCAAGCTGGCGGGTTTCAATGCGAGCAGGAGCGGTGCTGTGCAGTAGGCCAAAATCAATCCCAGTAATCCTGCGAGGCTGGAGAGCAGTGTGCTTTCGACGAGCATTTGCTGGATCAGTCGCCCTCGTCCTGCGCCCAACGCGGAACGAACGGCCATTTCTCGCGTTCGTCCGGTCGCGCGCGCGAGCAGGAAGCTAGCTACATTCGCACAAGCGATAAGAAGCACGAATCCAAAGACTGCCATGAGCAATCCCGTAAAGGCGCTTACGTAAATGCGGTAAGGAGCCGGAATGAGGGTTGCCGGGAAGACAGTTGCGTCCAGATTTCTTTCCAGGTCGGGATGATCCTTCTCGATCTGATGCTCCAGAACACTCGCCTCGGCGCGGGCTCCGCTTGTGCTAGCACCTGGCTTCAGGCGCCCGATGGCTATGAGCCAATGCCCGTGCCAATTGCTAAGTCTTCCTTTGTCCCGTGTGATTTGTTCGACCACCGCAGTGGGAGCCCAGAAGTCCGGCTCGAAGCCTACCAAGAGACCAGTGAAACCCGGCGGGGCGACTCCGATGACACTGTAGTTCACGCCATTCAGCATTAGAGTTTTCCCGAGAATCGTCGAATCAGAACCGAGGTGTCGGCGCCAAAAGCCATAACCGAGCACGACAACGGGCTGAGGACTGGCCGGCTGATCGTCTTCTGCTGAAATCGTGCGCCCCAGAACAGCATTGACGCCGAGGAGAGAGAAGAAATTGCCTGAAACAAGCTGGCCCAGCACGGTCTGACCCTCGCCGGACCTGTTCCAGATGACCAAGTGGGGGTCGCCATCGTACGCCAGGATTCCTTGGAAAGACTTACTGTGATCGCGGTAGTAGTAGAGGTAATCGGGGTAGGTCAATGGCAGATACCCCTGCGCGCCAGAATCTCGTGGATTGTGGATCCAGATCTCTCGCAGTTGCTCAGGAGCTTTAACACCTGTAGGTGGGCGGAGTAGTAAAGCATTGACAAAGCTGAATACTGTCGCGTTCAGGCCGATGCCTAGAGCCAAAGCGATGACGACAGCTGCAGTTGAACCCGGATTCCTGCGGAGCATACGGACAGCGAAGAGCAAATCTCGCCACAGCGTGTCCACTACGGACTCCCAGCCGCCAGAGCGGACGATCTCTTTCGCGCCGTCGAGACTCCCACGCTCCAGACGCACCGCGCGAACGGCTTCCTTGCGGCTCATGCCTTCCCTTATCTTTTCCGCGGCTTGCATTTCCAAATAGGCGCACAGTTCCTCATCCAACTCGCGGTCCACCTGTTTCCTTCGGAAAAGGGACCGGAGCCCGGTTCTGATGTTTCGCAACAAGGACATGGGTCACCCCTTACGACACCTCTAAAATCCTGGCGATTGCCGCCGCTTGGCGACCCCATTCTTGCGTTTCGCTACTGAGTCTCTTTCGCCCCTTCTGGGTCAGAACGTAGTACTTCGCTCTCCTGTTGTTTTCCGTTGGCTTCCATTCGCCATCGATAAGCCCATCCCTCTCTAATCGCTGTATCGCAAGAAATAGCGACCCTGCATTGGGGCGGAACACGCGCTTGCTCATCTGCTCAATACGGACAGATATCCCGTATCCGTGCATCGGTTCCAGCGCCAGCGTCTTCAGAACGAGCATGTCCAAAGTCCCCTGAACGAGATCGCTTGACTTATCCGGCATAAGAGTTCTCTCTTCCCACTGGCATCCAAGTGGAGCATACGCCGGTCCTACTGGTTGTCAAGAGGAGGAATTCAATGGAATTCAACGCAGGTAAAAACCTGAGATCGCTCTACCGCAGTTCGCGACGTACGAGGAGAGGTCCGGAAGCACGATTTCACACAATGTGCCGTAGCGCGGCAAAAGAATTGCGCGAAACGGTCACCGGTCTCGTAGTTCGTAGAAGTGAAAGCCTTCCTCCTCCGGAAGGAAAATACAAAGAGCTGACACCGTCGTAGCCTCCGCTTCCTGTCTGTCCTCCGGGGCGGCTTCTCTCGGGTCCCCATAGATGATTAAGCATTCGGTGAGCAACACAGACAAATTGCCGGCCGGCCCATCGAAATCAATGATTGCTCGCCTTATAGGCGGCTATCTGCGGAAACCGATACTTGCGCGACTTTTACGCGCTGACGCATGGCCCATCGAACGCCTTGCCCCTCGATCCCGCGGAGAGTCTGGCGAAAAGGGCTCTCAGCGGCAACAAGTATGTCCGCGGACTCGTCCTTCCACTTGCTCAATATCGCGACTGCTTCGTCCAGCGAGATGACCATGGCTCTCCGGAATCCGAAATCGTGACGTCAGTTGCTGTGTTTGGAGCGCCCCTCGGCAACTCAGCTCATACCTCCCGCAACTCGTAAACTGCAAATACCTCATTAGTTGCGAAGAACAGGAAGAGGCACGACAGAGTTTTGAACCGAGGATCTGGTTTAACAAACGGAGGCTTTTCGTAAGGTTCGCGATAGGAAAAAACACAAGCGTTGATTAGTAAAGACAAATTGCCCTCTGGACCCTCGAACATGACCTTGCAGGCCCCTGGTGACTCCGTGGCTGGAGGAGCCGACACCTGCGCTATCGTCCCGCGTAAACTTATGCTCCAATCCACACCGCTTTCATGGACGCTGCGGAGGCCCGGCTGAGACACATTTTGGCCAAAGACGAATACGGGGGCACCCTCATCCTTCCATTTGTTGAACATAGCGACAGCCTCTTCGAGGGATAAGTGCATGTTTCTCTCTCCAATTTTGCCTGGAGCATGCAGTATCGGAGCATAGAGGCGGTGGGTCAATCCGCGTATGCCGTGATTTCAAAACCTCAGCGGTCATTTCAAAGCCGACCAAGGGTGGTCAAGGCAAACCCGCCCGATGGGGGATGGCCAGGGGGCGCGCAACATGCTTTAATGGCTAAGCCGCTGGCGAGCAAACCACACCCAAGCTATTCCACTTAACATGAAAGTAGGACATGAAAATGTCTCCTTTTTCTGCCCCATTTTTCTGGGGCACCCCAAAAGCGAGGGCTTCTGCTTCCAAAGCGAGCGGCTGCTTTATGGGAGGGACGCATGTTGTGTGTGGTGAGGAGCCGTGAAAGCAGAAGCCGCAAAGCTGCCGGACGCAGGAATTCGCCCCGAAGCATTGCCCAGAAAAATGAGCGGCAGAAAAAGGCCGGCCTACTGAACTGGGAGGATCGGTGCGGTGTCGGCCGAGCGATGTGAGCAGGTAAAGCGGAACATAGAGAGTCGGCTGGTGCTCGATTCGGGTGGCGCTTGCGTTTTGAGGCGATTTCCGGGACCTTCGCTGATTGATTCCTCAGTCCAGCAAGGTCAGGTCAACGCCCTAACACTTTCAGCCCACCGGGCGATCGCTGATAACGAGTTTCCGTGCCATGGCTAGTCGTCGCATTGGGAGGTTGCCGATGAGGCGCGAGGGGGCACCGTACCGCTGCACAGGCGAACCGTGAGCGAGCGGAAGCGATCGCGGCTATCGTCGCGGCTCCAGCGTGATAACCTTTCGCCATCCAAAGATGCTGCACGCGTGCCGCGACAGTCGTGCTATCGAGTAAAAAGAGACATTGCGATGAAGCATCGTGGAATCAAGATGATCGGCGGTCAGTACGACTCCAACTATGGGAATTTCCGAACGGAATTGTACGGGGAAATTCGGCGAGAGGCTTTTGGCGAAGACATCGGACAGAACAGCTGGCTCACTGCGGACGAGCAAGATAGATTTCTGAGCTGGCTGGGCCTGGCTGCCGGTAAAGCTCTGCTTGATGTGGCATGCGGAGCCGGGGGGCCAGCGCTTCGAATGGCCGCTGTCACCGGTTGCACAGTGACGGGAGTCGATGTGCACGAGCAGGCAATCGCCACGGCATGTTCCCTTGCACCTCAGCGTGGTCTTGAAAGTCGCGCGGACTTTTGCGTTGTGAACGCCGACAAACAACTTCCATTTCTGGATTCCAGCTTCGACGCAGTCACCTGCATTGATGCCATCAACCATTTGCCGGAACGTCCGCGGGTGCTCACCGACTGGGCTCGATTGCTGAAACCGGGCGGTCGACTGCTGTTCACTGATCCAACCGTGATAACGGGACCTCTCACGAATGCGGAGATCGCAGGTCGAAGTTCCTCAGGGTTCTATCTTTTTGTTCCCCTCGATTACGACGAACGGATCATTACCCAATGCGGTCTGCAGCGCGTGGTTTGTGAGGACCGAACCACGAACACGGCGGAAATCGCCGAGCGGCGAGCGAAGGCTCGCGAATCGAGAAGCGCGGGTTTACGCAAGATCGAGAGCGATGCAGCCTATGAGAATCAGCAAAGGTTCCTTTCTGTTGCGGCTCAGCTCGCTAGAGAGGGCCGGCTCTCGCGCTATGTGTTCGTCGCGGAAAAGGCTTAGATGGCGCCGCAAAGCGTCGTAAACTTCTGCGAGCCTCCGGGGTGTCGCGTGGAAACGCACGGGTTGGAACAAGCCACGCGCCGACGAGTTGCAGTGCGCCTCCTGCCGTTTGTCTTTCTCATGTACATCATCAGTTACGTCGATCGTGTCAACGTTTCCTTCGCCAATCTTCGCATGAGTGCTGATTTGGGGTTCAGTGATCGCATTTTCGGGCTTGGGGCCGGAATTTTCTTCGTGGGTTACGTCTTGTTTGAAATTCCAGGTGCGGTGATTGTCGAACGCTGGAGTGCCCGCAAATGGATGGCCCGGATCATGATCAGCTGGGGCCTAGTGACTATCGTGACGGGGTTCGTGCGTACGGCGGGTCAGTTCTATGCCGCTAGGTTTCTT
>Ga0126379_10003420_pt1 | contig 10263 bp, 4 predicted proteins | sample PanSoiMetPlot_24_FD_92640 | JGI IMG/M metagenome (GOLD analysis project Ga0126379, IMG submission 92640) | Tropical forest soil microbial communities from Panama - MetaG Plot_24 | ecosystem: Environmental > Terrestrial > Soil > Tropical forest > Bulk soil | place: Panama | collected 2016-02-17 | reverse complement strand
TCGAATCCCTGTCGGCATACGCGCGCCAGTTCCTGGACCAGATGGAGCGGCCGAAAGTGGATGTGATCGAAGGGCTCTCCCCGTCCATCGCCATCGAGCAGAAGACCACCACACGTTCGCCGCGGTCCACCGTTGGCACCATCACGGAGACTTACGACTATCTACGCGTGATTTACAGCTCCGTTGGCGTTCCCCACTGCCCAAACTGCGGCAAGCCCATCACGCGACAATCCAGCGAGCAAATTGTACAAGCCATCCTCAAGGGCGAACTGTGCAAGCCCGACGACCGTATCATGATCCTTGCGCCCATCGTGCGCGGTCGCAAAGGAGCGTACCGCAAGGAGTTGGAAAAGCTTGCGCAGGACGGATTCGTTCGCGTGCGCATTAATGGCGAGCTGTATCCGCTGGACGAGCCTCCCGCGCTCGATAAGCGCAAGAATCACACGATTGAGGTGGTGATTGACCGGCTACTGGTGAAGCAGGGAGTAGCGTCGCGGCTGGAGCAGTCCATCGCGACAGCGCTGAAGCTGGCGCAAGGACTGGTCACCGTCGCCGTCGTCGGAAGCAGCGAACATGTTTTTTCTGAGAAGCTGGCGTGCCCGGATTGCGGCTTGTCTGTGCCACAGCTGGAACCGCGATCGTTCAGTTTTAACTCGCCGTACGGCGCTTGCCCCGCCTGCAATGGTCTGGGATCCAAATACGATTTTGATCCCGCGAAGGTAGTGGCGGACTGGACGCGGCCATTGTTCGATGGCGGATTGGGGCCGGGTTCAAGCTCCGCGATCTTGAAGCGGACACTGGAATTGGCGGCTTACGCCCACGGATTCCATCTGGATACACCCTTTGAGAAATATCCCGCGCGCGTGCAGAACTTACTCCTGTATGGATATCCTCCCGCGGGAGCAAAACGCGGTAGCGAGGCGGCTGGGAAATCAGCGAGTGGCGAGAAGGGCTTTCGCTTCCAGGGAATTCTGAAATTTCTCGAGCGCAATTTTGCGGATTCCAATTCCGATTCCTACCGCGAGTGGATGACGCAATACATGTCCGCCACGCTTTGCAACACCTGCTTGGGCAGGCGATTGCGGCCCGAATCGTTGGCCGTCAAGCTGGCGGGGTGGTCGATTTCCGATTTTACGGCGTTGTCGTTAAGCGATGCGCGGCCCGCCGTGGACAAAATTCTCTTGCAGCTTACGCCGAGACAAAAGGAAGTTGCCGGAAGGCCGCTGGCGGAAGTGGGCGAACGGATTGATTTTCTGCTGGCCGTCGGATTGGGCTACCTAAGCCTGGAGCGCTCCGCGGCGACGCTGTCGGGCGGTGAGGCGCAGCGCATCCGATTGGCAACGCAGATTGGGTCGCGACTGCGCGGAGTGATGTATGTTCTGGATGAACCGTCGATCGGGTTGCACGCGAGGGACAACGATCGGCTGCTGCATTCGTTGGAGCAGCTTCGCAATTTGGGAAATACCGTATTAGTTGTGGAACACGACGAAGACACCATCCGTCGCGCAGATTATGTTGTAGACCTGGGGCCTGGCGCGGGCCATGCCGGTGGTTATCTCGTGGCGAAGGGCAAGCCAGAGGAAATCGCGGCATCGGCGGAATCGTTGACGGGGCAATATCTGTCCGGGCGGGCGAGAATTCCCGTGCCGGCGAAGCGCCGCATCCCCAATGGGAAAGCAATTCAGGTTCTGGGGGCGCACGCCAACAATTTGAAGGAAGTGGATGTGAGTTTTCCGCTGGGGTTGTTCACCGTGGTAACCGGCGTTTCTGGTTCCGGGAAATCCACGCTGGTGAACGACATCCTGTATCGCGCGCTGGCGCAAAAACTGTACCGATCGATGGAGCCGCCCGGAACGCACCGCATGATCCTGGGCATCGAGCACATCGACAAAGTGATCGAGATCGATCAAGCACCGATTGGACGCACGCCGCGGTCGAACCCTGCCACCTACACGGGCGTTTTTGCGCCGATTCGCGAACTATTCGCGATGCTGCCAGAAGCCCGTGAACGCGGCTATCGTCCGGGGCGTTTCAGTTTCAACGTGAAGGGCGGGCGGTGCGAAGCGTGCCAGGGAGAAGGACTGCGGCGCATCGAAATGAATTTTCTGCCGGACGTGTATGTGACGTGCGAGGTGTGCCGCGGGCGGCGCTACAATGCGGAAACGCTCGCGGTTCGCTACAAGAGCCATTCCATCAACGATGTATTGAACCTGCCGGCCAGCGACGCGTTGAAGTTACTCGAGAATATCCCGCAGATTCAGCAGAAGCTCGCTACGATCGTCGAGGTCGGACTTGGCTATGTGCAACTGGGCCAGTCCGCCACTACGCTTTCGGGCGGCGAAGCGCAGCGCATCAAGCTGGCTCGCGAGCTTTCGAAGCGCCAAACGGGGCGAACCATGTACATTCTCGACGAGCCGACCACGGGACTGCACTTCGATGATGTGCGCAAACTTCTCGACGTGCTTCAGCGTTTGGTGGAGCTTGGCAACACCGTGCTGATCATCGAACACAACCTGGACGTGATCAAACAGGCGGACTGGATCATCGATCTCGGTCCGGAAGGCGGGCAGGGTGGCGGTCGTATTGTGGCGCAGGGCACCCCGGAACAAGTGGCGCGCGTGAAGAAATCGTACACCGGGCAGGCGATGGCGCGCTCGTTGGGAATAAATGGCTACTCCAATGGAAATGAGAGCGGCTTGAAAAAAGGTGCGTGAGTTGAATCCCTGCCTTAGAATCTTCCGCCACTTGCGCGTCGTTGCGCTTGCTCGTACAGTGTTGACACGCGCATGAGCGTCTATTCGATTCGTCCGCTGGTTCTCGGTGGTGGGCGCACCTATCCATTAGCTACGCGCAAGAGCAAGGTAGACGCGCACCAGTTCGCGAAGCCGGCAGTGAAACGCGGCTCGCTCGCACGATTTCTTGACAGTTTGCCGGAAATTCTCGCGGCGCAGGATCTCCGCGACCTGTTATCGGCAGTGCATCGCGCAAAGAAACAGCGCCGTGCCGTCCTTTGGGGAATCGGCGGGCATGTAATTAAGGTAGGGCTTGGGCCCCTTCTGATCGAGCTGATGAAGAAGGGCTTCGTTTCCGGCGTGGCCATGAATGGCGCGGCGCTCATTCACGATTTCGAAATCGCGCTGGTGGGCAACACGTCGGAGAATGTGGAAGCGGGAATTGGCGCGGGCGAATTCGGTATGGCTGAAGAAACCGGCTGGACCAGCAATGAAATCGCCAAGCTGGCACAGCGTTTGCGAATGGGCTACGGGGAAGCGGCTGGACAATACTTGAGCAGCGGGATACTTTCGCCGAGGCACAGTGGCGAAAGCGTTTTGATGGAGGCTTACCGACTGCGGATTCCTGTCACTGTTCATCTGGCGATTGGCACGGACATTCCGCACATGCATCCGGCCGCGGACGGCGCCGCGCTGGGGGCTGCCAGCCTCAATGATTTTCGCTTATTCTGCGCCCTGGTCCAGCAGATGGATGCCGGAGGGGTTTATCTCAACTGGGGTTCGGCAGTGCTGTTGCCGGAAGTATTTCTGAAGGCTGTTTCGGTGGTTCGCAATCTGGGGGTGGCGTTGCATCCAATCACCACGGCAAATTTCGATTTCATTCAGCATTACCGGCCGCTGCAGAATGTGGTGAAGCGTCCGACGGCCGCATCGAAACAGGGTGGAGGCAAGGAATCGCGAGGCTTTGCGATCACCGGCCATCACGAATTGCTTTTCCCGCTGGTTGCTGCGGCGCTGGCGGAGGGCTGGCCAAAATCCGCGAAGCGCAGGAGAGCCTGAGATTGTTTGACGACTACCCATTCGTTCCTCCAGAATCCACTACCGATTCCCGAGAATCCTCCTCGGAAACTCGGCCAGCGGAGCCGTCACCGCAGATTTGGCGAGAGCCGACGGCTGCCGTCGGGCCAGCCGCCACAACACGAACTCCTTACTACGACTTGCGCTATCCAGCGGATTTACAGATTAGCTGGTCCTGGCCTCATTTGGTTCTGTTCCTGCTATTTGCCGTCATCAGTTTGACTGTTATCCAAGGAATATTGATGGTGTTTTACGCCCCGCACCAGTCCATGTCGTCGCAACAATTGGAAACGTACCTGTTGTCGAAGCCGCAGTTCACGTTGGGAAGTATGGTGATTTGGTATGCGGCGATTTTCTTTTTTCTCTATGTGACCTTGTCCTTGCTTCGTGGCCATTCCTTCTGGGAATGTCTCGGCTGGCGAAAAATTTCGCCGCGCCCCGGTGAGCAAGCGCGAAACCCTATTGTGTATTTTTTTGCGGGATGCGCGTTGTCCTTGTTTGTGGCCATTTTAAGTTCGCGGTTGAAAGCACCGGACAATTCTCCCATGGAGGAATTGTTCAAGAATCGCCAGACCGCGCTGTTGTTTGTTGGCATGGCGGTCTTAGTCGCGCCGCTGGTGGAGGAAACGCTCTTCCGCGGATATCTCTATCCCCTGTTTGCGCGATCGTTCGGGGTCACTCCAGGCATTGTGCTAACCGGTGTGCTGTTCGGAATGATGCACGGCGCGCAGCTTGGTTGGACCTGGGGGCTGGTAGCGGTGCTGGTCCTGGTGGGAATCGTCTTCACACTGGTACGCGCGCGAACTGGCAGCGTTTTTGCCAGCTTTCTGATGCATCTGGGATACAACTCGCTGATTTCGGTGGCCGCGTTGATTGGCACACACGGATTCACGCAAGCGCCCATCGGGAAGTGACCGATTCGCGCCCGAAACGGCACACCTTAAAATAGTGAGTGGAGAGGAACCGCGCAACCATGTACGTGGCACAGCCCATTGAATGGACCGAGCAAGGCGTCGTGATGCTGGATCAGCGGCGGCTGCCAGCGGAAGAGATCAGCCATACCTACACAGATTATGTGGGCGTAGCCAAAGCGATTCGAGAAATGGTGATTCGCGGCGCGCCCGCAATTGGCGTCGCCGCCGCCATGGGAGTCGCGATTGGGATACAGAAATCGAAGGCCGGCTCCGTGGATCAACTGCAAAGGGAATTGGTCCAGATTTGCGAGACGCTGGCAGAGACAAGGCCCACGGCCGTGGACTTGTTTTGGGCATTGGAGCGTATGAAGGTGCGCTTTGCGGCGGTCACGCAGGCCACTTCCGATCTGGCGGAGATTCGCAAAAAGATGATCGCGGAAGCGCTGGAGGTTCATCTCGAAAAGCAGGCCGCGGACGAAGCGATTGGGAGATTTGGCGCCGAATATATGCCCCAAGAGGGCCAGGTAATGACGCAGTGCAACGCCGGAGCGCTGGCGACGGCCGGGATCGGCACGGCGCTGGGAGTGATTCGCGTGGCGTACGAGCAGGGGCGAAAGCTTCATGTGCTGGTGCCGGAAACGCGGCCGTATCTGCAGGGCGCGAGGCTGACCGCGTGGGAACTTTATCGTGGCGGCATTCCGCTCACGCTAATTACCGACAACATGGTCGGGCATTTCCTGAAGACCGGGAAAGTTGGCGCGGTCGTTACCGGAGCCGACCGCATCGCGGCGAACGGCGATACCGCCAACAAGATTGGCACGTACCAGATTGCGGTGCTGGCGAAAGAAAACAACGTGCCGTTTTATGTTGCCGCGCCAATTTCCACGTTTGACTTGTCGATTCCCGATGGGGAACACATCCCAATCGAAGAGCGGAGTTCGGAAGAGGTGACGCATATTCAGGGAGTGCGCATCGCCCCGGACGTTCATGCGGCGCATCCGGCGTTCGATGTTACGCCGAACAGATATATCCATGCAATTTTTACGCAGCGAGGAGTGGCCAAGGCGCCGTTCACCGAATCGTTGAAGCAGCTTGCTTCCGCCCAGCCGGTCGCCGCTGCGCAATAGCGCAAACCGTCACCCCACGAGGTGCCTGCTTCGGTAGCTCGCTACAAGGGCAAACCCAAAAGAAAAGCCTCAGCCCTAAAGGGTTGAGCCACAGGTTGCGCACAGTTACCACGACAAAAAAAAGGCGGCTCGACAGCCGCCCCTTTTTTTCCGCGTTTTCGCCGGAATGGTCAGAAGGTTAGTTTAGCCGTTATTTGGGCCATTCTCATGTCTGTTGCGGCGGACGCGAACGCTCCGTAAGGAGTCGTTGGCGTTGACGATGTGAGAATGGTCTTTCCGAAACTAATGAGCGTTTGTGAGGATGGCGCACCGTAATTCGCATGGTTGAGCCAGTTGTAAGCATTCAGCCCGAGCTGGAAGTTCATGCGCTCGTTGATCTGGAACGTTTTGCGGATGCTCATGTCGCCGCCGAAGAAGCCGGGACCGCGGAAAGCATTGCGACCCACGATGTTGCCGGTGAAGCTGGTCGGCTGTGCGAACAAGTAAGGTGCGTTGGGGTTCGCGCCCCCTTGAATGCCAAAGCAAGCGTTGACGACGCAAGCGCCGCCGTTGGAAAAGTCGCGCCTAGGGAATAGGGGTTGTAGGATGATCGCGTTACCGGGAGTAACGAAACCCAAGCCCATATTTTGACCGGAGAGGCCTGCGATGGTGGCCGAGTCATTAACGGTGAAGGGGAAGCCTGAACGCCAGAACTCGGTGCCGGAAAGTTGCCAGCCACCGATGGCTATGTTCAGCAAACGATTGCTGCTCTTGAACGGCAGCACATAGATATAGCTGGCGCTGATCTGATGACGGGCGTCGTAATCCGCCGAGGCGTAGTTATCGTGCAGGTTGGAAGGGTTAATCTGACCCAAGACGCTATTGTAAATGCTCCACGGCTCTACACCGCCATTTGAGTTCTCGTCGAAAGCATGCGAAAAGGTATAGCTAAACCGGCCGCTCAAACCATGCCAACTGTTTTCCTGAATAGAAGCGGTTAGGCCGTTGTAGTTGGAGATGGCGCCGCTGTTTAAGAAATTGACGCGGCCGACACGAGGATCCGGTGCGGTGCCAGGCAGCAGACCGAATCCGAATTGGCCGGCGCCCGCGAACGCGTTCAGGTAATCGTTGTAGTACAACTCATCGTAACCTTTGTTGCCGATGTAGTTGAACGAAACGATGGTATTGTTGGTGAGCGCGTGTTGAAGTTCCACGTTCCATTGCAGATATTTTGGATTGGAGAGGCTGCGGGTAACGTCGCTGAGGGTTGGTGTCGTGGCACAGGAGGTCGCCAGAGCCGGATTGCTAAAGGAGTTCAAGTAGGTGTTCAGGTTCCCGCCGTTGTTGTAATTGTTGGTGAACGCGGAGTTGCATTGCTGAACGTAGCTCACACCGCTGGTGGGAAAGGCGGTAGTCGAGGGCGAGTTCAGGTCCCAAGCCAGGCTGCCACCAGGAACGGTCCAGAGGTTAACTTGCGGGAAGTTGGTGTCAATGGGGCTCAGAATGGTGCCGGGATAGAGGTCGGCAAACAGCCCGATGCCGCCGCGAAGGACGGTCTTGGAGTTTAGAGAATAGGCAACGCCGAAGCGAGGTTGAAAGGCAATCGCTTCCATGCCGGGGATAATCGTATGATTGCCGGTCTTGAATGATTGGTTGTAAGGAACGTCTGCTCCATGGGTCAGTTGGTCGAAGGGCTGAACCGGAAGCCCGGCGCAATTATGCTGGCAGACGCCACCCGAATTTCGGTCGGCCCTCAGGGTGAACGTAAACTTCAGTTTTGCATTTGCACGGAACTCGTCCTGGAAATAGAGGCCGAAGGTATAGAAAGCGACGGGCTGGACAGAGTTTTGCGCGAAGTTATATTGCGTATACTGCGCCGTGTCGGTGGCAAATTGGGCTAGCGTGGTGTTCATAGCAGGATAAACAGCCAACGATGAAGCCGTAAAATCGCTGATATCATCCCGGCGGAAGTTCACTCCCATTTTGAAGGAGTGATTTCCTTTGGTGATCGACAAGTCGTCCACCAACCCCCACTGGGTCACGTTGCGGCCTTGCGGGAAAAGGAAACCCGGATAGCCTCCCTGCCCGGAACCGAACCCGAGGTTCGTGAGGGAGTTATCGGTGAAGGCCAGGTTGCCGGGGATCAGAGCGAGTGCTGGGGAGTTGGCCTGTATCTTGCCGAAAATCGCCGAGTAGTACAGCACCGAGCCGATGAAGTTGTTGACAATCGTGGGGCTAAAAACGTGGGTGTAGTTTAACTGCCCTTCGTTTTGCGGCTGGTTGCTATCGGTGTCAAAGGCAGGGTTAATGACGTCGGTATAGGTCGGCTGGACGCCGCGATCGAACTTGACGCGACCAAAGATCTTGTCCTTATCGCTAAAGGAATAATCAAGGCGCCCGGAAACCAGGAATTCCTTATTTCCCGCAGCGGAACTGTCCGTCCAGGACCGTGTGCACTGGTCAGCGGCAAGAATTCCCGTGGCGGCAATGCCATTCGTCGAGCAACTGTTTGCATTCGGGGTGGCGGTCGCGATACCCGGAGCCGCATTCCACAGCTTAAAAAGATTCTGGTAGAAGGCTTGCGTAGCCGCGTCCTGGGGAATGTTACCCATAACGTAGCTTTGGAACTCCGGAGTCGGAACGGTCGCTGGCTTGACAGAGCCAAAGATGTAACGGATACCTTCCGTGTTCACAAAGAAAAACGCTTTGTCCTTTTTGATCGGTCCGCCCAAGGAGGCGGCCCATTGATTGTTGTTTTCGAATGGGCGATCGGGGATTGGATCGCCCGGTGCCGTGGTGCCCTTAAGGATAGGGTCATTGGCGTTGAGGTAGCGGCCGGTCCAATTATAAACGGCGTTGCCGTGCCAGGAGTTGGTGCCGGACTTGGTGCTGTAGTCAATCTGGGAACCGGCTTGGCGCCCATACTGGCCGGTATACGCGTTGTTGACGACGGAGACTTCCTGCAATTCATTACCGCCGAGCAAAAGGTTGCTGGAGCCGGAATTGTTGAGGTTCAGGAAGGGGTCATTGTAGTCATTACCATTCAAGGTGAAGAGATTGGAAGTGCCGGGCAAACCGAAAGTGCTGAAGTTACCGTATCCGCCGCCAGCCGTATTGCTCATGGTAACGCCGGGTGCGGTCTGCGCTACATAGGTGACGTCTCCGCCCGGGTTCGGGATTTCCTGGATTTGTCTGGTCTCAAAGACGGTGGAAATGTTGGCGTTTTCGGTCTGCAGTTGCGCCAGATTCTCAGCCGACACTTCAACCGTGGTGGTGCCCGATCCAACCTCCAAGGCGGCGTTGCCGGAAACCGTGGTTCCCAGAAGCACGGTGATGTTGCGCGCGGCAGTTTTGAAACCGGGCTTGGCAATTTCGAGAGTGTAATCGCCGGGTTTCACCAGGGAAATAACATAGTCACCACTGGACGACGTCGTGGCCTTGAATTGCGCGCCGGTAGCTGCGCTCTTCAAGTTTACATCCGCGCCGGAAATCACCGCTCCCGTGGGGTCGGTGACGGTTCCAGCCACCCCTCCGGTAACGATGGATTGTCCCCAACTGCCCGTGGCACTGAACAGCATGAGCGCGAGAGCCAGAAGTAAAGCATGCCTAAAATGTTTCTTCATTAGTGATTCCTCTCGTTTTAACAAACTTGAACACGCAACTGACGAAGCAATGCGGGTACGGCACGAAGCGAGGGACACAGACACACCGAATCTGTGAAGTCAAAGCTCCAGTGCCTGACGCATATTTGCTTGTTCGACCGCATGCTGCGAACCGGGTTATCGCCAAGTTCTACCCGCAGCATCCAGCGTCATTCGCGCCTGGTAGGAGCGCTCCGTGGAGCGCTTGAAACGAATGACGATTCAGGGCGGGAATCCCTACTGCAAGAAACCTGCCAACAACAGGTAGAAATATATGCACTAATATCAGTCATTTATGGTGAAGTGCGGGATTTGTTTATGAAGGTGTTCCGGAATGTTGGATTGTTTATACAGGTTTCTGTAGGGCTTTTGATTGCACAAATGCGAGAACAGCTCTGGACACTTCCGAGACACACCTCAACTTCGAACTCGGACATAACGCGCTCGAAACAAAAAAAAGAGAGCCGGTTTCCCGGCTCCCTTTAGCTGAAATTGGTTTGTGTTAGAAGGTGATCTTCGCCGAGAGCTGAACGATTCGCGGCGAAGAGTCAAAGCCCAGGAAGTTGCCGTACGGGCTGGTCGGGACACCTATCGCAGGTCCGGAAACGATCGTGCCGAAGGTTGGATCCCCGGTGCTGAAGTAGTTATTCGGGAAGGGCATGTTTGGGTGATTGAACGCGTTGAACGCCATCAGCCCAACGGCCAGGTGCGCGCGCTCCTTGAACTGGAAATTCTTGAACAGTCCCATGTCCATATCAAAATAGCCCGCCCCGTGATACTGATTGCGGGTCTG
>Ga0126379_10003419_pt1 | contig 10266 bp, 15 predicted proteins | sample PanSoiMetPlot_24_FD_92640 | JGI IMG/M metagenome (GOLD analysis project Ga0126379, IMG submission 92640) | Tropical forest soil microbial communities from Panama - MetaG Plot_24 | ecosystem: Environmental > Terrestrial > Soil > Tropical forest > Bulk soil | place: Panama | collected 2016-02-17 | reverse complement strand
AGACCAGCACACACTGGTCGCAGCTTCGCCGTGACGAGATTGGTTGCCATCGGTACACTCCTTGTGTCCTCTGGTTGGCGCCCGGATGAGCCTGGCAGCGAAACGAGCGCTGGCTTTGGGTCGAGAGCGCGCGAGCTCACGGCATAGGCGTCTCCTGGCCGAGGGCCTGCACGCGAGCCGCGCGCTCAGTTCGTTTCTCGCGCGAATTGATGTGCAGGTACCGGGGCTTCAGTACCTGCTTGAGATAGCGCTCCAGATCGCCGAGCAGTCCATACGTGTTGACGACTGCCCAGCGGCACCACACCGTCTCGGGACGCGCTTGCCAGACGTACCAATCACGCTCCAGCTTGTCGAGATGCCGCGCCATCCTTCTGGCCAAGTTTGTCGATTGGCCGATGTACAGCAGCTCTCCAACTTCGCCAAGCAACTGATAAACACCTGCACGCTGCGGAGCACCAGGCGTGGTAAGCGGCCTGACATTGCTCCAATGCAGGTCGGCGAGGCTGATGATCCATTCGTCTGTCATACGGATCACTCGTCGGTTGCTCGCGCCCTGAGCACGCGCAACATTGCCTTGAGCGCACGTATGTGCTTACAGGCGCCGAGACTGCGGCCGCGATAGGCGAAGTCCAGACACGTGCACTGATTCGTGGTCACGTGGTACCGCTCGTCTTCATTCGCGCTGGCTGGCACCAGCCAGTACGAATCGCCGAACGCGCCGCCGTCGACGTGCTCCCAACCGTCGATGTTCCTGAGCAGTCCAAAAGCACGCTGGTCGCGACCGGCCTGCTGCTCGCTCACGCTGACTTCTCGCCGCCGTAGATTTCGTCGTAGCGCGCTGCGCGTTCCGCGTCCGTCCGCGGCACTGGTTTCGCGGGTACGACTTTTTTCGGCTGGTCCTCCACGGCCGCGACCATCGCTTCCAGGCGCGCGAACCGCTCCGCCTGTGTCGGCGGCTCGCGGTTGGTCGGTTGGGGTGGCCGTGGCGCATACGCCGCGGCTCGCGAAGAGTTTGGCGGCTTCTCGTCGAGCGGCTGGACGTCGGTCGCTTCCAGAACCAACAGAACGCGTTCCTTGTGGTCGTGGGTCCCCGTCCACCTGGCCACGTGCAGAATGCCGCTCAGCAGCACGTGCCGTCCGAAAGCGAGCCAGCGCTCCAGCTCGCGCTGCTGGCCACCGAAGCGCACCGTGATGATCTCCTCGGCGAGTGGTCCCTGCGGCGGCCAATCCTCGATGAGTTTCACCTTGAACTCGAGCAGCTCCGTACCGTCACTGGCATAGCGGAGCTGTGGCGCGCTCTGTGCACGGCCACGCAGTCGTGCGGCGATGCCGTAGAGCGCACCGTCACCAGGGAAGGTCGTCATCAGACCGTGCTCCTGGTGTTGCTGCCACTGGCGGGGCTGCCTGCAGCGAGGGCGGTGATGGTGCCACGGGTGGTGCTGCTGGTGGCCTTCCGCCTGGCCCGCGGAGCACCCGAACGGTGTAGTTGTGGTACGCCTGTCCCGCGCCGCGCGGCTGCTTCAAGCCGTGGTACTTGTGGCCGATGCTATCGCCTTCCTGCGGGTTCTGGCGTTCATACTCGCTGGCCAGGACGCTGCGGCTCAGCCACACTGCGTACAAGTCACCGCTGCCAGCTTCTTCGATGATGGCAACCTTGGTATCGCCACCAAGCTTCGGGCTGTAGCGCGTCTCGTACCGCAGGAACGTGCCAATCAGGGTCTCGCCCGCCGCAGGGTTCCACAGCTCGGCGCCGGAGCCATCCTGGTCGGCGAGCCAGCCCTGCAGTTCGTTGAAATCGTCCTTGTCGTTACTGTTCATGCACCTTTTCTTTCTTTGTCGCCGAGAACATGCGGTTTGATGTCTGTCTGATAAGAACATGTGTTCGACATTCGTTCTCAAACCAGGCTGGCGGGGCCCGCGCCGACTCGCGAAAATCACCTGACAAACGTTCCGATGTACCTGCCAAACGCCATCGTTTGGCAGGTACGCGCCTGACAAACGTGGGCGTTTGGCAGGTTGACCTCAGCGTTTGGCAGGTCATTTCTGCCCCTCCACAGACCTGAAGTCAGGTGATTCGACCCAGACTGTGGGAGGTCCCCCACCTTCAGGTGTTGTCGTGCTGACACAGCCCGGATAGGTCTCTGCGAAACGTTGGATAACTGCATCGCGCTTGGGCGGTGTATTGGCGCCAGCGATGCCAAGGCGACGGATGTCGCGCGCGCTAGTACGTCCGCCGTGTTCGTTGAGCCACGCTCGGAGACGGTGAACCGCGCGATCGAGTCGCTCGTCGCGCGTGCTCAACGCTAATGAGTCGCTCTCGCCGAGCGCGCGCCAGCATTCGGCGCAGTACTCGACCCAGAGCGCGGCTCGATCGACCAGGTCGATGTCGTCGACCAGAAGATCGCCAGTGCGCGCGATATGCATCGGCGTTTCGAGCTCGAGGCAAACCAGCACGATGCGCTGCAGGTGGATTTCGCCCTTGAGCAGGAACGCGCTCGAGCTGGCAATCTCGGTCGGGTCACTTGCGCGTCTCCGCCAGATGCGGCCCCAATGCCGAAAGCGCGCGATCACACGTGGCGACGGCTTCCACGCGCGGGCGTCGCCACGCACATTCAGCAGTCGGTTCAACGCCGTGGTCCATTCGTCGAGCGTCTCGGCGTAGGTGTCTGCACCGGTCTGGAGTGGCGGACCGCTGACCAGGTGCGGCATCCAACGTGGCCGCAGACCGTTGGCGTCGCCGCCCAGCAGCGCGTGGAGCTCGGGCTGGATGCCGCCGATGATGCTGGTGACGGCGACAGGAATGAACAGCACGACGCCGTTACGCCGTTTGCCACCGCTGCCGACGCGCGTCATCGACCACGACTGACCGTTCCAGAGCTTCAACAGCCGCGTGATATCGCCTGTCTGCGCTCTGCCCTTGTACTCACCGACAACCAGCAGTTGGCCGAGCTCGTCGACGTCGAGCGACACGCCCGGTTCGTCAGCCAGCAGCCGCGCCAGCGCTTCCAGGGTCAGGTCCTCGCACAGAAACACGTGCGACGTGTGGTCCCCGTCGACCTGGCGAGCAGCTTCGTCGTCGAGCGCGCGTGTCATGTTGGCCACGCGCACGGGGCGCATGAGCAGGTCCTGGGACGGGGTCTTCGCTGTGCCGCGGGCGCCGATATTCGGGACCCAGAGCACGGCTCGCTGGACCTGACTGGCCGTCAGCACCAGCTCGGCGCGGGCGCCGATGGCGATTGCGGCGGCGACCAGACCGGCGCCTGCGCTAAACGCGGCTGGCAGTCCGTGCAGCAGGTTGTGCTCGACCTGGACGCGGAGCACCGATGGCAGCGCGTCCAGGGGAAACGGAATGATCGTCGTCTGTGGCGAAGACGAAGCTGGCTCCACTCCCGAAGCGAAGGGCTCCGCTTCGACGCTGGGAGCGACATAGTGGTGGTAGAAGTCTGTTCGGCCGCGGGCGGCGAAGTGGATCGTGCGGACTCGATAGTCGGCGCGATTCCACTTGTCGCGATACAGCGCCGACTGTCGAAAGAGTCGGTCGACCTGCTCCAGGTCGCTGGCCGCGTAGAACAGCAGCAACCCGATGAGTGCCGCGTCGGCTTCGCTGTCGCTGGGGTAGCCAGCGATGTCGCCCTGGTCGAACAGTCGGCAGAACTTGTCGGCGTTGGCCGCGCTGCGCGCCAGGTCCAGCAGCTCGTCGTCTGACAGTCCCGCGGATGGTGGCAGGTTGAGCTCGTCAGTCGCCTCGACAACGCCAGCGGCGCCGTTCGCGCGTGCGGGACCGACGCGTGGGTGGGCGACCGCGGGGGCGAAGAAACGCGCGTAAAGCGCGTCCAGCGCGTCCTGGCGGTATTCGATGGTCTCCGGGGTTCCTTCCAGGTGGAGGCCCGTCACGGTGAAGTAGCGCGCGCGGTCGTAGACCTCGATGGCAGGCTTCTTCGTAGATGGTTGTTCGGCGACCTGTGGGTAGACCTTGCGTCCCGTATCGGGCCACACGCCGTGGCAAAACAGCTTGACCCCAGTGCCGCTCGGACTGATTTCCGTGTAGGTGTCGAGCGAGGCGATCACTTCGCGCGCCCATGCGGCGATCGCGCCGCTGTACGCATTGCGACAGCCGTCCAGGTCGGTGCCGACGGTCTTGCCGTCAGGCGCGAACGTAAAGCCGATACCGCCGCCTTCGCCCCACGGCTCGCTCCCGTGGGCGGCGACCACTGCTTCGAACGTCGACCAGGTCGATGGATCAGTTGACGACGCGTGTGCAACGCCATCAACGCAGTACGGCACTTTGGTGTACTCGGCCTTGCCACGTCTGGACTGACGGCGTTCGCGCCGCCAGCGCACCCACTGTGGATGTCGCGCCAGCTCGAGCACGGCAGCGATACCGAAATCGGGCACGCGTTCAGGCGACGTCGGCGCGTTCTTCCAGATAGGCGTCGAGCCAGCTGCTCGGCACCAGGCGTCGATCACCAACTCTCAGGCTGCCCAGCTCCCCTGTCCGCACGAGCTTCCATGCGGTGCTGCGGGACACATTCAGTCGCTCGCCTACATCAGGCCACACGCTGAGCAGCCGTTCGCCGGGTTGAATCGTTGGCGTTCTGCTTCTTTTGGTGTTACGTGGTATCGCGTATGATGGACTCATGGCGACACCTTATGAACCTTGGCGATACGTGTCAGCACTACAACGCGACTGTTTTGCGTCACTTCGCGTCAATGCGTAAGACGGCAGGCGATATTCAGCTGGCGATCGAGAAGTTAGCGCTTGAAGAGCCGCGGCTCGGGCCAGCGCAGATATTGGGCATGCTGCAACGCGACCGTCACTTCCGGCGGAGGACGGACCTGCCCGAAATCCGCACCGTCCAGCGCATCGTCAAGGACGTGCGCGTGCCTGACACGTCAGGACCCTGGCAATTCGGTGACAGTCCTGCGGACGTCCAGGACGTCATTCTGGACACGCTCGCTGCTCTGGTCACGTGGACCGAAGGACGCGTCCAGGAGCTGACTGCCGACGAGGCCGAAACGCTGGCGCAGTTGGCGCCGCGGACGCGCACGATGGACGCTCGTCAGCGCTGGCGGCTCGCGCAGTTGTACCGGCTGCGTCGGGCCCGCGATGCGTCCACCGCGGACCTCGACCAATTCCTGGCGTTTGCGCCGTGGGCAGACAACGAACACCGACAGCGCTATGAGCGCGCGCTCAAGCTCGGGCACGTGCCGCGCTCACCGGCCATGCTCTACGGCGATCTGGAAGGACTTACCTATGGCGACATTGAGAGGCAGCACATGACATACGCCGACCTCGAGGGGAGATTCAACATTGACGAAACGCGGTAACGGCGAAGGTTCGATCTACTACCAGAAAAGTCGCGATCGCTATGTGGCCGCGTCGATCGACGTCAGCGGCCAGCGCAAGTACGTCTATGGCAAGACACGCGAGGATGTCGCGGGAAAACTCGTCACGGCTCTCGACGCCAGACAAAAGGGTCTGACGGTGCCGAGCCAGAAGCAGACGCTGGCGCAGTACCTCGACGAATGGCTCGAGAACACCGTTCAACCTGCACGTCGACCCGGTACCTACCTGCGCTACCAGACCGCGGTGCGGTTACACATCGCGCCTGCCATCGGCAAGGTGAAGCTCGCCCAGGTGGGCCCGCAACACGTCCAGTTGCTGCAGAAGCGACTCCTCGACAAGGGGCTCGGTCGCAAGAGCATCGACCTGGTCCGCGCCACACTCTCGGGTGCCCTGACACAAGCGATGCGCTGGGGACTCATCCTGCGCAATCCCGTGTCACTGGTTCAGCCACCCTATTCCGAGGACGAAGAGCCGCGCGCGCTCACGCCCGAGCAGGCAACGGCGTTACTGAACGCTGTCGCTGGCCACGAATACGAGCAGCTGTACACCGTCATGCTGGCCACCGGGCTGCGCATCGGTGAAGCGCTGGCACTGCGCTGGCAAGACGTCGAACTCGAGCGGAACCGCTTGCACGTGCGCCAGCAGCTCACGGTCCTGCCCGGACAGCCAGTGCAGTTCACGCCGCCGAAGTCCAGAAGCGGGCGGCGGACGATTCCGCTCATCCCTGCCGCAGTGACGGCGTTGCGTGCTCAGCGCGCCATCGACGACGCGCATCTGGTGGGGTCGCTGCTGGTGTTTTCGAATGAGCTCGGGCAGCCGTTAGTCGGCCGACGCGTCGAGCGCTTGTTCAAGGAGTGTCTGCGGAAAGCCCACATGCCGACGACGTTCACGCCGCATTCGTTGCGCCATTCGACCGCAACGTATCTGATGGCCAGGGGCGTGCCAGCCCGCGTCATCATGGAAATCATGGGCCATAGCTCGATCACCATGACGGCTCGCTACCAGCACATCATCGAGTCCGTCCTGGATGACGCAGCCGAGCGGCTCGCCCAGATTTTTCCGTCAGCGAGCCGCTAGGAAAAACCGGGTTGCTGTCCCGGTTGCTGTCCAACGTGAATCGGGCTCACATTTGACCCCTTTTTCGGGGCCTCGCTGAGTTCAAAATCAGCCGCCACTGAAGACATCTTTGACTTTGTCGAAGAAGCTCTTATTGGCTCTGACGGTGTTTTGGGATGTCGCCTCAAACTGAAAAGCGGTCGATTTCTGGCCTGATGATGTCACAAAGTGGTTATCGATGTTGCCTGCGTTGCTGTCCACGTTGCTGTCCAATGTGTGACTGCGGTGACGTCGCTCGCGCTGGCTCCGGTCCCGACACCAGCCGAGTCAGCGCTCGCCCAGCTCCACGAGCTCCGCGGCACGCTGGCCGAGACGACAGCCCTCGACGACGTCATGGGTGCCGTCAAACGCGCCGATGCCATCCGCTCCTGGGCGCGCGTTGCCAGGCTCGGCAGTGAGGTCGCCTTCGAAGCTGGTGAGCTCCACGTGCGCGCTCAGCGGCGCGCGGGGGAGCTGCTACTCGAGTACGTCGACGCTGCCGGAACCACGATGCACTGGGATCCCGAGCTGCCACGAACGCATGCGCGCTCGACGATGCCGAAAGGCTCGCTCGACGAGCTCGGCGTGGATGCCAAGCACTCGTATCGCTGGCAGCAACTGGCGCGCATTCCGGGTGACGAGTTCGAAGCGCGCATCCAGGCGTGCCGTGACGCTGGCCGCTCGCCAGCCAGTGAACCATTCTTGCGCGCGGCTCACCGTTTCCTGCTGCCCAGACGCTCGAGAACCTCGCCTACGCTCGTCCTGTTGCGCAAAGCCGTCGTGGCCATGCGCGAAGTGCGCAAGCTACTTACGCCAGCGGAAATCGCCGCGGCACGCGAAATCGCACGCATCGGTGCTGGCTGGCTCGCACAGCTCGACAGTCAGGAGCGCACCGTGCGTGCGGATGCGCGGAGTGTTCGTTCAACATCCTGCCTGTTATGCGGTCGCGAGGCGCCGTATCCCAAACCCGATCGCTGCCCCGCGTGTAATGGCGGATGGTTCACGGCCTGATGGGACGTCCGACGAAGTTCACGCCTGAACGCACCGATCGGCTCCTGGACGCTTTGCGCGGAGGCAATACGCGGCGAGCGTCCTGCCTGCTTGCTGGCATCGGCGTACAGACGCTCGACGATTGGCAGCATCGTTTTCCGTATTTCCGTGAGGCCATAGAAAAGGCTGAAGCAGAGGCCGAAGTAGCTCACGTCGCGAACATCGTCAGGGCAGCGCAGGATGGCGTGTGGACGGCCAGCGCCTGGTGGCTCGAGCGACGCCGACCTGACGACTACGGGCGGGTCGATCGCGTCGAACTAACGTTACGTCAAACTGCAGAGCGTCTCGGTGCGGAGCTCGGCATCTCGCCCGAAGAGCTCATCGCCGAAGCCGAACGGATTGTGCGTGCCCACTGATACGCGCATCGTGCTGGCCGCGCTGCCATTAGCTGCGGCATCCCTGGCGCGCCAGCGGACGCAGGCAGGCGACTGGCTGGACGAGTACTGGCTTGCCGTCCAGCAGGCCGTGCCAGCGCCGCTGTGGACGTACATGGTGGCCGTCGATGCCCAGATGGGTGAGGGGCTTGCGGATGCCGTGCATGACGAAGAGCGGCAACGTGTCTGGCTGCAGGCGCACCACCCCGCTCTGCTGGATGCCTGGAAGGCCCTGGACCACTCGCGCGAGCTGGCGTACATCGCGGGTTCGATGGTGCAGTGGTCGGTGTGGAGGCTGGCATGGCACCTGGCACACAAACGCCAGGAGGCGGGGAAGACAAAGGCCTGCGTGTATGACGCCATGGTCAGCCACGACGCGAGTATGGCGCTGCTCGGCTGGACGAATACCGAGAGCACAGCGGCGTGGCCACATCCGCCGAAATTCGCCGAGCGGTGGCAAAGTCACTCGGGTGACTTCGATCCTGACGTCCTTGCCGCGGCCGGTCTGCACCGTGAAGAATTGGAGTTATTGAGATGCCGTATCGCGTGAATCCTACCAACGGCAGTATGGACTACATCGATCTGCACCACGGTTTGGCGTTGCTGCACGAGTCACTCGATCGGGTCGACGCCCTGGACGCCCACGGCTTCTTGTCGGACGAGATGGCCAGGCAGCGCCAGGCCGAAGCCGACTACGCCGTCATCCTCTACCGCCAGTGCGCCATGGAAGCGGCGATGAGTGACGAGCAACTCAGCCGCTATCAGAAGAGCGGCCAGACGCTCAACGACTTCTGGACAGCCACAGAGGCAACAGAGGCAGGGGTAGAGGCAGACCCGGTGACGGTTTCGGCGATCCCTGGCTCGGTTGGCTACTTCGTCGTGCAGGGCCGCGGCGGACCGCATCAGTTTGCGTCGCGCACGGCCGCGGAAGCCGAAGCTGAAAAGAGACGTCGCTAATGCCCATCAAGGGTAGTGATGGTGTCTGGCGTCCCGCTGACGATGGGCATGCCGCGCTCCAGTGGGCCATGGCCGAAGCCGACGCCGCCCTCCAGGAGCGTAAACGCACGCTCGATTTGCCGTCGGAGACACGTCTCGAATGGCGCACGCTCGATAACGACTGGTGGGGCTATGTGGATATCCGCCAGCCGACCATCATCGTTTTATCGCGGCGTCTCCTGGAGCCCGACAACCGCTGGCATATCGCAAATACGGTCAGCCACGAATGCGAGCACGTGCGGCGCATATTGACTGGTCAAGATCGCGACGACGACGCGTACGCCTCCGAATCCGCGGCCATTGGGGCGGCGCGCGAGTTCACGAAAGACTGGCGGTGGTGAGTGTGGACTTCAGCGACCTGCGCGAATTGGAACTGCTGGGCGCCGTGCATCAGCAAGAAGACGAGGTAACGGCCGCCGAGCGCGAGCTGGAGCAACGCATCGCCGACTTTTGCGTGCTCGAGGCCGAGTGGATGGCGGCCGAAGATCGGTACGCGCAGGCCCAGCGCGACGCGTGGCCCCTCATGCAGGCGGCCAAGGACGATGAAAAGCAAGTCGGCTGGGTGATCGACGTCCAGTTTCAAATGGAGCATCCGCAGGCGTGGGCAGCCTGGAACGCGATGCAGGAAGCCGACAAGCAGCGCGGAGAAGCCAGCGGACGCATGACGAATGCGGCAATGGCCCGCCAGGACGCCGAGAGCCGCGTGACGCTGCAGCACGACGAACTGGGCGGCGTGGTCGCCGCGCTAGCCGAGTATCGCCAGCAACGCGACCAACGACTGGCGAAGTTGCACGAACGCGGCACGCTCAGCGACCTGGTGCGCCGCGTTCGTGGCGTGTCCTGAATCAGATCGAGCGCCGCTGCTCGACTTCGTTCAGGACGCGGAAGTACTCGTCGACCGCGGCATCGCCAGCGGGACGGACGTCTGAGCCAGCGTAAGCCTTGACGGTGACGTCGACGCCGCGCGTCGACGTCCGCACTTCGACGGACGAGGCACTGCCGCTAGCAGCGAGTTTGTTCTCGATGCGTTCGACAATTGCACGTAGGTCTTCGAGAACGCCCGAGTCGGTCTCATCCCACCATCGGCGCACTTCCGAAGATTCGGCACTCATGATCGGATCGTCGTTTTCGAACATCAATTCTCCACGTCACTGCCCTGGTTGACCATTAGTTCGCACTCCAATCAAACTCAAAATCAAAGTCCGCATCGGTAAAGCTGTAGGCGTCTTTGACGAAGGCGACGGGCATGACCACGTGGATGTAGCCGTGAATCGCGCCCACCATGGCGCGAGCGGCCGCGGCCAACTCTTCTGGACTTGTCACGAACTGCCCATCGAAACGCCCGTCTACGGCGTGGCACGAGTCGTAGGTGCGTATTGGACAACGGCCCGAAGACCTGAGATT
>Ga0126379_10003418_pt1 | contig 10267 bp, 11 predicted proteins | sample PanSoiMetPlot_24_FD_92640 | JGI IMG/M metagenome (GOLD analysis project Ga0126379, IMG submission 92640) | Tropical forest soil microbial communities from Panama - MetaG Plot_24 | ecosystem: Environmental > Terrestrial > Soil > Tropical forest > Bulk soil | place: Panama | collected 2016-02-17 | reverse complement strand
GCCGACCCGCCTTCGCTTGCTTCGCAAGCTACGGACGGGTTTCAGTCCGCCGAAGCGCGTGAGCGCGTAGGCGGAAGCGCGGAGCGCGTAGGCGGAAGCGTAATCCGGGCTGCTTGCTGTTACGGCGCTCGTGTCCCCGCATTCGGCTTCGCTTCATGCGGCCTACGAACTGAAATCGGGCGCTCCTGCCGATTCCGGGTTCGCCGCTGCGCGGCGCCCCGGAATGATCATGTCGTCTGGGTCAGTGGCTGCTCGTCGCCGCCTTCTGGCCGTTCGGCTTGAGGATCAGCTTCTGCACCCGCCAATTGAGGATCTCGGCGACGAACAGGGTGTTCTCGTTCGGGCACGCCATTTCGTGGACCCAGCCGAACTGCTTGAGCTGCTTGCCTGACTCGCCGAGCACGCCGAGCACCTTGCCGTCGAGGGAGAGCTTGTAGATGCGGCCCGGATAGGCGTCCGAACTGTAGAGCACCTGGTTCGGCGGCGGCGTGATGCAGATCGCCCACGGCGCGCCTGGCGTAAAAGTACCGCCCTTGGTCTGATAGTCGGTGAGGTCGGGCTTGTTGCCGATCGCCATGCGCGCGGTCGCCTCGTCGAACGGCACGTCGATCTTGATCTCGCGCTTGTAGTTGCCGTCCGAGTCGAACACCTGGATGCGACGGTTGGCGCGGTCGCCGACGTAGATCGTGCCCTGCGCGTCGGCCGCGATCGTGTGCACGGTGTTGAACTGGCCCGGCCCGGTGCCGCGCTCGCCCCATGACTTCACCCAGTTGCCGTCCTTGTCGTATTTCGCCACGCGCGAATTGACGTAGCCGTCGCTGATGAAGATGTTGCCGGCCAGATCCCAGGTCACGTCGGTCGGCTGGCGAAAGCGGCCGTCGATCTGCGGCCGCGGCTTCGTCACCGGTTCGTAGGGGTGGGCGTCGGCATCCGACGCCTCCGGTTTGCGGCCGAACACCATCACGACCCGCCCCTGCGGGTTGAACTTGATGACCATGTCCGAGCCCTTGTCGGTCGCCCAGATATTGTCGTCCTTGTCGACGCGCACCGTGTGCGCGAACGACCAGGCATAGAGGTTCTTGCCGATCTCGCGGATGTACTTTCCGTCCGGGCCGAACTCGAACAGCTGCGAGGCCGTGTTGCCGAAAGCCGGACCTTGGCTGCTGCCGCCGCGCGAATAGACGAACACGTGGCCTTTGGAGTTGACCGCGACGCCCGCCGCCTCGCCAAGGTAGACGTCAGTCGGCAGCTTCAGGAAATCCGGCACCGACTCGTAGGGAATCTGCGGCACCTCCTGCGCGACCGCCTGCTGAATCGCGACCGGCATGCCCGTGAGCGCGAGCAGACCCAACCACCAACCACGCATGACGTTCTCCCTTCCTGCGCGAGCTCTTGCGGCCCGCCTCCTCGAACACGCCGACGCCGGTAGCGCCGGGACGTGAGCTAAATTACCATGCCGACCTGATCGCGTCTCAAGGGATGATCATGACGAAGGACAGCAATGCGGAATCTGCAGACACGGCCCGCGCAATCGCCGAGCTGCGCGGGCTTGGGCGGGCCTGGACGCTCGATCCGGACATGGTCGCCGCCGCGTTCGAGCGCGGGCGCCGGCCGATCAGCTCGTTCCCGAAGGAGTTCTCGGCGGTGACCGACCCGGCGAACCGGTTTGAGGCGGAGCCGGACAAATGACCGAGATTTCCGCGCTTTCGATCGCCCAGGCGGCGCAGCTCATCCGCACACGGGAGCTTTCGCCGGTCGAGTTCACCGAGGGGCTGCTTACCCGCATCGCCGCGCTCGATCCGGTCTACCATGCCTTCATCGCGGTGACGGCCGATATCGCGCGCGCCGAGGCGGCGGCCGCGGAAGCCGAGATCGGGCGCGGCCACTGGCGCGGACCGCTGCACGGCATGCCCTATGCGCTCAAGGACATCTTCGATGTCGCAGGCCTGCCGACCACCTGCCATTCAAAGCTGCGCATCGGCCATCGCGCGAGCGCCGATGCCGCGGTCGTGCGACGCCTGCGCGATGCCGGCGCGGTGCTGCTCGGCAAGCTGTCGCTGCATGAGTTCGCCAACGGCGGCCCGACCCTGGAACTGCCGTGGCCGGCTGCGCGCAATCCCTGGAACATCGACCATCACCCCGGCGGCTCGTCGAGCGGCTGTGGTACTGCGATTGCGACCGGCATGGCGCCCGCAACGCTCGGCACCGATACGGGCGGCTCGGTGCGCAATCCGGCGACCTCCTGCGGCGTGATCGGAATGAAACCGACCTACGGCGCGATCAGCCGCGTCGGCGCCTTTCCGCTCGCCTTCTCGCTCGACCATGTCGGCCCGATCACTCGCACCGTGGAGGACAATGCCATCCTGTTTCAGGCGATCGCCGGCCATGACCCGGCCGATCCCGGAAGCGCGCGTCGCGCCCACGCCGATTGCCTGAGCGGCATCCGGCAGGGCGTCAAGGGGGTCAAGATCGGCGTGATCGCGCATTTCTACGAGGAGGACATGGCGGCCGATCCCGAGCTGGTCGCCGGCATCGAGCGTGCGATCGCGCTCATGAAAGAGCTCGGTGCCGAAGTCAGGCCGGTGCGGCTGTCGCCGCTCGCCAGCTGGATGGACTGCGGCCGCATCATCCATTACGCCGAGGCCTACGCAATCCACGAGCGCGACCTGCAGGAGCGCCCGGAGGACTACGCGTCGATCACCCGGCGCCGCATGCTGCAGGGCGCGTTCATCGCGGCCTCCGATTATGTGAAGGCGCAGCAGCTCCGGACCGTCCTGTGCGAGGAGTACCGCGCTGCCTTGCGGGAGGTTGACGCGCTGATCACCCTGTCGAGCTTCGACCTGCCCTGCCGCATCGCCGACGACGAGGCGATCGCACGCACCTACGAGCGGCAGTGCCGCATGCCGTTCAACGTCGCGGGCGCGCCCGCGATCTCGGTGCCGACCGGCTTCGCGAAGGAAGGTTTGCCGCTCGCCATGCAGATCACCGGCCGGGCCTTCGACGAGGCCATGGTCTATCGGGTCGCCCATGCCTATTGCGAGGCGGCGGGCTGGTGCGAGCACCGGGCGCCCCTCGTGGAGGTCGCAAAGCAAGCCGTCATGGCGACGTAGGATTTGAAATCCCCATGAAGGCCCTCGTCTACACCAGCTCCCACGCGCTCGAGTGGCAGGATCTTCCCGAGCCGACGCCCGGCAACGACGAGGTCGTGGTTCGCGTCGACGCGGTCGGCATCTGCGGGTCCGACATGCATGCCTATCACGGCCAGGACTCCCGCCGCCCGCCTCCGCTGGTGCTCGGACACGAGGCGGCCGGCCGCATCTCGACCGGCCCCAATGCCGGCATGCGGGTCGCGGTCAATCCCATGGTCACCTGCGGCGTGTGCGACTGGTGCATGGACGGGCGCGTGCATCTCTGCCCCTCGCGCCAGCTGATCTCGATGCCGCCGCGGCCCGGCGCGTTCGCCGAGCTGGTGCGCATCCCCGAGCGCAACCTGGTGCCGATGCCGGACGGGCTCGCGTTCACCAAGGCGGCCCTCACGGAACCGCTTGCGGTGTCGTATCACGCGGTCAACCACGGCGCCCGCCACCTCGGACGGCCGCTGGCGGCGAGCCGCTGCCTGGTTTTGGGAGCCGGCGCGATCGGCCTTGGCGCGGCGCTCGTGCTCGCCATGCACGGCGCACGCGAGATCCATATCGTCGAGACCAACGAGGCGCGCCGCGAGACCGCCGAACGCGCCGGCCCGTTCCGCTGCCATACGCCCAACGACGCCGGCGCGCCGGCCGAATCCTCGATCGATCTCGTCATCGACGCGGTCGCGACCGCGGCGACGCGCGCCGCCGCCAGCCGGGCGATCAAACCGGGCGGCGTCATCGTGCATGCCGGCCTGCTGCTCGGATCGGAGGGCCTCGACATCCGCAAGGTGACGCTGCAGGAGGTCATCTTCACTGGCACCTATTGCTACACGCCGCTGGAATTCCGCGAGACGCTCGATGCCATTGCGAGCGGCCGGCTCGGGCCGCTCGACTGGTTCGAGGAGCGGCCCTTGGCGGAAGGCGCACAGGCGTTCCGCGACCTCGACGCGAGCGCGGTGGGTGTCGCCAAGATCGTGCTGCGGCCCTGAGGCGCGCCCGATGACCACTTATCCGCGTGACCGCTTCGGCTATTCGTCGCCGTTCACGCGGCCGCCCCTGCGCCTCGCAAAGGGCCGCATGATCGTGTGGTCGGTGGTCAACATCGAGGAATGGGAGATCACCCGGCCGATGGCGCGGGCGCTGTCACAGCCGCCGATGGGTCAGTTCGCGGTGCCCGATTTCCCCAACTGGACCTGGTACGAATACGGCATGCGAGTCGGCGTGTGGCGCCTGATGCGCGCGCTGCGGGATGCCGGCGTCACGCCCACCATGTCGATCAACGCAAAGGTCTGCGAGACCTATCCCGAGTTCGCGGCCGCGGCACGCGCCGCAAACTGGGAGTTCATGGCGCATGCCTATGTGCAGATGCCGATCCAGCAGATCGAGGACCAGCGCGCCGTGATGCGTCGCTCGATCGAGGTGATCGAGGGGTTCACCGGCAAGCGGCCGACCGGCTGGCTCGGTCCTGGCCGCGGCCAGACTTTCGAGACCCTCGATCACGTGGGCGAATGCGGATTTTCCTGGTTCGCCTACTGGGTGCTCGACGACCAGCCGTTCTGGGTCAGGACCGCGCACGGCCCGGTACTGTCGGTGCCCTACAGCGCCGAGATCAACGACATCACCATGATGGTGTCGCATCACCACGAGTCGGACGTGCTGCTCACGCGCACCCGCGACGCCTTCGACCGCCTCTATGCCGAGTCAGCCGAGTCGACACGCATCCTGGCGATCGGCGTGCACCCCTATGTCACCGGCGCCGCCCATCGGATCAGATATTTCGAGGAGCTCTACGCCTACATCAACCGCCACGACGTGGTGCATTGGACGGGCCAGCAGATCCATGACTGGTACGTCGCGCAGGTGCCCCGGCCGGCGGCCTCGCCGATCTAGATTCTGACTTTGGCGGACGCGCGACGCAGAGCTTCGCGCGTCCGAAACGATCGTGGCGAGCCACATGCGCGCGCCGGACGATCGGCGGCGCACGCAAGCGCGATCACGGGCAGCGCGTGTAGACGCGCCCGTAAGCGTCCACGGCCTGCACGCAGGCCGGCGCAACCACCACCGGTGCCGCGTAGGCGCCGGCTGCGACCGCCCGGCGCGTCGTGCGCCGCGCCACACCCGCATAGCTCATCGGCGTCAAGGGGCGACCGATGACCGCGTGGGCCTGCGATATGAGCGAACCCGTGACGCGGGGGTTCGCGTTCTCGTCTACGAACAGGGCGCCGACGCCGGCCGTCGCCGCAAGCGCAAGTCCGATGAATCGATTGGTCGCGTGGGTCATTTCTTGCCTCCTGCGGGGGCGCCATGGGGAACTTCGTCAAGGTCCGACAGTCCGGCGAAATCGACCTTCTTGGCGCCGGCGGCGGGCTTGAACGCGAATGCGTCGGCCCCCGGCTGCACATCGGTCTTCCAGTTCCTGATGACCAAAGTGTATTGCGGCGCGGCTCCGGTCGCCTTGCTGGTGATGACGTATTTGTGCGGGATCGGCCGCGGGCCGACCTCGACCCAGAGCTGCCAGTCGGTATCCGTGGTGCGGAAGGCGAGATGCTCGCATTCGACGCCGTCGACGACGCCGCGGCCGATATGCTTGCCTTCGAGGACATCCTCGGTCAGCGCATCGTAAGAGCCGGCCAGCACCAGATCGGCGCCGGGCAGATCGACATCGAGCTTGGCGCGCAGCATGTCGACCAGCTGGTCGATCGAGTTCGGCGCATCCGTCTGCGCGTAGGCGTTGAGGTTGCGGCCGTAAAGCGTGGCGGTCTTGCCATCGTAGACGAGCTCGACATCGGCATAGCCGCCCGTGCGCGTGGCGCGAAGCTTGTCGGGCCTGCTGAGCAGCAGCTCGCCCGAGCTCGCAAACTGGATCTTCTCGACGGACGGGGTGACGATCTCGATCGAAGAGTCGAAACTAAGCGAGATGGCCTTCTGACTCGCGATGTAGGTCGTCATCGCCTTCAAGATGGCGTTGGTATCGTCCGCCTTGGCGGGAACTGCGGCACAGACCAGCGCCGCCGCGGCGAACGCACCGCGCCAAAGGCCCGGTAAACGTGGCCGGTTACGCGAGACTACAGTCATCTGATGACTCCCTGTTGCTTACTCCACGCGGCGCCGGCCGGGCTTCGTCGTCGGCTGGCGCAAGATCCACGACCTCTGATCGCCGAAGGTCCGGCACGATGTTCCTCGATCTGATCGACGTCGGAGCTCGATGGATTGGTTCCCGTCAGCGCATTCGCCGGCACGCCGCACGGCACTTCTCGATTTGGGTCTTTGTCGTAACGTGACGGCGACGTCGCGGCGTCCCGGCCGCAGCTGCCACAAGGTGGATGACCCGTTCCCAAGACTGACCCAGTAGTCTTCGAAAGAGATCGCGTCTTTGACTTACGTCAAAATACCGGCCCGCCGACGCCGGCCCCCCGTGGGACGAAAGGGCAACATCGCAGTATGAACGGGCTTCGCGACCTCGATCCCGACCACGTGGCGGCGGTGGCCGAAGCGGCGCTGACCTCCGCGATGGGCGGAACCGTCCGCATTCGCGATATCGAAGCGCTCAGCGGCGCAGAGCGGCGAAACCTCATCCTGCGCGGAAAGGCAATTCGCGAGGGTCGCGGCGATCGCCCGGTCGTCATCAAGGCGTCCCGCTCGGCGAGCTACGATCCCGATGCCGCGACGGCGTTCGCTGACTCCGGTCTGGTCAAGGAATGGGCGGCGACGGCATTCCTGGCGGCGCGCGCGCCGGGCCGCGAAAACTGTGCGACGCTGCTTGCGGGTGATCCGGCCCGCGGGGTTCTGGTGTTCGAGGACCTGGGCGCCGGTCTGGGCTCGCTGGTCGAGCCGCTGCTGCGCGGCGGCGCCACGAAGGCCGAACAGGCGCTGGCCGCCTACGCGGCGGCCCTCGGCCGGCTCCATGCAGACACGGTCGCTTGCGCTGACGAGCATGCGCGCGCGCTGCAGGCGGCCTTCCCGGCTGCCCGCCGCCCCGTGCGCCAATTTCGCGCCCGGCTTGATGAGATCACATCCACGGTGCGCGAACGGATCGGCGGCGAACGACCGCCCGCCGAGGAGCTCGCCGATATCGCCCGCAAGCGCGAGGAACCCGGTCCCTGGCTGACGCTCGTGCATGGCGACCCATGCCCGGACAATGTGCTGATCGCGGATGGCCGCATACGGCTGATCGATTTCGAGTTCGCGCGGCCCGGCCATGCACTCATCGACGCCGTCTATTGGCGTTTCGGTTTTCCGACCTGCTGGTGCGCCGGACGTATCCCGGATGCGGTCGCTGCGCGCGCCGACGCCGCCTATCGAGCGCAGGCGGGCCTGGTGATCGGAGATGCCCTGGACGACACACACTTTCGACGGGAGAGCGCGTACGTGGCCGCCGCGTGGCTCCTCGAGTGCCTGCAGTGGCGGCTCGACGTCGCCCTGAAGGAGGACGGCGAATGGGGCATCGCGTCAATGCGCAGCCGCCTGCTGTGGTACCTCGAGGCGACCCTCGGCATGACGAAACAGGCCGGTATCCTGCCGGGATTTCAATCGGTCGCACGCACATGGCTGACCGAACTGCGCGACCGCTGGCCGTCAACCGCTCCGCTCGGCCTCTATCCGGCCTTCGCCGCTCAGCTGCCGAAGCCGAGCGCTAAGCCCTGAATAACGTGAGCCCGAGGATCAGCAGCACGATGAAGATCACGATGAACAGGTAGAACAGAATCCGCGCGATGTCCGCCGACGCCGCCGAAATGCCGGTGAAGCCGAGGATCGCCGCGACGATCGAGATGACCAGGAAGAAAAGCGCCCATTTGAGCAGCGACATGATCGTGTTCCCTTTGCACGATCAAAACTGCCGCGGCCGCGGCTTGGTTCCGCGCCTCGGTGCTCGCCGGCCGGTCGGAACATCCGATCGCTCCGAGGCGTTTATCTTACTCTCGTGCTGCTGATGAGACCGGGAAACTCGGTCGATCCAGAGTAAGACGAGAGTGAAAGCCCAGTACCGATCGGTGCTGGGCTTCTCAGTGGGAGGCGATCTCCCTTACGCCGCCTTCGCGACGTCGGCCGGGTGGACCGACCGCGAGCTGATCGCGAGCCGGTTCCACGCGTTGATCATGGCGATCGCGATCGAGAGATCCGCCAGCTCCTTCTCGGAGAAGTGCCGCCGCGCCTCGTCGTAGAGCGCGTCCGGCGCGTGCGTCGATGCAATGTTGGTCAGCGATTCCGCCCAGGCCAGCGCCGCGCGCTCGCGTTGGGAATAGAGATTGGACTCGCGCCACGCATCGAGAAGATACAGACGCGCCTCCGACTCGCCGAGTTTGCGCGCCTCCTGGGTATGCATGTGCAGACAATAGGCACAGCCGTTGATCTGCGAAGCCCGCGTCTTGATCAGCAGGATCAGCTTGTGATCGAGCCCGCAGGTCTGCAGGTACTTCTCCACTCCCTGCAGAGCCGCGAGTCCGTCGGGAGCAACGGCGAACGGGTTCAGTCTTTGCACCATTTGTGACCTCCTGCGTGGGTGGCCGCATCGTCGATGCGACCAGGTTGATCGGGTCGCCCCTCGCCTACCGCGCGTCGAGTTCCGCCAATTTCCTCGCTATCGCGGTGCGCACGGGCGGCAGGTGGCCCGCGAATGCGACCGCGATGTTTCTCAGGGTCTGGCCGGTGCGCGACTTCATCGTCGCCATCCGGGTCATCCGGTCGGTCATCGCGACGACGGCGGCCGCGACCTTGTGGCGCTCGGATGCCCAGGCATCGAGCCGGGCCGCGTCGCCATCCGCGAGCGTGCGCGTCAGGGCCTCGGCGAGCGAGACGCTGTCCTGGATGCCCGTATTCATGCCCTGCCCGCCCGCCGGGCTGTGCACGTGGGCGGCGTCGCCGCACAGCAGCAGGCGGCCCTTGCGCGGGGTTTCGGCCACGCGGTGATGGATGCGAAACCGCGAGCTCCACACCACGTCGCGGATCCGCCCCGGCTGCTCGGTCGGGCCCCGCCGATCCAGCACCGCCTGCATGTCGCGCGCCGTTGGCGATTCCGGCGCCTCATCCACGGTGGCCACGATGCGAAAATGGTCTTCGGGAAGCGGCGCGACCACGACCAGTCCGTCGGGCGAGTAGAACAACGTGACTTCCTCGCGGCTCAACGGCCAGTCCATGCGGACGTCGGCAAGCACGAAGGTCTGCTCGTAGGCCGCGCCCGCGAACGTGATACCCGATTGCTCGCGCACCCTGCTGTGCATGCCGTCGCAACCGACCAGCCAGCGGGCCTTGACCGTCTGCATCCCACCTTCGCCGCGAAGCTCCACCTGGATGTGCGAGGCCTGCGGCTCGCAGCGGAGCAGCTCGCAAGGCCGCGCGACGTTGCCGCCGAGCGCCACCAGATGGCCAAGCAGGCTCTCCTCGACCCTGTTCTGCGGGATCATCAAGGTGAACCGATAGGGGCTCGGAATCTTCGAGAAATCGATGGTGATGAGCGAATGACCGCGGTCGCGGATGCGGAAGATCGGAACCTGCACGCCCCGCGCCAGCAGATCTTGGCTCACGCCGGAGGGTTCCAGCACCTCGAGTGTGCGAGCATGGACCACGCACGCGCGTGACGTATTCGCGCCCGCCACTTGCCGGTCGACGATCGTCGGGCTTACGCCGCGTCGTCTGAGTTCCATCGCCAGCGCGAGTCCCGACGGTCCCGCTCCAGCAATCAGCACGTCGGTGTCGGATGGAAGGGCCTGCATGAACTCGCCACGGTGCCTTTTGCGGCAACCTCGCCGCGGATACGCCGCCCGTGCAGCCATGAAGATGGGGCCGCGCATGGCAATTTTCTGTTGTTTTGGCGGCCCGCGGCGCGTCACGTGGTCGCGAACCGCCTGGAGCACCAGGGCGAACCACAACGCGGCGATATCCCGATTTCCGAAGTTCGCAAGGATTCGCAGCAACCTTTTGGCGAACTTCGGAATCGCGCGTGGTGTCAATTCTCCTTCATGTTGGTCTTGGCCACGAGATCGCGCCACTTCGCGGTGTCGGCCGCGATGAATGCGCCGAACTCCTCGGGGGAATTTTTCGCCACCGGCTGGTAGCCGGCGGTCACGAGCTTCTGGCGCAACTCGGCATCTGCGAGGCCCGCCGCGATCGCGGCGCTGAGCCTGGCGATGACCGGGGCG
>Ga0126379_10003416_pt1 | contig 10269 bp, 9 predicted proteins | sample PanSoiMetPlot_24_FD_92640 | JGI IMG/M metagenome (GOLD analysis project Ga0126379, IMG submission 92640) | Tropical forest soil microbial communities from Panama - MetaG Plot_24 | ecosystem: Environmental > Terrestrial > Soil > Tropical forest > Bulk soil | place: Panama | collected 2016-02-17 | reverse complement strand
GGTGGGAGACGGTGTCCCAGGCGATCGGCGGATAGAGCGTCGTGTACACGAACGCGCCCCAGTACAGGAGGGCGAGCGCGAGAACGGCGGCGAGGAAAGGGCGGTGCCGGAGCTTCGACAGCCTTTTCCTGGCCGCGGCAGACATTGCCTCGCCGAACTCCATCACCGTCAGGCCCGCCGCGATCGCCGTCAGCGCGAGGACGGCTTCGCGGTAGAGAAGGCCGGCCAGTGCCAGGAGGAAGAGCGCGAGCGCCCAGGCGCCCAGCCCAAGGGCGATCGAAAAAGCGGCCCGCTCGGCAGCGCCGGCGAATCGCACGCGTCGCGCCAACCAGGCTCCCGTTCCCCCGGCCGCGAGGAGTATCGCGCCCCAAGCGCCCAGCTGGGAGACGAGCCAGACGGCCTGCGTCATGCGGCGGCCGGCGCGGCGCTCGCCGCCTCGCGCAGCTTCGCGTACGCGAGGACGATCACCACGGCGGCGGCGGGAGCGAGCTGCTGGAGAAGCCGTGGATACGCCTGCTCGACCTGGAGGCGGACGGGCCAGTTGGTGAACAGGAAGACCGCAGTGTACGCGGCGAGCCCCGCGAGCGTCGCCGCCGCGGCGGTCCGGGCGCCCGGTCCAGATCGGGTAACGAGAAGCGCGATCGCCGCGAGGAGGAAGACGGCCCAGAAGAGGCCCCAGGTCTTCCAGTCCAGGAGCGCTTGCGCCGCCAGCCGGAGGACGTCGGGAATTCGCCCGAATGCCCTCCCGAGGCTCCACGTGTTGATCGGCGCGTACGTGGTGTCGCCGGCGCCGATCCATCGTACGTACGAGATCCGTAGGAACAGGAAGACCGCCGCCGGCGCGGCAAACGTGATCCCGGCTCGAAACGTCGGCCGCCGATGTCGAACCAGTGGCTCGACGAGCGCTACGGCGCAGAAGGCGACGGCGAGGATCGCTCCCTCGGACTTGACCGTCGTCAGGCACGCGATCAGCCAGGGGAGCGCTCGATCCTTCCCGGCGCCGTCTCCGAGGAAGGCCGCGGCGACGGCGGCGACGTAAGCGGCCAGCGGCAGGTCGGCATAGCCACCGGCCGCCGTTCCCGTCGAGACGGCCGGAAGCAGGCACAAGAGGGCGGTCGCGGCGAGGGCGCCGGTCCTTCCGGCGGACGGGCGAGCCGCGTGGTAGGTCGCGACGGCCATCGCGAGGTAGAAGAGAGCGAACGGCGGCTTGAGCGCGTCGAAGTCGAATCCGCCGCGAAGCATCGAGAGGAGGGCCTCGAACATCGGGACCAGCGGCGGGTAGGCGAGCTTGGAGTTGAAGTAATCGCCAGGAATGAGGTCGGGCGCGAGGTCGCCGCTGTAGAAGAGGACCTGCGCCTTCGACGCCCAGATCTGGAAGCCGTCCCAGAGGTAGACGTAGCGCCAGTTCAGAACCAGGAAAGCGATCCCGGAGGCGGCGGCGATCGAGAAAAGAGCGAGAGCCAGCGGGTCCCGAGCAAGGGAGGACCTCCCTTCGAGGCGCGGCGACGAATCCTTCGGCGCGCGCCGTCTCTGGATGATCGAGAGAACGGCCGCCGCGGCGAGAAGCGAGGCGAGGGCGCCGAGGCCGCGGCCCGGCAACGCGAGCGACAGCGGAAAGAGCGCCGCCGCCGAGACGCCGGCGCCGACGAGGAACGACTCGATCCATTCGCGCAGAGACGACGACCGCCTGGCCAGGACGAGGTCCCCCGCGAGCCCGAAGACAGCGGCGAGGAGCAGCGTCACGAGCGTCTCCGGGATCCGCGCGCTCAAGGCTTGAGCTCCCCGAACCAGATCGCGTACGGGTAGCCGGGGACCGGGGGAATCTCCTCCCGGCTCGCGAAGCCCGGGTCCAGCGGCGGGTTGCCCGCGGAGATCGCGTAGCGGATTCCGTAGGCCTTCCGGAGGTCCTCGAGCTTGGGCGGGCGCGGCAGGTCCGCCGGCAGGTCGAGCACGACCGGGCTCTTCTCCCGCTCGAAGATCACCAGGCGGGTCGGGTAGAAGGCGCGCTGCCACAGGCGCGAGAACCAGGCGTCCGGAGGGTTTGCGTTGCCCACGTAGAGGACGGACTCGCGGGGAGGGATCCGGGCGCGGAGCGCGGCGGCGCGGGACTGGATCTCCGGGGGAATCGCGTGGCTGGGGGCCGACCCGAAAGCGAGCCTTGCGTCCGACGCGAAGCCCCTCGCGCCGACGCCGAGCGCGGCGAGGAGGACCGCGGCCGCCGCAAGCGTCAGCAGGCCGCGCAAACTCAGGCCCGCGATGCGGTGACGGGCTTCTCCGCCGCGAAGAGGGCGGAGATCGCGCCTTCCAGGTCCGCGGCGCGGTGCGACCAGGTGTTCTCGCGGGCGAAGGCGCGGCGCCTCCCGGCCCCATCGGGGCCTTCGGCGGCGCAGGCGAGGATCGCGCTCTCGAACTCGGCGGCGGTTGAGGCGAGGCGAACGAGGCCCTTCTCGGCGAGCGGTTCGAGCGCCCGCGTGGGCGTCGCCACGACGGCGCGGCCCGAGGCGAGGGATTCGTAGACCTTGACGTGGTCGGCCGCGTGCGTCAGCGGTGTCAGGCGGTGGGGGATCGCGACCACGTCGAATTCCTTCATGTAAGGCGGAAGCTCCGAGTAGGGCTTCTCGCCGCGGAGGAAGACGTTGGGAATTCCCTTCAGCGCCTCCAGGATCTCGTCGCTCGGGTCCCCGATCAGGTCGAAGGTCCAGTTGGGCCGCCGCCGGGCCAGCTCCGTCACCAGGGCGCTGTCGAACCACTCTTCGAGCGCCCCGGCGTACCCGATCCGGAGTGTCGGCGCGGAGGGCGCGGGGTCCGGGATCGAGGCGAAGATCTCGTCGCAGGCGTTGGCGAGGAGAAGCGGGCTCCGGCCCGAGGCGGAGAGCTTTTCGGCGAGGACGCTCGAGGAGGCCACGAGCAGGTCGGCCGACCGCGACAACCGCGCCTCCGCGTCGCGCAGGGCCGAGGCGCGGTTGGAAGCGAACTCCGCGTAGTTGTCGAGGCAGTCGAAGACGACCTTCCAGCCGAAGCGCCGCGAGAGCGCCGCCGCGAGCGGCTCCCAGAAGGGGGTCTCCAGGAGCAGTGCCACGTCGCGAAGCCGGAAGCGGTTCCGGTACTTCTCGAACGCTTCCTCCGCCGCCTCGAGCGCGCGGCCCCGCAGGCGCCGGTCGGGCGGGTCCTCCCAGCGGATCGCGCGGATCGGCAGGAGGATCACGCCGCTCGGGTCCGCGGCCTCCCGCACGGGCTCGCTCGCCGCCTTCAGCGAGGCGTAGAAGACGCGCAGCCCCCGGCGCACCAGCGCGGCGGCCATCTGCTGGGGCCGCTGCCAGCGGTAGGACCACGAGATGACCGGGAGGAAGACCACCGCCCGGCCGCTCGCGGCCGTCTGCGCGGAAGACACCGGCGACAGGCCCTGGATCCTGGGCTTGCGGACGCCGAAGAGCCGCTCGACCGGCAGCAGGCGCCGGACTTTTCGTCTCAACCCGAGCGGCAGCGTGCGGCGGCCCCAGGCGTAGAGCCGGGGGCGCAGCTTTTCTCCCGGATCGGGGTTCATGAAACGCGCGCCGGCTCCGCGCCGGCCGGCGCCTCGAGCCGGGCGAGCGCGTCCGCGATGCGCTGCGCCGCGTGGCCGTCGCCGTAAGGATTGCCCCGCGCTCGCATCGCCAGCCGGCTGTCCACGTCGGTCAGGAGCCGGGAGGCGTGGGCGAAGATCGCCTCGGGGTCCGTTCCCACGAGCCTCGCGACTCCCGCCTCGACGCCCTCGGGCCGCTCCGTTTTCTCGCGCAGGACGAGGACCGGCTTGCCGAACGTCGGCGCCTCCTCCTGGACCCCTCCCGAGTCGGTCAGGACGACGCGGCACCGCCGCAGCAGGTCGGTGAACTCGCGGTAGTTCAGCGGCTCGACCAGGCGGACGTTGGGAAGCCCGCGGTTGACCTCCACGACGGCCCGGACCTTCGGGTTGGGGTGGACGACGTGAACGAACCGGGTCTGAGGAAACGCGGAGGCCAGCCGGGCGATCGCCCGGACGACGCGGGTCATGGGCTCGCCGAAGCTCTCGCGGCGGTGGGTCGTGATGAGGACCAGGTCTTCTTCCTCCGCCGTGTCGAGCCGCTTCGCGATCTCCAGGAGCGCGTCCACGATCGTGTTGCCTGTCTGGAAGATCTTCCCGGGCTCGACGCCCTCCGCGGCCAGGGCCTCGGCCGCGCGTCGCGTCGGCGCGAAGTAGGCGTCCGCGACGACGTCCACGACCCGGCGGTTCATCTCCTCGGGGAACGGATTGCGCAGATCGCCCGTGCGCAGCCCCGCCTCGACGTGCCCGACACGAATGCCGCGGTGGAAGGCGGCGAGCGAGGCGGCCATGGCGGTCGTCGTGTCGCCCTGGACGAGGACCCAGTCGGGCGAGAGCTCCGCCAGCACGGGGTCGAAGGCGGCGAAGACGCGGGAGGCGACCTCGTTGGGAGTCTGGCCGGGCCGCATCAGGTCCAGGTCCACGTCCACGTCCAGATCGAAGAGGTCGAGCACCTGGTCGAGCATGTGCCGGTGCTGGGCCGTCGCGCAGAGGCGCGTCTCGAAGCGCTCCGGCTCCGAGCGCAGGCGCAGGACGACCGGAGCCATCTTGATCGCCTCGGGACGGGTGCCGGCGATGACGAGGACGCGCACGCTAGGCCCTCGCGGTCCCGACGAGCAGCTTGAAGTCGCTGGGGAGAAGGGCCGAGCGAATCAGCGCGTCCTCGGCCTCGTAGACGCCGCGGATGCACCGCTCCGCCTCGGGATCGCCCGGCGTGAAGTTGTGGACGATCCCGTTGTAGAGGAGGTGCTGAATCGTCCCGCCGAGCGGGATCTCGTAGACGACGCGGAAGAACTTGCGGAAGAGGGGAACGATCTCGGCCGAGCGGATCGATTCGAAGGGAGACGCCGCGACGACCTCGGCGACGGTCGGCCGGCCCTCCCAGGTTTTCACGGCCCCCCACCGGAAGACGCGGAGCTTCTCGGGCAGAAGGCCGAGGAGCGTGCGGGTCGCGTCGATCTGGGCGTCCGTCCACTGGAACTGCGTGGGGCCGACGAACTCTTCCAGCAGGAAGATCCCGCCGGGCTTCAACGACAGCAGGACCTGGCGGTAGATGTGCTCGAGCTCCGTGAAGTGGTGGAAGCTGTGGGCGGAGAAGACGAGGTCGTAGGCGCCGCGCTGCAGGAGCGCGGTGTTGCAGTCCACGACCTGAAAGAGCCCGTCCGCTCCCACGGCGCGACGCTGGTCTTCGGCCTCGCGTATGCGCTCGGCGCTGGCGTCCATCCCCTCGATCCGCGCGGCGGCACCGACCTGGAAGAGGTGGAGGCTGCGCGAGCCGCTGCCGCAGCCCAGGTCGAGGCTCACGGCGGCCGGCCCGCCGAAATTCTCCCGCAGCCACTGCGGCCACCACAGCCCGTCGATCAGGCCGATCGTCTTGTAGTGGGCGAGGATCGAAGGGTGATCGATCCAGGAATGGAGCTCGCGCTTTCGCTCGACCTCGAGGTGGTCGGCCCAGTGCTTCCCCTCCGCCTCGAGGTTACGCCGATACTCGCCGTCTTGTTGACCCAAGGACTCCATTATGTGATCTTACCGTCCGACCGGCCTTTCAGATCCCGATGAGCTCCCCTCAACATCTCCTGACGGCGCCCGCGACGGTTCCGATTCCTCCGGGGCGCCTCGAGTTCGGCCGCTCTCCGGTGACCTGTCTCGAGTATTCCGCGTTCCTCGAGACCTCGCGCGCGGGACCTCCGCCGTGGTGGAGCGATCCCGCCTTCAACGGCCCGCGGCAGCCCGTCGTCGGCGTGACCTGGGACGAGGCGGCGGCGTATTGCCGGTGGCTGGGCGAGGAAGCAGGAGGGCTCTGGCGCCTTCCGACGGAGGAGGAGTGGGAGTTCGCGGCGAGCGGCGGGCTCGTCTCGCCGCCAACGGCCTGGGGCGATGACTTGCCGCCCAACGAGATCCCCGAGGGCCCCCTCGCGGGACCCTGGGAAGTCGGGCGCGGCGCTCCCAACGGATATGGCCTCTACGACATGGGAACGATCGTGCACGAGTGGTGCGAGAACTGGCACGAGGCCGAGCGCGCGATCCGACGCAAGGCGAGCCGCGGCGGCTCCTGGCGACACCGGATCCGCTGGTCATCGCCGTCGGCGAGAACCAGCCTGCCTCCCGATTACCGGTACTCGGATTACGGTTTCCGGGTTGTGAGGGAAGGAGCGGTGCTGCCGAGGTAGGTCCTTCAGTCGCTTCGCTCCTTCAGGATGACAAGGGGAAAGCATCGCTTTCCGGAATCCGGCCACCCTTGTCATCCTGAGCGAACGCGAAGGGCCTACTTTGGTCGTCTCCGCTGAATTTTTCTTGCCGCCTTCGCGCGGGAAGTATGACTCCGCAGCGGCGCCAGTTCTTTCGCCCCCACCTGGATCTTCTCCATCCCGTTGAACTGCCGGTCGAGCACGTCGCCGGGCTGCGTCGGCACGAGGAAGATGTGCGTATGCGGGATCCTCCGTCCCCGCGCCATCAGGCACACGAACTCGGGATCGAACGCCTTCGCGAGGCGCCGCCCGACGCGGTGCGCCAGCGAGAAGACGTCCGCCGCCTCCGCCGGCGTCAGCTGGTGCCAGTACGGAACGTGACGCTTGGAGAGGATCAGCGTGTGCCCCGCCGCCCATGGAAAGATGTCCAGGATCGCCAGGGCCCGCTCGTTCTCGCCCACGAGGTGGGCCGGCTCGCGCCCGGCCACGATCCCGCAGAAGACGCATCCCTTCGGCCTCGCCATCTTTCTAGAGATCAAAGGTACAACGCCACAGACCGGAAGATGTAGCCTTGACCCGCCGTGATCCTGCGGCGAGCGTACGCGGTTCTCTTCGAGGAGGTGTTATGCGTCATCTTTCCGTCCGACGTGTCTTCGCCGGCGTCACTCTTTGCGCGGCTGTTCTGATCGGAGGCATCCGCGGCAGCCTGCTGGCCGACTGTGGTCCGTTCACCGACACTCCGTCCGATGCCTTCTGCGCCTTCGTGCTGGAGATCTTCTACCTCGGGATCACGACGGGACTCACGCCGACGACGTTCGACCCAACCTCCAACGTCACCCGCGTCCAGATGGCGGCGTTCCTCTCCCGCACGGTGGACCGGTCGCTGCAGCGGGGAAGCCGCCGATCCGCGCTCGACCAGTACTGGACGTCGCAGGCGGCGACCGTCCTGGGAGTGACCACGATCGGCGCTGGCGCGGCCCCCGCCCTTCCGAAGTCCGACGGCCTGGACGTCTGGGTCCCGAGCTCGTTCGCCAATACTGTCACGAGGGTCCGGACGAGCGACGGCCGGATCCTGGAGGCGTGGACTGGCGCGCTTTCCGCCCAGGCCGCTCTCATCGCCATGGGTAAAGTCCTCGTCACCGGGAACGTTTTCAACAACCCGAGCAAGCTCTTCGAGATCGATCCGAGCCAGCCCGCGGGCGCCGTCACCACGGTCGCGACCAACCTGGGCTCCGGCTCGCTTGGCCTGGCGTTCGACGGGCTGCGGGTCTGGGTCGCAAACAACGGAGGCTCCGTCTCGATCGTCACGCCGACGGCCGCGCCTCCGTGGACCGTGACCACGGTCTCGACGGGATTCAATTTTCCGACCGGGGCCCTCTTCGACGGTTCGAACATCTGGATCTCGAACCAGGGCAACGGAACGCTCGCCAAGGTCGACGCCAGCGGCGCCGTCCTCCAGACCGTCACGATCGGCGGGAATCCGCAATTCCCGGTCTTCGACGGAACGAACATCTGGGCGGCGACCGGTCCATCCGTAACAGCCTTGAACGTCATTCGCGCTTCCTCCGGGGTGATCCTCGCGACGCTGACCGGAAACGGGATGGACAGCCCGGGGCAGGTCGCCTTCGACGGGCAGCGAATCCTGGTGCCGAACTTCACCGGCAACAGCGTCTCGCTCTGGAAGGCGGCGGACTTCACGCCGCTCGGGGCGTTTCCGGTCGGTTCGAGCGGACCCTATGGGGCGTGCAGCGACGGCATCAATTTCTGGATCACCCTGAACGGCTCCGGAAAGCTGGTGCGATTCTGAAGCGAGTCTTACTTCGGCCCCGAGAAAGGGCCCTTCCAGGCAGGAGGTTTCCATGGCTCTCTCGCGAGGCTTTCGGAGTGGCATGGGGCTTGCCGCTTTCGCGTCGGCGGCGCTTCTGGGCGGGGGAGGAGGTGCCGTCCTCGGGACATGCGGTCCCTTCACCGACGTGGCGGCCGATTCGTTCTGTCCCTTCGTCCTGGAGATCTTCACGCTCGGGATCACGACCGGGACGACCGCGACGACCTACGATCCCACCGGCAACGTCACGCGCCTCCAGATGGCGGCGTTCCTCTCGCGTTCGGTCGACCGCGTCTTGAATCGCGGCAGCCGGCGCGCCGCCCTCAACCAGTTCTGGACCCAGAAGATCGTTCTGGGCTCTGAGGGCTTCTCCGGTGACGACCTCGGCTTCCCCGCGTCCGATGGCGAGGACATCTGGCTGCCCCTCGGGAGCGCGAGTGGGAACTCTGTCTACCGGATCCATGCCAGCGATCGAAGTCTCTTGCAGCAGTGGACCGGCGCGACGAGCGCCGCGGCCGCGATCAGCGTCGAGGGCTACGTCTACATCACCGGGTCGACAATTCCCGGCAACCTTTACCGGATTTCGTGGACTGATTTTGGAAGCGTCTTCGTCGTCGCAAGCAACCTGGGGGGGAGTCCGCACGGCCTGGCTTATGACGGAGCGGCCATCTGGACGGCCAACGGAAGCGGCTCGGTCTCGATCGTGCCGTTGCCCTGTTGCGGTGCCCTCTCGACGGTGACGGCCGGATTCGGTTCACCGGCCGGAGCTCTCTACGACGGCTCCAACGTGTGGGTTACGGACAGCTTCAAGGGAACACTCTTGAAGCTCAACGCGAGCGGCGCGATCCTCCAGACGGTCACCGTTGGAACCGATCCCCTGTATCCGATCTTCGACGGCGCCAACATCTGGGTGCCCAACGGAGAAGACGGCACGGTCTCGGTGGTGAGGGCCTCCAACGGCGCGGTCCTGGCGACCCTCACCGGAAACGGCCTCTCCGGCGCCTTCGGCGCGGCGTTCGACGGGGAGCGCCTGCTCGTCACGAACTTCCTCGGGGACAGCGTCTCGCTCTGGAAGGCGGCGGACTTATCGCCTCTGGGAAGCGTCAGCCGGGGCGTCGGCTCGGCGCCGAAGTTCGCCATCTCCGACGGCATCAAGTTCTGGACCGTCGGAGCGAACCTCCAACCCTTCTGAGAGCGGCGGCCTTTCGGGACGGCCATTCTGAAGACGTCTGAGTACCGGTCGTGGGGAACCTGGACCGGTCTTTACGGCTTGGGGGGGCGGCGGTCGGCTGGGACGTCGCGATAGACGTCTTCGAACTTCTGGTAGCTGTCGGCGATGACGGTCGAGACGAGGTTGTCCTTGTCCACGGCGACGGGAGCAAGGAGGATGCTCGGGACGTCGATCTTTCCGTTGGGGATCCCGCGCACGGACTCGCCGTGCGGCTCCTTCTTGGCAAGCTTCACGGCGACCTCCGCGGCCTTGAACGCCAGGCGCTGGATCGGCTTGTAGACCGTCATGCTCTGGGTGCCGGCGGCGATCCTCTGGCAGGCGGAGAGCTCCGCGTCCTGGCCCGAGACGAGGGTCTTTCCCGCGAGCCCCTGCTCGGCGAGGGCCTGGATCGCGCCTCCGGCCACGCCGTCGTTGGCCGCCACCACAGCGTCCACCTTGTTGGCGGTGCGCGTCAGGGCGTTCTCCATGATCTTCAACGCCTCGACGGCAAGCCAGTCGCGCGCCCACTGGTCCGTGACGATCCGGATGTCGCCGCGATCGATCGCCGGCTGGAGGACCTTCATCTGGCCGGCGTGGTAGAGCAGGGCGTTGTTGTCCGTGGGGGCGCCGCCGATGACGACGTAGTCTCCCTTGGGCTTCCTGGCGACGAGGTACTCCGCCTGCATCTGGCCGACCCGCTCGTTGTCGAAGGACATGTAGAGGTCCACGTCGGAGTCGTTGATGAGCCGGTCGTAGGCGATGACGGGGACCTTCGCGCGGTGCGCCGCCTCGACGATGACGGCGGCGGTCTTGCCGTTGTGCGGGGCGACTAAGAGAACGTCCACGCCCTGCGTCAGCATGTTTTCGGCCTGGGAGTTCTGCAGTGCGTCGTTCCCGTTGGCCGCCTGGACGAGGACCTCCGCTCCCAGCTCCTTCGCTCGCTGGACGAGGAGGTCGCGGTCCCGGTGCCACCGCTCCTCCTTCAGCG
>Ga0126379_10003415_pt1 | contig 10270 bp, 8 predicted proteins | sample PanSoiMetPlot_24_FD_92640 | JGI IMG/M metagenome (GOLD analysis project Ga0126379, IMG submission 92640) | Tropical forest soil microbial communities from Panama - MetaG Plot_24 | ecosystem: Environmental > Terrestrial > Soil > Tropical forest > Bulk soil | place: Panama | collected 2016-02-17 | reverse complement strand
CGTCATGGCGTCGCAAGCAGGCTTGGAATGCGAAGTCCTCGACCAGGACCGCATGCGCCAGTTGGGCATGGGCGCGCTCTTGGGCGTCGCGCAGGGCAGCGCCGAGCCGCCCGCTCTCATCGTGGTTCGATACCGGCCCGGGAACGCGCCCAAATCCTCCGATCACCTCGCGCTGGTCGGCAAAGGCGTCACTTTCGACACCGGAGGCGTCTCGATCAAACCGGCGGACGGCATGGAGAAAATGAAGTACGACATGTCCGGCGGCGCGGCCGTGCTTGGCGCCATGCGCGCGCTGGCGCAATTGAAGCCCGCGATCCCGGTGACAGCTTTGGTTCCAGCCGTCGAAAACATGGTGGGAAGCAAAGCCCAGCGCCCCGGCGATATCGTCACGTCTCTCGACGGAAAGACTATCGAGGTCCTCAACACGGACGCCGAAGGCCGCTTGATCCTCATTGACGCTCTTACTTACGCAAAGCGTCTCGGGTGCACGCATTTGGTCGACGCCGCGACGCTCACCGGCGCGATCGTGGTGGCGCTGGGCAACGTCAACATCGGCGTCTTCACCAACAACGATGAACTGCTAGGACGCCTGATGGCGGCGGCCAAAACCGAGGGCGAGAAGGCGTGGCACATGCCTTTGGACGACGATTACAAGGAGCTGCTCAAGAGCGCCTTTGCGGATCTGGCCAACATCGGCGGGCGCTGGGGCGGCGCCGTCAGCGCGGCCTGGTTCCTCCGCGAGTTCGCCGGAGACACGCCCTGGGTCCATTTGGATATCGCCGGAACGGCCTGGCTCGACGACGCCAAGCCCTACATGGCCAAGGGCCCTACCGGCGTCTGCGTCCGCACCTTCGCCCGGCTGGCGATGGAATGGTGATGGTGGAGCAGGCTTCAGCCTGCAACGGGCGCTTTAGCGCCCGCGGCGCTTCTCACGAAAACAGGGACCGGAAAAATTCCCTCAATTGCAAATGCCGCCCCGGACATCGAGGCCAAGGAGCAAAGCTGATCGCATTGCTCGATCGCTGCACCCACAGCCCGATGTTCTCCGCGTTCGGATAGGCCACGTCGAACACCACGCCGTCGTTGCAAAAATCCACGTGCTCGACTTTGAGCGCAGCGGCATGGGCATAGCGGCTCGACGGCCCCCAGTCCTGCGTGAACTCTTCGGGAGGATAGTATTTGCAAGGCGCATCCTGCGTGCAGCCCCAAAGCCTGTACGCTTCCTGATATTGCTGGCGCTGGAGATCGTCCAGGAACTGCTTCACAACCTGCTCTTGGGAACGGGTGCGGAGCGAGTAGAAAGCGATGGATCCAGCAATTGCCGCCAACAGCCCCCAAAGCACCACTCGCTTCACCATCTGCATGCGGCGGTGTTGGCGCTCCGCCTGGCCCTCATAAGCATGCAGAAAACCGCTCATGGCTTTAGTGGGTAGGCTTTATCGTATGCGGCCGTGGCGTCCGCCGTAATCTCGACAGCGTCCTTGAAATAGAACGCGGCCGCGGAGGACACCAGCACGTCGATTCCCTTCTCTTCGCAGAGCTTTTTCGCCACTTCATACATCCGGGTTTGCGCGCGTTGCAAAATCGCGGTGCGGTCGTTGTTGACGACGTCCTGCAAATCCTGGTTAATCCGCTCCGCCTGGCGCTGCTTCATCACGCCCGAAGCTTCCAGGTCCGCCTGCTGGGATGGATTAAGCTTGCCCGATTGCAGCTGGCTCTGAATGTCCGCCATCTCCTTCTGGAGCTTTTCAAGCTGATCCTGCTGGGGCTTGTATTTCAAAGGCAGGTCCTGAACAGCCTTTTTCAACTCGGCCGTATCGAGCATGGCCTTTTCCAGGTTGATGACGCCCACCTTGGTTTGGGCCGCGGCCGTGGAGGCGAGAAGAAACCCCGCAGCGCACACGGCCAGCGCGGGGGCATGGAACAAGCGAAACATGGGCGAGTCCGACTCCTAAGTTTTAAAGAATATTCTACCGCGCGCCAACCCGCCTCAAAACCGAGCCGAGACCACGAGGGAGCGGTCTTCCCAGTTGCGTCCCCTAGCGCTTCACCGGCGCGGTCTCCTGCGCAAGGCTCTTCCGCGCGCTTTCCAGCTTACTCTTCATTTTCGCAATTTCGGGCGGATCCATATCCGCAGGCGAGCTCGTGTCCCACTGTTTCAGGGCTTGCTGCCACTGCGCCACCGCTTCCCTCACCTTGCCTTGGCGCATCAGGGTCTCCGCCAGGTGGTCGTGAACCGTGGGATCGTGCGACGTCTTCTGCACCGCGCGCCGCAGGTTGTCTTCCGCTTCCTGCAGCTTACCAAGCCGGAAGTACACCCATCCCAGGCTGTCGATATACGCGCCGTTTTCCGGATCTTTCTCCACTGCGCGCTTGATGAAATCGAGGGCTTCTTCGAGCCGCATATTCCGGTCTGCGAGCATGTAGCCTAAGTAGTTCAGCGCGCCGGCGCTATCCGGATCCATCTCCAGGACCTTGCGGAACTGCTGTTCCGCCAGGTCGACCTTCTTCATGCGCTCATACATCGCGCCACGTTGGAAAGTGATGTTCTCTTTCTCCTCATCGGTCTTGGAGAGCTTATCGGCCTGGTCCAGCGCCTTGCCCATCTCGTCCCACTTCTTGGCCTTGTCATACACCGACGCGAGCGTCAGATAAGTATCACGGTCTTCCTTACCGCCTTTCCCGTTCAGCAGTTTCTTGGCCTCCGAAACGGCCTGATCGGGCTTGCCCAGCTCCGCCAGCAGAATCGCACGGCGCCCGCGGAGCTCGCGGTCGTCGGGCGATTTCTTCAAAGCCGCATCCAACTCCTGTTGGGCCTTTGTGTATTCGTGGGCTTCGGTGTAGGTCTCCACGATCGCCATGGTCTCCTCGGGGGCCTTATCCGGATTCACCTCCGCCGCCTGCCGCAATGCCTCCACCGCCAGGTCCGTTTGATCGCCCTCGCGGTAGAACGCGGAAAGCTGGTTCAATAAATCGGCGCGGCTCGCGCGCTCGCCCTTGGTGTAACTGGTCTTCTCCGTGGACGCCAGAAGATCTTTCAGCGCCTGCACCGCTTCCGCGACCTTTCCTTCACCCTGCAGGATGAAGGCGTCGTTGATGCGAATGTCCGGGCTCATCGGATCCAGAGTGCGGGCTTTATCCGCGGCCTCGCGAGCCTTGGCGAAATCGCGCTGCTGCCGGTAAATCTGCGAAACACGCAGGTAGTATTGAGAGTTTTCGGGATCTTCCCCGATCAACGCCTGATAAGTCGCCAGGGCGTCGGCGTAGCGTCCGCCGATCAGCAGGAATTCCGCCATTCTGCGCTTCAGATCGTCCGCATTGGGTGGATTCAGCGCCAGCGCCTGCCTCAGCGTATCCGCCGCCAGGCCCCATTGCCGCGACTGCCGGTAGAACTCGGCAAGCGCTTCCAGGCCGCGGCCCGAAGGATGCTTCAGAGCCAACTCCTTCAAAAGATCTCCCGCCTTCTTTGCGTCCCCTTCGTCGGAATAGGCCTGCGCGAGCCCAGTCAATGCATCCTCGCTATCCGGGTCCAACGCCAAAGCCTTTTCGAAAGCATTGCGGGACTCCACGGAATTGGAAGCGAAGCCTTGCAACCGTCCTAGCGTCACCCACGAATTAATGTCCTTGGGATCGAGGGAAATGATCTTCTGGTATTGCTCGATTGCCCGCCGCAGCATAGTCTGGTCGACACGATTTTGCGGTCCTTGGATTTGAGCGGAATACACTTTAGCCAGCAGTCTAAGCGCGTACAGATCGTTCGGATTGCGGCGCAGCGCTTCTTCGGCGTCGCTTTGCGCTTCCCTCGCCCGGCCGGTCTCGATATAAAAGGTGGAGAGCTCGTCGCCGATCGTCGCGTTGGCGGGGTCCGCTTTCAGCGCCAGCTTGTAATTATCGATGGCTTTGGAGACATAGTCGCGGCTTCCCGTCTGGCCCGCCAGATCCGCGTACATGTGCGCGACGGTGTAATAGTAATACGCCGAAGAATGGTCGGCTGTGGAGGGGCTAGCGGGGGTCTGCCTGTTATTTTGCCCCCAAGCCGCGGCTGCAAAAAGCGCCAAACCGATAAGTGTCCTATGCATGCGTTGACTCGTTTCTCCAGCGGGATAGACGCCGGCTGGTCGCGTCTAGTTCCAGTATATGTCAGCGAGGGATAGCCGGGTTTTTCGTGCTGCCCTAGAATAAAGAAATGGATTCAGACCAGCCTTTCTACCGCATCGGTAAGCTCCCTCCCTATGTCTTCGCCGTCATCAACGAAATGAAGGCAAAGGCAAGGGCGGCGCAGCTCGATGTGGTGGACCTGGGCATGGGCAATCCAGACGGCCCTACGCCCCGAGCCATCGTCAGCAAGCTGGTGGAGGCGTCGCGTAACCACCGGAATCACCGCTATTCGCTCTCGCGCGGCATCCCCAGGCTGCGCGAGGAGATCGTCCGCCGCTACAAAACGAATTACGGCGTCGATCTCGATCCGGAAACGGAAGCCATTGTAACCATTGGCGCCAAAGATGCGCTCGCGCACCTTCTGTTCGCCGTCATCGGTCCGGGCGACGCCGTGGTCTCGCCCAATCCCTGCTATCCCATTCATCAATACGGCGTCATCATGGCCGAGGGACATGCATGCATGCTGCCGATGCCGGATCCGGCCTCGTTCCTCGACCGTCTCGAGGACCTCTACCACAAATCCACTCGCAAGCCGCGCATGATCTTGATCTCGTTTCCCCACAATCCGACGACGCAGTGCGTGGATCTCGGTTTCTTCAAGGAAATCGTCCGTCTGGCGGCCCATCACGGCACGATGGTGGTTCACGATTTCGCCTACGCGGATCTCGGTTTCGGTGGATACAAACCGCCCAGCATTCTTGAAGTCGAAGGCGCGAAAGAAGTGGCCGTGGAGATTTTCTCCATGTCAAAGAGCTACAACATGGCGGGCTGGCGCGTAGGCTTCTGTCTTGGCAATCCGAAAATGATCGCGGCGCTTGGGCGTATTAAGAGCTACCTCGATTACGGCGTGTTCCAGCCTATCCAAATCGCGTCGATCATCGCCTTGCGCGAATGCGAAGAGGACACAAAGAAAATCCGCGCCACCTATCAGAAGCGGCGCGACGTTTTGATTCAAGGACTGAACCGCGCCGGATGGCCCGTGGAGCCGCCCAAAGGAACCATGTTCGTCTGGGCCCCCCTGCCGGAGCGCTTTCGCGAGATGGGTTCCCTGGAATTCTCGAAGCTTATGCTCCAGAACGCGCTGGTCGCGGTGTCGCCAGGAGTCGGATTCGGCCCGATGGGCGAGGGCTACGTGCGTTTCGCTCTGATCGAAAACCCGCACCGCACCCGCCAGGCGACCTCGGCCATTAAACGAATGCTGCAATCGGCCGAGCCGGTTCCCATCGCCAAATAAAGGAAGTTCACCGTGGCCGCGTTGCCGGATCGATATTCTGAATCGCTCATCGATCTGCGCGATCTCACTGTCGATCAATTGGCCGGGCTGCTGGAGGAGGAAACGGCATCCTGGCGCGCAGAGTTGGATTGGGATTTCCGCGCCTCAGCGGATCTGGTGCGCCGGTTTATCCAGCTCCGCTCGCTGAATGGATTTGCGCTCGTGGCAGGCGGCGCCATCGCCGGCTATAGCTATTACGTTGCCGAAGACGGCAAGGGCTTGATCGGCGATTTCTACATGCGCACGCCTTTCCGCGCGCCGGAGCGGCACGCCCGGCTGCTGCAGGTCGTGCTAGACGCCATGTGGCGGACGCCCGGAACACACCGCGTGGAGGCGCAGTTGATGATGCTTAGCGCCCATCCCCAAACGGAGCCGCGACCGTTAGGGAGCGGTTTCTCCGCGCAACCCCCGGCGCTCTCTCAACTCCACCGCTCGATGCCGTACGCCCGCTGGTTCCACTCGTATCCGCGCCAGTTTTTGGACGCATCGCTCGCCTCGATCCGCGGCCTCCCTGCCCGCGAAACGGGCATCGCATTCGGACCTTGGGCGGAAAGCTGGCACGATGAGGCCGCGCACTTGATCGCCGGCGCCTACCGCGGCCACGTGGATAGCAGCATTAATGATCAATACCGTTCTCCTCAGGGCGCGCGGCGGTTTTTGACGAATATCGTCCAGTATCCGGGTTGCGGCGCCTTTTTTGCGCCCGCTTCCTTCGTCGGCTGGGACCGACAGAGCCGCGCCATGTGCGGCGTCTCGCTAGCCAGCCTTGTGGCTGATGAGGTGGGGCACATCACCCAGATTTGCGTTGCCCCGCAATGTCAGGGACAGGGGATCGGATATGAGCTGATGCGGCGGTCGCTGGTCGCCCTCGCGGCGCACGGCTGCCGCAGCGTCAGCCTCACCGTCACTTCGGCTAACGAATCCGCTCTCCGGCTCTACCGGCAAATGGGGTTCCGTCTGCGCCGCGAATTCTTTGCCTACGTTTGGGAAATGGCGTAGCGGTGGAGCAGGCTTCAGTCTGTAACGGGGACTTTAGTCCCGCCGGTCTGCTCATAGAAGCTCAGAACGTTATCGCCCTGCCGTAACTCGCGCGTTCGGCGAAGCACGCCATATGCGTCGGCGAGCTTTTGCCGGACATCATGTTGCACGATGACCAAAGCTCGCGGCTTTGCGCTGAGCAACTCCATCGCGGTCGCGTATTCGCGCTCCATCCGGTACGGCGGATCGAGGAAAACGATATCCGCACGGATCGTCGGGAGCACTGCTGCCGCCCGCCCCTGCAACACCTGCGCCCGATCGTCCAGCTCCAGCGAGCGCAGGTTCGCGCGAATCACTGCCAAAGCCGCGCGGTTCTGCTCCACGAAGATCGCGCGCGCCGCGCCTCGGCTCAGAGCTTCAATCCCCACCGCCCCTGTCCCCGCATAGACGTCCGCGAAGATCACGCCCCCAATGTAAGGATTGATCCGCGGAGCCAGAACGTTGAACAGCGCCTCGCGCAATCGATCCGGCGTCGGACGCACGTCGAGGCCAGGAGGGCTTTTCAGTAAGCGGCTGCGGAACTCCCCTCCGATCACCCGCACGTCATCCCACCTGCACCAGTCCGTACCGCCGCTGCCAGTGATCGCGAATGAACTCGACTGCCCGGCGCAAGTCCTGCTCTTCGGGCGGATGCGCGACGAAACCGGCCGCCTCATTGCGCGCGACTTCCAGAATGTCGGCGTCGCGCACGATGTTGCCGATCCGCAGCGCCGGCAGGCCGGACTGTCGCGTTCCGAAAAACTCGCCCGGCCCGCGAAGCTTCATGTCCATTTCGGCGATATAAAATCCGTCGTTCGACTCCACCAGCGTCCGGATGCGCTCGCGAGCTGCGGGATTCAGCTTCTCCGTGACCAAAATGCAATAGCTCTGCTCGGCGCCGCGCCCGACGCGTCCGCGAAGTTGATGCAATTGCGCCAGGCCGAATCGCTCGGCTTGCTCGATGAGCATCACCGTCGCGTTGGGAACGTCCACTCCCACTTCAATCACCGTCGTCGACACCAGAATCTGGATCTCGCCGCGCTGGAACTTGTCCATCGTGGCTTCTTTTTCGGCCGCCGCCAGCTTCCCATGCAGCAGACCCACGGAAAGGTCCGGAAACACGATTTGCGAAAGATGCTCGTGCATCTTCTGCGCAGCCTTCATCGCCTGCGTTTCGGATTCTTCAATCACCGGATACACGACGTAAGCCTGCCGCCCCGCATCGATCTGTTTCTTGAGGAAGCTGTAAACCTGTTCGATTCGGATCTGCTCCACATGTCGCGTGACGATCGGCTTTCTTCCGGGAGGCATTTCGTCGATCACGCTCACATCCAGATCGCCATAAACGGTAAGCGCGAGCGTGCGCGGAATCGGCGTCGCCGTCATCACCAAAACATCCGGATGCGATCCTTTTTCCATCAATTTCCGCCTCTGTTCTACGCCAAAGCGGTGCTGCTCGTCGATAATGGCGAGGCCGAGTTTGTGAAACTCTACGCCGGCTTCCAGCAGCGCGTGCGTGCCTACAATCACCTGGGCCAATCCCGCGGCGACAATCTTTCTAAGCTGCGCTTTGTCTCGCTGCGTGTTCGATCCCGTCAGTAACAACACGACGTATCCGAGCTTGTGGAACAGCTTCTTGAAATAAAAGAAATGCTGCGTGGCCAGTATCTCCGTAGGCGCGAGAACAGCCGCCTGATAGCCGTTTTCGACGGCAATGATGGCCGCCTCCGCCGCCACCAGCGTCTTGCCGCTGCCTACGTCGCCTTGCAGCAGGCGATACATAGGATGCGGCTCCGCCATGTCGCGCGCGATTTCCCCCAGCACGCGTTTCTGCGCATCGGTGGGCTTGAAAGGCAGCATCTGCTTAATTTGCGCGCGAACCCGATCGTTCAACTGGAACGCTATGCCGGGATAGAGCCGGGCTTTGGCTCGCTTCAGCTCGAGCCCGCATTCGAGCCAAAAAAATTCTTCGAAGATCAACCGATATTGGGCGGGCGAGCGAAAGGAATTCAGCAGCCGCACGTCGGAGCCGGACGGAGGGAAATGAAGAGATCGAATCGCGCTCCAGCGATCCGGCAGCTTCAGTTCGCGGAGCACGTGAGCCGGCAGCGGGTCTTCCACCGGTGAGAGAGATTCGAGAACCCGGTGTAACAGGCCGCGGAAAACGCGAGTCGTGATCTTGCCGGCGGCTTCATACATCGGCACGATGCGGCCGGTGTGCAGAGACTGGTCGCCGTCTTCATCTTCTGCAAGAACCTCAAACTCCGGATGCATCATCACCAGTCCGTGCGAGTAGGAGTCGAATTCCACTTTTCCGTACAACGCCACTCTCAATCCGGGCGCCAGCACGTCCTCGAGGTATCCTGCGTGGAACCATTTGCCCGCCAGCGTCGCGCGCGAGGCATCGCGGAAGGTGGCTTCGAACAGATCGAGATGGGCGCGTCGCAAGCTGGACATGCGGGCCGACTGAACCTCGGCCAGCACAGTGGCCATTTCTCCCGGCGCCAGCTCGCTGATCGGCTTCACGTTGCTCCGGTCTTCGTAGCGAAAGGGCGCATAGGCCAGAAGGTCCTCCACCACTTTCAGACCCTTCGCTTCCAGCATCGCCGCGCGGGCCGGACCGACACCTTTTACATACATGAGTGGAGTGGAGAGATCCATTCCTGAACTACAATAGCGGTTTCATGTCACAACTCCTGGAAGGAAAGACTGCCCTTATTTTGGGCATCGCCAACAAGTGGAGCCTTGCCTACGCCATCGCCCAAGCCTTCCGCCGGGAAGGCGCGAAGCTGATCCTGACGTATCAGGGCGAGCGGCTGAAGAGTCCCGTGGAAGAACTCGGCGGCGAACTTGGCGCCGCCGCGATCGCCAATTGCGACGTCACCAAAGATGACGACCTCGCGCAGCTTGCCGACACCATTAAGCGGCAAGGCCGCCTGGATTCCGTCGTACACAGCGTTGCGTTCGCAAATCGCGAAGACTTAGGCCGTCCATTTTTGGAAACATCGCGTGCGGGCTATCTGCTGGCGCAAGAGGTGAGCGCATATTCTATGGTCGCCGTGGCTCGCGCCGTCTCGCCGCTCATAACTTCCGGTGGCTCCCTGATGACGCTCACTTATCTAGGCGCTTCGCGCGTAGTGCCAAATTACAACGTGATGGGCGTCGCAAAAGCCGCCCTGGAAGCGAGCGTGCGCTATCTCGCCAGCGATCTTGGCCCAGCGAACATTCGCGTGAACGCGATCTCCGCCGGGCCCATCAAAACCGCTTCTGCCCGCGGAATCAAGGATTTTTCCACGGTGCTGGATAAAGTGGCCGCGCGCGCTCCGCTGAGGCGCAACACTGATCCCGCGGAAGTAGCCGATACCGCCGTGTTCCTCGCCAGCGACCTCGGCCGCGGCGTCACCGGCAACGTGATTTTCGTTGACGCCGGCTTTCAAGTGATGGGGCTGTGACTCAGCTATCCTTGTACTGCTGTGAAGATGGTGGTGTACAACTGGCGGCTTTCGCCGGTGATGAAACGGGATCTCAAGCGCGAGGCCCGCAAAGACGCCGTACCGCTTTCCGTTCTGCTGGAGCGTGTCGTCCGCGATGCGCTGGCGCGCCACTCGGCCGCCTCCAGCAAAAGGGGTAGGCCCCGGAAACCGGAAAAACCGCTCCGGTTCTATTCGCCGCGGCAAATGACTCCCGTTTAGCCGATGTTGGAAGGAGAACTGGTTAGCGCAGGAGCCTGTCCACGCGTCGGGCTCCGGGAACGCCAGCACTGTTTCTGAAGGCAACGCCAAGTTCCGCCGTTCACGGTTAGGCATGTGCTTCGAAGACGCT
>Ga0126379_10003412_pt1 | contig 10272 bp, 5 predicted proteins | sample PanSoiMetPlot_24_FD_92640 | JGI IMG/M metagenome (GOLD analysis project Ga0126379, IMG submission 92640) | Tropical forest soil microbial communities from Panama - MetaG Plot_24 | ecosystem: Environmental > Terrestrial > Soil > Tropical forest > Bulk soil | place: Panama | collected 2016-02-17 | reverse complement strand
CCAGATCGCGTCCACACAATCAGGCCCAGCCCCATGAGCAGCGCGGCGGCGATGAATGTGCCTATGCCGCCAATGTTGTTGACCCACTTGCCGACACCCAGGCCAACGACGTTGAGCAGCACAAGAAAAATGAGAAGGGCCAGGCAGGCGCTGAGTGCAAAGGTTTTGTTATCCGCGAGCCCTTCATGGCCGGGGCCGAGGGCAAAAACGGAGACGCCGACGAAATAAAGCAAGACTGTGGGCACGTACATCATGTTGTTTGTCCAATAGCACCAGCCGGACAAGAAACCGTGGAAGTCGCCGAAGACTTCCTTGGCCCAAAGGTAGACGCCGCCTTCGCCAGGATAGCGCGCGGCGAGTTCGATCACGGCAATTCCCTGCGGCGCGAAAAACAGCAGCAGTGAAATGATCCAAAGCCAAATCGTCACCCCGCCGTTCGCTGCGATGGACGGTACGACGTTCAGATTGAATACGGCCACGACAAAGAGCAGCACCAGATCGCGCTGTCCAAGAACGCGTTTCAGGTGCGGCTGGGATTCCGCGGTGTTAGCTTCCTGGGTCAATAGGCTCTCCAAAAATCTCCGCGGAGTCCCTATGGGCACTTGCTAGGGCGACGGGACGAGTCTGCAGGACCGGGCCTCAGTGTGCCGCCGCGACGGTCACCAAACCGCGTTCGGCTTGCGCTTTGGCCAAGCCGGGCGCGATTTCTTCAAACACCGCAAGGTGCTTGTCGATGTCCGCTTCCGTATGCTGGACGGAGATGGTCCACTGTTCGTCCCACCAGTAGGGCTGAGCGAGCACGCCGCGGTTCACCATGGCAAACCAATAGTGCCGCCAGAGATCGACGTCGATTTTCGTCCAGTCGCGGTAGTTCTTGATCTCCTGCGGATAAAGCATGAGCGCGCCGTTGACTCCGGCGCTGGCGACGTAGGCTTGCAAACCAACCCCTTTCACAATCGAGCGGTAGCCCTCCGTGAGCTTCTTGCTGAGCTTGTCGACGTGCGCGTAATTTTCGCGTGTAAGCACTTCCCGGAACGTGGCGAGACCGGCGGCCATCGCTGCGCGATTGGTGTTGTAGGTGCCGCCGTGAAAAACCTTGTGATCGGAGATCAGGCCCATCACTTTCTTGCTGGCGCCGAATGCGCCGAGCGGGAGACCACCTCCGATAGACTTCGCCAGGCAGATCATGTCCGGCTTCACGCCGAAAAAGTCGCTGGCGCCGCCCCAGGCGAGCTTCGCGCCGGTCTTCACTTCGTCGAAGATCAGCAGCGCGCCATTTGCGTCACAGAGCTTACGCAGTCCTGCCAGGAAACCCTGCTCTGGCAAGCACAAGCCGACATTCATGAGAATTGGTTCCAGAATGATGGCCGCGATCTGCCCGGGAAATTGCTTGAAGCGGTTTTCTACGCTTTTCAAATGGTTGAACGTGGCGATGACGACGTTGTCCACCGCCGCTTTGGGCACGCCACCGCCGCCTGGGACCGAATTCGGGGCGTCGATGCCGCCGAACTGATCTTCCTTGGGCTTGACGCTCACTAGCGCCGTGTCGTGCAGGCCGTGGTACGAACCTTCGAATTTGATAATTTTGTCGCGGCCGGTTGCGGCGCGGGCAATGCGGCAGGCGTGCATGGTGACTTCCGTGCCGCTGGAGCCAAAACGAACCATCTCAACCGGATAGCGCGCGCAAATTTCTTCCGCCAGCTCCCATTCTTGGTCGTGAGGCATGCCGAACGTCGTGCCTTCGTCGAGCTTTTGCTTCACGGCTTTGACCACGGCCGGATGACAGTGCCCAGCCATCAGCGCGCCGAAGCAAAGGTTGTGGTCAATATATTCGTTGCCGTCGATGTCATGAATCTTGCTGCCTTTACCGTCGTTAACAAATATCGGATAAGGCTCGTAATGGCGGTAGTTGCTGGCCACACCGAGCGGAATACGCTGCTCGGCTCGCCGGTGCGCCGCGGCCGACTTGGGCGTGCGCTTCAGATAAAGCGCCAGCTCTTTTTCGAGTGCTTGGTACGACATGGTGTTTCTCCGAACTAAGCGCGCCTGGCTTCCCTGCGGCGCGCTCCATGCAGGTCTGTTCCCTGCCGTCAGTATGCTGCGAAAGTCGTTGCGTCGTTCTGCTGGACACGCCGAAGCGCGGCCACGCGAGCCGCGCCTGCTATTTAAGCTTGTGCTCTCTTAGAACGAGAGTTTCAAGGCAAATTGAATAAGGCGCGGATCGCGGGCGCGCTTCACGCGGCCAAAATCTGTGCCGTCGGTAATGTTGCCATCGGGCTGGAAGAATTGCGCATGGTTGAACGCATTAAACAGCTCGCCGCGGAACTCAAGCTTGAAGCGTTCGCTGATGGGGGTCAACTTCGTAAAGCCGATCTCCCAATTGTTGATTCCGGGGCCGCAACAGATGGTCCGTGGTGCGTTGCCAATCGTACCGGGTGGCACCGTATCTTCGGTAAAAGCATCCGGATTGAAGCCGGCATTGATCAAGGTACACGTCGAGGGATCGGTGCCGGTACCTAACGCGCACGTCAGTTTGCGCGGGTTGATCGAGCGAAAGGGAGCCGCGACGTTGGGTTGGCCAGGCGTCTCGAAGTCGAAGCTGGACTGGAGTTCGATGTCGTCTTGTTCGGTGATACGGATTGGGAAGCCCGATTGGAATGTCGTGATTCCCGAAACAGCCCAACCGTTGAGTACCTTACCCTTGAAGCCTTCGAATTTTGGCACGGGTAGCTCCCAGTAGTAGCTGAAGACAAAACGGTGACGAGCATCGAAGAGTGACAAAGACCGATTACGCCGGGGATCGACGGGGTCCACCAGATTTTCAAATGTGGAAGAGTTGTCGATCGATTTGCCGAAAGTGTAGGCGGCTTCGAACTGCAGGCCATGCGAAAAGCGCTTTTCCAGACTGGCTTGCAGACCGTTGTAAGCCGAGTTGCCTATCGTGTTCTGCGTGAAGATGCTCGAGAACACGTCGATGCCGTCCTGTGGGCAGCCGTTTCCCGTGAATGGGTCGCAAAGTGGTGAAGAATAGGGACGCAAACCGACAAGCGTTATCGGCGTGCCTCCCGCGGCGCCGGTTACCGTACAACCGGCCGGCGCATTCGCCATAGGGCACGGAGTGTTGGTCCCGCCTGCGGTCGGGCCGGAGATATATGGCATGTGAAACTGCTGTCCTGCCGGCAGCACAAATGAGTAAGCGGTGTCCGCGAAGAAGGGACCGCAGGCCAGATTCGCGTTTCCGGTCGAATCGGACAGAGCTTGAAGGTCCAAACAGGTTCGCGGATTACCGGGATTTAAGTCCTGCGAAGCAAGCAAACGATGCCCTTGGCGGCCAACGTACGACACGGTGGCTACCATGTTCTTTGCCACTTCACGTTGGAACGTCAAATTGTACTGCTCTGCGTATTGCGTACGAGGGTTTTTGGCGGCTTGTCCGAAAAGCAAAATCGGACGAAACAGTGACCAATCCACCGGCTGTCCGCGTGGCGGGTTCAAAATCCCGTTAAAGGGATTGGGAAATGCGGTCGATCCGTCCTGACTCAGGAACGGCGTATTGAATTGCGTGTTGAAAACAAACGTGCTTCCGCCAAATGGCGGTTCCGCGCTGAATTGCTCCAGCACCAGTTGCTCGACCGGATTGTAGAAGATCCCGAATCCGGCGCGAATTGTGCTTTTACCTGGACCGCCGAAGAGATTGTGCCAAAATCCACTGGTCGCACCCGGACTCCACGCCACGCCTATGCGGGGGGCAAACGATTTGTAGTAAGTCTCGGAAAGGCCGTTGGGAACGCCTTTGTCGCCGGGTACAACCAGGCCTACCGGCGTAACACCGGTATTGGCGCAGTCAGGATTCACAACGCCCAAATTCTCGAATGCCGCGATCTGACCCGCCGACAATTGACAGGGATAGATCGTCGAGGTTTGACCTGGCCGGAAGGTCTGCACTTTCTTGCCTGCATCCGCTAGAGGTGTATTGAGCTCCCACCTTAGTCCGTAGTTCAAGGTGAGCGACGGCTTAATTTTCCAGCTGTCCTGCGCGAAGAGATAGAACGATTTGGAACGGACCAGCTCTTCCTGAGCGGAACCTTGTCCATACTCATCGGGCACACCCAGCAGATAATTGGGAAACAGATCCGTGAAGCCCGGATCGTTCGGGCCGCCGCCAAAGTAAAAATACTGCCCGCTCACGTCAAAAAAGAGCGTCTGGTCGAATCGCTGATAGCGAATGTCGCCACCAAACTTCAAGTCATGGCGACCGATCGTTTTGCTGAAATTATCCGACCACTGATAGGTGTCACCAGTTTGCGGGAGCTCCCCTTCAAAGTTGTTGCCGAGATTGAATCCACCGGAAATGTTTACGAAGGGCACGCCCTCGCGGCTCGCCCCCAGTCCCGGATGAATTCCTAGATCAGGATTCGTCGGGTCGGCAAAACAGTTTGCCGTAGGCACTGTGGCGCAGGAATCCTGCACTAGATTCGTGTGCTGAGGATGCAAGAACGTCCCTTGGCCTTCCCGGAAGAAGGTAAAGCGCGCTTCGTTTACGGCTGTTGCTCCGAGCGTCCAGGAGTGGGAAATGTTCAACTGTTGGATGCGCTCATCCGTTAAGTCGCCAAAGCCGGGCAGGTTGGCGCCACCGGACTGAAACCGCGCGAACGGTTTTTCGAGAAAGTGATTCTCGATGTAATAGTAGCCTGAAAGGCGCTGATTCTTGGTCAGTTCATGGTCAATTTTCAGGGTGACCTGGTCGCTATCCTCGTGGCCCAGAGGCACGCCCTGGAACAGGCCAACGCCGGCATTGGCGTGAGGCACAAATCGATTCAGTAGGTCCACTGCGGTTGGATCCATGCAAGCCACTGGAATCTGATTCGTGCTGCTGAAGATGTCGGAATATGCCGTTCCGTCGGCTATAGGCGAATTTCTTCCGAGAGCGGATAAACAGCCGGGCCGGCTATTGATGATGTTGGCGTTCGTGAGCGTCCCGGAAAACGTTGGACCCGCCGAAAAATCTCCGGCGCGTTCGGCATCGGTAGGCACGGACACGACATCACCCGAAGTGCCGCGGCGAATGCGATCTCCTTCATAGGTCACGAAGAAAAATGTCTTATCCTTCTTGATCGGACCGCCGAGAGTCGCGCCAAACTGGTTCTGCAAATAATCCAGCTTGGAAGTATCGAAGAAGCCCTTCGCATTCAAACTCTGATTGCGGAAAAATTCATACAAGCTGCCGTGAATATCGTTAGATCCGGATTTGGTCACGACATTCACGACCGCGCCCGAATTTCGGCCGTACTCGGCGTCGAAGGTGTTGGTTAGAACGCGAAACTCTGCAATCGCATCGGGTGATGGCTGGATTGCCGGCAAGCCCGCGAATTGGTCGTTACCGTCACCACCGTTGACCATGAAGTTGTTGTCGCGGCCACGACCGCCGTTCACGCTGACCACCCCAGCGCGGTCGCTACCATAGACGCTGTCCAGCCCGACTTGAGACTGCACACCTGGTTGTAACTGCAGGAGCTGATACGCGTCGCGTTGTGCCAAGGGCAGCTGACTCACGGCGCGCTCGTTAACCACTGCGCCGAGTTGAGTTGAAGTGGTATCCACCAGCGGCGGCGCACCGGTGACCTCGATCGTTTCCGTTGCCGTACCAACTTGCAGAACCAAGTCAGCGCTCACTATTTGGTTGAGGTCAACCGAAATTCCCCTGCGCAAATACTTCTTGAAACCAGTTTGATTGACTTCGATTTCGTATGTTCCGACGGGTACTTCTAAGAAGATGTACTCGCCGTTTGTGCCCGTTTGGGTGTCTCGCTGAGAACCATTCGCCTGGTTTGTAATCACCACCGTGGCGGCCGCGACCGTCGCGCCGCTCTGATCGGTCACCGTGCCGCGGATGCGGCCGCCGGTGCTCTGTGCATAGAGACTCGGACAAAAAAGCAGTGCGATGAATGCAAAGAAGGACACGTGCAGAACGCTATTCCACAACCGTGTGTGGAAAGACTGCTTCGATTTCATTGAAATCACCCCTGAACCCCGAAAGCCAGAATTTGCACCGTGACTTCGAGATTGAATGTGCCCCGTCAACCTTACTATAATCCTGTAAACTTAGGGAAAGCGCTGGTCGATGTCAAGCGGAAAGAATTCATCCAAGGAATCGGTTTCAAGCCCCGCCAACGGCACACTCCGCATCAGCGAAGTGGCCAAACGCGTCGGCATTTCCTCATCTGCGTTGCGCGCATGGGAAGCGCTGGGACTCGTCACGCCGCAGCGAACACAAAGCCGTTACCGTCTCTACAAAGAGGAAGATGTCCGGCTCTTGCGGCGCGCACTTTTTTTGCGCCGCGCGCGCGGACTAAATCCCGCGGCTATCGTTCATATCCTTAAGCGGCAGGGCATCGTTTCTGTTCCCGCGGAAAACACCATCTCGCCCGGTGCCCGTTTCCGCCGCCTTCGCCAGCGGCGCGGACTCTCTCTGGCCCAAGTTGCAAAAGCCACCGACGTTTCGATCGGCTTTTTGAGCGCGCTCGAACGCGGACAAATGAGCGCATCTATCGCCACGTTGCGCCGTATCGCGCGCTATTACCGGACCAATATTCTTTCCTTCTTCGAGCCGGCAAAAGAGAACTCTCGCGTGGTGAAACCTGCTGAACGCAAAATCCTCGAAACCACCAAAGGCGTTCGCATGGAACTGCTCGCCTGGGGCAACACGGCCATGGAACCGCACCTTTTCCGCATCAAGCCGGGCGGCAACAGCGGCGAGTCATACACGCACGAAGGCGAGGAATTCCTTCACGTTCTGCGCGGCCAGTTCGAAATCTGGCTGAATCAGGACCAGCATTACCTGCTCGGGCCCGGCGACAGCCTCTACTTTCAAAGTTCCACACCTCACCGCTGGCAGAATCCGGGGAAGACAGAATCCTGGCTGTTGTGGATAAATACTCCGCCGACGTTCTAGCGATTTGCCTGGGGCAAGGAGACGGTGTTTATGAAATTCTGTTTGCGGGTAGTGGCGGCTGCTCTGTGCACGATCCTTCTTGCGCTCAGCGACGCGTCGGCGCAGAAGAACTCAGCTTTTGCCGATACGGTCATAGTAAACGGAAAGATCTACACGCTGAATCCCCAAAAGCCGTGGGCCGAAGCGTTGGCGATTCGGGCTGATCAGATTGTCGCGGTCGGCTCCGACGCCGAGATCGCGAAGCTGCAATCTAAAAGTACTCAGGTCATTGACGCTAAGGGCCGCCTGGTGCTCCCAGGGTTCACCGACTGCCACATCCACTTTATTGACGGCGCGTTCAGCTTGGGGCGAGTCAATCTTGAGGGCGCAAAGGACGCTACCGATATCCAGCAACGATTACGCGCATACGGCGCCGCTCACCCCGGTGACAGCTGGATTCTTGGCCGTGGCTGGAACTATGCCATGTTTCCCAGTTCTCTGCCCGACAAAAAAGCGCTCGACGAGGTTTTCCCAAATCGTCCGGCGTTCCTCGAAGGCTACGATGGCCACACCTACTGGGCTAATTCGAAAGCGCTCGAACTCGCGCAGGTCACAAAGGACACCCCGAATCCTCCTAATGGTGTGATCGTCCGTGATCCGGCGACCGGCGAAGCCACGGGCGCCCTGAAAGAGGCAGCGCAAGGTCTGGTCGCTGCGGTCATTCCCAAGCCCACGCGAGGAGAGAAGCTTTTGGCACTCCGCGCGGGTATGCGCTGGGCCAACGAAAACGGTTTGACGCGAGTTCACAGCGCCGGCGGCGATTTCGAGGAGTTCGAACTGTACGACGAGTTGCTTCGCCACGGGGATCTGACCGTGCGTTTCTATGTCGCGTACTTTCAGAACCCTCCGGAGCTGCGCCCGCAGGATATCGCTGCAATCGAGGACGCTCGCAAGAAATACACGGGTCACTGGCTTGCCGCTGGGGCTGTGAAGTTCATGATTGACGGCGTCGTCGAGTCGCACACGGCCGCCATGCTGCAGCCCTATTCTGACGACGCTTCGTTTCAGGGCAAACCATTCTGGGATCCCGGGAAGTACAACTCGGCGATTAGAGAACTCGACAAGCGAGGCCTGCAAATTTTCACTCACGCCATTGGCGATTCCGGTGTGCGCACCGTTCTCGATGGCTACGAAAACATGGAAAGGCTCAATCAAACATCAGGCAGGCGCCCGCGCATCGAGCACATTGAAACGATCGCCGCGAACGATATTCCTCGCTTCGGAAGACTGGGCGTCATCGCCAGCATGCAGCCCCTGCATTCCTACCCCGACGAAGACACGCTGCGCGTGTGGGCGCGCAATGCAGGTCCAGATCGCGCTTCGCGCGCCTGGGTTTGGAAAAGCATTGCGGATGGTGGCGGACAGCTCGCTTTCGGCAGCGATTGGCCGGTGGTCACGCTCAACCCGTTTGAGGGGATCCAGACCGCCGTCACACGGCAAACCGCCGAAGGTCTGCCCAAGGCCGGATTTGTGCCAACCGAGCGTCTCTCGGTGGCCGATGCAGTTCGCGGCTACACCTTGGGTGCCGCTTACGCCGGCTTCCGGGAAAAAACCGAGGGCTCGCTCGAACCTGGCAAACTGGCCGATCTGATCATCCTTTCGCAGAACCTTTTCGAGGTGGAGCCCCGCTCTATCAACAAAACAAAAGTTTTGACCACGATCGTGGGTGGGCGCGTAGTATTTCAAGCGCAGTAGAATCGCCTTGGTTTTACAACGCGACGGCCGTCCCTCGGAAGGCTCTATGAAACGCACACTGATTTCTCTACTGATCGTGTTCGCAGCGTGCTTCATCGGCTCCTGCAAGCGGTCAGAATCCACGCTGAGCCTGCTCGTTTGGGAAGGCTACGCCGATCCGTCATTCGTACACGACTTCGAACTTTCCCATCACTGCCAGGTCCTCACGTCCTACATGGGTTCCAGTGACGAACTGGTTGCCAAACTCCGCGGCGGCAGTGCTTCGAACTACGACGTCATCTCTCCCTCAAGTGACGTCGCCACTTCGATCGTCAAATCGAGCCTCGCGGCGCCGCTGGACCTCGCTAGAATTCCTTCCTATCCACAACTCTCTGCCAGGCTTCGCGATTCCTCGCTGGTCAAAGCAAACGGCCAGGTGTATGGCGTGCCGTTCATGTGGGGACCCAACCCCTTGCTCTATGATGGCAAAGCCGTCCCGCAAGCCCCCGATTCCTGGTCCGCGCTATGGGATCCGAAATATCGCGACAAAATTTCGTTGTGGGATGAACTCTCGAGCGTTTACATGGCGGCGCAGGTACTTGGCTACGACAAGCCGGATCCGAGCCAGCTCTACAATCTCTCCGACCAACAGCTCGCTGCAGTAAGAAAGAAGCTCATCGAATTGAAGCCCAACGTTCGCAAATTCTGGGTCAGCGGCGGAGAACTCACCAATCTCTTTCAGAACCACGAAGTTGTGCTGGCTATGGGCTGGCCCTTGAACACCGTGCAGCTCCGCAAGCTGAACTTTCCGATTGGCGAAACGATTCCGAAGGAGAATACAACCGGCTGGATTGACCACTTGATGGTCACCGCGGCCAGCAAGCACAAAGATCTCGCGACGGAATTCCTCGCTTACATGGTCGAAGCCAAGACCCAGAAACTCATCACCGACGTTACGCACTACACGCCGGCAAATCCCGGCGCCGCAGAATTCATGACCGATGACGAAAAGAAAAGCCTGCACCTTGACAATCCCGACGCCTACATGCAGCGCATCTATTTTTGGCAAGACGTGCCTCGCCGTGCTAGGTACAACGAAATCTGGAACGAGGTCAAAGCTGCGCAGTGACCTTCGCGCCATCCACTGCGGCATCTCCAATTACGGCTCTGCTCGACATCCGTGCCGTCAGCAAACGTTTCGGCCCACGGGAAGTGCTGACAACGCTATCTCTCGAAATCGCTTCCGGCGAATTTCTTACATTGCTTGGAGAAAGTGGCTCGGGCAAAACCACGTTGCTGCGGCTGGTCGCCGGGTTCGAACAGCCCACCGCCGGCGAAATCTGGATGCAGGGCGAACGCCTGGACAAGCTACCACCGTACAAACGCCGCGTGAACACAGTGTTCCAACACTACGCGCTGTTTCCCCACTTGAACGTAAGCGAAAACGTCGCCTACGGGTTGCAAGCTGCGGGAGCGGCGAAACCAGAAATTGCTTCGCGCGTGAAAGACGCGCTCGCCATGGTCCGCATGGAGGAGTACGCCAGAGCCAAATCAACAAAACTTTCCGGAGGCCAGCAACAGCGTGTGGCGTTGGCGCGTGCGCTCGT
>Ga0126379_10003411_pt1 | contig 10273 bp, 7 predicted proteins | sample PanSoiMetPlot_24_FD_92640 | JGI IMG/M metagenome (GOLD analysis project Ga0126379, IMG submission 92640) | Tropical forest soil microbial communities from Panama - MetaG Plot_24 | ecosystem: Environmental > Terrestrial > Soil > Tropical forest > Bulk soil | place: Panama | collected 2016-02-17 | reverse complement strand
TGAATATCTATCCCGACGGCGGCATTGCCCGATTGCGACTCTTCGGCGAACCGAGCCAGGCGCAGTGATGAGCAAGCCTCTGTCGCAACTCGAGGTTCTCAATGGCTACGCCGAAAAGGCCCGAGAAGGCCTGATGCATTGTTGCTCCAGCACGCGCTGGGTTGAAGCAATGCTCGCTCAACGGCCTTTTCGCGATCCCAAACATGTCTATGATTGCGCTGCGATTTGCTGGCGACGTTTGGCCCGAGCGGACTGGCTGGAGGCATTCTCGCAACATCCACGCATCGGCGACCTTCGAGGCGCGCGCTCTCTCGATGATACCGAACGAACCTGGGCCGAAGGCGAGCAATCGGGGGCGGCTCGGGCAGCGGAATCGGTGCGCCTCGCGCTGGCCGAAGGCAACCGCGAGTATGAGATGAAGTTCGGCCATGTATTTATCGTCTGCGCCACGGGAAAGAGCGGCGAGGAGATGCTCGCCCTTCTGCGCCAGCGACTGAACCACCCGCCCGAAGCCGAGCTCGCCATCGCCGCCGCCGAGGAGGAAAAGATCACCCGAATTCGACTGGAGAAGCTTCTTTCCCAATGAGCGCGATCACCACCCACGTCCTCGACCTCAGCCGGGGACGGCCTGCCTCCGGCGTGCCCGTCGTCCTCGATTTTCAACTCAAGGGAGGCGAGTGGCAAAACCTCGGGCGCGGCCTCACCGACGCGGACGGCCGCCTCCGCGATTTGCTCCCGGCCGGTCATGTTCTGGTCCCGGGCCTCTACCGGCTCTCCTTTGACGCGGGCTCATACTTTCGCAGCGTGGGCGCGGAATGCTTCCATCCGAGCATCCCGATCGTCTTTGAGGTTCGCGTTTCAACGGAGCGCTATCACATCCCGTTACTGCTCAGCCCCTTCGGCTACTCCACCTACCGAGGAAGCTGAGCTCTATCGCCTTCGGCCTGCCAGAATTTTCGCGAATGAGCGCGAGCGAAGCTCCTCCAGGGTGAGCCCAGTCATCCTCTGCGCTTCCTCGGCGGTGATCGCGCCGCAGTTGATTCCCCGGAGGAAGTAATTGAGCAGACCCTGCCCCGTGGCGGCGTCGTCGAACACGTCGCCCATCAGCGTCGCCTGCGCCGCCTTCTCGATGAAGCTCTTCAGCCTGCGACCTGCCGGCTCCAGGCCCTGAAGAAAAAAATGATAGACAGCCGCGTACCGCACAGGCAGCTGCGCCGGGTGCAGGTCCCACCCCTGATAAAATCCGCTCACCAGCGAATGTTGAATGTCGTCGTAAGCCAATCGCCAGGCGCGGTGCACGACGCTTTTGTTTTCCTCCCGCTGCTCGGGGCTGAGCTCGGAGCCTTCCTTGGCGCGGTGGGGACCCACCGGCATCACGTTGGTTGCACCATCGGAGAGCGCCACTCCGGTGCCGGCCAGGCAGACCTGCATCACCTGCTTGGCGAAATCGCACGCCGGGTGTCTCATCTGCTGGTAAGCGGCGGTAATGTTGCACGCGGCGGTGTAATCATAGGTTCCAAAATGCGCTCCGGTGCAGCGTCCTCGCGCCGCCGCGACGAGCTTTGGAAGGGCCGCCTCCCCATCAGGGCCGATGATCGACTGCGTTGTTTCCACCATCAGCTCGATCTTGAGCGTATCGGCGGGAAGACCGAGCTCCGATTCCAGAAGCTCTAAAGCGGCGGCCAATGCTTCAACTTGCTCGGCAGATGTCACCTTTGGAAGCGTGACCCGGAAAGCGGGAAGCTGGGCGCGCATTTGTCGACCCAGAGCCGTGACGAACAACTCGAGCGTACGAAGGCTGCGCGCCCGGGTGTCTTCAGTCAATGCCTTGATGCGAATCCCGATGAACGGAGGCAGCGACGCTTCGCTGATTCCGCGCAATACCTCGGCAGCGGCCTGCAATGCGTGGCCATCCTCTTCCGCATCGCTGCGATTGCCGTATCCGTCCTCGAAATCGATCCTGAAATCTTCGATCGGCTCGCGGCTCAATTTATCAAGGGTGCGGCGGTAGACTGTCTGAGCTGCATCGGCGGGCAGTCCAATCGCCGTTGCCAGGGAGGCAGCGTCCGGCGCGTATTCGCGAAGCGCTGCCAAGGCGATCTCCCCCATGCGTTTCGCGGTGTTTGCTTTAAACAGATGAGCTCCCCCGTACACCACGTGGACCGGTTGCCTCGCCGGCGACTCGCCGGGGTAACGCGCGTTGACCGCTGCATTGGCCAGGCGCAGTTTCTCGAAAATCGTCGCGGGCAGTTTTTCGGTAAGCAGGACGGTCTCCCAATCAGCCGCGCTCGGCCTCGATGATGACAAATGGCGAATCGGTGGGAATGAACTTCGGCGGCCTAAATCCCGCCTTTCGTAGCAGCGCGGCGTACTCAGCCTCCGAGCGCTCGCGGCCGCCGAGCAAAACCATCATGTTGAGGTCGATGAACTTCGCTGGGCTCGGCGAGCTATCTATGGGAATGGGGATCTCCACCAGCAGCACTCGTCCGCTCGGCCGAAGAGCCCGATGGCAGTTTTCGAGAATGAGAAGAGCGCGCTCGTCATCCCAGTCGTGAATGATTTGTTTGAGCAGGTGCGCATCGGCTCCGGGCGGAACTGCTTTGAAAAAATCACCGCTGATCAACTCGCATCGGTTCGCCAGGCCTTCCGCTTCGATTAGCGGTTTGGCGGTGGCGACCACGTGAGGCAGATCGAAGAGAATGCCTCGCGCTTTCGGGTAGGCGCGAAGGACCGCCGCCAACAGCACGCCGTGAGCGCCGCCGACATCGGCCACCGTTTGAACCTTGCTGAAATCGACGAGCTGCGGCAGCTGCGCCGCCACCATCTGGGCGAGGCTGCCCATTGCCGAGCTGAACTCGAGGGCGTCCTGCGGGTTTTTGCTGTACCACTCCCACAGCTCCATGCCGAGCGCCGCTTTCGCCGCGGGGCGGCCGGTCTTGACGCTCTCCAGCATCCTGCCCCACGACTGCCAATGCCCCTGATCGGTTTGTGCAATCGCGAAAGCGCGAACCGAACCGGGAACGTTGGATCGAAGCGTCTCGCCGAGCTCGGTGAGCCCGAAGCGATCGCCTTCCACTTCGCGAAACACGCCGATGCTGGCCAGCGCGCGCATCAACCGATGCGTTGCGTCCGGATTCGCTCCGACTGCCTTGGCGATCTCCTCGCTGGTTTTGGGTCCGACGGCGATTTGATCGGCAATCCCCAGCCGCGCGGTTGCCCCGAGCGATTGGCTAAGCCACAGCCCATTGATCATCATCATCATCTGTTGAGGCGGCAAAGAGCTTTGCTGCTCCTGGTCTTGGCTCATCGAGAGCACCCTCGTGGATTAGCGGCGAAGGCTCAGCGAAGAAGACGAGGCATGTCAAGCTTGCTTCCCAGACTCGCTCCTGACAGGGTGCGCCCATGGCCCAAGCGGTGAGCACCGATTTGAGCCCGGCAGGCCCTCGGCTACCGGTGCTGGCGCATTTGCCCCCGCCGCTCTCCGCGCTCGGGCGGCTCGCCTACAACTACTGGTGGTCGTGGCATCCTGGCGGCGATGAGCTGTTCCGCGCCGTGGACCCGGAGCGATGGGAGTCGAGCAATCGAAATCCAGTGCGGCTGCTCATTGAAACATCGCGTCTGGCCGAGGCGGCGGCGAACCCAGAGCTGGTTGCGCGCGCAGCAGCCCTCGAGCGGGCGCTCGAGGCGGAATTGGCACGGCCGTTCGCGAATGCCCCACCCGCATCCGCCGAGCACCCAATCGCTTTCGTCTGCGCCGAGTACGCCGTGCACGAGTCCCTGCCGATCTACTCCGGCGGGCTCGGCGTGCTTGCTGGCGACTTCTTGAAGGAGGCGTCGGATCAGTGCCTGCCGCTCGTCGGCATCGGCCTTTTCTACCGGCGCGGTTACTTCCACCAGCGACTCGATCGCTCGGGGTGGCAGCACGAATGGTGGAGCAACGAGCGACCTGAGGACTTGCCTGCGACCTTGGTGGTCGGTCCCGACGGCCCGGTGACCGTCTCGGTCCCTTTGCGCGGCGAGCGCGTCTCGGCTCGCGTGTGGCGGGTGAACGTCGGGCGCATCCCGCTCTTTCTGCTCGACACCGACGTCGCGTCGAATTCGCCGCTGGGGCGTTGGATCGCCGGTCAGCTGTATGTCGGCGATCCCGACGTTCGGCTGATGCAGTATGGCCTTCTGGGCATCGGTGGTGTGCGAGCGCTCGAGGCAATGGGCATCCGCCCTGCCCTGTTCCACCTCAACGAGGGTCACGCTGCGCTTGTGGCGCTCGCGCTGGCGAGCGAGGAAATCGCTCGCGGTGCGGCGCCGTCGCAGGCATTTGAAACGGCCCGGCGACGCATCGTGTTCACCACGCACACACCGGTCGCAGCCGGGAACGACTCCTACCCCACCAGCGAGGTGGAGGCCATCCTCGGCAAGCTCCCGGGTGAGCTCGGGATCGACCCGCACGAACTGCTCGCCCTCGGGCGGGGACCCGATTCGAATGGGGGAGATCGGTTCGGCATGACCGAGCTCGCCCTTCGCACCAGCGGCCGCGCCAACGCCGTCAGCCGTCGCCACGGCGAAGTCGCGCGCGCGATGTGGCAGCCACTGTGGCGAGTGCAGAAGCCAGAAGCTGTCCCCATCATCCACGTTACCAACGGCGTGCACCTGGCCACCTGGATGGCCGCACCGCTCCGCGCGCTGTTGGAGCGCCACCTCGGATCGGGATGGGAGCGCAGCGCCTCCGATCCCCAGCGCTGGAGAGCAATTGCCGACATCCCCGATGGAGAGCTTTGGGCAGTTCGCACGCAGCTGCGCTCGGCGCTGGTGGATTTCGTGCGAGCGCGAAGTGTTTCCGACCGCCTCGCGCGCGGCGAGCCGCTGGAGTACGTGGAGCAGGCGGCGCTGACTTTCGACCCGGAAGTGCTCACCATCGGCTTCGCTCGGCGGGTTGCGCTCTACAAGCGCCTCCACCTGCTAACTCAGAATCCGGGCCGGGCGCTGGCGCTGCTGCGCGGACCGCGCCCGATCCAGGTGATCATCGCGGGCAAGGCGCATCCGCGCGACGACGAGGCAAAGCGCGCCGTCCAGCTCGTTTTCGGGCTCAAGAATGAGCAGGGGGCCGCGGCGCGCGCCGCCTTCCTTGAAGACTATGATCTGGCCATCGCCAAGATGCTCGTCTCAGGCTGCGATCTCTGGGTGAACGTCCCGCGTCCCCCGCTGGAGGCCAGCGGCACGAGCGGTATGAAGGCAGCGCTCAACGGCGGCCTCAATCTTAGCGTGCTCGACGGGTGGTGGAGCGAGGCGTACGACGGCAGCAACGGCTGGGCGATTCACAGCGAATCGACGCCCGACTGGAAGCTGCAAGACGCGCGCGATGCCGACGCGTTCTACCGTCTGCTGGAGCGCGAGGTGGTGCCGTTGTTTTACGAGCGCGATGCAGCCGGTCTGCCTCGCGGGTGGATCCGGCGGCTCAAAGCATCGCTGTGCACGATCGGCCCTGCGTTCAGCAGCGCCCGCATGGTCAACGACTACTTGGTCCATGTCTACGCCGGCGCAGACAAAAGCGCCGCGATGGCGGACCTCCCTGAGCATTCCGCGTCTTCACGCTGAGTTGGCCCGATCCCGCTGAGCACTCGCGCGTCTTTACGCTCAGCATTCCTCGCCCGCGGGAATCTGCGACAAAGCGGATTTATGCTCGGGAGCCTGACTTGCTTCCGAGCGCAAAGGCGCTGCTGCAACTAGACCCTCAGCTGGCTGACACTTGTTACATATTTTGCCGGCAGTCGGACATCCTCTTACGTTCGCCGCCCAACCTCGGGAGGGGGGAAATGGCGAAAACCCGAGATGAAAGCAAAATGGTCTGGAATTGTTGCATGCCTGCCGTTGCTGTTTGCTTGCGGAGCAGACTCTACTCATAGGACAACCGAGACAACCTCCACCGATCTGCCGTGGGTTAAGGTCAACCAATCCATCGATTCCTCGAGTCGGCGCAGGTCGGGCGGGATCGATGCCGGGCCGGCGGCACAACTGGCCGCGCAGCTCGGCCTGGACCCTCATTTCCTGATCGGCATGGGAAACGATCTGGCCGGTGCCGCTGAAGGTTGGGATCACGATCGCGACGGTATCTACACTCTCGGAACGCGCCTCGATCTTCACTACTGTTACCTCGTGGGGCTCCTCGGAATGGGGGGCTGGCCGGATTGGAACCCGGGCGGCTGGTTCGTGAACATCATGACCGACAGCGCGGCACGCCATGGCGTGGTACCCATGTTCACCCTCTACAGCATGGCGGCTTGGGGCGAGGGACAGCTCTGGGTGTTGACCAATGACACGTACATGCGAGCCTATTGGCAAGGGGCTGCGCTTCTTTTCGATCGACTGAATTTCTTTAATCAACCGGCAATTGTTCAACTCGAGCCCGATTTTTGGGCGTTCGCGCAGCAGCAGGCGCCCGGCCACGATCCGACGCGGGTGCCCGCGCAAGTTTCCTCGCTCGCATCTGATTGCGCCGGTCTGCCGGACGACTTGAGCGGGATGGGCCGATGCTTGATCCAAATGGCGCGAAACCGGTCGCCGCAAGTCGCGATTGGCTTTCACGCCTCCCGCTGGGCAGGCTCGCTCAACGACACCATCGCTTTCCTCAATGGGATAGGAGCAGGGGATTCCGATTTTCTCGCGCTCGACGTCCTCGACCGCGATGCCGGTTGCTTTGAGGCGCACGTCGACCCAAATTGCCAGCGCGCCGATGGCCCGTGGTACTGGGACGAAACAAATCGGACCAGCCCAAACTTCCACGAGCATCTCGACTGGGCGAGCGCGATAAACCAGGGAGTTGGCAAGCCCCTGCTCTGGTGGCAATTGCCATTCGGCGTGCCGAACGACAACCCAGGAGGAACGCCCGGGCACTATCGCGACAACCGCGTTCGATACTTGTTCAATCACGTGGACGAGTTCGTCGCCGCCGGCGGCCTGGGCGCGGCATTCGGCGTCGGCGCGGGAAATCAAACTTATATCAATAGCGACGGCAATCAGTTCAGAGACGCAGTCGGCAATTACTTCGCTGCACCGACGATGCTTCCCTGAGTTACTCGCTGCCGGTTTTTCCAAAACATCGGATTAATCAGATTGCACTCGTGCCTCGCATCCACGACTCATGGATGTTGACGATTCCACCAGTCCAATGAGAGAGTAACTCGCCTTCTGGGGGCAAGCCTCAGTACGCCAGTTCTATCGAGGAGGGGGGAATCATGCGCGCATGTTCAACAGATCGGAAACGCACCCGCGTCCGCTGGAAGCTAACGATCGCTGCGCTGATTCCGCTCGTGCTGGGCACGTGCGGGACGCCCAGCAACCCAAGATCGAAGTCCAGCGTCTTCGTCGATGACGCCGGAACCTACAACTGGCTGATGTTTCACGGAGACCGCGCACGCACGGGCTGGAACTCCAACGAAACCGTGCTCACCCCGGCCAATGTCAGCAGCAGCTCGTTCGGGGTGCTGTGGTCGTCGCCGGCCTTCGATTCATTCGGCGGGACGCCGGCTCACATGTACGCCTCTCCGCTGTACGTTGACGATGTCACGCTTTCGACGCCCGACTTGTCCGGCCGCCATTTCAGCGTCGTTATCGCTGCAACGAGCAACAGCTACGTTTACGCAGTCAACGCCTTTGATGCTCCGGGAGTTCCCGCGGGAACGATACTTTGGCGCCGTTTCCTCGGTACGCCAGGCGGCGGTGTTGATGGGGCGCGACTCGGCGTCCTTGGAACGCCGGCGATCGATCTCGCCGCTTCCCCGCCTCGGATTTATGTCGCCTCTGACGTGAGCGACGGCGGCCGCGCGTGGCGGCTCTACATCCTCGATCTCACGAACGGCAACAACGTCCCGCTGCCCAATCTCCCCATTGTTATCAACCAGGCGACGGTGAGCCCGGTCAATCAAAACCCGCCCGGAACCTTCGAGGATCCGGACAGGATGTCGCAGCGCGGAGGGCTCAATCTGAGCAATGATGGAACAATCGTCTACGTGCCATTCGGCGGCTACAGCGATCAGGCAACCGGGTGGATGGTCGCCATTGATACCGGCACCGTCTCCGGGAGCCCAGCGATCCTCAGCTCGTTTGGCGGCGGCCACACCAGCGGTACCGCGAACGGCGGCATGTGGGCTTCGGGTGGACCGTCGATCGATGCGGCAGGAAACGTCTTCGTGGTGACCGGCAACAGCCCGACCGGACCGAACCCGGGCTCATGGGGGCAATCGGTTCTCCGGTGGCGACCAGGTGTGCCGCTTCAGCTCACTGGCACGTATACTCCCTGGAATCACTGCCAGTTGGATGATCAGGACATCGACCTTTGCGGCAGCGGCGTGACACTGGTTCCGGATCTGGACCCGACGATTACCAGCACCTCATCGCTGATGGCCGTGGGGGGTAAGCAGGGCAATGCCTATCTGATAGACCGCGTGAATTTGGCCGGTGCACTCGACCAGCGTCCCGCGTGCAATCGCGATAATCCGACCGCCAACCCCGCCGACACATCGCTCTGGGATCCAAATACGACCTACAGCTGGTACAACAACCACCCCGGCCCACTGAGCGTTTTCGGTCCCTATCGGGAGCGAGACGCACAGGGAAACCAAGCCAGGGCACGGTCAACGCCGGCGTTCTTCGTCGGCGCCGACGGGACGAATTATTTGTTCTACACCGGTGCGACCAAGAGCCTGTCGGATATCACCACGCCGGTTCCGCCTTGCATCGCGCGAATCAAAATCAATACTCCCGGTCCAGGCCAGCCAGCCTTCTTCTCGGTCGATGCGACGGAGAATACGCTCGCTTTCAAGAGCCCTGGCACGCCGGTGGTCACCTCAAACGGCTCGAGCAATCCAATCGTCTGGATCGTCGAGCCAAATGTCTACCGTGGGGATTCTCTCGCTGGGAATTCGCGCCCAGCGCTCTATGCCGTGGATGGAATGACGATGCAGGTGCTCTACAGCAGCCCGGCCGGGACTTTCACCGGCGCGGGAGGCAAGTACTACGACCCAATCGTCAGCCGCGGAACAGTCTTTGTCGGCGTGGACCGAATCACTGCCTTTGGCATCAGCAGCTCAGCAGGGGTAACCGTAGTGACCAATGCAGACGCCCACGTTCGCGGTGGTGTCTACGCGGATCAAAACTTTGGTACCGCCACGCAGCTCAACGTCAAGAACAACCCGGATCCCGACTATAACCGCGATGCCTACTTCAAGTTCGATCTAACTGGCCTTCCGGCCTCTGCCAGCGCCAAGCTGCGCGTCTTTGGAAACACCGATGATGGCTCGGCAGTTACATTCTCGGCCAATGCAGTAGCGGACTCGAGTTGGAGTGAGACAGCAATTACATACAACAATCGTCCGCCGCTCGGAGCTACTGTTTCTGGCCAACTCACCGCGAGCGGCACCGCCGAGATTTGGTACGAATTCGATGTGACCTCCTACATCCAAGGCGAACTGGCGGCCGGGCACACCGTCACCACAATTGCGCTGCATGCCGTCTACAATCCGAGCGGTGGGACGCGGATAAATCTGCACTCTCGCAGATCAGGCTCGAACGCTGCCCAGCTGGCGATCGTCCCTGCCTCCGCCCCCTCGACGTTGGTCACCACTGCTGACGCCCACGTCCGCAGCGGAACTTACGCCGATCAGAACTTCGGTACCGCGACCCAAATCAACGTCAAGAACACTCCCGATCCGGACTACAACCGCGATGCGTATTTCAAATTCGACTTGAGCAGCGTTGCGACGGTGTCCAACGCCAAGCTGCGTGTCTTCGGAAATACCGACGACGGAACGGCGGTAATCTTTTCTGCTTCGGCGGTGGTCGATTCGAGCTGGAGTGAAACGGGAATCACCTACAACAATCGCCCGCCGCTCGGCGCCACCATTTCGAGCCAACTTACCGCCAGTGGAACGGCGGAGGCATGGTACGAATTCGACGTGACGTCTTATATCCAGAGTGAGAAAGCAGCCGGCCACAACATCACCACCATCGCACTCCACGCCGCTTTCAATCCAAGCGACGGCACACGCATCAACCTGCGCTCGCGCGAAGTCGGAACGAATCCGCCTCAGCTCGCAATCACTCGCTAAAGCGGTCGATGATGATTGGGTTCTTGAGGGGAGTACCGGCAGGGAGCGCAGAACAACTAGCAGTCTGTCCAGCGAATAATCAGCCGCCCGATCAAGCTCGTAGACCCACGCACACTCGGCTTGCTGCGAAACGGCTCGGCTCGTTCCGGCGAGCTGCTGAACAGAAGAGTCGA
>Ga0126379_10003408_pt1 | contig 10276 bp, 9 predicted proteins | sample PanSoiMetPlot_24_FD_92640 | JGI IMG/M metagenome (GOLD analysis project Ga0126379, IMG submission 92640) | Tropical forest soil microbial communities from Panama - MetaG Plot_24 | ecosystem: Environmental > Terrestrial > Soil > Tropical forest > Bulk soil | place: Panama | collected 2016-02-17 | reverse complement strand
CGCTCGTTGGGCAATGTTCCCGCCGACCAGAAGCAGGCGCTGCTCTCGGCGGGAATCTCCGAGGCGATGAACAACACCGCCTTCGGACTGTCGATCGCGGTTACCTGCATCGTCTTCCACCTCTTCCTCAATGCCTACTCCAAACGCATGGTCGAGGTGGTGGAGCTGAATGCGATGAAGCTGGAGAACCTTCTCTCCAGGCGCAACGCCGGCGAGACGTCGGCGATGGACTTCGAAAAGCAGTCGTAGATGGCGTTCTTCTTCTCCAAGCGGAAGCTTCGGATGGGGGAGGTCGAGTTTGGGGAGCTGAACATCGTCCCCTACCTCGACATCCTGATGAACCTGATCATCTTCATGCTGCTCTCGATGACCGGGTTGGCGCTGTTTGGAATCCTCAACGTCAATGCGCCGAACTACGGCGGGGCCGAGGCAGCGGCGCCGGATGCGAACGCACCTAAGCTTCTGCTGAGCGTGTTGATTTCCGAGAAGGGCTTTTTTGTGGCGGGAACCGGCGCCGTTCTCGGCGAGCAAGCGGAGGGCCAAGCCCCGTCCTCGAGTACCGGAGGCGCGCCTACCATTCCGAGAAAGTCGGATGGCTCGTTGGATTTCGCCGCGCTCAACGCCAAGATGATCGAGGTCAAGGCCGCATTTCCGAGCGAGACCAAGGTGATCATCGGCGCGGAGGGGAACATCCCCTACGAATCGTTGATTCAGACGATGGACGCCATCCGCGAAACCTTCGGCAAGGAGAGGAAACTGCTCTTTTCCGACGTCACGCTGGCGGCGATGTAGGGATGGCGAGCTCCGGCGACAGCGCGGTTCGGTTCAGCGAAGAGGACCGCGAGCGGATGATGTTCCGCCGTGCGCTGTCTCGCAAAAAGCGCCGGGAGCGGGAAGCGGCGGGCGAGATTCGGGAGCTGAACATCGTGGCGATGATGGACATGATGACCATCATCCTGGTGTTTCTGCTCAAGTCCTACTCGGCGTCACATGTCTCGGTCACCGCGTCTGAGGACGTCAGGCCGCCGGTCTCCACCACCCGCTCCACTCCCAGGGACACCGTGGCGGTGACGATTACCCCCAAGGGCATCCTGGTGGGGGATAAGAAGGTGGTCGAGCTGCAAAACAGCGCTATCCCCCGGAAGGTGCTCGACGGCCGCCGCGTCATTCCTCTCGATCAGGCGCTCAGGAAAGAGGTCGACAAGCTCAAGTATATCGCCGCCCGGAATCCGTCCGCCCCGTTCAACCACGAGCTTTCGGTGATCGGCGATCGGAAAATCCCTTACGATCTGCTGCTCACCGTGCTCTACACAGCCGGCCAGGACGAGCTGGAGAACTACCGGTTCGTGGTCATCCAGAAAGAGGGCGAGCAAGGGCCCTGACCATCCCTGGCACCCTTTCGCGAAGCCCGGCTTGCTGCTAGGCAGCGGCTGGGATGAGGCGGCCAGAATCGGAATCGGTGGCGGTGATTGGAGCCGGGCTCGCGGGCAGCGAATGTGCCTTCCAACTCGCTCGGCTGGGGATACCCGTATCCCTTCACGAGATGAAGCCGCAGCGCCGATCTGCCGCCCACAAAAGCGATCACTGCGCGGAGCTGGTCTGCTCGAATTCGTTTCGCTCAGACAGCATTGAGAGCGCGATCGGCCTCTTGCACGCCGAGTTGCGAGATCTCGGCTCGGTGGTGCTCGGCTGCGCCGATCAATGCCGCGTCCCCGCAGGTGAGGCGCTGGCCGTCGATCGCGACCAGTTTTCTGCGCGTGTTACGGCTTGCCTTACCGCCAACGACGGCATCAAGTTGCGCCGAGGTGAGGTGGCTAGCCTCCCGGACGGATTGGTGGTCATCGCCACCGGCCCGCTTACCTCTGACGCACTCACTGGCGAGCTGGCCGGCTACGTCGGTGAAAAAATGTATTTCTACGATGCGATTGCCCCGATCGTCGCCGCGGATTCGATCGACATGGGCGTTGCCTTCGCGCAGAGCCGCTACGGCAAAGGCGGAGGAGACGACTACCTGAACTTGCCGATGACTCGCGACGAGTATGTCGCCTTCGTTCAGCTCCTGCGCACTGGGCAGAAGCTGATCCCCCATGATTTCGAGGAGCCGCGCTACTTCGAAGGGTGTCTACCGATTGAGGTGCTGGCGGACCGCGGTGACGACGCGCTGGCGTTTGGTCCAATGAAGCCAGTGGGGCTTTGCGATCCGCGGACGGGCCGACGACCCCATGCAGTGGTACAGCTGCGAAAGGAAGATCTCTCCGGTAGCGCCTACAACCTGGTTGGTTTCCAAACCCGTTTGACCTGGCCGGAACAGCAGCGGATCTTTCGCCAGATTCCCGGACTCGAGCGAGCGGAGTTTCTCAGGCTCGGCCAAATCCACCGCAACACGTTCATCGACGCGCCGAACTTGCTGGCGGAGGATCTTTCACTGCGCAAAGAGCCTCGCCTGTTCTTCGCCGGCCAGATCTGCGGGGTCGAGGGCTACATCGAGTCGGCGGCTTGCGGCTATCTGGTAGCGCTGGCGCTGGCCGCCCGCCTCGGACGGCTGCCCTGGGTCCCGCCGCCACCCACCACGGCGCTCGGAGCGCTCTACCGTCACGTCACCGGCGCAGCGCATCCCAAAAATTATGTCTACCAGCCGAGCAACGCTATTTTCGCTCTGTTCCCGCCGTTGCCGGGCCGCGTCAGCAAACCGCAGCGACGCGCGCGTTTCGCTGAGCGGGCGCGCGAAGAGTTCGCCAAGTGGCTGGGCGGCTTCCCGCAACTTTGGCGTGAGCAGAGGGCCGTCGATGTGCCGAACGGAGAACAGGAGCGGGTGGGTTTGTAGAGGGTTGCTCGCCGGATTGGTCGCGACATGTGGCTGTAAGAAAAACCCCGGGGCGGCAACGGCAGCTGTTGGAATGGGCAAGCTTCTCGCGGCCGGACCGTCGGCAGATCTGCGCCTGACCCCCGACGGCAAATCGGCGACGTACCTGGCGGCTGCGCAGAAGCCCCGGTTGGAGGGCGTCCCACCGCAAATGGTGATCGGCACGCTGTATTCAGCACCGCTCGCGGGTGGCCAGCCGAAGGAGCTTGGCACCGGGGTCACCAACGTGCCGGGCGGTTATCTCTTCAGCCCGGACTCCCGGTGGCTGCTCTTTCTCGCTGGCTACAACGCCGCGAGCCAAACGGGCGAGCTGCGAGCGCAGGATCTAAGCGACCGCGCGAGCCCTTCGTTCCCGCTGGGCGGCCAGGTCTCCTACACGCTGGTGAGCCCAGACTCGCGTTGGGTGGCATTCGTTGATCGGTCCATTTTGAAGGCCGGTTTGTTGCCCAAAGGCCCGTTCGGGGAGCTCGCGGCTGAGATTTCGACCGCGGAGTTTACGCCGGACAGTCGCACGGTGATCGCCAAACGCCGCGCATCGGCTGGCGGGGCGCTCCTCGCTGTGCGGCTTGGGAAAAACAACGTGCGAAAACTCGCCGACCGCGTGGGCGACTACGCCATATCGGCCGATTCTCGGAAGATCGCCTGTGCGCGCCAGAGCGAGCAAGCCCCTGGAACGTACGACTTGCTCCTCGCGGATCTGGTGGACGACGGGAGCAGCGCCACCAAGATCGCCAGCAATACCGGCCTGTTTGCCTTTTCTCCAGATGGGAAGTGGTTGGCTCACACGCAGGGTTGGAACGTCGAGCAAGCCCGTGGCGATCTCTACGTCCGGTCGACGGCGGATGGTCCGCCGCGAAAGATCGGGGAAAACGTCGGAGAGCGGGTAGCCTTCGCGCCAGATTCCAAGTCCGTCGCTTACCTCGAGCAGTGGAGTCAGCCTACGCGAACGGGGTTGATGGGCGTGACCGCGTTGCCGGATGGCAAGCCGCGCCAGGTCGGCGGCCGGGTGCCGAATTTTTCCTGGAGCGCGGACAGCAGCCTGCTCGCCTTCCTATCGCGGGTCATCAAACCGGCTTATTCGGTCGACCTGATGCTTTATCGCGCAGACGAAGAGAAGGCGACCAGGGTGCATGCGGGCGTTTACGCAGGATACGGCTTTGGGCCGAAGAATCGATACCTGCTATTTCGCGGCAACTGCATTCGCAACAATCGCGCCTGCGACCTGTTTCTCCTCGATCTGAGCCAGCGCAACGAGACGCCGAGAAAGATCGTCGAGGGCGTGTACAGCTTCAGGAACGCCGAGCGCGGCGACCGCATCCTGGTCACCTATGCCCGGGTGGACAGCGATGCCTTCGATCTCGCCGTGTACAATCTCCAGACGGGCGAGCGGCGCACCGTCGATCGAGGCATCTTGCTGCCGGCGTTGTTCGCGGCCGACGATGGCTCAAGCATGGCCTACGTGGTAGCGGACAAGGAGCGGGCGGGGGTTTATCTCGCCACCGGAATGCCATAGCGCCATGCGCCCGCACCGTCCACCGCTGACGCCCGATCTCTTTTCTTTCAAGGAGCATCTCGAGCGCACGGGCGTATCGTTACATACGGTGCGCGCCTACCTGCGCGACCTCGCAGATCTCGAGCTCTTCTTGGCGCCGCAGCACCTGCCCCTGCGAGCGGTGACGCACGCGGCGCTTCGCCGCTATCTGGGCCACTTGGCTGCGAGGCTTGCACCGTCGTCGCGCGCCCGCAAGCTCGCCAGCATCAAGGCGCTGTACCGTTTCCTTGCACGGCAGAAAGTCATCGCAAGCAACCCGGCGAGGAGCCTGGTAGCTCCCCGTATTCCTCAGGCCCTCCCCAAATTCCTCCCGGTGGATGAAGCATTCGCCCTGGTCGAATCGCCGGGGTCAGGCAGCGCGCGCGATCTGCGCGACCGGGCGATCCTCGAGATCCTCTACGGCGCCGGCCTTCGCATCAGCGAGCTCTGCTCGCTTTCGATGGACGACTGGGATCGCGAAGCTCGCGTGCTTCGGGCGTTCGGCAAGAATTCGAAAGAACGATTGTGCCCGATTCACCGCAAAGCCGCTGCGGCGCTCGAGGCCTACCTGCGGTGTCGCCCGGAGCTGCTCAGAGCCAAGGGCGCCCACGTCGATCCGGCGGCGATCTTCCTTAGCCATCGGGGCGGTCGGCTCCGGCCGCGGAGCGTTGCCCGCCTGCTGTCTCGATATGCAGTTCGGGCCGGCCTGCTTCGCACGGTGTCTCCGCACGCTTTGCGCCACTCCTTCGCGACCCACTTGCTCGCCGGCGGCGCCGACGTGCGTGCGATCCAGGAGCTGCTTGGACACGCAAGCCTTTCGACAACCCAGCGATACACCCAGGTAAGCTGGGAGCGCCTCCAAGAGATCTACGACAAGGCTCACCCGCGGGCTGGTTAGCGGCGCTCTAAAACCAAGCTGGCGAGGTGCGTTCCTGTTAAACCCTCGAGCATGCTTCATGGAACGACCATCTTATCGGTCAGGCGGGACGGCCGAGTCGTCATCGCCGGCGACGGACAAGTGACATTGGAGAAGACGGTTCTCAAGTCAACGGCGAAGAAGGTACGCAGATTGGGTGACGGCAGCGTGATCGCCGGGTTTGCCGGAGGAACGGCCGATGCCTTCACGCTCTTCGAGCGCTTCGAGGCCAAGCTGAAAGAGCACCAGAAAAACATTGCCCGGGCATGCGTCGAGCTGGGCAAGGATTGGCGAACCGACCGCTTTTTGCGGCGCCTCGAGGCGCTGCTGGTCGTCGCCGACAAGGAGCGCACCTTTGTCGTCTCCGGTGCCGGCGACGTTCTCGAGCCGGATCACGGAATCGCCGCGGTGGGCTCTGGCGGGCCTTACGCCCAAGCGGCCGCTCGGGCACTGCTCGAGCATACGTCTCTTTCGGCCCGCGAAATTGCCGCCGCCGCCTTGAAGATTGCCGCGGAGATTTGCATTTACACCAACACCGAGTTGTCGTTCGAGGAGCTGTAATTGGCGCCACGTGAACAGCGAAGCACCAGCACCTTTACCCCGCGGGAGATCGTCGGCGAGCTGGACCGTTACATCATCGGCCAGACGGCAGCGAAGCGCGCGGTGGCGATTGCGCTGCGGAACCGTTGGCGTCGGCAGCTGGTCAGCGAGGATTTGCGCGAGGAGATCTACCCAAAGAACATCATCATGATCGGCCCCACCGGGGTGGGCAAAACCGAGATCGCCCGACGGTTGGCGAAGTTGTCCCAGGCTCCCTTCATCAAGGTCGAAGCGTCCAAATTCACCGAGGTCGGCTACGTCGGCCGAGACGTGGAGTCGATGATCCGAGATCTGGTTGAGGCGGCCATTTCGCTGGTGAGGGAGGAGGAGACGGAGAAGGTCCGCACCCGGGCGTCGGAAATGGCTGAGGATAGGCTGGTGGAGATCCTATCGGGTCATGCTCCTTCGGGCGCGCGCCCAACCCCTGCCTTCGGGTTCGCTCCGCCCCCGCCGTCCAGCCCTCGTCTTTCTGACGGTGAACGGGAGAAGTTGAGGTCGCAGCTTCGGGCCGGAACGCTGGATGATCAATTCATCGAGATCGACGTGAGCGAGAGCGGGGTGACGTTCCTGCGCAACTTTTCCGGGCAGGGAATGGAGGAGATCGGCGTCAACCTCCAGGATCTGTTCAAGAACATGCCTGGCTTCAACCGGACCCGAAAGCGCCGGGTCAAGGTTCCCGAGGCGCTCCGGATCCTGACCGATGAAGAGGCTGGCAAGCTGGTGGACATCGACCGGATCAGCCGCGAAGCGCTCCGGCGCGCGGAAACCGCCGGCATCGTTTTCATCGACGAGATCGACAAGATCGCCAGTCGCGAAGGTCCGCGCGCCGGTCCCGATGTCTCCCGCGAGGGAGTTCAGCGCGACATCTTGCCGATCGTCGAGGGATCGACGGTCAACACCAAGTACGGGTCGGTAAGAACGGATCACATGCTCTTCATCGCCGCCGGCGCTTTCCACGTTTCCAAGCCCTCGGATCTGATTCCCGAGCTGCAGGGTAGATTCCCCATTCGCGTCGAGCTCGAGCCCCTGACCGGCGATGACCTGGTTCGCATCCTGCGCGAGCCGAAAAACTCGCTGATTCGACAGTACACCGCCCTGTTGGCGACCGAGGGAATCAATCTTCAGTTCGCCGACGACGCGGTGGCCGAGATCGCCAAGACGGCGGAGCTGGTGAACGGCCGCACCCAGAACATCGGAGCGCGGCGACTGCACACCATCCTAGAGCGACTGCTCGACGAGGTGTCGTTCAGCGCTTCGGAGATGGCCAACAAAACCGTTCGGATCGACGGTGCCTACGTGCGAGAGCGCCTTGCCGAAATCGTTAAAGACGAGGACTTGTCGCGCTATATACTGTGAGAGTGGAACTTCCCGACCGAACTCGAAAAGTGATCCAGCGCGCCGAAACGCACCTGCTTCAAAACTACCGCCAGCAACCGATGGTGGTGGAGCGCGGGCTGGGAACGCGGGTTTGGGATGTGGAGGGACGCAGCTACCTGGACCTGCTGGGAGGGATTGCGACCTGCGCGCTCGGCCATTGCCATCCGGAAGTGGTCGCCGCGGTGAAGGTGCAGCTGGACAAGCTCTGGCACGCCTCGAACGTTTTCTTCACCCTTCCCCAAATTGAGCTCGCGGAGAGGCTCACCGCCGCGGCAGGTCTGGAGCGCGCCTTTTTTTGCAACTCGGGCGCGGAAGCGAATGAGGCATTGCTCAAGCTTGCGCGGCGCGTGCAGAAGGATCGCGGACACCCGGAGCGATTCGAGCTGATTTGCTTCGAAGGCTCCTTCCACGGGCGAACCCTTGCCACCGTTGCAGCCACCGGGCAACCCAAGTACCAGCAAGGCTTTGAGCCACTGCCGGCGGGGTTTCTCCACGTGCCATACGGGGACCTAGAGGCTGTTCGCCGGGCGGTGAGCCCGAAGACTGCGGCGATCATGGTCGAACCCATCCAGGGCGAAGGGGGTGTTCGGGTGGCGCCTGAGGGCTTTTTGAGATCGCTTCGGTCGCTATGCGATGAGGAAGGTCTGCTGCTGTTGGTGGACGAAGTGCAGACCGGCATGGGGCGAACGGGGGCCGCGTTCGCCTATCAGCACGAGGGCATTCTGCCGGACGGTATTTCGCTGGCGAAAGCGCTTGGAAACGGGCTGCCGATAGCGGCAATGCTCTGCCGGGAGGAGCTGGGTAAGAGCTTGCCCTCCGGCAGCCACGGTTCGACGTTCGGAGGAAACCCAATCGTCGCGGCCGCAGCGAACGCGGTGACGTCGATCATCTGCCAAGCACCGATGCTGGAAGCTGTGCGGCGCAAGGGGGAGCACCTCATCGCGGCAGCGCGAGCGCTTCAGTTGCTGCAGCCCGGCAAGATCGCCGCAGTGAGGGGGCGAGGGCTGCTCATCGGCATCGAGGTCAAAGGGGAGGCGGCGGCAGTGGTGAGCCGCTGTCGGGAAGGTGGTCTGCTGGTCAATTTGGCCGGAGAAAACACCGTCCGGTTCGCACCTCCGTTCACTGTATCCCTCGCCGAGCTCGACGAGGGGTTGGCTATCTTCGAATCTGCGCTTGCGTCGTAGCTCGCCGCCCGTCCAACCCGCCTGAAACAGCCGGCGATGACGTGGGCGCGGTTGCGCCTAACCACCACATTCAGGTTTGACGCTCATTTCCGCCGGTCTCTACAATCGATCGTCCAATGGGTAGCGAGGCGAGCGTCGGACGAACAGCGATCGACGCTGCGATGGCGGAGAAGGTTGACCTCGACGCCGATCGGAAGAAAGAGATTCTGTCGCTCGAGCGCGCGCTGGATCGACTCAATCACTTCGAAGTGCTTGGCCTGCGACCTGGCGCCTCGGCTGGCGAGGTGAAGAAGGCCTACCACGAAGCGTCGCGGCGCTATCATCCCGATCGTTTCTTTGAGAAAAACCTCGGCAGCTTTCGAGCCCGGGTCGAGCGCATCTTCAAGCGCATCCACGACTCCTATTCGGTGCTCAGCGATGTGGACCTTCGCGCACAGTATGAGCGAGACCATCCCGAGATTGCCTCTGCGCCAGCCGCCGCCGCTCCGCTGCCACAGGACGAAGCGCGGGCGGCCGAGCGCCGCGCCCGCTTGGCTCGACACCCTTACATGGCCAAGCTGACGCGGGTACACGAGCTTTTGGACAGCGGGAAGAAGAGCCTCGCTGCCGGCGATTTCGGCAAGGCTTACTCTGATCTACACCTCGCCTCGAAGCTCGATCCGAAGAATCAGGACGTCCACGAGTTGCTTAACCAGGTGCGCCATCGCCATGAGCAGCAGCGCGCTGCGGAGGAGCTCAAGCGCGGCCAAGTTGCGGAACAGGAGAAGGACTTGGCGGGCGCAGCGAGGTGCTACCTCAATGCCGCCAATCTCGATCCGAAGAGCTCTCTGGCTGCCTCGAAGGCGGCGAAGCTGCTTTTGAAACCAGGCCATGACTTGAAGCAGGCGCGAGATCTTGCCCAGCGCGCCGTGGATCTGGATCCCAACAACGCGGATCACCGATTTCTCTTGGCGGCGATTCTCGACCAGGCAGGAATGGGCAAGTTGGCAAGCCGCCAAGTGGAAGAGGCGCTCAAGCTCAACCCGAACCATCCGGAGGCCAAGAAGCGCCAGAAGAAATCCCGCTGGCCTTTCTGAGTCAGCGATGGCCCGCGAGCCGGTGATAGGGATTGACCTCGGGACCACCAACAGCGTGGTGGGGACCGTACAATCCGGGCAACCGATCGTTATCAAGAACCGCCTTGGGCAAAACCTGACGCCCTCCGTGGTGGCGTACGCCAAGTCTGGCAAGCAGCTGGTTGGACAAATCGCCAAGCGACAAGCGGTGACCAATCCGGAAGCGACGGTCTATGCGGCAAAGCGCTTGATCGGCAGAAAGTACTCTTCCGAGCGAGTTCAGCAGGTCATCAAGACGCTCAGCTACCCAGTGACGTGCGGGGAGCACGATGACCTTCGGGTTCAGCTAGGCGGCAAGCTTCTCTCCCTCCCCGAGATTTCCGCGGCGGTGCTGCGCGAGCTCAAGCTCGATGCGGAGGCGTCTTTCGGCGAGCCGGTGAGCCGGGCGGTGATTACCGTGCCCGCTTACTTCAACGACGGCCAGCGCCAGGCGACCAAGGACGCGGGCAAGATTGCCGGCCTCGACGTGCTGCGGATCATCAATGAACCCACCGCCGCGGCGCTCGCTTATGGCTTCGGAAAAAACGTGAGCGGCAAAGTCGCGATTTTCGACCTGGGCGGAGGTACGTTCGACATCTCGGTGCTGGAGATCAACAAGGGCGTGTTCGATGTCGCCGCCACCGGCGGAGACACGCTTCTTGGCGGAGAGGACTTTGACAACCGCATCATCGAGGCCTTGGTCTTCGGCTT
>Ga0126379_10003407_pt1 | contig 10278 bp, 7 predicted proteins | sample PanSoiMetPlot_24_FD_92640 | JGI IMG/M metagenome (GOLD analysis project Ga0126379, IMG submission 92640) | Tropical forest soil microbial communities from Panama - MetaG Plot_24 | ecosystem: Environmental > Terrestrial > Soil > Tropical forest > Bulk soil | place: Panama | collected 2016-02-17 | reverse complement strand
CGCGAGCTTGTCGACGCTGCTCAGGGTGATCCAGAAGTTGGCGCCGTCGCTGCAAACCCCACGCGGCCCGTTGCCGCCTCCGGCCGACACGAACCCGAGCGACGTCAGGTCGGCGGCCTTCCAGAGGGAGACGATGTCGTTGCCGAGGTCCGTGACGAGAATCCGCTCGCCGTCGAACCCCGCGCCCGCGGGATGGGTAAAACCGGTGAGCGTGGTGAGAACGGCCCCGTTGGAAGCCCGGACCACCGAGACCGTTCCGGTGTTCTGGTTGGTCACCCAGATGTTCGTGCCGTCGAAGACCGCCGCGGAGGGACCGTTGTCGACCGTCACGGTCTGGAGAATGGCGCCGAAGGCCGCGAGCTTGTGCAGCTTTCCCGGGCCTGAAATCACGTCCGTGACCCAGACGTTCGTCCCGTCGAAGATCGCCGCTCTCGGAGAGGTGAACCCGGTCGTGACGGTGGAAAAGGACCACGGGATCGCACCCGGCGTCACCATCACGACGTGCCCGTCGAAGCTCGTCGTCCAGAAACGGCCTCCGTCGAAGGCAATGCCGGTCGGGTTGCCTGGAAGCGTGCTGACGACGGTGGTCACGACGCCCGGCGGTTGGGTCGGATCGATCTGGTACAACCGGCCCGGGGCCGTGCCCCCGGTAATGATGATCCGCCCCATCGCCGACTCGATTCCCGAGGCCACGATGGCCCCGGTCCACGTCTCGAGCAACTTGCCGTCGCTCGCTCGCACACGCGAGACCGTGTCGCTGATTTCGTTCGCCACCCAGACGTCGGCGCCGTCGAAGTGGGCGCTGACGGGGTTGAGGCCCACCGTCGTCAGGCCGAGCACCAGGGAGTTCTGCGGCCTCCAGTACTTCACGACCGCGGCCTTGCGGCTGGAGCGCTGGAGCGTTCGGTCCACGGTGCGCGAGAGGAACGCTGCCATCTGGAGGCGAGTGACGTTGGCGTTCGGATCGTAGGTCGTAGCCGTGACCCCGGTCGTGATTCCGAGCGTGAAGATCTGCAGGACGAACGGGCAGAACGGATCAGTGCCGCCGAGATCCGTGAATGGCCCGCACGGCAGTCCCGGCCCGAGAGTGCTTCCCACGAGAACACTGGCGGCGGCAAGCGGAAACACGAAGAGCAGGCGAACGAACTTCGGGATGCGCATACGATTCCCTCCTCCGTTTCCTCTAGTCTCCCACGAGAGGCAGCGGAGGGATGGGGTCTTCAGAACCGCGCGAGACTGCCCGAGCCGTTGAGCACGACCCAGAAATGGACGCCGTCGCTGCACGCTCCGTGGGGTTGCGTGCCGCCTCCCGTGGAAACGAATCCGAGCGGCGACAGGTCGGCGGCCTTCCAGAGGGAGACGGAACCCAGGGACTGGTTCGTCACGAGGACCCTCTCGCCGTCGAAGGCGGCCTGGTACGGCCCGCCCAAACCGTTTCCGGTCAGCGTCGCGAGGATCGCCCCGTTCGAGGCCCGGACGACCGTGATCGATGGGTCGAGGACGTTCGGCACCCAGATGTTGTTGCCGTCGAAGACGGGGAACCCCGGAACGTTCCCGACGGTCACGGTCTGGAGAATCCCGCCGGAGGAATCGAGCTTGAAGAGCCGATCTGCGTTCGTATCGACCGCCCAGACGCTCGTTCCGTCGAAGACCATTCCCGCGACCGCGTCGAAGCCCGTCGTCACGGTTGCCACGGTCCAGGGTGCGACCGAGCCGGGAGTCACGATCGAGACCGATCCGCTGAAGTCTCCGCTCCAGATCTTGACGCCGTCGAAGACCAGAGCCTGGGGAAAGGCGCCCAGGGTAGTGGCGACCGTCGTGACGGCTCCCGCGTTCTGGCCGGGATCGATCATGTAGAGCCGTCCGGGAGACAGATTGCCTGCCGCGAAGATCCGCCCGATCGCCACCAGCAGCCCGCTGGGATTGACGCTGCTGATCCAGTTTTGAAGGAACTTGCCGTCCGACCCCCGAATGCGGGTGATCAGGTCGTCGGTCTGGTCCGAGATCCAGAGGTCGGCGCCGTCGGACTTGACGAACCCGGGACTGGAGCCGAGTGCGATGAGGGCCTCGTCGTGGAGCGTCTGAGTCTTCCAGAACTGGTCGAGGCTCGCCCGGCGGCTCCCCCTCTGGAGCGTCCGGTCCACCGTCCGCGAGAGGAACGCCGCCATCTGGAGGCGGGTGACGTTGTCCGCCGGGGAAAAGGTCGTCGCCGTCGTCCCGGTCGTGATGTTGAGCGTGAAGATCTCCAGCACGAACGGGCAGAAGCCGTCGTTGGCGGTATCGGTGAATGGGCCGCAAACGCCGATCAATCCGCCTGCGGCGCCCGCGAGGACCGCCGCGGCCGCGAGCAAGCCACGGAGAACTCTCCCTGCGCTCATCTCAGAATCTCGCGAGCCCGCCAGCCCCGCTGAGGGCGACCCAGAAATCCTTTCCGTCGCTGCACGCCCCGAGAGGACTGGTTCCGGCACCCGTATCGAGGGAGCCGATCGCGGTCAGATCCGCCGCCTTCCACAGCGCGAGCCTGTGGTCGCTGCCGGAGGTGACGAGAACGCTCCGTCCGTCGAACGCGGCCTGCTGGACGTTGGTGAGCCCGTTGTCGGTCAACGTCGCCAGGACGGCTCCTGTCGAGGCCCGGACGACCCATACCGAGCCCCCGCCCGGTGCCCAGATGTTCGTCCCGTCGAAAGCGGGCCAGGCCAGGCCGCTACCGAGGGTCACTGTCTGCAGGATGGCGCCGTTGCCGTCGAGCTTGAAGAGTCTCTGCGCGCCGAAGTCGGTGACCCAGACGTTGGCGCCGTCGAAGAGCGTGCCGTTGGGCTGGGAGAAGCCGGCCGTCACGGTGGTCACGGTCCAGGGCGGCGGCCCGCCGGGGGTGATGATGGAAACGGATCCGCCGGAGTTGGCCGACCAGATGTTCGAGCCGTCGTAGGTGAGAGTCTGCGGGAAAACCCCCAACGCCGTCGAAACGGTGGTGACGCTGCCCACCGGCTCGCTCGGGTCGATCATGTACATGCGTCCCGGATTGGTGTTGGCGGCGATGAAGACGCGTCCGCTCGCCACGAGGACACCCCTCGGATTGATCCCGGAGGTCCAGGACTCCAGGACGGCGCCGTCGCTTCCACGGACGCGGGCGACGATCTGGAGGCCGGGGTCGGAAACCCAGAGATCCGTGCAGTCGGACTTGACGAACTGCGGGGTCAACCCGACCTCCGTCACTCCGAGGGCGGTCGCCGCCTGGGTCGTCCAGAACTGGTTCAATCGCGCACGGCGGCTTCCCCGCAGCAGGACGGAATCCACGGTCCGGGAGAGAAACGCCGCCATCTGGAGGCGGGAGACGCTGTCGCCGGGTGAGTAGGTCGTCGCCGTCGTCCCGGTGGTGATTCCCAGGTAGAAGATCTCCAGCACGAACGGGCAGAACAAGTCGTTCGCCATATCGGTAAAGGGACCGCAGGTTCCCAGCAGGCCCGCCGCGCCGCCGGCGAAGAGAGCAAGGACCGCGGTGAGGACGGCGGCGAAACGACGAAGACGCATTCTCAGAACCTCGCCAGCGCATCCACGCCGGACAGTGCGACCCAGAAGCTGACGCCGTCATTGCAGACCGCGGTCGGTCCGTTCCCGATGCCGGTCGCGTAGGAGCCGATCGGCGAGAAGTCGGCCGCCTTCCAGAGCGACAGCATGTCGCCCGCGGGAGAAGTGACGAGCACCCTTTCGCCGTCGAAGCTCGCGAACTGCGGCTGGTTCAGCCCGTTTCCCGTCAACGTCGCCAGGACGACGCCGGTCGCCGCTCGGACCACGGAAACCGACGAGGACCCGATGTTGGGGACCCAGAGGTTTCCCCCGTCGAACACCGGGAAGGCTGGCTGCGTGCCCACGGTCACCGTCTGCAGGATGGCCCCGGCGGCGTCGAGCTTGAACAGCTTCCCGACGGTGAAGTCGGTGACCCAGACGTTGGAGCCGTCGAAGAGTGCGCCGGTCGGAGCGGTGAAACCTGTCCCCACCGTCGTGACGGTCCAGGGGACGACGAGTCCGGGAGTCACGATCGACACCGAGGGCCCCGAGAAGTTGGCCGTCCAGATCCGGACCCCGTCGAAAGCGATTCCGATCGAGTCGTCGCCCAGGTTGCTCGCGACCGTCGAGACGGCTCCCGCCGGTTGCGCCGCCCGTACCTGGTACAGCCTTCCCGGGCTGGTCTGTCCCGTCAGGAGGACCCGTCCGATGGCCACGACAAACTGGTCCGCGTTCGTCGCGCCTGTCCAGGTGTCCAGCAACCTCCCGTCGCTTCCCCGGACCCGGGAGACCGTCCCGGAGTCCCTGTTGGCGACCCAGATGTCCGCCCCGTCCGAAGCCACGCCGCGCGGGAGGTCGCCGACCGAGGTCGTCGAGAGCCGCACCGGGTTCTGGATCCTCCAGAACATCTCCAGCGCCGCCCGGCGGCTGCCCCGGTCGAGGACCCGGTCCACCGTCCGTGACAAAAACGCCGCCATCTGGAGACGTGTCACGTTGTCCGACGGAGAGAACGTCGTCGGCGTCGTCCCCGTGGTGATCCCGAGCGTGAAGATCTCGAGCACGAACGGGCAGAACGTGTCGTTGGTCGTATCGGTGAACGGCCCGCAGACCCCCAGCAGCGAGGTCGAGGCTCCGGCCGCAGCTGCGGCGATGGCAGCCAGGCAGATCGCGGCAAGCCGCCGGAAGCCGAAAAGCCTCATGGACCCTCCTGCTCCCAAACACGCAAACCCGGGCGGTTTCCCGCCACGACCGCCGACCCTTATACTCCCGCGCCCATGAACGAGGGGCCGACACTGACGCTCGAAAGAGTCCGCCGGGAGCTGTCCGGGGCGGTCCTGGCGGCGGTGCGGGACCTCTATGACGTCGAGCTCGGATCCGTCGTCCTGGAACGGCCGCCCAAGGTCTCGCTCGGAGACCTCGCGACGCCGGCGGCCTTCGATCTCGCCAAGAAAGCTCGGAAGGCCCCCCGGATGATCGCCGAGGCGATCGTGGGTGCGGTGAAGCTCCCGGCCGGCGTCGAGCGGGCGAAGGTCGAAGGGGGCGGCTACGTCAACTTTTTCCTCGAGAGGGGGCCCTTCGCCGCCGGCCTGCTCGAGCCGCCCGCCGAGGCCTCGGCCCGGGCGGGAAAGGTCGTCGTCGAGCACACCAACATCAATCCGAACAAGGCGGCCCATATCGGCCACATGAGGAACGCCCTCCTCGGCGACGTCCTCGTGAGAGCGCTGCGGTTCCTCGGGTACGGAGTGGAGGTCCAGAACTACCTCGACGACACCGGCGTCCAGGTCGCCGACGTCGTGGCCGGCCTGGTCCACCTCGCCGGCGTGGGCACGGCGGCGCAGGCGCGCGAGGTGATCTCGGCGGCGGCCCTCCCGGGAGGCGCGCCCAACCCGAAGGGCTTCGCCTACCTGTGCTGGGACCTCTACGCCGAGATCGGGCGGACCTTCAAGGAGCGCCCGGACACCCAGGCGTGGCGCGCGGAGGTCCTCCACGCGATCGAGGCGGGGGACAACGAGATCGCGGGAATCGCGGCCGCCGTCTCGGAGGCGATTTCCTCGGCGCACCTGGCCACGATGGGACGAATCGGGATCGCTTACGACCTGCTTCCCCGCGAGAGCGACATCCTGCGGCGGAAGTTCTGGGAGACCGCCTTCGAGAAGCTGAAGTCGGCGGGAGCGGTGATCTACGAGACCGAAGGGCGCCACGCGGGTTGCTGGGTCCTCAAGCTCGCCGAGACCGAGGGATTCGCGGGGCTCGAGGAGCCGGACAAGATCCTCGTGCGATCCAACGGAACGGTCACCTACACGGCCAAGGACATCGCGTACCAGCTGTGGAAGTTCGGCCTGCTGGGGACCGACTTCGACTACGAGCGCTTCGAGCCGGACTGGAGCTCGGGATCGGTGCGGGCCGCGGAGATCCCCGACGCGGTCCGGCGGCATCCCCTCTGGCGGACCTCGCACGGATCGGGGTCGGCACGGGCGCCGGAGTTCGGAAGGGCCGCCCGGGTCATCAACGTGATCGACGTGCGGCAGTCCTACCCGCAGAAGGTCGTCAAGGAGGGGCTGCGCGTGCTCGGCTTCGAGAAGGAGGCGGAGGCGAGCGACCATTTCTCCTACGAGATCGTGGCGCTCTCGCCGCGGGCCGCGCGGCAGCTCGCGGAGCGCTTCGGCGAGGAATACCGACTCTCCGCTGAAGACGAGCAGAAGCCCTTCGTCGAGATGTCGGGGCGCAAGGGGCTGGGCGTCAAGGCGGATGACTTAGTCGAGCTGCTCCTCGAGAAGTCCCGTGCCGAGGTGGCCAGCCGCCGCGGCGAAGGCGCGGAAGGGGACGCCTCCTCCGCCGCCGAATCGGACGCCCGCGCCATCGCGGTCGGCGCGCTGCGGTACTTCCTGCTGAAGTTCGGCCGGAACAAGGTCATCGCCTTCGACTTCGACGAGGCAGTCAACTTCGAGGGAGACTCGGGGCCGTACCTCCAGTATTCACTGGTGCGCGTCCAGAACATCTTCCGCAAGCTCGAGGAGAGGGGAATCTCGGCGGCCGTGCAGTCCGGGGAGGCCGCATCCGCGGCCTGGGAGGACGATCTCTGGGCGATCCTCCTCGACTCCGCTTCTACGCCGGAGATCGCCGAGCGGGCCGTCGCCGCCCTCGAGCCCTCCATGCTCGCCCGCCACGCCTTCGGGCTGGCCCAGGCCTTCAACCAGTTCTACCACCGCAACCCGATCGCCCAGGAAGCGGACGCCGCTGTCCGGAATCGCCGGATCGCGGTCGCGCGTATTTTCCAGACGGAGATGATCCGGCTCCTCGACCTCCTCGGAATTCCGATTCCCGGGAGGATGTAGTCGGGAATCTCTGTTTTCGGAACCGATGGCGAGCCTGGCTAAGAGATTTCCGGACAACGTCGCGGGGGACTTCTACGTCGATCGGACGTGCATCGACTGCGATGCCTGCCGGAGGATCGCGCCGGTGACCTTCGCGGAAGCTTCGGACCATTCCTTCGTTTCGCGTCAGCCGGACGGCGAGGCGGAGAGGCGGCGCGCCCTGATGGCCCTCGTCGCCTGCCCGACCGGGTCCATCGGGACGGCCTCGCGGCAGGACGTTCGGCCGGCGCTCTCAGCATTTCCCGAGACGGTCGCGGAGAACGTGTCCTTCTGCGGATTCACGTCGGAGAGCTCCTTCGGCGCCTGGAGCTACTTCCTCGAGCGCCACGAGGGCAACGTCCTGGTGGATTCCCCGAAGGCGGTCAACCGGCTCCTCTCCCACTTCGAGGAGCGGGGCGGGATCTCGAGGATGTTCCTGACCCACCGCGACGACGTCGCCGATCACGCCCTCTTCGCGAAGCGGTTCGGCTGCGAGCGGATCCTCCATGAGCGGGACGTCACCAACTCGACCCGGGTCGTCGAACGGAAGATCTCAGGCGACGACCCGGTCCGGATCGAAGACGACCTTCTCGTCATACCAACGCCGGGGCACACCCGAGGCCATGCCGTGCTCCTCTACCGGGACAAGTTCCTCTTTACCGGCGACCACCTCGCCTGGTCCGCGCGCCGCAACGGCCTGATCGCCTTCCGGGACGCCTGCTGGTACTCCTGGGAAGAGCAGACCCGCTCCATGGAGAAGCTCCTCGACTACTCCTTCGAGTGGGTTCTCCCCGGACACGGCGCGTGGCACCACGCCGAGTCCCCGGGGGCCATGAAGCGGGAGGTCGAGCGCTGCGTCGTGTGGATGAAGGGGCGCTAGCTACTCGGAGACCCGCAGACCTTCCTCGACGACCTTCATGGGTACGACCTTGCCTTCGCCGAGCTTGTCGAGGGCCTTCCGTACCGCCTCGATCCGCTCCTCCCGCGAGAGGAAGACGACGCAGCCGCCCCCGCCCGCTCCGCAGGCCTTGCCTCCCCACGCGCCGGCCTTCTTCGCGGCGGCGATGGCGCGCTCGATCAACGGAGTCGAAACGACCGGCGCAAGCCGGCGGCGCGCTTCCCACTCCGCGTCGAGGGCCGCGCCCATCGCGGGGATGTCCACGCGCCCCAGGGCGGCGGCCATCGCGGCGGCGGCCCGCCGGACGCCCTCGAGGTTGGCCGTGACCTCCTCGTCGCCCTCGAGGCGGGCGCGGAGGATCTGCCAGTTGTTCATCCCCGAAGAGTGGGAGAGCCCCGAGTCGAACAGCGTCAGATGCTTCTCCCACGGCGCGATCGAGGCCGGCAGACGCTAGCCGGTCGTGCGCCCGGCCCGGAACGTGATGACGTGGGCCCCCCCCTCGAGAGGCGGGTAGTAATCCTGGACGCCGGCGGGCTTGGAGAGCACGCGGGTCTCGACGTCGCGGACGAAGTCCACCCGGTCCACGCCCCTCAGGTCGCGCGGGCTCACGCGCTGGAGGGCTCCCATGAGGGCGACCGTGAGGGCCGAGGAGCCGCCGAGGCCCGAACCGAAGGGGACGCCGGACCAGAACTCGATCTCGAGAGGCTCGCGGATCTCCAGGGCTTCGAGCAGAGACCCGACGAGCGCGGTCGCCGGGTCCGAGAGAAGCTCGGCGGCGGAGGCGGCGTTCTTCTCGATGCCGCGGTCGCGCAGGACGACGCGCAGGCCGCGCTCCCCCCGCCGCACCCGGCACTCCGCGTAGCGGTCGATGGCCAGGTTGACGGTGACCGAGCCGGGATGGAGGACGTGCAGCGGCCAGAGGTCGAGCGTGCCGCCGGCCAGGTCGACCCTCGCGGGGGCGCTCGCCTCGATGGTCAGGTCGGAACGCACGCGGCGCGGATTCTAAGCTGTCCTCGCGGCGGCGTTCGCGGCGGCAGGAGTCTCCGAGCGAAGGCGAGGAGGAGCCTGCCGCAGGTTCCTTGCGTAGTGAGGAGCGACGGTTAGTAACCGACTCGGGAAGCGCGGAGGAAACCGGACTGGGGGAAAGCGATGCCTTCGACGGTGACGGTCTGCCCAACCGAGCTCGGGAAGACCGACGGATCGCGAGCCATCAGCCGCCACACCTCTCCGTTGTCCGCGCAGAAGCCGGCCTCGTGCTGCGACTCCGGAAGCGGGCAGAGCCCCGCTTCGTGCCGCGTCTCGCACTGGAGGCAGACGAGCGTCCCGGTCAGGACGACGTGGGATTCCAGGTGCGCCGCGGGAGCGACGCCGGGAAGGCCGACCGCGGAGGAAAGGGCGATCGCGGGAGCGGTCGCCGGCTTCGCGCCGGGGCCGTCGGCCACGACGGGAAGGATCGCGACGAGGACCGCCGCCGCGAGAACGAACGCCGGCGTCCGGGAGCGGATGATCGGGGGCTCGCCCCGGTGGATCCGGGCGATCAGGCCGGGAGGCGCGGTCGCCCGGTCGAGCCGGGAGCGCAGCAGCGCCGCCATGCTCCTCGCCGAGCGGGACCTCGCCTCGCAGGGCGGGCACTCGGCCAGGTGCCGGGAAAGGGCTTCGCTTTCGCTACGCGAGATGTCGCGATCGAGATGGGCGTACAGGAGGAATCGCGCCTGGGTACAGTTCATCGGTGCCGGAGTGGGAAACCCCGCCACCGTCCCCGAAATTCCGGCTATTCGTCCCGACCTGGCAAGGGCCGGGATCGCCCCTTAGGCGGTCTGGCCCTTCGGACGGGTGCGCATCTTGGTGGGCTCGGCTCCCCGGATGTAGCCATGCTGCCGGGCGTACTTCAGGAGGGCCTTTTCCAGGAGCTTTCTTCCCCGGTAGAGCCGGGACATGACCGTCCCGACCGGGCAGTCCAGGATGTCCGCGATCTGCTTGTAGGAGAAGTCCTCGAGGTCGGCCAGGATCACGACCATCCGGTAGTCGTAGGGGAGCGATTCCAGGGCCTTCCGGACGTCGTCGTCCAGGACCCCGGTGAAGAACTCCGCCTCGGGGTCCGACGGGGCCTCGCTGTTGTCCCGCCGCACGATCCGCTCGAAGGAGTCCTCGATCTCGGCGAAATCGACGCTCCGGGGCTCGAGCTTCTTCTTGCGGTAGTTATTGATGAACGTGTTCTTCAGGATCTTGAAGAGCCACGCCTTCAGGTTGGTGCCTTCCTCGAACTTGTCGTAGTACTTGTAGGCCTTGAAGAAGGTCTCCTGAACGAGGTCTTCGGCGTCCTCGGCGCTGCGGGTCATCCGGTAAGCCGTGTTGTAGAGCGAGTCCACGAACGGCATCGCCTGGGAGTTGAAGTCCCAGGCCGTCACTGCCGGCGATGAGCCGTTTTCAGGGAGTTGTTGCACGCTGACTCTTTCCATGCCCGAATCTTTTCGCAAGATTCTTGCCCGGCCGGCGAATGCGACCTCCGTCGCCGGCCGG
>Ga0126379_10003405_pt1 | contig 10278 bp, 8 predicted proteins | sample PanSoiMetPlot_24_FD_92640 | JGI IMG/M metagenome (GOLD analysis project Ga0126379, IMG submission 92640) | Tropical forest soil microbial communities from Panama - MetaG Plot_24 | ecosystem: Environmental > Terrestrial > Soil > Tropical forest > Bulk soil | place: Panama | collected 2016-02-17 | reverse complement strand
GTAGTAGATCGCGTCCCGGCGCATCGTGACGGCTTTGATCCTGACCAGTGGGTTCCAGTGTAGTCCGCCCAGCAGCCGCGTGAATTCGACGAAGCGGCCCTCGGGGTGGGTCCAGCCAGTCGGTAGGATTTCCGCCTCTAACACGATTTCGGCATCCGCAATGCAAGGCATCTCGATCGTTTCGCACATGGCGAGTTCGACGGCCGCGCCGCGGATACCGCCGGCGATCGCCATCTCGTCCACTCCGAGAGGAGCGCGGAAACCGGAGCCCATGATCTCGAACGGATGTGTACCGATCGAGATCGAAATCGGACATGCGCGGCCGGCCTCATACGCGCGCTGAGCAAAGAGCCGCATGTTGTTGGGCGTGACGATGTCGATGCCGGTAAGATTCCTCTCCTTGACCATGAAGCGATAGATTCCTGAGTTGAAGCCGAACTCGTCGTCTTTCGCGATGACGACACCTGCCGTGATCATCGGACCACCGTCGTAGATGGAAGACATCGGTATGGGAAGCCGGAAGAGATCAACCGATTCGTCGATTTCAACGACTTCCTTGTTCGGCGCGGTTTGTACGTATTGCGGTTGGAGGGGATGTTCGATGCCCTGCTGGAGCTTGCGCTCGATCTGGCTGTATGTCTCGCAGCCCATCGACATGATGGCTCGTGTGCGGGAACGGAGGATACCGGAAACGACAGGTATCTCATAACCAATCACGTTATGGAACAGCAGAGCGGTCTTTGCCTGATCCACCAGCGTTGCGATATACCGAATATCGACCGGCTGGCGAATATCCGTCAGTTCGTTTTCCCGACGCAATCGCTCGAGAAAATCGCGGAAGTTCTCCTTCGCGTATTGTTGTGTGCTCATAGCGATGCCACTATACGCTACCTTTTTTGTGTCCTTGTGGTGACACATCACAAGTTGCGCATCAAGCGTCTAGGATGTGCTGGCGGCCCTCCTATTTGCCAACCAGAGCGAGATCATTTCTCGGATGGCTTCGCGGATTTCGGCGCGGCAGTAAAGTACGTACCGCGGCCGCTGGCGACCAACGCTCCTTCCGAGTCGTAGAGGTACGCTTCAGCCGTCGAATACTGACTGCCCATACGCACGACACGTGCCTTGGCAGTGATATCACCCGGCATCGCAGCCTTGTGATAGTCCACCCGCAGATCTATCGTCGGCACTGGGCCGCCGAGTCTTGCCGCAATTGCGTAATCGGCTGCCACATCCACGATCGCGGCAAGAACGCCACCGTGCGTGTAACGGCGTTCGGGATGGACCACCCATTCATCACGCCAGGCGGCCGTTATCTCGATTCCCTCAATTTCCACTTTAACCACCCTGAAGTTGAGCCACCGGTTGAAGGGTCCGCGTGCAATCAGTTGTTGGAGTTGTTCGATGCCTATCGCTTCTTCGCTCATGCGATATCTCCGAAGAGATTCAAAATGTATTCAGGTGCCCTTCGCCACCCACTCCCGCAGGCGTTGCTTATCGATCTTGTTGGTGCCGGCGAGCGGCAACCGTTCAACGAAAAAGACACGGCGCGGATGCTGGTACGCCGGGCCGTTGGCCACAGCGAATTGCTTAAGATCTTCTTCGGTGGCTTGCGCCCCCGCGCGCAGGACGACGAAGGCGTACGGTACCTGGCCTTTCATTTCATGATCGAACGGCATGACCAGCGCCTGATCCACGGCGGGATGGCGCTCGAGCAACGTCTCGACCTCTACCGGAAAGATGTTCTCACCACCGCACACGAACATGTCGTCGTTGCGCCCGACGAAATAATAGAAACCTTCTCCATCGCGGCGGCAGATGTCGCCGGTGTAGTACCAACCATCACGCAAGCGGCCGGCCGTTTCAGCCGGCAAGTTGTGGTAGCCAAGCAACACGCCGGGGTTCTTCACCGCCAGTTCACCTTCAGCAGGATCCGAACCGCCGACAAGCTTCGCTTCGGTCCCCGGGTACGGCATACCTATGGAACCCGGCGGACACGGCTTACCTTCGGGATGTGGGCCTAGAGGCACCGGCCCGCCCTCCGTAACGCCGTAGACGACCAACGGCTCCGCATTCGGAAAATATTCTCTCAGCTCTGTCAGCAAATGCGGCGAGGATTTGGCGGATCCCATCATCACCGTGCGCACAGAGGAAGTATCGATTTTGTTCAGTAGATCCCTGCGCGCAAGCAGCATCGCCATCATTGTGGGCACGCCTGAGATCACGGTGCAGCGGTAGCGTGCGATCGTTTCGATGTAGCGCTCGACGGAAAACTGCGGTAATAGCTTCAATGTCGCGCCGGCAGTCAATCCTTGCTTGATCGCATTGAGGGCGTTTTTGTGGAAGAGCGGGGCGGCAATGAGGATGACATCACGCTCCGTTGTGCCGCGTGTATGCGCCAGGATACGGCGGCTCCAGTTCTGTCCGTAGTGTGTCAGCAGCACGCCTTTGGGCCGGCCCGTCGAGCCCGACGTGTAGCACTGGATAGCAACCGAATCCGGGATGGGTTCGAACGCGTGAAAAGATCCGTGATCCAGAAAGGATTCGAACCCTTCTGGACCGCTACTACCAAATTCGACAACACGGATTCCCCCGGGAACGAGACGTTTCGGCTCGGGTTCGGCGAACATCAGGCGTGCAGCGGAATCGAAGACGATGTAGGAAACCGTATCCGCTGAAAGTTTCACGTTGATAGGAACCGGCACAACACCTGCGCGCATGGCACCAAGCAGGGCAATCACAAACTCGACGCGGTTGAGCGACAGAATACCGACGCGATCGCCGGGCTCGAGTCCCAACCGCACCAAGCCGCGCGCGCAAGCATCGCAGGCCGCGTCAAGTGCGCAGAAGCTCACTGGGCGCGGCCATTCTGGATCCCGAAGGTCCGTGATGGCCGTGCGGCTGGACTCCGCATGCGCGGCAAATAACAGTCCCAGGTTGCCAGGATAGCCGCGGGGTTCTGGTTTAAGAACGGTCATCGTTCAAGATCCTAAGGGGTGACAACAACCTTGCCGTAGACTTCGCGGTTTTCGATCATACGCAAGCCCTCAACAGCGTTTTCGAGTGGGAGTACCTTATCGATGACGGGTTTCATTGCGCCCCGTTCGATGAGGTGCATCAGTGCCTGAAGGTTGTCATCGTAGAAGCTGTTCGAGCCGATGATCTGCAACTCGAAGCTCCAGAGGTATCGCAGATCTTCCTTCGGATCGTACCCGGCCGTCGCGCCGCAGACCAGGATTTTCCCGCCTCGCTTTACGCATCGAAGCGAAGGCTGCCATGTGTCCCCACCCGTGAAGTTGATCACAACGTCCACGCCACCCTCATGGCTGCGGCGTTGCGGTTTTCCGTATTTCTCCACGGCCCATCGGGAGAAATCGACCTCTTTGTAATTGATCACTTCGTCGGCGCCGAGTTCCTTCAGTCTCCTCAGCTTGTCCGAACTCGAGGCACAGGCTATAACTTCCGCCCCAAGCATTTTGGCAAGGATCACGCATCCGGTGCCGACGCCACCGCTCGCCCCGAGCACGAGTACTTTATCGCCGGCTTTCACTGTTTTGTGCGTGATCAACATGCGGTGAGCCGTTCCGTAAGCGACAGGCAGCGATGCTGCGTCTTCGTAAGTAACTTGATCCGGCATGCGGATCAGCTGATGTTGCGCGACAAGACACTTCTCGGCAAGTCCGCCATGCAACATTTCTCCCATCAGACCTCGCTGACGGTGAAGCGGATTGACCAGCACGCGGTCGCCGATCTTCCAGCCACGGACGCCCGGACCTGTTTCCAAAATCTCGCCCGCCATGTCTAGGCCAATGATAATGGGTAACGGCACCTTGATACCGGGCATGCCATGTACTGTGAATACGTCGTGATAATTCAAGGAGGCCGCCTTCACGCCAATCAATGCGTGGTCTTCAATCACCACGGGATCGGGGAAGTCCGGCGCATACTTGAGGTGTTCGAGGCTGCCCTGTTGTTCCAACACTAAGGCTTTCATCGTTGAGAACCTTTACCGCCGGTAGCGACACGCGTTTGGAAGAGCGCGATCCGAGCCGCAGACTCGAATGTTCCATACAGACCGATACGTGCCCCGCAGCCAATGCCGACGTCGGTATTCCTAATAGAGAATTCGCGGTGTGGTTATATACGAGCGCGGTACGGAGGTCAATTCGGCAAACCTTTGCACAACCTGGATAGCCGGAGTAAACGGGGGTGTGGTCGCGGTGGAGTGGCGATGAACAGCGGCCGATTCCCAGAAGTGCCGGTTATGGTAGCTCGAGGAGCGGGGGCTGCCTCTTAGTCTCCTTTTTGTGCCTTCTGATGAGAGCTTGATAGCAAAGGTCTGTGGCAAGATGACTCACGCGTGACGCCGTAGTGCTTTACAGTAAATTCCGGACGATCGCTCGGATTTGGTCACATCCGAATTAATGCTCGGCTTTGCTTGATGTCGAAACCACCGGATAGAGATCCTGGGATCGGAACCGTGGCGACCTGCCTGTACTCATGTACGCTGGCGCTGTGAACGGCACCGCATACTGCAAACAGAGCGGGTACTGCGAGTCCGAAGAAAAGCGGTCTGAAACGTTTTTTACGTGCTCACGCTGTCAGGTGGGGCGCCGTGGCAGTGGGCCACTCCCGAACAGGGAGCGCGTCTTGCGCAGATCGTCAATGACGCCGCGATCCAGGCACACACCGCATTTCCGGCTGCCATAACGTTCGCTGCTGCGAAGAAACGGGACACACGCCTGGCGCATGTACGGGGGCTGTCACAACGAAGTTCTGGACCTTCCGATGGGAGTTCTCCAGACGGGCGAAGGAATCGCGATTAAGATCTAAATAATGTGCCTTCCCATTCATGTGATCGGGACGATACGACGAGAGTGCTTGGACTGAACGTTATTTTGGACAATGGCAGATCTGGAGGCAAAGCTTTGGGATTTCCAAAGTTATTTAATGGCGACCGTAGCCATGCGGGATTGGGAGGTCGACTGCCAGAACCGGGACGTGACGGACCAACATCACCGATACGCATCGCTTCATACCGGTGGAGGAAGCACGTCGCGGTCTGTATCAGACGCCGACCGCCGCATGATTTTAGGAATTCGCCACCGACAGGTTCCTTTTACGGTTGCGGTCCACTGATGGTGTGTCTGCTGGTTTGTATACGAAAAACGACATCATAATGCGTTCGTGAAAATCGCCCGCACTCACGGCCGAACGTAATACACGCTGTCGGCCGGTAGCTTTTCCGTGCGGTAATCCTGCTGCTTGTAGGGATATGAAGGACGGGGTTTCGAATCAATGAAGGCGGCTAATTCCTGAGCTTCTTGGTCCGTGAGGCTGTCCGGATTGAGGTACGGCATGGAGTACCGAATGATGCCGGCCAGTGTGTAGACGCGCGCTGCACCGGCGCCATCGTTCCACGAATAATAAGGGCCCGGCTTTCTTATCGCCGATGGCTACACCTTGTCCGTCCTCACCATGAAGAGCGCTTCACCCCTTCGCGAATCGAGCCTTTCAATAGGGATGAGACTAGAGGACGTGATCGTATTGCGGCCGCGCCACGCAGGATTTTTTCCAACCTGGGCTCCGTCAGCGAGCCATGTGATATAGGCGGACAAGGCCAGCACCTCTTTTGATGATGTCGTGAGGAGGCCGCCTTCCCCCGTGCCCGTAGCGTTCTCACTTCGAAGGAAGCAGTCCACGATGCGGTCGCCAAGGCTGTACAGACGGCCCGAACGTTTGTTGTATTCCGGAAACATTCCCGCAACGCCGACAAGCGGAAGTGAGAGCTCCCGCTGACCGCCATTCAAATGGCAGTTGTTACAAGACATCTTACCGGGTGCGAATCGCGACGCGTCGCGAGGTGTGTTCGTGAAGATCCGGAAACCCGATCGAATTTCATTCGCCAGCCTCGAGTCATCGAGTGTCGTCGGTCAGCGGATTTTTCGGAAATTCCCAAGCAGTCACCATAGTAGTGCGGGAGGAGATCAGAGGTCCACTGAGCTTTAAACCGAAAACAAGCGCGTTGGGATCGTTCAACAGAGGCAAAAACGATGCAGATGACGATGAACTGCGCAGTGCGTGCCATTATTTCGTGAAAATCGATTTCGGCAGCATGGCATGTATTCCCTTCGTGCCGTCCACCACCTGCGTGACGATTAGATCCATCGTGGCGCTCAACAGCATGTAGGCGTCATCGCGCTTCAGACCTTTCGTTTGAACAATGAAGTCGAGCATCTCACGTGTTGCGACCTTTGCCGCCTCAATGAGATCAGGATGTAATCCTATCGTGATGTAGTGAGTGGCCGTTTCTGCCCGCGGCCAATTGATCGGCGTGTTCTTATGGAGGATGACCTGGATCTCGCCTTTGAGCGAAGTCTCGACGGCTGAAAGGCAAACCTCGCCATCGCCCTGCGCAGCATGGCCATCGCCGATCGAGAGCAGCGCCCCAGGGACATGAACCGGAAAATATACGGTGGAGCCGGCGCCCAGATCGCGGTTGTCCATATTGCCTCCAAAGACGTTCGGCGGGCCGCTTGGAACGCGTCCCATACCCGCCGGAGGCGCTACACCCATCACTCCCCAAAACGGCCGAACTGGAACAAGGATGCCGTTTCCGTAGTCGATCATCTTCTTTGCCAGATCGATGAACAATACCCGATCTCTGGCATAGGGAAAATCTTCGGACAAAAGGCCGCGGTTCGGCATGAATCCCTGCGCGCCAATATGCAACCGGACATCGACCGACCGGATCCGCACTTCCAGCATGTCGCCGGGTTCGGCCCCATTGACGAAGATCGGTCCAGTTAACGTGTGATCGCCACGGCCGTCGTTATCCACTCCCTCATATTCCGCATACAGCTCGCGCGGGATTTTCTCTTTAGGAACACCGAGTTTTTCGAAGTAACGCGGATTTCCCGTGGACGTTTCCAATCGGACGACGCTGCCGGAATCGATCTTGAGCACCGGCTTCAGCGATGCATCAAAGAAGCCTCGGTGGACATTGCTGGGTGTTGCCTTCAGATCATACACGGCAGCCGGATTTTGGGCGGCCGCACGGGTTCCCATCAAAAACACAAATAGACTCAGCGTAGAGATTCTGGTTGTCACGATCGGCCACCTTTTTTAGTGAGGACGCACGCGGTTGATTCTATCGAGGCAATCCTCGGCTGAAAAGGTATTTCGGGGCTGAGCGGGTTGCTTGAGTTTGACGGTCCATGCTGCTGTATACGCTTTGGGAGCAATCCCAACATGATTAGCAGACCCTGATTCACCGGCCAACTCCAGAGGCTCTGGTTGGTGTGCTGCAGAGGATGACGTTCCCGAAGAGTGCACTGACAAAGATTTATTCCATCTGATTGCCGTCGTAGATGACTACAGACGGAAACGGGGGCTCACTACAGGCGGGTGACCTGGTCATAGGGTACGAGTGGATGCGCCGGCTGCGGCTTATGGGCTGTCCTATGAATTGAAGTGTATTCCTCATGAGTCTTCCGGGTTGTACAACCAAAATCAATTCGCCGTGAACATCAACTTACGCGCAAATAAGTACCTCTCGCTGACAGGTCTTCGCCGCCACAATGCAATCGACGAGATAAGCGAACCTCTCGCTAGTTGACTGCGAGGTGTTAAGATGCTCCCAGTTTTTGGACTAAAGTCTTAAAAAGCGAGGAGCACATGAGTGGACAAGTCTCTTTGTCACCGTTAGAAAGGCGATCGTTTCTGTCTCGTTTAAGCGCGGGAGTATCCGCTTTTGCGGCAGCGGTCGCTGGCGGTGCTGCAACAGGCTATGGGCAGTCCGCTGCGGCCGCATCGTGGCAGCCGGAGCGGCACGAGAAAGATGATTGGATGGACAAAGTGCCCGGAAAGCACCGAATGGTATTTGATACGACAACGCCGGATAGTTTGGGGAATGCGCTTGCCTTTGCGAATAATTTCATACGGGTCAACCGTAACGACTATGGTCTTCAGAATAGCGACGTGGCGGTTATCGTCATCGTGCGCCACAATTCGACAGCTTTCGGGTATAACGATGCGATCTGGGCGAAGTACGGACTTCCAATTTCGAAGAGAGCCAATTTTGTGGATCCGAAGACCAAGGAAGCTGCAAAAGCTAACCTGTTCAATGTGTCTGCTTATGACGCGCAGTTGCCGAACCGGGGCACCACACTGGATGCGTTGTTTAAACAGGGAGTGCAGTTGGCCGTGTGCGCAACGTCTACTCGCGGTTATGCGGGAGCTATTGCTGAGGCGGCCGGCGGAAACACCGACACTATATTCAACGAATTGGTTTCGAACTTGGTGAGCAGCAATGCCCGCATGGTGCCCGCGGGAATTGTCGCCGTAAATCGCGCTCAGGAGCGGGGATACTCGTTCGTAGGTTAAGGGAGTAGTTGTGACAAGAGCAGTGCTGTTTCTTGCATCGCTGTCGTCAGCGTCTCGGTCGTTTCCGCGCAATCCCAGGTAAAGAAGGAAAACGTACCCGGAATCACCAGCTTCGCCAAATGAAACAACCCGTCGCTTGCACTGGAGCAGTTTACACCGGGCATCGGTGGCCGAGACAAAGTAGTTGGCATATAACACCATCTTCAATCTGCGCTTACCGACGGAACAAGGCGCCGACATTGAGGGCGAAGCGGCGGCCGCCAAGGCTGCGGGCGTTAATTTCGTCCATCTTCCGCTCAACCAGATTCACCCGACCCGGCTGTGGTCGATAATTTTCTCAAGGCGGTGACGGAGCCAGGCAATCAGGCCGCATTCATTGTGCGAGTGGAAATCGGGCTGCAGCGATGTGGTTCCTCAAGCGCGTTGTAGTAGACAAGTGGGACAACGATCGCGCGATGGTCGAGGCTGCGCAACTCGGAAACATAAGCTGGCCGATGAAAACTTTTGCGCTCGCCCGAGCACGGCCAACACGACCGCAATCGTGACCAGGAACGTTGTGTGTCAGTTGCTCGGTCGCATGAGCCAATCTTTCGCGTGCGCTGATGGGCGCGAGATTCCACCGAGCGAATAATTTATAATCGGTGGCAACTTTGGGAGACTCGATTGAAGACAAGAATCGCTTGTTCTATTACAGTCTTCGTCCTGGTGTCGGCACCGCTTCAGGCACAGTGGACCAAAGTGCCTGCGGCCAACATCCCGCGGACGCCTGAGGGCAAGCCGGACCTCTCGGCAGCCCCACCGCGATCGCCTAATGGCCAACCCGACCTGTCGGGGATTTGGAGACCCGACAACACATATGATGGACAGCCGGCGAACTTTGCGGCAAACCTGAAGGTTGATAACATCCCATACCAGCTTTGGGCCAAAGCACTGTTTGAGGAGCGCACGACCGGAGCGCATGCGAGCGAAGATCCTTCCGCACGATGCCTGCCCCAGGGCATCCCTCGCGTCGACGCGGCTCCCGGGCAGTGGAAGCTTATTCAGAAACCCGAGTTCATTGTCATCCTTTATGAAGCTTTCAGCATCCTGTGGCGTCAGATCTTTCTCGATGGCCGGGAGCTCGCGGCAGATGTCCCACCCACATGGCTGGGCTATTCGACGGGCAGGTGGGACGGCGACACGCTCGTTGTTGACACGAAGGGTTTCAATGGGAAGTTCTGGCTGGATCAACAGGGCAAGCCGACAACCGAAGCGCTGCACGTCATCGAGCGGTTCCGCCGAAAGGATTTCGGCCACATGGACATTGAAATCACAATCGACGACACCAACGCGTATGCCAGGCCATGGACCTTCACGGAGCACGTGCGTTTGTTGACGGACACGGAACTCATGGAAGCCATCTGTAACGAAAACAACCGCGACCTGGAACATCTACCAGGCGGCAACTTGCGGTAGAGTACGGCATACGGGCCCCGACAGCATCAAAGGATGCCGGCACGGTAAGGTTAGCCTTTGCAGAATCGAGAGGGAGCAACGTCAAACCGTTCGCATTGACGTCGGATGAACTGGCAATCGTCAAAGCAGGTCTCACCGATGCTGTGACAAGTGCTAAACCGCAAGTCGAACTTGATCAGTACGGTCCTAAGGTGAAGGAACTGGCCCAAAAGCGAGCGGCCGCTGGAGCGGAGGAAGCGAAAAAGAAAGGACAAGAATTCGCGGACAACGTCGCAAAACAGAAGGACGCTTCGAAAACCGCCTCGGGACTCGTCATTCGAACCGTTACAGAAGGTGTCGGCCCAAATCCATCCGCGACTGACGTGGTGAAAGGGCACTATATAATGTGGAGCCGCGCAAGTTTCCCCCCGAAAAGAAAGGAGTCGTCATGGAAGCGATCAT
>Ga0126379_10003404_pt1 | contig 10278 bp, 5 predicted proteins | sample PanSoiMetPlot_24_FD_92640 | JGI IMG/M metagenome (GOLD analysis project Ga0126379, IMG submission 92640) | Tropical forest soil microbial communities from Panama - MetaG Plot_24 | ecosystem: Environmental > Terrestrial > Soil > Tropical forest > Bulk soil | place: Panama | collected 2016-02-17 | reverse complement strand
TGGCGGGCGCCCGGCCCGCGCTCAGCACGTGGCCCACCTCGGCCAGCTCCGCCTGGAAGTTCTTCTGGCCGGCGATCACCGCGACGTCGGCGATGAACCCGCGGCGGCCGCGCTTCTCGACGGCCGCCGCCAGCGCGACCGCGCGGTCCCGCAGCCGGACCACCTCGCCCACCTCCGCGCGGGTGAGCAGGAGCACCTGCGACGCCTCCGCGATGAGGTCGGTCGCGGGGCCGTCGGTGCCGAGCCGGCCGCAGTCCGCGATCACGTCGGCCTGCGGGACGCCGGCCAGCACCTGTCCAAGCTGCCCCCAGAACATGCTGAGGCTTGCCCCCTGCTCGGCGTTGGTGACGCCGAGCAGCACGTCGATGCCGCCGTACAGCTTCTGGGCGTGTTCCCATACCTGGCCTGGCTGGATGCCGTGCCTGACGGTCACCGCCAGGCTGAGCATGCCCTGCCGCGGGTCGAGGCGCTGGCCGTCCGCCGCGGGAAACCGGAAGGCGAGGTCGCCACCCGCTGGGTCGCACTCGGCGAGCAGCACGGGCCGTGGCCAGACCGCCGCCAGCGCGAGCGCGGTCGTAGTCACCCCGGGCGCACCCTTGTCCGCAGCTACCACGATTAGTCCCATGCCGCTGAGACCGCCGTCAGCCAGACCCGCCCGGCAGCAGCACCGCGCCGAGCGCTCCTGCCGCAGAGGCACACAGCACCTGCTCGGCCGAGGTAGTCGAAACCGCCACGGTTATCAGCGCGCTGCCTGCCCCGGTGCTGCTGACCGCGAGCACCCGCGCGTCCGGTTCGACGACCGAGTTCGCGGTTGTCTGGCAGGTGTCGGACCGGGTCAGCGCGTAGAGCTCGACGTGATCGCCGACCTCGAGTGACAGCGGCATCGTCCCGGCCTTGAGCGCGACCCCGACGCGATCCTTGCCCGCCAGCGAGTTCGTGCTGCTGGTGACCATGTTGGGGGTGAGCAGCGTCCCGCTGGGGATGGTGGTCTTGGCGACGAAGTTCACCACCTGGCCAGCCTGGTTCCACGGCACGTAGCTCAATCCGGTGCTGGGCACCTGGACCTGCGTGAAATCCTGCGCGGTGAACTGCTGCCCCGCGCTCACCGGCTGCGTTACCTCGATCGCGGCGACCTTCTGGCCGCTGCGCAAGACGAGCGCCCCCGCCCCGGCACCGCCGACCAGGATCAGCAGCAGCGCGACCACGGCAAGCAACGGCTTGCGCTCGCGCGGCGCGCTCGGCATCCGCCGTCCGGCTGGGAGCGTAGGCTCCGCCCACGGTGCCTGCTGCTCTACGCCCACTCCTGCGGAGCGCGACAAGGTTCCTCGGTCGCTAGCCATCGAGACAGCGTCTCCCCAGATCGGGCCCAGATCGGGCACGCGGCGCCTAGACGGTTGATTGTGCGATGTTGAAGATATCGCGGCCGGCGGCTGTCTCGCCTGTAGTTTGCCGGCAGTTTTGACGCAATGCCTGGTTCGATATTGATCGATCTAGAGGCATTAAAGTGCGATTCTGGGCACTAAACGGACTTCCTGCGCGGAACCGGTTGCGGGGGTGCCGCGCGTCCTGCGATCCTGCGCATCGGGTACGGCAACGGCCGGCGATCGGCAGCCATCGGTTGCGGCAGGGATTCCCGGCCGGCAGTCGGCAGCAGCCGCCAACGAACCGAGAAAGGGAGCCGGCAGTGGCAAACGTTAACGTGACCTACGCCGAGATGCAGTCCGCGGCCAACCAGTTGCGCGCGGGCGAGTCGCAGATCGAGGGCGACCTCGCCAAGCTCAAGAAGCTGGTTGACAACCTGGTCGCCGGCGGTTACGTGACGGACTCCTCCAGTCAGCAGTTCGAGGCGTCCTACACCGAGTTCAACCAGGGCGCCACGAAGATGATCCAGGGCCTGAACGGCATGGGCCAGTTCCTTGACGCCGCCGCCAAGGCGTTCCACGAGACGGACGCCCAGCTCGCCTCGGCGCTCAAGGGGTAAATCCAGTCGCTTCGTCGCCGATGGGCCGTTGACCACGCCACGTGGCAACGGCCCATCGGCGCCATCGGGCAGGGAAGGGGCGAGCATGCGGCTGGCGCTGACCGTCGTGTCACCGGCGTCACGGCAGGTGGCGGACGTGGTCCTTGACGCAGACCCCGCCACCCCGGTCGAGGAGATCGCCGACGAGCTCGAGCGTTTCGCGGGAGCCGGCTTCGCGCCGGCCTGGGGCGAGGCCGCTGACGCGCACGCCGGCGGCGAGACGGGGGCCAGGGTGCTCCGGTTCCCCGGCCCGCGCTCGCACGGCTCGCTCGCCATGCCCGGGCCTGCCGCCAAACCGGAGTCGCGATCCGTCCCGCTTTACATCGACTACCAGCGGGTGGCACCGGGGCTGACGCTGGCCGGCTCACCGCTGAGGGACGGGTCGGTGATCAGCCTCGGCAGCCCCGAGGGCTGCCTGTACCCGGAGCCGACCGGGCTGGTCGAGATCAGGGTCGCGGGCGGTCCGGCCTCCGGCGCGGTGCACCGGCTCAGCCTGGGGGAAACCGACGTCGGCAGCGGGCAGGCGGTCGCCATCCGGGTCGCCGACCCGCTGATGCCGGAGTTCGCCCTGCACATCGCGGTCGACCGGCTCGGCGGCTGCCAGGTCGCGCCGCACGCGGGGACGCAGGCGACGCTCGACGGCGAGCCGCTGACCGCGGCCGCGCAATGGCAGCCAGGTCAGCAGATCGCCGTCGGCGCCACCCTCCTCGGCCTGGCGCCGTACGAGCCGCCGGACGCGGCACTGCACCCCTCGCAGGACGGCGCCGGCATTGACTTCAACCGCCCGCCGCGGCTGCTTCCCCCGGAGCGGATGACCAGATTCCAGCTCCCTATGCCGCCGGCCCAGAGCGAACGGCGTCCGCTCCCGGTGCTGATGGCCGTCGTTCCCGTGCTGATGGGCGTGGCGATGGCCGTCTTCATGCACATGATCTACATGCTCGCCATGTGCGCGCTGAGCCCGGTCATGCTGATCGGCAACCACATAACCGAGCGCAAGCATGGCCGCAAGTCCTACGCCCAGAAGATGGCCGAGTACCGGGAGCACAAGGCGCGCATCACCCGCGACGCCCGCCAGGCGCTCGACGCGGAGCGGATCGCCTGGCGGGCGGACTGCCCCGATCCCGCCACCGTGCTGTCCATCGCCTCAGGTCCGCGGCGCCGGCTGTGGGAGCGCCGCCGCACCGACCCGGACTACCTGCTGCTCCGGGTCGGCACCGCCGACCTGCCCTCGGCGGTCGAGCTGACCGACCCGGAGCAAGACGAGCATCGCCGGCAGGTCTTCTGGACCGTCCCCGACGCGCCGGTGACGATGCCGCTGCCTGAGCGCGGCGTCGTGGGGGTCGCCGGCCCGGCCGACACGCCGCGCGCGATCGGCCGCTGGCTGGTGGCCCAGGCGGCCACCCTGCACAGTCCCAACAACCTGCAGGTCTACGTGCTGACCGACTCTTCGGGCCGGGAGAGCTGGGAGTGGGCGCGCTGGCTGCCGCACTGCCGGCCGACCTCGGGACAGGGGTGCGCCGCGCTCATCGGCAACGACGCTGAGTCGGTGGCCGCGCGGATCGCCGAACTGCTCGCGATCGTCACCGCGCGGCACAAGGCGCTGCGCGAGCAGAGCTTCCAGCAGGCCCGGTTCGACACCGACATCCTGGTTGTGTTCGACGGTTCACGCAAGCTCCGCTCGCTGCCCGGCGTCATCCAGGTGCTCCGCGAGGGACCGCAGGTGGGCGTGTACGCGGTCTGCCTGGACGCCGACGAGCGGCTGCTGCCCGCCGAGTGCCAGGCGGTGGCCGTCGCGGCGCCGGACGGCCTGCGCGTGCAGCAGATGATGGCGGACGTGATCCGCGAGGTCCGCCCGGACCACGTCAGCCCCGGCTGGTGCAACAGGCTGGCCAGGGGGATGGCCCCGATCAGAGACGTCAGCGACGACGACGACGCGGCCGGGCTGCCTAACTCGAGCAGGCTCCTCGACGTGCTCCGCCTCGAACCGCCCACCGCGGAGGGGATCGCCGCGCGCTGGAACGCGGGCGGCCGGTCCACGCTGGCGATGGTCGGCGAGTCCTACGACGGGCCGTTCGGGATCGACCTGCGCAAGGACGGGCCGCACGGGCTGATCGCCGGCACCACTGGTTCCGGGAAATCAGAGCTGCTGCAGACGATCGTCGCCGCGCTGGCGGTTGCCAACCGGCCAGACGAGATGACGTTCGTGCTCGTCGACTACAAGGGCGGCAGCGCGTTCAAGGACTGCGTACAGCTTCCGCACACCGTCGGCATGGTCACCGACCTGGACTCGCACCTGGTCGAGCGGGCCCTGGTCTCGCTGTCGGCTGAGCTCACCCGGCGCGAGCACATCCTGGCTGACGCGGGCGCCAAGGACATCGAGGACTACCAGTTCCTCCTCGACCGGGAGCGGCGCGGGGGCGGCCGCCAGCGCCCGGAGCCTATGCCGCGGCTGCTCATCGTCATCGACGAGTTCGCCTCCATGGCGCGGGACCTGCCCGACTTCGTGACCGGCCTGGTGAACATCGCCCAGCGCGGCCGCTCGCTCGGCATCCACCTCATCCTCGCCACCCAGCGCCCCTCCGGGGTGGTTTCCGCCGACATCCGCGCCAACACGAACCTGCGGATCGCCCTCCGGGTCACCGATACCGTCGAGAGCGCCGACGTGATCGAGGCGCCGGACGCGGCGCACATCACCAAGGCCACACCGGGGCGCGCCTACGTCAGGCTCGGGCACGCCTCGCTGATCCCGTTCCAGTCGGCCCGGGTTGGCGGGCGCAGGCCGGGGACCGCCGCCGCGGTCACGGTCCGGCCATGGCTGGCACCGGTCGGCTGGACCGACCTCGGCAGGCCAGAACCGGCCCGGCCGGCCGCGAGGCTGCGCGAGCAGGAGGAGATCACCGACCTCAAGGTGCTGGTCGAACAGGTCCGGCGGGCCGTTCGGGGGCTGCGCATCCCGCCGCAGCACAGCCCATGGCTGCCCGCGCTGCCCGCCTCCGTACAGCTCACGGACGTCAGGACTGAAACCACCGGTTCGTTCGGAATAGAAGACCTTCCCGGCCGCCAGCTGCAGCGGCCCGCGATCCTGAACCTGGAAACCTTCAGCCACCTGATGGCCGCGGGCGCGCCCCGGAGCGGACGGTCCCAGCTGCTGCGCACGATCGCGGGCACGCTCGCCATGTCCCACAGCTGCGCGGACGTCCACCTGTACGGGATCGACTGCGGCAACGGCGCGCTGCTGCCGCTCGCCGACCTGCCGCACTGCGGCGCCGTCGTCACCCGCACCCAGACCGAGCGCGCGGTCCGGCTGCTCGGGCGGCTGGCCGCCGAGCTGACCAGCCGCCAGGAGCTGCTCGCCGAAGGCGGGTTCGCGGACGTCACCGAGCAGCGGTCCGCAGTCTCCCCGGCCAGCCGGCTGGCGCACGTCGTGGTGTTCCTCGACCGCTGGGAGGGGTTCATTCCCGCGCTCGGCGAACTGGACGCCGGGCGCCTCACCGACACGGTCACCCGGATACTCGGCGAGGGCGCGAGCGCGGGCATTCACCTGGTTATGACCGGCGACCGGTCGCTGCTCGCGGGCCGGATCTCCGCGCTGTGCGAGGAGAAGCTGGTGTTCAAGCTGGCGGAGAAGGACGACTACGCGCTGGCCGGGCTGCGGCCGCGGGACATGCCCGACGAGATAACGCCGGGGCGGGCGTTCCGCACCGGTTCCGGTATCGAGGTTCAGGTGGCGCTGCTCGCCCCCGACGCCTCCGGGCAGGGCCAAGCGGCGGCGCTGCGGGAAATCGCCGCGTCGTGCGCCTCGCGTGACGCATCGGTGCCGGCGGCGCAGCGGCCGTTCAGGGTCGACGTGCTGCCGTCGCGGATCGCCTTCGCCGACGCTTGGCGGCTGCGGCCGGCCGGCGGAACCAGCCCGCTGTGGGGCCTGGTGGGCGTGGGCGGGGACGAACTGGTGGGCCGCGGGCCAGACCTCGCCGACGGCGTGCCGGCGTTCGTCGTGGCCGGGCCGCCCAAGTCCGGGCGGTCGACGATCCTGGCGTCGATGGCACGGTCGTTCCTCGCGGCCGGGACTCCCGTGGTGCTGGCCACGCCGCGGCCGTCCCCGCTGCGGGCGCTCGGCGGCCTCGACGGCGTGCTGCGGGTCTTCGATGGCGACGATCTCGACGAGGAGGAGTTCGCCGCCGCGCTCGGGGCGGCGGGCGACCGCTGCGCCGTGCTGATCGACGACGCGGAGCTGCTGAAGAACTGCGGCGCGGGCGGCGAGCTCAGCAAGATCATCGCGTTCGGATCCGATTCCGGGCGGGCGCTCGTGTTCGCGGGAGACGCCGACGGCATCTGTGTCGGCTTCGCCGGGTGGCAGGTGGAGGCCAAGCGTGCCCGGCGCGGCTGCCTTACCGCGCCGCACACCCTGCCCGAGGGCGAGCTGATCGGGATGCGGCTGACCCACAGCCTCATCGGGCAGCCGGCCCGTGCTGGCCGGTGCCTGCTCAACGTCGGAGACGGCAACCTGGTCACGGTCACCGTGCCCGCGGACTAATTCCGGTGGCTACTGCGGCTTTTGCGTGAGCGTTTTCGAGAGCTTATCGTCCGCGTCGCGGAACTGCTGCTTGGTCTCGCTGACCATCTTGCCGAGCGACTGGATGGAGCTGATCAGGTTCTTCCTGTGGTCATCCCAGTTCCCGGCGAACCCGTCCATGGCGGACGCCACCGCACCGGACCCCATGGCCCCGTCGTAGCCGCCGGTCTGCGCCTTGATGTTCTGGAACTCCGCCAGGAGACTGCTCAGGCTGGACTCGATCGAGTCGAGCAGCTGATAGTCCACCTTCAGGTCGGCCAACGGAATGCCTCATCTCGTTTCCCGGGTGACCGCGGACATAACGAACGTGCAGGGGTATAGCTATCGGTAGCTCGTGTGCATGTCAAGCTGGTTGGATATTGCGCGACACTGTCGTGACCGTCCCCGTGGCGTCGCGCCTGCTCAGCGCCCTCCTTAGGCCCTCCTAAGGCCCTGGCGAGGCACAGTCGCACCACCTAAGGCGGCAACTAAGCCAAACATAAGGCGATCGTCCGATGCGGTGCAGGGGGTCTTAGAACGAACCTCAAGGTACGGGAAACCACGGCGGTTCCCCGGACCTAGGAGGAAGTAATGAACTCGACCCTGATGCTCGAGGTAGCCAGGCAGAGGACCGCCGACCGGCACGAGGCGGCCAAGAAGGCCGGCCAGCGGCGGGCGCTCCGCAAGGCCCTCCGGTCACAGCGCAACCACGCGGCAGAGGCCGCCGCGGTCGAGCTGCCGCCCATCCCCGACTACGTGGACGGCACGTTCCGCGGGGCGGAGGACAAGGCCGTGGCCGAGAGTACGGGCGCGGCGGGCTGACGCCACCGGACGCGCCGTCATGGCAGCAAAGGAAGGCGCGCGGCAGCGCGAGCCGGCTGGAATGTCAGACCCCCGTGACATGCTGGCCGAAGAGATGAGCAGACGTGGGGCAAGCCCGGTTCTCATTGGCCGAGCAGCAGAGATGGCCGCCCTGGAGGCCGCCTTTAAGGCGGTCCGACAGGGCGACCCCGCTGCCATGCTCATCGGCGGCGAGGCCGGGGTGGGCAAGACCCGGCTGATGAGTGAATTCGCGGTTAGCGCGCGGGCGGCGGGGGCGCGCGTGCTGGCCGGCGGCTGCCTGGAACTTGGCGCGGACGGATTGCCGTTCGGGCCGTTCACGGCGATGCTGCGCGACCTGGTGCGAGAGATCGGCGCTGACGAGATCGTCGGCATGCTGCCGGGTAGCGGCCGGACCATACGGGAGCTGGTCCGGCTGCTACCTGAGCTCGCGAGCTCGGCGGCGGAGGGAGCCGGCGGGGCGGACGCTGACGCCCTGACGCTGACGAGCGTGGCGACGGCGGGCGAGGCACGAGCCCGGCTGTTCGAGGAGTTCCTGACGCTGCTCGAACGGCTCGCCGGGCAGCAGCCGCTCGTCCTGGTCGTGGAGGACGCGCACTGGGCGGACCGGTCAAGCCGCGACCTGATCGCGTTCCTCATCGGCTATCAGCGCTCGCTGCGCAACGTGCTGATCGCCGTGACGTTCCGCTCCGACGAGCTGCACCGGACCCATCCGCTGCGGGCGCTGCTCGCCGAGCTGGCCCGGATCGACTGGGTGGAGCGCGCCGAACTGCCCAGGCTGAGCCGCGGCCAGGCCGAAGAGCTCGCGGCGGCCGTCCTCGGCCGGCCCGCCGACCGGGCGCTGACCGACACGCTGTACGAGCGTGCCGAAGGCAACCCGCTTTTCACCGAGGAGCTGCTGGCCTGCCCTGACGGCTGTGCCGGGATACCTGAGTCGCTGGCCGACCTTCTCCAGCAGGCCGTGCGGCGGCTGCCGGAAGACACCCAGGAGGTGCTCCGGGTGGCGAGCGCCGGGAGCGGCAGCATCGGCCACGCGCTGCTCGCCAAGATCGCCGGGCTCAGCACGGATGAGCTGATCGCCGCGATCCGGCCGGCCGTCACCGGCAACGTGCTGGTGACCACCGCCGACGGGTACGCGTTCCGGCACGCGCTGATCAGGGAGGCCGTGCACGAGGACCTGCTGCCCGGCGAGCACAGTCAGGTGCACACCAGGTTCGCGCTGGCGATCGAGGCCGACCCGGCGCTCGTCTCCGGCGGGCGTGCGGACATCGAGCTGGCGCATCACTGGTACTCGGCGCATGACACGCCGGGGGCGCTGACCAGCGCCTGGCAGGCGTCCGCGCAGGCATCCAGGACCGTCGCGCACGCCGAGCGGCTCATGCTGCTCGCCCGCGTGCTCGAGCTCTGGGACCAGGTGCCCGACGCCGCCCGGCGCATCGGCGCCGATCACGTCCGGGTGCTTGAGGAGGCGGCGGCCGCCGCGCAGAACGCCGGCGAACATCAGCGAGGCCTCGGGTTCACGGATGCGGCCCTCGCCAGGGTTGACGAGGGGGCCGACCCGGTACGGGTCGCGCTGCTGCTCCGCCAGCGGCACGAGTTCCAGCGGGAACTGGGGCTCCGCCACGACATGACCGATCTGAACCGGGCGCTGCGCCTGGTGCCGGCGACCGTCTCCCGGCAGGCCAGGACGCAGCTGTTGCTCACCACCTCGCACTGCGGCTGCATCGGGCCTGGCCCGCAGTTCAAGGACTGGGCGGACGAGGCGCTGCGGCTCGCCAGGGAGGCGGGCGATCTCGCCTCGGAGGCGCAGGCACTCTCCAATCTGGCGTTCTTCCAGGCCTGGGCCGGCGCTCAGGCGTCGCCGGGCAGCCCGCCCTTGCGGCTGATCGCGGAGGCCAGGGCGATCGCGCAGCGCGGCGGTGCCTACCAGCCCTTCAGGAAGCTGGTGATCACCGAATCGCACCTGCTGTGCGGCGCGGGCGAGTACGAGCGCGCCGCCGCGGTGGCCCGGGCGGGCATCGCCGACGCCGAGCGACACGGCCTGGCCCGCACCGCGGGTGCGTTCCTCGCGATCAATCTTGCCGAGCCGCTGCTGTACCTGGGCCGCTGGGACGAGGCGCTGCGCGCCGCCGAATGCGCCCTCGATCTGGCTCCGCCGCCGCTCACCCGGATCGCCTTGTGGATCACCTGCGGGTCAATCGCGCTCGCTCGCGGCGATCTCACCGGCGCCGCCAGGAGAGCGGCGGCGGCCAGGGCCGTGCTGGCCGAGACGGGATACGACGACCAGTACCACCTGTCCCACGCGACCCTGGAGATCGAGCTGTCGCTGGCCGCCGACGGTCAGGCCGCCGCGGTCGCCGTGGCGACCGGCGCGCTCAACCGGTACGACGTGCTGGCGAGCAGCCCCAGGTACGCCTGGCCGCTGCTGGTGACCGCGGCCGCCGCCGCCCGCGGAGCGCCCGGTGAGGAAGCCGCTACGCTGCGGGAGGAGCTGCGCGCGCTGGCGGCAAAACTTGAGGCGTTCGGACCGGTGCAGCGAGCCTGGCGGCTTTCGTTCGCCGCGATCGACCCGCAGCACGACCGCGGCAACCGCGTACTGGCCGGCGCAGACGCCGCCGTCGCGGCTTGGGAGGCACTCCGGCAACCACATCAGGCCGCCATCATGCTGGTCTACGCCGCCAGGGCAGCGCTGGCCGGAACGCCGGGGACCCCTGGTCCGGCGGGAGCGTCAGGGGCATCAGGGCGAGCGGAGGCAGCCGCCTGGCTGCGCCGTGCCAGGTCCATCGCCAACCGTCTCGGCGCGCGGCCGCTCGCGGAGCAGATCGCCCGCCTCGCCAAGAGGGCGGGCGACAGCAGCGACGACCCC
>Ga0126379_10003403_pt1 | contig 10280 bp, 12 predicted proteins | sample PanSoiMetPlot_24_FD_92640 | JGI IMG/M metagenome (GOLD analysis project Ga0126379, IMG submission 92640) | Tropical forest soil microbial communities from Panama - MetaG Plot_24 | ecosystem: Environmental > Terrestrial > Soil > Tropical forest > Bulk soil | place: Panama | collected 2016-02-17 | reverse complement strand
TCGACGACCTGGAGCTTTCAGTCGCGCAAAAGATCTGCACAACTGCATTGTCCCAACGAGGAGCCGGTTGGCTCACAACAGAGGAGACGAGAAACCTGTTGAGCGCGATGAAGTTACCGGTCCAATCCGGCGGAGTCGCAAGTACGGCAGATGAGGCGGTGACCCTGGCCCAGCAAATTGGCTACCCAGTGGCCGTTAAGCTGGCCTCTCATCAGATCGTACACAAAACAGAGAGCGGCGGTGTTCAGTTGAATCTCAGGGATCAGCGGGCGGTTCACGACGCTTTTCAATCGATCAGAGCAGACCTTGCCGAGCACAACCAACTGGATGCGATGGAAGGGGTCCTCGTGCAACCTATGGTAACCGGTGGTGTGGAGGTGATGGTGGGGGTCACGCACGATCCGTTGTTCGGGCCCTTGATCGCCTTCGGCCTGGGCGGCATTCACGTCGAGATTCTCGGCGATGTGCAGTTCCGCGTCACACCCCTCACCGATCGTGACGCAACCGAAATGGTCCGTGGGATCAAAGGCTACCGCTTGCTCTCAGGTTATCGGGGACATCGGTCGGCTGACATCGAAGCCATCGAAGATGTGCTGTTGAGGGTCTCGCGCCTCGTTGAAGAAATCCCAGAAATCAGCGAACTCGACCTCAACCCGATCTTCGCCCTCGCGCCTGGCCAAGGCTGTCGGATTGTGGACGCAAAAATTCGCTTGGCAAACAATCCAGCTGGTCCAGCAGTTTAGAAGGGTATGCCATTGACAAACCTTGGAGGCAGGCTTTTTTTTTCCCTCATCCTGCCCTCTTGGTGTACCTAGTCAATTTTCATGAACCCCACCACAGACGCGATATCGATCTTCTGGTATCTGTTCCATGCTCCGATAAACGGCATCCCGTTCCACTTGCGTTGTCACTTCATCAATCGAGGGATAGAGTACCCGTTCTTCCTTCATATTGTGCGAACTGAGAAGATCCAATAGGACCTGCTCTTCTTGATCGCCCTCCAGATTTTGTTCCGCCATTTTGTCATGAATGGCTTCGAGGTGCTGTCCGATCCGACGATGCTCGGCCCGCATCACGAACGTTGGCCCTCCATCAGACACGCCGGTTTTTTCCTCCCATAATGGGAACAGAATGTCTTCTTCCCATACGATGTGACGCTGCAGACCGAACTTGAACTCCTTGAACGCCTCCTTCGCTTTTGCAAAATCAGACCGTTTGAACTTCTGAAACGTCTTGAACAACTCATCCAACCGATCATGATCCTGCCCGAAGAACTCACTGACTGGTCTGTGTTCGTTCATGCCGCCTCCCTTCATGTCAAACTATGACCTGACGGCATCCCGATATTTGCGTATATGGTAAATTTGCCACAAATGGCCGCCAGGGTTGCCTTTCCAGGGATGACCGGTTTCCCTATATATAATGGTAGCGGCAAAATCCGAGACATCCTGAGTCTCTCTCAATGAAATCGGTCAGTTCGCGTCTTCAGTATGTCCGTTCTATCCTTTTACCTTATTTCAGAAAGGAGTCACGCAGGCTGCATCGCGTGTTATTCGGCCGATTCGGTAACGACGCCCCTACTCCAACCAAGAGACCACACAGGGTGAGTACAAAGGTCTCACGCATAGAATGTATTTTGTTCATCAGAATGCGATGTTTTTCTCTTTCTCGGCCACGGCCTTGATGTAGTCCGGCATCCCTTTGATCGAGGCTCCTGCAACCAGATCTCCTCCCCCAATCTGTCGTGCCACTGCACAGGCGCCGCACACCCAGATCGACACGCCAGCAGCCTGCACGGCTGCCAGCAAGTCTTTGAGTGGAGTCAAATTCACGCCCTGGACATGATCGGCCGTCCCCTTCCGCCCGAGCGTCACTGCTTCATTCCAGAGCCAGAGCACCACATCGTGCCCCTGCTCCTTGGCAGTCTTCGCCGCCATGAAGGGTAACGTTGCCATCGTAGGATCGTCCGTACCTCGACTGCCTGAAATGATGAAACTTGCCATTGTCTTTTCCTCCCTCGATCGCGTTTGTCGCCCGCGATTCCCGCGCTTTTCCTACCGTGGGCCTTTGAAGGTCGCCTTGAGATACGCCATGACATCGGCCACGCCCTGCTGACCGATGGTCAGACCCCAGTACGGCATGTTCGCAGATTTCCCCATGGCCGCGCCGCCGTAGTTGATCATGTTATACAGATACTCCGTCGGGACCTGATCAAAGGCAATGTTCGCATGGATGGCTGGTTTCGGCTCGATGCCAGAGGCAGCCGGCCCGTCGCCTTTTCCGCTCACACCGTGACACTGCATGCAATATTCCTTGTAAATGACCCTTCCTCGACCAGCGCTCGCTTTGGCGAATTCCGGACTCGTCCAGGGTTCGTAATATTTGAAGTCCAGCATCCCCTGCGTGGCGAGGAAGCCAATCATTGCTCGTAATTGCGGCTCCGTGGCGTCTGCGAGAAATTCGCCGTTGTGTATCGTGAAGTCTTGTGGGTTCTGTCCGAAGCGGAAGAGCCAGTCCAGGTTATAGCGTCGGCCGGCTGCCACCAGGGAAGTGCTTTGGGGTCCGCCGATGAACTTGCCGTCTTCCTCGATCTGATGACAACCAAGACACGCATGGGCCTTGTAGGCCATACCGCCGAACGCAACTTCGACCTTGGTGACCTTCGAGATATCAAAGGCACCAACTGTTATGCGTGGGTCTTTATTATGTTGTTCGAAGTAATCGGCGATGGCTTCCGCTTCGGCCTGCGTCACCATGGGATGTTTTGACGGTACCTCCGTCAAATCCCAGCGATAGCCCTTGGCATAGAGCGGTGCTTCCTTTCCGGTTAGCCACCGGATCAACCAGGGCCGCTGGTATTTGCTGCCAGCCCAGATGAGATCGGGAGCCATCAGGTTGAAGCGCGAATCAGCTTTGCCCTCCAAACGATGACATTGGACGCAGGTGTTCTGGATCAGTTCCTGTGTCCGATTCTGATCACTCCCGAATAGTACGCGTGGGATCGACGAGACTCCCATGACAACCAGGACGGCGACCCCGATGACAATTCCCTTCGTTCGATCCATCGTTTCGTTCCTTTTCTCCGGCCTCCGATTTCGAGAGCTCCCGTTTGGTGACCAACCACGCATGAATGTCCGCAATGTCTTGTCGGCTCAACACTCCGTCCCAGGCCGGCATCGGCCCCCGACCATACAACACAGTCTCCCAGAACAGACCCTCGTTCTTGAGAATCGGACTCTCGGCAAGCTTCGGGCCCACACCGCCCACAGCCCCCGCTCCATGACAAGCCTGGCAATTGTGCTCATAGATACTGGCTCCCCTAGAAGCCACACCAGTGACCGGACCATCAGTTCCCGGCTTCTGCGCCAGCGGCTCCGTCTGCTCCAGCTCGCGATTGAGTGGCGGGAGGCGATCGGGCGCGCTCGGGTGGTACCGCGCCGACAGGTACCGCACAAGCAGGCCGGCTTCATCGGCGGAGATCTCTGCTCCCCAATGCTTCATTTTCCCAATTGTCGCCTCCCAGCGCTCGCTCGATAATCGCTGTTGCGCTATCAGGTCCACACTGTGGCAAATGGAACAGCGCGCAAGGATCAATGCCTCAGCGCGTGGTGCCAACGCCGCAGTCACCTTGGCCAAGTCGTCCTCTTGAGCAGCCGTCATGACGGCGAGACCTAGAAGGCCGCTGATCACGAAGAGAACAGCTCCTTCTCGCCTGACGCCTAACGCCTGACGTATCACGCTCATGCCTTCACCGTGATCGTGACCCGATCCCAGCCATTCCAGAGAAACCCGCTGGGATTCCATGGACTCATGGCCGGTTGTACCTCCCCACGCGCATCGGTCGCACGGCAGAGAATGGTGTAGGTTCCAGCTTTCTGCGCCTTCCAGGTAAATTGCCACTGTCTCCAGGCGTAGGGCTGATCTTCGCCGACCAGGCGAGCCAACTCCCAATCTTTTCCTTCGTCGAGGGACACCTCGACCTTCACCACCTTCGTCTCGCCTCCCCAGGCCACGCCTTGAATCATGACGGGACCAACCTTCACCGTTTCTCCCTCTCCTGGAGCGGCAATGAGCGATTTGACCACCATCGCCGCTACCGGAATCGTCGTCTGTCCGTTTGCTGAGGAACCGGGTTCAACCGGCTTGGTCGGCACGCGATAGGCGGTCTGCATGTAATACCCCTTCGCCTCTTCCGCCTGGACTGTAACGTCGGTCAGCCACTTCGTGCATGAATCCGCCATCCAACCTGGTGTGATCACTCTGAGCGGCGACCCATGCAATAGAGGCAAGGGACGGCCGTTCATCTCATAGGCAAGAATCGTATCCGGCTGGAGGGCCTTTTCAAGCGGAATGCTTCGCACGAACAGTGGCACCGAGTCGAGCACTGGCCGATCCGCCCCTTGAAACTGCACATGCTGTCCACCGGCCAGCACGCCGACCCGAACGAGGACGTCCCGCAGACGCACGCCGGTCCATTGCGCATTCCCGACGGCTCCACGATCCCATTGAACACCCGGAACTTTGGGACGATGATGCGCCCGACCATTCCCACTGCATTGCAGCACCGCCGTGATGGTCACGGATTCCATCTGACGCAAATCTTTCAAGGTGAACTCGCTCGATCGCTCAACCAAACCACCCACGCGAAGCCTCCACTTGGCGTCGGAAACAGCTTCGGACGGTGGTGGTCCAAAATGACTCCGAACAAAGAAACGTGGGATCGGCGTCAGATAAGACGTGAATTCGCGCACCGGGGTTTCTGCATCCAGAGGATTTGTGACCCGGACGATTAAAGAGGCTGTCTCCTTCGTCCCCGCATTTTCGCCTCCAGCATCGGCTAACGGGAGACGGCAAGGAATGAACAGACCGAATCCAAAAGCTCGGAGCAGCATTTTGAGTATCGATCTGCGCGAGGTCGATGCCGTGGGTCCTCGATCGCTCATGACTGAGGCACCGTATGGCCGTGAGGATTCAACTGGATCGCCACGGTTGGCGCGACCGCCATCGATTGGTGAACCGTGCAACCGTGTGCAACTTTTAATAACCGTTCCTTCTGATCCGGCGTGAGCCGATGGGGCAGATGGATCGCTACAGTAATTTGTCCAACCCGATGCGGATTCTCCGCGATCTCCCACTCAGCATCTATCGATAGGCCGTCACAGGGGATGTCATGCCTCGCGCAGAAGCGTCCGACAAAATAGCCGACACAGCTCGCCAATGAGCCCACGTAGAGTTCGACCGGACTCATGCCGGCATCTTGACCGCCGTCACCTACCGGTTGATCCGTCACCACCTTGTGACGACCGCTGGTCATGTCGAACCGCGTTCCGCCATGAAAGGCCACATGAAGCGTCATCGTCGCCTCCTGCCATCAGCGGATGATGGTAATATCGCTGTCACCACATCAATACTGTAGTCTTGCGGTCTCTCAAACCTTGCGCAGGGGATTCGTTGGACAGGTATTGAATCCCAACAAGGCCCAGACCGGGCAATAACTGATCGCTCCGGTCACCAAGGCAATCGTCCCAACCACAAGCAGCACGGTTGTCGCCGTAACCGGCAATCCCGCGAATGCCCCAATCCCAAGAAGCACAATTCCTAAAACGATCCGTATCGGCCGTTCAATTCCTCCGACGTTGTATTTCATGGTCACACCTCTCTGCGAAAGCTCTCAAATCGTAGCGGTCAGCTCTCGATCATCTCGCCCCCGTCCTGAATGTTATGAGTCATCGCACCAGAAATGGATTCAGTGTTGTGCCAACTTACCCATCATGTCAATTGCGCAATAACATCTCCTTGCTACTAAGTGAGCCCTGACAGCTAGGGAGCTTCTGAGAACCGGTGCAGGTCATCGCAAGGTCGTACAGCACGCCGTGATGCCCGAAAGACAGTCCACACCTTCACAAATGACTAGTCACCGGCACCTATTATCGCAAACCATGTCACGGGGGCTGCCAAAGAGAGCCTCGATCACATGTCACACGAGTAAGCAAGGACCGTCAACCTACTGCTGCTTCATGGTTCGAATGTAGGCCAGAACATCCCAAATCTCGTCGTCCGAGACGGAGTATTTCCAGGCCCCCATCGCGGTATTCGATTTGCCGTTATGAATCCGCTTGAAGAGCGAAGCATCGAGTCGGTTCTGTACCGAGTCCGATGTTAAATCGGCTGGAGGTGGGGCGAGTTGTATGCCCATCGCGCCCTTTCCATCGATCCCGTGGCATCTGATACAGGTATTGACATAAATTTCCCGCCCACTCACTGTGTCGCGTTCTTTGGCCGACTTCGGCAGGTCCTTGAGGCCAACACCGCTGGCAACCCCCAGTGCCGCGATTCCGATTAGCAGACCGATGATGAGCGCAACTCGCTTGATCACACTCTGTTCCACCCTCGCAAAGGTTTCGTTGCGAGTGATGTGCCTGACCATCTAAAAACCGAGAAGCAAGGAACTTTCAATTGTGTCAGAAGGTTAGAGGCTGGAAGATCGCTGAATTTTAACTGGACGGGTGAAAGGTGGTGAGAAAGACCCCAGCTCGTGATCGGACACTGGCGCAAGACGCTACAGCAAGATCCGTGTCACATTCAGCTCTTACGAAGCAGCACTGCAACCGTCACCGCACCGAGCGCGAGCGGCAAGGAAAGCCGAGGAATCTAGGCCAACGACGGAATGAGTGTCTGATCGAACAGGGTTCTGGCCCCATCAGCAATGGTCGCCAAATTCTTCACAACGGAGTACGTCGCCTTCGCCGATGAGGATTGCGGCCTCAGGTCTTGTCCATGATGGCTTTGAGATCACTGCCACTGATCACCTCTTTTTCGAGCAGCACTCGTGCTCCTTCAACGAGTGCGTTTTTCTTCTCCGCTAAGAGTCGTTTGATGCGCTCGTATTGACCCTCGATGATGCGACGGACCTCGCAATCAATCTCGCGGGCAGTCTCCTCGGAGTAGTCGCCCTTCTCGGTTCCCGATTGAATCTGGAGAAACTGGGGCTGGCGTTCACGCTCCAGGGTAATCATGCCGAGCCTGTCGCTCATCCCATAGGCCTTGACCATGCTCTTCGCAATGTCAGTCGCCTTCACGAGATCGTTCTGCGCCCCGGTCGACGCCTCCCCGAAGATCAGCTCCTCCGCGATCCGTCCGCCCAGCAGCACCGCGATCTTATTCTCCAGCTCCGACTTGGTCATGAGAAACCGGTCCTCCGTCGGCAACTGGAGCGTGTACCCGAGCGCGGCGATCCCGCGAGGAATGATCGAAATCTTCTGCACCGTGTCGGCTCCGGGGACTGACAAGGCCACGATGGCGTGCCCGGTTTCGTGATAGGCGACCCGTTCTTTCTCCATCTTATTCAGAACCCGATTCTTCTTCTCCAGGCCGGCGATCACCCGTTCGACTGCCTCTTGCAATTCAGAGAGTCCCACCTGATCCTTCCCCCGCCGGACCGCCAAAAGCGCGGCTTCATTGATGACGTTCGCGAGATCCGCACCGGAGAAACCGGGTGTCATCGCTGCGACGGTCTCGAGATCGGCGTCTGACGCGAGGGTGACTTGCTTCGCATGAACCCGGAGAATCGCAACGCGACCGATCTTGTCCGGGCGATCAACCAATACCTGCCGATCGAACCGACCCGCTCGTAACAGCGCCGGATCCAAAATTTCCGGTCGGTTGGTGGCGGCCATGAGAATCACGCCGGTGCGGGGGTCGAAACCGTCCATCTCCACCAGCAGTTGATTCAACGTCTGCTCGCGCTCTTCATGCGCCATCGGCCCCATCCCTCGTGCCTTCCCCAACGCATCCAGTTCATCGATAAAGATGATGCAGGGCGCCTTGCCCTTTGCCTGCTCAAATAAATCGCGCACACGGGCTGCACCGACCCCCACGAACATCTCCACGAACTCCGACCCGCTGATGCTGAAAAACGGCACGCCCGCTTCGCCTGCCACAGCCCGAGCCAACAACGTCTTCCCTGTTCCCGGCGGCCCGACCAACAAGATACCCTTCGGGATCTTGCCGCCGAGTTTCGTGAATTTTTCTGGAGTTTTCAGAAACTCGATCACTTCCCGGAGTTCCTCCTTCGCCTCGTCAACGCCCGCCACGTCGGCGAAGGTCACCTTGATATCCTTCTCCATATAGATCTTGGCCTTGGATTGCCCCACCCGCATGAAGCCACCCTGTCCCTGGCCCAGCCGTTGAAAAATGAAGTACCAGATCCCAATGAACACCACGGCCGGCAGTATCCAGGACAACACATCACGAAGGAACGTACTTTCAATCACCCCGGTCACCTTGACCCCATGGGCCGCCAGGTCCCTCGTCAGATCCGGATCTTCAACCCGGACGGACGTGAATAATTTTGGCTCTTTCCCCTCTCCTTCAGGCTTCAGCTTGCCAGTCACGGTCTGAGAGGTCACCGATACTTCCGCCACTTGGTTCGAGGAGACCAGCGTCTTAAATTCGCTGTATGGCAATTCCTCCACCTTCTGGAGGGTATGAATGAAGTCATGGACGAGAATGACCGCCCAGATCGCGAGGAAGACGTACCAAATCGAGAATGAAATCTTTTTGTTCATAGACACACAATCTTACTCAAACTGTCGCCGGAACTGCCAGGGCTACCGAGGCGGAGCTCAAGGACGTCGCGGTCCTACATTGCAAAGCCCAGTGGCGCCTCGATTTCATGGCGGCAGAGAATTCGATGGGGTTCCACGCCCCCCAGGAGCTGGCAAGAATTCTAGGGGAAGTCATCGATTACGCGCGGCAAGGGCAGGTGACGGCAGCAACGGTCACCTTGCGCCGGTCGTCGGAGAAGGGCGGCAAGTGAGGCATCCAGGCTGCCACCTGTCTGCACGTCCTTAGAGGCATAAAAGACCGAGGAGACGGCATGGATTCACATCAGTGGCCATTAGGCAAAACTGCACCACTACATTGAGACACGGCATACGGGCACCACAAACAGGTTCACGCCCCCCTAAACCGGTCAGGGAAATACAACCATGCGCAAATCACGAACCTAGATCATCGGTGCGGACTGAGCGGCAACGACAGCGCGTTCACCGGTCTTGCCGATCCGTTCTCCCTCACATCCTCTAAATAGATTTTTTTCTAGTCCCTGGCAAACGACCGAACGTACAACAGCACTTGCCAGGCTTCCTCTTCATTCAAGATCATGGGAATGAACGAAGCCATATCCGTTCCGGGACTGCCGTTTTTGAGGATCCACAACAATTCACCATCCGTCCTCGCCGCCTGCCAATCCTTGTCAGTGAAATTGCGCGGAAGTTTTCCGACGAGGCCCGGAATATCCCCCAAGCCTTTGCCATCGCGCCCGTGACAGGTCACACAGAAGGCTTTCCCGTGAAAGAGTGCTTTCCCCTTCTCAATATTTTCTTCCGAAGCCGGAAGGGGATTGGTCCAGGTTCTGGCTTCTTCAATCATCCCGATCGGCACGCGCGGCTTCAGGACGGCTTCATCGACGGCAAGGGCGGGATTGGCGAACTGTGCGAGTCCGATTCCGATCGCGAGCCAGAGACCGACGCGAACCGACATGGTTGCCTTTTCCTTGCGGTGAAGACCGTCTTCCTTCTTGTGGGCACGACGGTGGGAGGCTGGTCTCGCCGACCAACGGAACGAAACCAACACCCAGCGAAAGGCTACTTCTCGGAATGGCCCGGGTACGTGTGTCCCACTGATTGCGGGTATGTGACCGTCCCATCAGGAAACTCCAGCCCCTGCTGCCACAAGTGGTAGATGACCCCGTCTGTTTCCATCGCGGCTTCCGCCACTTTGGCAGCTTGATCCTCCGGCATATCCAAGACTTTTACCCGGCCGGTTGCGATTTCGATTCGATGATCGTGGAAATGACGATGCCATTGGATCGCAGGCAGCTGACGGGAGAGATCCTTGGCGATGAAGTATTCGATGGCGACCAACTTTGCCTTCGGGTCGGTCGAATCGAAGAGGAGACATTGGAGAATCTTATCAGAAATCCCTTTACAATAGTGATGGAATGGCCCGCCCAGTGCTCCATTAGCCATCACATGGGGTGCCTGCACGTGAATATCGAACCCTTCGACCGGAGATTTCGGCTCTCCGCTTCTAGCCTTTTGGGGAGCCAGTCCGGCACACACAACGACGGTTATCGCGACCATGGCTAACAGTCTCTTTCTCCTCACAGTAAGCCTCCTGCGGTTAGGGTTGGTATAAATCTGGATCAGATCGAGCCGGCAGGGGGCCTGGCTCTTCTGTCGATAAGAGCCACGGTCAGATGAAAGGATTCGGAGAAC
>Ga0126379_10003401_pt1 | contig 10285 bp, 9 predicted proteins | sample PanSoiMetPlot_24_FD_92640 | JGI IMG/M metagenome (GOLD analysis project Ga0126379, IMG submission 92640) | Tropical forest soil microbial communities from Panama - MetaG Plot_24 | ecosystem: Environmental > Terrestrial > Soil > Tropical forest > Bulk soil | place: Panama | collected 2016-02-17 | reverse complement strand
TCGCATCATCCGCGGTTGAGCTGGGACGCGGGGAGCGTCGCATTACAGCCGCAGCGTCAAGTTAAATAGCAGGCGGTCGTCGTCTCGGCGCAAGTCGGGTACGAACGTCGCGGCCTGGGCGGAATCCGTTGGAAGCTGCCCACCGGGACCGGTGATTCCTCCGTGGCCGGTGAAGAGCGGCTGGTTCGCCAGCCGATGGGAGTACTCCAATCGCAACAGCAGCCAGGGACGCGGCCAGATATCCGTCGTCGCCGTGACGCCTCCCGCCAGGAATGGGTTGGTTCCTGTCCATGGGTAAGCTGATCCGACCGGATACTTCGGCGAGATCGCTTGTGTCTCGTCGTTCAGAAAGTCCAAGCGGAGAGTGCTCTTCCACCTCGTGCTCCATTCCCAACGATGAGAGAGCGCGATGCCGCCCATCGCGCCGGAGGGGGCGTTGCCCCGGTGCTCGTAGCCGATGTCCGCCACGATCGAGATCGCGGCCGAGCGGAGCAAGCCTCCCTCGCGCCGGTAGTAGCGGACCTGAACATTATTGTCCGAATACACGCGCAGCGAGCTGGGATCGCCTTGTGCCTCCTGTCCCAAGTAGAACGAGTTGACGATGGACAGCCACTCCTGAGGGCGCCAATTCCACAGGTAGCCGCCGGCGCGCGCCTCGTGCCACTGGCCAAACGTCTGCCAGCCATTGACGATCCACAGCTCCAACTTGAACCGCGCGCTTGTGAACAGCTGGCCCCGAAATCCGAAAAAGTAGTAGGGCGTGGCGTCCGACACGAACGCGTGCGTGTAAGACCAGTTTTCCTCTGGCAGATAGCTCTCCAGTCCGATGTATGAGGGGAAGATCCCCAGCTCGGCATTCGCTCCGTGCATCCAGTGGAAGTGCCAACCAGCGGCCGCCTGCTCCACGTATTGGAGCAGCCGGTTGGTCAAAAAGAAGCCGCGCGTGGTGGTGGTGTCCTGGCCGGCGATCGTTTCCACGATCGATCCGTATTGAAGGTACAGTCGCCCGATCGGGCCGTCCAACCCGGTCACGTCCATCCCGATGTGGGCGAGATTGAGCGAGATCTCGTTGTGCCGCGGCGCCGTCGTCGTCGGAAAAATGGTGTGGTCGATCGGCTGCTGGAATTGCCAGGCGAAGTAGGTGTCCACGTAGAGGGACCACGTTATCGGCCCCATTGCAATCAGCGACGCAGGCTGAGTGTTGCTTCCGTTCATCCAGCTGAAGTCGACATCCTGGAACGGCGGCTCTCGCACGTCGAGCGGTTGATCCGCCGGCGTCGAGGTGGCGGTCAGTACCCAAAGAAAAATCTGCGCGCAAACCATTCGTGATTCCCGCCGAGCATGCACCGGCCCGGCGGTCGGACATCTAAGATCATCGAAGCGCCCCGATCGAATTTCGTGCCGAACACGGGGTCGACTCCCTCAGCCGGCGTCTGGGGATCTCCCTGCACGAAGTGGCAGCCGTCCGGCCTCAAGCCCTCAAAGGATCGATCGAGAGGCCGCAGGTTGGGGGCTCGAGTGTGTCGTGTTCAGTAGCCGGCATCATCCCGACAGTGGAAGCGTGCGCCACGCGATGGCAAGCGCATTTTCGAGTTACTCGACGACGGCAACGCGATATCAATCGGCGAAAGGAGTCCATGATGTTCGGAGGATCGAAAGTCAGTGAGGCAGCAGGAAAAATCCGAGCCGAGGGGCTTCCTACTCGGCGCCTAGGCCTCAGCGGCCTGCAGATTACCGCCGAGGGCTTTGGTGCCTGGGCGATCGGCGGGGGCGGTTGGTCCTTCGGCTGGGGGCCGCAGGACGATAAAGCGTCGCTGGCGGCGATGCGCCATGCGATCGAAAGGGGAGTCAATTGGATCGATACGGCAGCGGTATACGGCCTAGGCCACTCTGAAGAGGTCATCGGACGCCTGTTGCGCGAGCTGAGCCCCTCCGAGCGCCCGCTCGTGTTTACCAAATGCGGTTTGATCTGGGACCCGCGAAATCCGATGACGCCGTCGCGACGAGTGCTGAAGCCGGATTCGATTCGGGCCGAGTGCGACGCGTCGCTTCGACGGCTTGGTGTCGAGCGGATCGATTTGTATCAGTTTCATTGGCCAGACGAGACGGGCACTCCCGTGGAGGAATCCTGGGCGACGATGGCTCGCCTGGTTGAGGAGGGGAAAATAAGAGCGGCGGGCGTATCGAACTTCAATGTCCCGTTGCTCGAGCGTTGTGAAGCAGTCCGTCACGTCGATTCTCTTCAGCCGCCGTTTTCGTTGATCCGCCGCGAGGCGGCAGCAAACCTGATTCCCTGGTGCGTCGCTCACAACACCGGAGTCATCTGCTACAGCCCGATGCAATCCGGCCTTTTGACCGATACCTTCGCCGCCGACCGGGTGTCTTCGCTTGCCGAGGACGATTGGCGCCGTCGTTCGCAGGAATTTCAACCGCCGAATCTCGGCCGCAACCTTGCATTGCGGGATGCGCTTCGGCCGATAGCCGCGAGGCATGGGACCTCGGTGGCATGCATCGCCATCGCCTGGGTGGTGGCATGGCCCGGTGTCACAGGGGCGATCGTCGGTGCGCGCAGTCCACAGCAGGTAGACGGCTGGATTGGAGCCGCATCGATTGCGCTCACCGAGCAAGACCTCGAGGAGATAGCAGCTGCCATCCAGCGCACCGGCGCTGGAGCAGGGCCATCGCGGCCACCGAGCTCAACCTACTGATGGGGAGTGCGAGCCTTGTCAATTACCGCCCTGTTTTGGGATCTTGGAGGAGTCCTCCTCACGAACGGCTGGGACGTCAGTCTGCGACGTCAGGCCGCTCTCGTGTTTGGCTTTGACCTCGGCGACTTCGAGAGTCGGCACGCTCGCTGGGTAGCGGATCTCGAAACCGGGCGGCTCGCTCTCGACGATTACCTGGACAATACAATCTTCTATCGAGCGCGCGAGTTCACGAAAGATGCATTGAAGGCTTTTGTCTTCGAGCACTCGCAAGCGAATCCGGACGCAATTGCTCTCATCGGGGAGCTTGCGCGCTCGCGCAAATACCTGCTGGCGACGCTCAACAACGAGTCCTTGGAGTTCAATCAGTATCGGATTGACCGTTTCGAGCTCCGGAAATACTTCACCGTCTTCTTTTCGTCGTGCTACTTGGGGGTGCTTAAGCCGGATCCGCTCATCTATCGCCGGGCCTTGCAGATGACCCAACGCGCTCCGGAAGAGTGCGCGTTCATCGATGACCGACTGGGCAATCTGGAGCCTGCCCGCGAGCTGGGAATTCACGCCATTCAATATCGCGACGCGCGCCAAGTGCGCGAAGAGCTGACGGCCCTAGGTGTGGATCTCGGTTAGAGAGGCCAGCTTACCTCGGCGGAAGGCGCGGTCTGAACCAATCGAGCCCGCGGGCGTAGGTGAATTACCAGTAAACGCATTCGGGCTCGCGACTGATGAGCGTCCTCGGATCCCGGTATGTCAAAAGCGACGGCGCCCAGCTTCCACAGGCATCGAGAACCCAGTCGATATGCCACCACTTGTACTAAACCGAGCTAAATGTCGGCCAGCAATGCATCGAGTGTGAAAATAAGCTCGATTTCCGAGTTACTTTTACCACTCGATGCAAAAAGCTCTGCAAATGGACGCGCGCGTCGGAAGCTCGGTTGTCGCATTGCTAAGCCCATGCAGATTGCGCTAGGCAGCAACTGTGCACTGTGGAGCGGACTCGGTCGCGATACGCGCTTTCTGCGTAGGGCTCGCCTTGGCGTGCGCCGGTTGTGCGACGCATGCGATGGATGGGCTCTACGACTGCCGGGTGGTGCAGATTCGCACTGCGCCCACCTGTGACGAACCCCGCCCCGCGTGTTCGGATTCATCCGGGCCGTTTCAAATGCAGATAAGGGGCAGCACAGTAGACTGGGTAGGCTGCTTCTCCTGCGTCGGCGTCTGGAGCCAGAGCGATTTTTCGTGCCAGTTGGATCCGGGAGCGACAACCGCCGGGCCTGGCGGCGGCCCGTGCCCAGGTGAGCCGTGGGTGGTATTGCAACAAGATCCTGACCCGAATCGAGCGCTCGGTCCCGGGGAAATCTACGCCGGCATTCCGGTCAACAATGCCTTCAACGCTCACTGCGCGCGACATTGAGCTACGCCGTCGTCGAGATAGAGAATGCCGAAGCGAGCCCAGTCTCTCGCGGGCGCGAAGATGAAGTAGATCCGACTGGGGTGCCGGTCGCGTCGAATTCGATGGTCACGTTGCGCATCCCGAGGGGGCCGAAAAGCTCGCGCTGCGCAAACTAGAGAACGTCGTCCGCGTTTCCACCGACTGCATCGCGAACCACCCTCGACAGGATGAGGGTATTGCCGCCGCTGTAATTCCAGGTGCGGCCTGGCGCTGACTGAATCGGAGCGCGTTCCGCGAACTCCGCCATATCGCGTTCGAGGTACAGCATTCGCGCGACGGGATCGAGCGCCAAGCCTTTCTCGTCCAAGGCGAGACCGCTCGTCATTCGGAGCAGACTGTCCAAAGTAATCGCGTGGCGAGGATTGCTCGGCTCGCGCCAGGCGGGCACCGGAGCCGGTTGCTCGACCGAGAGCCGGCCCTGGCGAACAAGGATGCCGACCATCGCGTTGATGACCGACTTTGATACCGAATATCCAATCAGCGGCATAGCGCGGTCGACACCGGGCGCGTACCGCTCCGCTACCACGTGGCCATTGTGCGCGATAACGATTGCCTTTACGCGGCGGTGAGGACCCTGGGCGGGTTCGGCAAAGGCGCGATCCAGCGCTGCACGTAGACCGTCATTTAGTGGCTCTACCAGCGCCGGACCTGCGATCTCCGGCAACAGCGGCGCAGCTGCCCGCGCCTGCGCGTCGACAGCTTCGGTGAGTGGCAACTTTGGCGGCTCGTCGCCGCGCACGACGATGCAACCGAGACGGTCGCGATAGACGGCACGGCTCTCGAACTTCCCGGCCGCCGAGGCGCGCACTTCACGGCGACCCCGGTCGATATGGTAGCGCACTGCCCAACGGATTCGCCGCAGAGCGGGCATGGGCCTCAAGATTTCTTCATAGACTTGATCGGGATTCAATCCGCAAACGAAGGTCTCCGAGCAGAGCGTGTGACTGACCAATCCCGTAGCCACCCTCAGCGACTGGTCCAACCGACGCGCAAGCCAAACTGCAGCGAAGAGAACCGCGACCGCCGCTACAGAGAGTATCACGTTGCGCGATCGGCGCCTCGGAGACGTCTTGCCATCGAGGGTGGATGGCTGCCCTGGCATCGTCGGGCTTATAGGCGCTTCGCCCAGGCCCGGGCGAATTCGCCGCTCAGCACGTAGCGCGGAAACGTAACCCACTGCTCGGCGAAGAACCGGGCGAGCACATCGAGAGGTCCGCGGAACGGCGCTGGCGGCGTCTTCTCGCGCTTATGCGTGCGCCCTTGCAGCACGAGCGTGGCCAACATCACGCCCAGACCGCATCCGGCGAGCCAGGGGACGCGCAGCAGCGCGGCCAGCGGAAGAGCGCAGGTGCCAAGGATGAACAGAGGCGCCGTGAGCGCGTGGACTGCGAGATTGCGGCGTTCCTGGTGTCCGTAAGAATAGATCGACCACTGCCAGGCCAGCAGGCCGTCGTCACGTGTAATGTTCATGGGCCATGTATACGCCTCACGCGGTCGGCGCGCTTGAACCAACTGGCTGGTGCGTGAGGCGCTGCCGAAGCGAGGACGGTGAAACACCAAACATTCGACGAAACGTCCGAGCCATGTGGGCCGCGTCTGCAAAACCCGCAGCATGTGCGGCTCGCCCGAGCGGCGTTCCGGTCACAATCGCCCCCGCCGCACGCTGAAACTTGAGCCACGCCAGATAAGGCCGGAGCGGAATGCCGATCGAGGTGGTGAACGAGTGCATCAGTCGGCTTGGCGAAAGACCGACAGCACGCGCGAGTGCGACGAGCGACCTGTCTTCGTCGGCGGGCATCGTCCGGAGGATCCGGAGCAGCTTGCGCACTCGTGGATGCACGTATCGCCGCGACGCGATCGGCGCTCCGCCGAGTGTCGCGACGACTTGTCGCGTCCACTCAATGCCGTCGGTGCTCATGATCTTTTCAGGCTGCGCATTGCGGACGAGTGCGTCGCGCTCGCGGCTGGATAGCAGGCGGACCGGCTCCTGCAACGCCGGAAGCAGCGACTCTCCCGCATCGCTCTGCGGATCAAAGAAGACGAGCAGTATCTCGATACCCTCGGCGTCGATGGCGTGGAGCACGTTCGGTGCGGTCAGCACCCCGGCAGCGAACGCCCACCGAGCGGTCGACCGGGTGCGTGCCCGCAGCGTGCCGTCGAGACACAAGACAAGATGCATTGCGTGGTGTGCATGAAGGGCGCTGCGTGAGCCGGCGCCACGCGTCGCGAGAATCGGCGGCCAGAGCGGCAGCTCGACCTGCGGCAGCGCCGGACCCGAAATCGACGTAAGGCGCATGGATGCTTCGTCTACCCGCTCTCGCTCACTGTCTCAAGGCGAGGCCAATCACTTACGCGGCTGTGACCTATGGCTTGAGGACGTCGCTTGCAACCGCTTGTGCTTCGAGAGCATCCGCGTCTGTTTCAAGCAGAAATCCCTTCGCCACCGCGTTCACCGCGGCGGCGTGAACCGCGGCGACGTAGCCCTCGTGAGTCCCATAGCGCTCCTCCAGCGAAAGGCGCGGATCGCCGCTGGCCAGCCGTTCTGCTTGCGTCTTGGCGAACGGGATCATCCCGCCCGCGTAATTGCAGAGCTGGTCCTTGTGGAACCCGGCCGCAGTGATGTTCCAACCGAGGTAAGTGCCGAGCGGCGCGTCGCGCAGCACCACCGGAACTCCTCCAAGCTCATTGCCGTCCGCGTCCACTCGCGGCGCACGCATGCTGATGACTTGTCTTATTCTCGGAGGGATGTTCGTCGGGACGCCCGATGCATCCGAGGGATTGAATTCGGGACCCCACTCGTAGTCGAGTACGGGGTTAATGAAGCCCGGTTCCGGTACCGTCGGGCGCAGTCCTGGAATGGTGGGGAACCCCATCGCGGCCTTCGTCGGTTCAACCAAGGTTGCTCGGCGATGGTGGTGCTCGTCCTCGCGCTGCTGCTCGCCATCCGAGAGGCCGTGTTGTCCCTCGCCATCCTCGTGCAACCTTGGATAAACGCTTGGCGGCGGAAGCGCTCCATTCATCACCCAATTGCGGAAGTGGGCGCGGATCGCGTTCACCGTTTGCGTTTGCGGAACTGGGTTGGCTCTCAGGATGCCTTGGCCGTAATTGTTGCCGGGGCAGTTGACGGGGACGTTCGGCGGATCCTGGGTGAAGCCGCCGGCGCCGCCGCCGTGTTGGGTGCTGGGGATGTAATATCTGCGCACGTTCTCAGGCAGCGGGATGTCCCTCCTTGCATCCGTTCCCACCCACTCGATGCCCAGCTTGAGGCCCCAGATTTCCGCCGAGCCGAAATGCTCGATGATCTTGGGGCAGGTGCCGCTTTCTCTGCATCGATCGAGAATGCTCCTGGTCGGCAAATGGCGGACGTGGTCTTCGTATGGAACCCACCACTGCGGGCCCTCGCTGCCGGTCTGGTAAAGCTCGAGCACGCCGTCCGGTTGCGCCCAGCGGAAGTTCAATGCCACTCGGCGGCCGGCGATGATCGGCCATGCGCCGTCGTTTACTTGACGGTGGTCTTCGTCCTCATTGAAGCCGAGGTGCAGAAGAGCCCGGACGAAGTTCCCGGACTGCGACACGCCGCGGATGATGGTCCAAGAGATTCCGTCGGCGACCGGGTTGAGGGTGCCGAAGTCGTCTTCGGCCTCGTACTTGAAGAAGCTTCCGACGTCCCTGAACGCTGCGAAGCCGATGCCGAGGACGTACGGGTCCTTTGCCGTGAACACGACTTGGTAGAGCAAATCAGGATCGAAGCCGTTCTTGAGGCAGATTCGAGTCGGGTCGGGCGTGCCTGGGAATGGATGGTCGGCGTCGCACATCGCCCACGCCCAGTCGCTGCTCGGGACGCGAATGGCCCCGCTGACCGCGCCCTCCATCGTCTCGTGCGTGTGAATGGTCAGCGTCGTGCGCCGGGTGTCTAAGCTCGCCGGTTTGTAGGGTATGGGGTTGGATTGAACGAGAATTGGCTGCGAATCGGTGCCGCTGCGATTCACGATTCGCCCCAGGACGCGTCCGGTGATCGGGGCTCCGCTGCGATGGCGCGCAATTGGGACCCTCACCCAATCATTGCCCACCCTGGTTTGATCGGTTGCACCCGAATTGTCTCCTTGCCAGCCGCTGCTCAAGCCGACGTCGCCGTCGTTTCGACTCTCGACGGCGAGCGTGATTCTCCCGCCGCGGTTTGGCACGTCGTGCCACATCAGGTGGCTGCTTCTCGTCATGTCGATCGGTTTTACGAGGAAGAAGGTGGCGACGTATTCGACGTTGCCGTTCGGATTGCGCGGCGCCAGCTCGATATCCGTGATGATCGCGTTCAGCGGATCCCTCGGGTCAAGCTCGCCGTACGCGAGACCGGCAATCGTCTCGTACTGACCAGCGTCGCCGAAAACCTGCCCGTCGAACGCGGGTGACGTCTTGGTGTCAACGACTATCTTTGTTACTCGGGCTTGCGCCGGCGCCAACGAAAGAAGCGCCACCGCAGCCACCACAGTCAAGAATGATCGACGGTACAAACCAGACACGTTCGCTTTCATAGGCAATCCTTTTCGAAGCAGCGCTCGTTGGTTTGGGGGCGCGCCGATCGGCACTCTTGGCTACAGGTGAAAGGCTCGCTGCCCTGCGATGCACATCAGAGGAGCAGTTCGGCGTCGGGCGCAAGGGGATCCCCCGAGCAGCCGCCTAGGCCTTGGCCCCGGGGCAGTCAAGCGAGAGGAGTTTTTCGCAATGTTACGGTGCAAAGAGGTTAACGATCTTGCCGCCGATTTCGACGGAGGGTGCTTGAAGACACTCAGACCGTGCAAGTGAACTGTCACTCGCAGTGTCGCGGAGGTCAGCGGTGCACAGCAGCAGCGCAACTCGAGATCCAGCTGCTTTCCAGTTGAGAGCGCATCAGAGATCGCGTGTGCGGTTTTATTGGAGGAAGTCGAGCGGAACCGATTGGCCCAACATCAACCCGTATGGAGACAACGCGCCCGTCACATCTGCCCGTCCGTCGCAGGCCGAGTGAAATGTGAATAGCAGCATTCCTCCGCCAGCGGTGCCTGCCCGTTGAACGGCAGCGATCCCTTCCGAGGGATTCCTTCGGCATTTGGCATGAAACACGGCATTTCCCACGGCGACTTGGGTGACGTCGGCTTGCGATCGAGCGCCGGTCATCGCGAACAGTGATTGGTCACCCCCGGAAACGGTCAGGATGTCGTCGGTCGGATCGGGTGTTCCGCGCGTATCCACGTCAACGACCCAAGCAGTTTGTTGCAACCCAGCCGAAGTCGATCCATCCATCCTGGTTTCTACATCCTGCTGGACATAGGAGATCAAGAGGTGCGTGTCGCGAGGAACCACGGTCATCACCGCGATTTTCAACACGAGCAACTCGCGATCGCCTTGTTCAACCTGAGTGAAATCCGACGCAAAAGTGGCAAGCTGGGGCGTCCACATCCCGGTCACCACCAACGTGCCGTTTCTTTCTCCGTCGAAGGGCATTGGGCAGCCCGGGCCGAGATGAATGTCCACCCGCACCTGCTGTCCAGCCGCACCCGGCGGGGTCACGACTGTGGCGCATGGCGACGTCCTGCCACCGAGCACGGACATCGCCACCGCGGAAACGAAAGCTGCTGGCACTGCCGTTCCCAGCGTGCTTTCGAGCGGATGTACCACGTCCTTTGCGTCCGGTGGTGCGCACCCGATCGCGACGGCAATAAAGAGCAGACTCCACCCACGGGACATAGACACGGGAGGAGCAACCCGCATGCCAAGCCCGGTAGGCCATCCTACGGCTACTTAGTGTTTCCAACACACAGAGCGATCGGGTCGTTGCGACATCTGTGTCACATCGCGAGGCGATAGCACCATCGAGGAAGGTGCGAGACGGCCTGCCCGCGGCAGTAGCTATCGTACAGTACTCGTGTACTGATTGACGAGATCGATGTTCGCGCCGGGATCGGTGCCGTCGTTGGCCGTGCCCTTGTAAGGACTGCTCGGGTCGAGACGATAATCGCCGCCGAAGCCATCGTTAAAGTTCACGTACCCGATTGAAGATTGATTGACTGGGAACAGGTTTCCATCCGGCCAGACAACCTGCTGGTGAATTGCAGCGCCGCCGGAGATAACGTTGCTGTTGAAAACATACGAG
>Ga0126379_10003400_pt1 | contig 10285 bp, 6 predicted proteins | sample PanSoiMetPlot_24_FD_92640 | JGI IMG/M metagenome (GOLD analysis project Ga0126379, IMG submission 92640) | Tropical forest soil microbial communities from Panama - MetaG Plot_24 | ecosystem: Environmental > Terrestrial > Soil > Tropical forest > Bulk soil | place: Panama | collected 2016-02-17 | reverse complement strand
CGCGGCGCTTCCTGCCTCAGCTTCCCCAGCGCGTCGGGCATCATGCGGCCGAATAGCGAGCTCAGCAGCGCGGTCGGAACGAGGCCGCCGTTGCCGCCCTCCGGACCCTGCGCGGCCGACACCAGGAACTGCGGCACCAACGGCTGGTGGATCTTGCTGAGCGCGTCGGCAAAGCGCGAGAAGTTCTGCTCGGCGAGGCGATATTCCGGCCCCCCATAGGCGTCGACCGCGAGCTTGGTCGCCTGCGCATTGGCGGCGCCGATCGCGAGCGTACGGTCGGCCTCGCCCTGGCCCTCGAGCCGCGATTTCTCGCCGCTCGCCGCCGCCGTGACCTTGACGGTCTCGGCGTCCTTCTGGGCGCGCGCCAGCGCGGCGGCGCCTTCGTTCTCCTGCACCCTGATCTGGATCGTCGACTGGGTGAGCGCACTCTGCGCCGCGGCGGTTGCCTTGGCCTCGTTGAGGGCGCGCTCCTGCACCGCCGCCTTCTCCTGCTCCTGGTAGGTCTCGATCTGCTCGCGCGCGACCTGGCGCGAGCGCAGTTGGATCAGGATGTCCTCGATCGTCTGGTCGCCCGGCGAGGGGCGCGGCGTGCCGATCAGCACCTCCTGCAGATCGAGCGAATAGGCCTCGAACCTCGACTTCATCGCCTGCGCCGACTCCTCCTGGATCGCGGCGCGGTGCTGCAGCAGCTCGATCAAGGTCATCTTCTGCGCAATGTTCTTGAAGAAGGCGCTGACCATCGGGTCGAGCGTCTGCTCGACCAGCTTCTTCACGTCGCCGAAGCGCTGGATGATCATCGGCGCCTTCTTGTAGTCGATGTGCATCACCACCGACAGCGGCAGCGTCGGCTCGAACGCGTCCTTGGTGATGAGCGAGATTTCCGACAGGTTCTCGTCGAGCTTCATCTGGCTGACCTCGCCACGCACCCATTTGAGGATGAAGTTGACGGTCGGGATGATCTCGATCTTGCCCGCATAGGTGTTGAACGCGTACTTGCCGGGCAGCAGCGGATCGCGCCAGACGCCGCGGCTGCCGTTCACCACCAGCTCGCCGTGGCGGTACAGGTCGCCCGAGACGTCCTCGCTCCTGGGGCCCGTATAGAAGATCACCACGCCGACGTTGCCGACCGGAATGATGGTCTTCGGCACCGCCTCGATGGTGGCGAACAGGCGGTTGATGTACCAGGTGCCCTCGAGCAGGACCTGGAGCTGGCGGCCACGGAAACCGCCGGCCTGGAGAAAGCGCTCGGGCTCCTGGTAGTTGTTGTGGAACGCGTCGGGCTGGCGCACGTCAGTCCCGACCTCGGGCGCGATGATCTCGCCCGAGGGCAGCGACGGTCCGTCGTGCACCGTGACGATGCCGACCAAATCATGATCGTCGGCGAGGACGATCGGCTCGAACCCGTTGCGGTCCGCGATCGTCTGCTTCATGCCGTCGAGAATGTCCTGCTCCTGGCCGCTCAGCGCATGGCCATAGACCCGTTCGTCCGTGATGATGGCGAACTGGGTGGTGTTGATCGCGTAGGTGCCCTCGCGCAGGATCTTGCGCTGCGGCCCCTTCTGGCCGCCACCCGCCAGAAAGCGGCGCGCGTCCTGGAAGTCGGACTTGTCCTCGGTATCGTTGGCCGCGAGCACCTGCGAGGGGCCAAGCGGCGCGCCGTCGCGCGCGAACACATAGGCGATCTTTCCCTGCCCGACCGTGACGAGGTCGGATTTGTGGATCCGGTACATGAATGGAAAGAACACGTGGATGCCGCCACGCAGGATCTCGGGCTCGAACCCGGCCTCGCCGCCGAGCGCGATGAAGCCGGCTTTGATCGAGCCCCGCGTGGTCCACATCTTCTCGACGATGCCGACCTGATTGTTGGGAATGTAGCGAAACACATTGGCCATGCGGATCAGGAGCAGCAGTGCAATGACGCCTGCGGTCCAGATGCCGACAGTGACGACATTTTCAAAGAGGGTATCCATGGTCGCTCCTTGCGCATTGTGCGCGTGCAATGCCACCGATGGCGGCGAAGCGGGCGAAATAGTAGGAGCGTCGACCAGGCCCCGCTATCGATGCACGCACGAACGCCGGGCCGGTATGCGTCGGCCTTGATGCGGCCTTGCGGACGGGCCAGCGCATGCACATGGGTTCGGTTTTCGCCGCGTCAAATCCGGTCACGACGACGGCGCGCTCCTCCCCCGTTCAGAGGAGAGCGAGGGAGGCCGCTCTCCCTCTCCCAGCTCTTGCGGGAGAAGGGAGCGCGCGTGCCTTCCTCGGGCGGAAGCCCAGTAGGTCTTGCGCTACGCCTTCAGCCCGAACAGCTCGGCCGCGTTGCCGCCGAGGATCGCGACCTTGTCGTCGTCGCTGAGCGTCGTGGTGGCGAGGACGTGGTCGACCGGCTGCTGCTCCCACGGGATCGGATGATCGCTGCCGAGCACGACCTGGCTGGCGCCGACCTGGGCCACCAGGTGGCGCAGCGCTTCCGGCGTGAAGACCAGCGCATCGAAATGGAGCTGGTTGAGATACTCGGTCGGCTTCTTCTTGAGCTGGATGTCGGGATTGCAGTTCTGCGGCGACACGAAGCACGCATGGTCGGAGCGCGGCGCGTAGGACGGAAAATAGCCGCCGCCATGGGCGGCGACGATCTTGAGCCGCGGAAAGCGGTCGAGCGTGCCCTCGAAGATCAGCTTCTGCAGCGCGATCGTCGTGTCGAGCGGATTGCCGATCGTGTTGGCGAGCCAGCCGTTGCCTTTGAAGCGCGCGTTGAGCTCGGGCGTGCTCTGCGGATGGATGAAAAGGACGGCGCCGAGCTCTTCGGCCTTGGCCCAGACCGGATGGTACTTGGGATCGGAAAAGCTCTCGCCCAGCACGCTGCCGCCGATCGCGGCGCCGCGCAGGCCCTGCTTCTTCATCGCGGTATCGAGCTGCTCGACCGCGAGATCGGGATATTGCAGCGCGAGCGACGCGAAGGCGGCGAAGCGGTCGGGCTTGGCGGCGCACAGCTCGGCAAGCTTCTCGTTGTTGACCTTGACGATCTGCGCCGCGGTGTCGCGGTCCTTGCGGTACCAGAACGGATTGATCGACAGGATCTCCATGTCGATCGCCATGGCGTCCATCGCCTTGAGCCGCTCCTCGACCGCGAGGAACATCTCGGCGGCGCCCTTGGTGGCCGGCCTGACATTGTTGGCCTGCTCGCCCATCAGGGCGACCGCCTCGTGGAAGAGACAGTGCGCGTGGACGTCCACGGTCTTGACCCGCTTGCCGTTGACGGTGACCGGGAGCCGGGGCCGCGCCGGCTCCTGCGCGCGGGCGGCGTCGAGGAGCCCGCAGCTGCAGAACATCATGCCGGCGGCGCCCGCATGCTTGAGAAAGCCCCTGCGCGTGGTCATGCAAATCCTCCCGTACGCGTCCTGACGAACGCTGCTTTACCGCCGGCCTGCACCGATCTCGGCGAATTGAAGGACGGCGGGAGGATTTTGACAAGCCACGTCGGGAGCGCATGACTTCCGCGCGAGCGGAACGCACTTTCTTCTCCCTCCCCCGCGAGCGAAGCGAGTGGCGGGGAGGGGTCGGAGGTGGGGGCTGCCACGAGCACTCAGTGAGCGTAGTCCCCGAACCCCGGTGCGCATGAGAACGCTCAGCCCAGATAGGCCCCGCCGTTGAGATGGATCGTCTGGCCCGTGACGTAGCGCGCGCCCGGCCCGCACAGGAAACGCACGGTCTCGGCGATGTCCTGCGGGCTGCCGCGTTCGCCCGTGAGCGTATGGTGGGTGGAATGATGCTGCGGCTCCGGCCCGGCGCGCGGCGTGCCGATCAGGCCCGGTACCACCAAATTCACCGTGATGCGGTGCGCGGCGAGATCCTGGGCCAGCGCGCGCGTGAAGCCGACGAGACCGGATTTTGCGGTCACCACGTGCAGGCGGTCCCGGGCGCCGGTGTGGCCGCTCATGCCGCCGATATTGACAATCGCGCCGGCACCGCTCGCCTTGAGATGCGGCAGGCAGGCCTTCACGCACAGGAACGGGCCGTCGAGCGTCACGCTCATCACCTCGCGCCATTCCGCCACGGTCATCTCGTCGAGCGGCTTCTCGCGGCGCAGCGCCGCGTTGTTGATGAGAAAATCGATGCGGCCAAAACGCGCCACCACCGCCGCGACCATGCGCTCGACCGCCGCCCCATCGGCGATGTCGGCCATGGCGCTGATCGCCTGGCCGCCGTTGGCGGCGATCTCCGTCACGACCGCATCCGCCTCGGCCTGATTGGCGCGCGCATTGACGACGACCGCGGCGCCGTCGGCGGCAAGCGCCAACGCGGTGGCGCGCCCGATGTTGCGGCCGGCCCCGGTGACGACGGCGACGCGGCCGCCGAGCGGTTGGGTGGATGACATAAGATCTCCATTCATGCTGCGTCATCGCCCCGCGAAAGCGGCTTCGTAGGGTGGGTTGAGCGCAGCGAAACCCACCGGCTGAATCGCGAGTGGCGACTCGGCCGGTGGGTTACGCCGCTTCGCGGCCAACCCACCCTACGATCCGCTCGCGGGGCTACCCCCGCAGCGCCTTGAGATCGATCCGCCCGCCGTAGAGCCCGCGCGCCAGCGCGAGCGCGCGCGCGACGCGCGGCTTGTCCCAGCCGCCGTGGCGGGCGCACAGCACGAACTTCTCCTCGATGTCCTGGCGCGACAGCGGCTCGTGCGCGCCGCCGCGCATGTGCGGCTGGCGCTCCTCGATGACGCTGCCATCGTTCAAGACCGCGCGGATGTGGCCGGTGAAGTTGTCCGGATAGGGATTGGCGGGATCGATCACATAGCGGACCTTCGCCGCGACCGCGAGCACCGCGGGGTCACGCACGGCCTCGTCCGCGAACGAGTCGAGTCCGACATTGCCGCGCACGAAGCCGGCCGCGATGCAGTAGGGCGTGGAGAATTTCGCCCCATAGCCGTTGGGCGGCCGCTGCTTGTCGGCGAGCGGTTCCCACAGCCGGTGCACGGTGCCCTCGCCCACCTCGCAGATCATCTCCTTGATGTCGGCGGCCTTGAGACCGCGGGTGCCGAGCCGGCGGGCACAGTCGATATAGGGATGGGTCATTGTCCCGCACGGATAGAGCTTGAAGGCGAGCGTTTCGGTGACCCAGCGGCTGCCGAAGTCTTCGGTGAGCAGCTGGTATTGGCCGTCGGTCGTGTGCGCGAAGCCGTGAAAGAGCCCGTGCGTGCCCTCGAACACGGTGCGCGGGCCGGAAAAGCCGTTCTTGGCGAGCAGCGCCGCGCGGATTCCCGACTGTGCCGCCCAGCCCGCATGCATGCGCTTGGTCCAGGCGCCCTCGGCCAGATACTCGATGATCCCGGCCGCCATGCTGCCGGCGACGCCGAGTGCGTCGATCATCTGCCGCCGGTCGAGGCCGAGCGCGGCGCCGACGCCGGCGGCAGCCGCCATGGCGCCGAACACCGCGGTCGGATGAAAGCCCGCCTTGTGGACGCGCTTGGGCGTCACCAGGCCGAGCCGGCACATGGTCTCGACGCCGACCGCAATGCCGAGCAGGGCCGAAGGCCCGTCCGGACGGTGGCGCTCGCAGGCGGCGAGCACCGCCGGCACAATGACGGCGCCCGCATGCACCGGGCCGCCCTCGAACGTGTCGTCGAAATCCTCGCCATGCGCCGCGGTGCCGTTGACCAGCGCGGCGCCGGCGGCGCTCAGGGTGCGGGCGTGGCCGATCGCGGTGCACGGCCCGTCGTCGTCACAGCCCGCGAGCGTCGCCTTGACGTAGTCCTCGTTGCGCGCCGTGACGCACAGGCCGACCACGTCGACCGCGAGGTCCTCGCACTTGGCGCGCAGGCTCGCGGGCAGCCGCTCCGGCTGGAGCGCCAGGATGCGGTCGACCAGCTTCTCGGCGACCGCGACATCGGGAACGTGGGCGGGCATCGATTCCGTCAGGTTCAGTTGTTGCGCAGGCGGACATTGCCGCCGAAGCCGGGCAGCCGGTTGATCGTGATCACCACCGTGAAGGTGATGATCAGCATGATCAGGCCGAGCACCGCGATGGCGCCGAGATCGCCGCTCTCGTTGAGATCGAAGATCAGCACCGAGATCACCTTGGTCTCCGACGTGAACAGAATGACGGCGGCCGAGAGCTCGCGGATCACGCCGACGAAGATGAAGCACCAGGTCGCGATCACGCTCGTGCGCAGCAGCGGCGCCGTGATGCGCCAGAGCGTGGCGAGGCGGGTGGCGCCGAGAATGCGGCTCGCCTCCTCGAGGTCGGGGTGAACGACGCGGAAGGCCGACTGGAGCTGCTGATAGGCGGCCGGCATCGCGATGGTGAGGAACGCGAGAAGCAGGATCCACAAGGTGCCGTAGAGCACGAACGGCTCGCGCGTGTAGCTCAGAAAGAGCCCGACGCCGAGCACGATGCCGGGCACCGCGACCGGCGCGGTGGCGAGGAACTCGAGTGCGCGCCAGCCCGCGATCACCCGGCGCGTGGTGACATAGGCGATCACCACCGCGAGCGCGGCGCCGATGGTGGCAGTGAGCGTGCACAGGATCATCGTGTTCTTGAAGGCGAGCGAGGTCGCCGACACCTCGAAGAAGGCGAACTTGATGTTGTGCAGCGTCGCGGTCGCGGGCGTCACGAACTGCGAGGCGACCGGCGCGAAGGCGGCGTTGAGCAGCGCCCCATAGGGCAGGAACACCGGACAGCAGAGCACCAGGAAGACGACGCCGAGCGCGACCCATTTCCACGGACCGAGCCCCACCAGGCGCGGATTGCCCTGGCGGCCGCCGACCACCGCATAGCCACGCCGACCGAGCAGGAAGCTCTCCGCGCGAAGCAGCAGGATCGTCAGCAGCAGCAGCGGCATCGAGGCGGCGGCGGCGAGCTGCGGCTTGGGGGGATACTGAAACAGGCTCCAGATCTTGGTGGTCATGGTGTGGAAGCCGGCCGGGATCGCGAGGATCGCGGGCGAGCCGAACAGGGTCATGGCCTGGAGGAAGGCGACGAGCGCGCCGGCGAGCAATGCCGGCATGGCGAGCGGGATGGTGACGCGGCGGGCGGTCGTCCAGGCGCTCCCGCCGAGGATCGAGGAGGCGTCCTCCAGATCGCCCGGGATGCGGTCGAGCGCGTTGGCGAGCAGCACGAACACGTAGGGGAACGTGTAGCACGAGATGACGAAGATCAGCCCGCCGAGCGTGTAGATGTTGAACAGATATTCGTCCTGGGGCGCGCCGGTGACGGCGCGGAAGATCTTGTTGAGGAGCCCGCTGTTGGGGGCGGCCAGCAGCTCCCAGGCGATCGCGCCGAGGAACGGCGGCGTCACGAACGAGGCGGTCACCAGCGCGCGCACGATTCCGCGCAGCGGCATGTCGGTGCGCGCCACCAGCCAGCCGATCGGCGCCGCGACCGCGCAGCAGATTGCGGCCGAGCTGGTCGCCAGCACGACCGTGGTGATGAACGGCTCGACGAAGACCGGGTTGACGACAAGCTCGCGGAAATTGGCGAGCGTCAGCGCGCCGTCCCGGTCGGTGAGGCTGAAATAGACGAGCCACGACATCGGCAGCGCGATCAGCACGACCAGCACCGCCGCGACGCCGATGAGGATCGGCCATGAGACGTCGAATGGGATGAGCCGACGCACGGCCGGCCGGGCGGTGGGGAGCGCGATGGTCATGGGAGCGCTCCTTTTCACCTCTCCCCGCGTGCGGGGAGAGGTCGACATCCGAGCGCAAGCGAGGATGTCGGGTGAGGGGGCGTCTCCGCGAGTCGATGAGCTCGAGCCCGTGGAGGCGCCCCCTCACCCCGACCCTCTCCCCCTGAAGGGCGAGAGGGAGTCTGGCCGGCGCAAGCTTCGATGCGGCGCTCCACGCGATGCTCCTTCAAGCCAATCACACCTTGAACAGCTGCTGATAGCGCGCCTTGATCTCGTCCGCCATCTTCTCGACGCCGGCCGGATCATCGCGCATGAGCTTGATCTCGGACAGCGCCTTGTGGCCGGGCTTGTCCTTGACCTGCGCATGGACCGAATGCTGTCCCGTGAAGTCGACCAGCAACTGCTGCCCCTCGCGCGAGTGCAGCCAGCTCTGAAAGAGCCGCGCCGCGTTCGGGTTGGGCGCCGACGCAAAGACGCCGGTCGGGCCGGTCACGGTGGGCGTGCCCTCGGCCGGATAGATCGGCTTCACCGGCCGGCCGGCGTCCATGAGCTGGATCAGATTGTAGTCGTTGCCATCCGCCATCACGGCGCGTTCGCCGAGCGCGAGCTTTTTCGGCGGGTCGGTCGAGGACTGCACCTGCATGATGCGCTGGGTCGCCAGCTTCTCGAAATAGCCCCAGCCGAGCTCGCGCACGATCTGGAAGGTCGCCGTCATGATGGTGCCGCTGTAGGCCGGATGCGCCTTGACCATCTTGCCGGCCCATTTGGGGTCGAGCAGGTCGGCGAGGCTTTTTGGCGCGTCCTCGTCCTTCACCAGCTCGGTGTTGTAGCCGAGCGACGAGAGCCAGACGCGGGTGGTGACGAACTGCCCGTCGGGATCGCGATAGATCGCCGGGAAATGCTGCGCCATCTCGTCGGAAACGTAAGGGGCGAGCCAGCCGCTGCGCTTGAACGCGATGAAGTGGGCGGCATCCGAGGAGTTCAGCACGTCGCAGGCGTGGATGTTGCTCGCCATCTCCTGGGCGACGCGTTGAAAGACGCGCTCGGCGCCCGATCGCTCGACCCGCACCGCAACGCCGGAATATTTCGCCTCGAAGGCCTTGGCGAGCTTTTCCGCCACCGGCAGGTCCATGGCGGTGTAGAAGCCGAGCCTGCCCTCTTTCTGCGCCGCCGCGATCAGCTCCGGCGTGACCGCGACGGCGGACGGCGCCTGCGCGCGCAGCGGCGAGGCGACGAACGCCGCGCCCGCGGCAGCCGACGATTTGAGGAGATTGCGCCTGGAGATTCCTTGAGGCATTCGACGCTCCCAATTCGGCGTCATTGCGAGCGAAGCGAAGCAATCTCGGCCGCGAATTTCGAGCGGATGGCGGAGATTGCTTCGGCGGGCCTTCGCCCGCCTCGCAATGACCCTGAAATCACACCCGGAAGATCTTCACGTAGTGCGCCTTGATCTCGTCGCTCTGCTTCTCGACGGCGGCGGCATCCTCCTTCATGGTCTTGACCTCCTTGAAGGGCTTGCGACCGGGCTTTTCCTTGGCGAGCGGATGCATCGAGCGCAGACCGCCCTCGTCGATCACGAGCTGCTGACACTCCGGCGTGAAGCAATAGGCCTGGAAGAGCCGCGCCGCGTTCGGATTTGGCGCGGCCTTGAACACCGCGTTCGGCCCGACCACGAGCGGCACGCCCTCGGTTGCGTAGACGGCCTCGACCGGACCGTTCTTCTCCTTGATCTGGAAGATATTGTACTCATTGCCGTCCGCCATGACGGCGCGCTCGCCGAGCGCAAGCTTCTTGGGCGGATCGGCCGAGGACTGCACCTGCATGACGTTCTGCTGGGCGAGCTTCTCGAAAAAGCCCCAGCCGAGATCGCGCGACATCTGGAACGTCGCCGTCATGATGGTGCCGCTGTAGCCGGGATGCGCCTTGACGATCTTGCCCTTCCACTTCGGATCGAGCAGATCCGCGAAGCTCTTCGGCGCGTCCTCGGCTTTCACCAGACTGGTGTTGTAGGCGATGATGCAGAGGCCGACGCGAAAGCTCGCGAACATGCCGTCCGGGTCCTTGTGCTCGGCCGGATAGTGCTTGGCGACGTCCTCGGGCACGAACGGCGCCAGCAGGCCATCGCGTTTCCACACGATCAGGTGCGAGGCGTCGGACGAGTTCACCACGTCGACGGCGTGAATGTTGCTCGAATATTCCTGGCCGATGCGCTGAAACACGCGCTCGGCGCCGGTGCGCTCGACCCGCACGGCGACGCCCGGGAACTTGGCCTCGAACGCCTTGGCGATCTTCTCGGCGAGCGGCAGGTCGATCGACGTGTAGTAGACGACCTTGCCCTCCTTCTGCGCCGCCGCGATCAGCTCGGGCGTGATCGCGGTCGCGGGCGGCGCGGCGGCGCGCAGCGGCGACGCGAACACCGTCGATGCCGCCAATGCACCGGTGCCGGCGAGCACGTCACGTCTCGAAATCCTGCTGCGTCGCATCACTCGTCTCCTCCAGGTTTTTCCGTTGGCCGGTTCGCCCGGTTGTCCGCGCCCGCTAACCGAGCAGCGCCCGGCAGCGCTCGTGGGGCATGTGCAGCCAAACTTTCGCGCCCTGCGGAATGCTCGCGTGCGGCGCCGAGACGGCGCGGATCGGCGTGCCGTCGGCGAGCTCGACCAT
>Ga0126379_10003399_pt1 | contig 10286 bp, 8 predicted proteins | sample PanSoiMetPlot_24_FD_92640 | JGI IMG/M metagenome (GOLD analysis project Ga0126379, IMG submission 92640) | Tropical forest soil microbial communities from Panama - MetaG Plot_24 | ecosystem: Environmental > Terrestrial > Soil > Tropical forest > Bulk soil | place: Panama | collected 2016-02-17 | reverse complement strand
TCCGCCCCCATCGCGCCAGTGCCGCGCGCGTCGACGATCGCTCGCCGGTCGCGCGCCTCCTGCGGCCGCCCGCGGGAGCCGGGCCCCGGTTTCGCCGCTGCTACGGCGCGGGCAACGGGGATCCTGCCGTGGACGATTGGGAGCGAGCGCTGCTCGCGCGCGACCTGGGGCCGGCGGAGCGCGGTCTCCTGCCGCCGATCTCGCTCGCCCCGCAGTTCGGGCAGCACGGCGGGCTCGGGGCGCTGCGCGTGGCCGCCGCCGCGCTCGACGTGGCCGCCGGCGTCGCGCCCGTGCTGGTCCACGGCATCGCGCGGGGCGGCTGCCGCACGGCGCTCGTCCTGTCGCCGGTGTCGCCATGAGCGACCATCTCATCGTCATCCCCGCCTGGAACGAGGACCGCATGATCGGCGAGGTCGTGCGCGGTGCCGCGCGGCACGGCGACGTGCTGGTCGTCGACGATGGCTCGACGGATGGGACGGATCGGACGGCGGTCGGTGCAGGCGCCGACGTGATTCGGCTCGAGCGCCGGGCGGGAAAGGCGGGCGCCCTGCGGCGCGGGATCGCCGAGGCGCTCGCCCGCGGCGCGCAGCGCGTGCTCACCATGGACGGCGACGGCCAGCACGACCCCTCCGACATCCCGCGCCTCCTGGAGTGTGCGGCCGCCGCCCCGGATGCGCTCGTCATCGGCGGGCGCCTCGGAGATGTCGGCGGCCCTGTCGCCGGGCCGCTTCCCCCGGGCCGGGTGGCGGCCGTCCGTGTGGCGGGGTTCTTCATCAACTGGCTCACGGGCGTCGCGGTCGCGGACACGCAATCGGGATTCCGCGTCTACCCGGCGAAGCTCGTGGAGGAGCTGACGCCGCGGCGCGAGGGCTTCGTCTTCGAATCCGAGATGCTGATCCGCGCCGCGCAGGGCGGCTGGCGCATTCTCGAAGTGCCGGTCACGGCGATCCACTTTTCCGACCGCAAGAGCCGATTTCGCCCGCTGCAAGACGGCGGAGCCGTCGCCCTGTACGTGGCGGGACACGTCGTCAGGCACTGGGCCGTCGAGGCCGGATTCGTCGCGGCGGCGCTCGCGCGCCCGTTCACGGCGGCGCGACGTCGCCCGCGCCACCGGGAACTGGCGGCGTTCACGGCGCCGCTGCGCGGCAACCTGCCCGCGCTGGCGATGGGGGTGGGAGTGTTCATGCTGCACCGGACCGCGGAGACGTGGGGGCGGTGGTGGATCGATCCGCGCGCCAGGCGATTGCGGCTGGCCGCGGCGGCGACGGCCGCGACGCCCGCCGTGCTCGGGCTCGCGCTGACGGCGCCCGTCCTGCGCCGGCTCGGCCGGGAGCCACTCGGTGCGTTCACGGGCCGCTGGTTCTCCCAGGCTCGGCTCGCCCCCGTCCTGCGCGAAACCACAGGCGGCGGATCAGGGCGCCGCGACGCGGACGTGCTGGTGATCGGCGGAGGACCGGGCGGAGCGGCCGCGGCGGCGCTGCTCGCGCGGGGCGGGCTTTCCGTCGCGCTCGTCGAGCGCGAGCGCTTTCCGCGCTTTCACGTCGGCGAATCGCTGCTCCCCGCCAACCTCCCCCTGCTCGAGCGCCTCGGCGTGCTCGAGAAGGTCGTCGCCCGCGGGTTCATCGTCAAGCACGGGGCGAGCTTTCACGATCAGGAGTCGGGGCGGGAGCTCACGTTCTATTTCCAACCGGGCAAGCCCTGGCCGCCGTATGCCTTCGAGGTACCCCGCGCCGACTTCGACCAGATCCTGCTCGAGCACGCCGCCGCGCAACGGGGCGTGGCGCTCCATCAGCCCGCCACCGTGGAGAGCGTGACGTTCGACGGCGCCGGCGCCGTCGCTCGGATCCAGACGGCCGAGGGCAGGTCGGAGATCTCCGCCCGCTTCGTCGTGGACGCGACGGGGCGCGACGCGTTCCTCGCCTCGCGCCACGGGCGCCGGCGGCCGATGCCGGGCCTCGGCAAGGTCGCGATGTTCGCGCACTTCCGCAATGCCCGGCGCTGGCCCGGGCGCGACGAGGGCAACATCAGGATCTACCTCTTCGACGGGGGCTGGTTCTGGTGGATCCCGTTCGCAGGCGACATGACCAGCGTCGGGTGCGTGCTGCACGCGCGCACGGCGCGCGAGCGCGAGGGCTCGGTGACGGAGCTGTTCGAGGCGATGGTCGCGCGCTGCCGCAGGGTGGCCGAGGGCCTGGCCGGGGCCGAGCGCGTCACGCCCGTGCACAGCGCGGCGAACTTCTCATACGTCGGCACGCCCACCGTCGGCGACCGTTTCCTGTCCGTCGGCGATGCCGTGACCTTCGTGGACCCGATCTTCTCGACCGGGGTGTTCGTGGCCATGCAGTCGGCCGAGCTGGCCTCTGCGGAGATCCTCACCGCCTTCCGCGACGGGCGCTTCGAGGCGGCGCGGTTCGCCCGCTACGAGCGCCGGGTGAAAAAGGGCGTCCGCCCCTTCCTGCGATTCATCCGGAGCTACTACGATCCGTCCTTCATCGATGTCTTCCTCGCCCCGCGGCCGGCCCTCGGCATCCTGGACGCCGTGACCGGGGTCCTCGCCGGCGGCACGTTCAACGGGACGCCGCCGCGCATGCGATTGTCGCTCGAGCTGTTCTTCGGCGCAGTGCGGTTCAACCGGTGGATGCGGTGGTGCCACGGACGTCCGGTGGAATCGCGGCTCGACTGGTGATCGGCCGAGCGTGAGCCTCGTCTCCGCGCTGTTCCCGCGCGGCTACGTCTTCACCGTGCTCGGCATCGCGGTGGGCGTCGCGGGGCTCGTCGCCCTGGGCGCGATGGCCGAGCGAATCAGCCGCTTCATCGAAGGGGGCGACCGCTTCGTCCTGGGCCAGATCTCGGTGGCCGGCGAGGGCATGGGCATGGGGGCCGGCTTCACCGCGGGCGGTCTCCTGCGCGCGGCGAAGATCGCGGAGATTGCCCGCGTGCCGGGCGTCGCGGGCGTGCAGGCGCAGGTGATGCTCCCGCTCAAGACGACGACGTCGCAGTTCCTGACCCTGACCCAGGAGCTGGTGCTGGGAATGGACCTCGGCGTCCCGACGCCGAATCGCAACTACCGCGAGCTGCCCGTCCGCAGCGGCCGCTTTCTGGCTCCCGGCGACCGCGGGGTCGCGGTGGTGGGAGCGGACTTCGCCGCGTCGCATCGCCTGTCCGTCGGCGGACGGCTCGAGGTGGCGGGACTCGAGTACAGCGTCATCGGCGTGCTCGACAAGACGCTGACCGCGCCGGATCGGTTCGCCATCTTGCCCATCGAGGACGCGCGCGCGCTCTGGCTGCGCCGCGATCCACTGCTCGTGCAGCTGATCGGCAGCAGCGCCGGCCTGGCTCGATCGGACCTCAACTCGGGAGCGGCGGTGGCGTGGCGGACCGGCGAGGATCCCGATGCCCTCGCGCGGCGCATCCAGGCCGACGTCGCCGGCGTGAACGTCACGATCCCGAGCGAGCTCAGCCGGACGCTGCGCGAATCGACCGCGTTCTTCTCCGCGCTGCTCCTGGGCGTGGGCGCGCTGGGGCTGGTGATCGGCGGGCTCTCGCTCTCGAACACCGTGACCGCGGCGGTGTTCGAGCGCATTCGCGATTTCGGGATCAAGCGCGCCCTCGGGGCGACGGACTGGCACCTGCTGAAAGAGGTGCTCGCGGAGGCGCTCGGCGTGAGCCTCTGGGGTGGCGCTGCGGGCATCGGCCTGGCCGTCGCCATCGGCTCCATCGTGGACGCGCGCGCCGTGAAGAGCGGACAGCAGGTGTTCCTGTTCTCGCCGCGCCTCATCGGCTTCGCCCTGGTGTTCTCCGTCATCCTGGGGGCGCTGGCCGCGGGCTACGCCACGGTGCGCATCGCCCACCTGTCCCCGGCCGAGGCCATCCGCCGCGGGAGCTGAGCCCGGGCCATGCTCGTGCGCGCGATCGGGCTCGCCCGGTCCTATGCCGGGCCCGCCGGACGAGCGGTCACCGCCCTCGCCGGCGCCGATCTCGAGGCGAAGGGCGGCGAATTCCTCGCGGTGATCGGCGCCTCCGGCTCCGGCAAGTCGACGCTCTTGAACCTGCTGGGCCTGCTCGAGCGGCCGGACGCCGGGGAGATCTGGTTCGACGACCGGCGCGTGAGCCACCTCTCGCGCCGCGCGCAGGCCCGCGTGCGCGGCCGCGACATCGGCTACGTGTTCCAGTCGTTCCTGCTGATCTCGGGTCTCACGGCGCTCGAAAACGTCCTGCTCGCCGCGCGCTACGTCGGCGGCGATCGTGCCTCGGCCACGCGCGAGGCACTCTCGCTCATGGAGCGGCTCGGGGTGGCGGACCGGCGCGGCCACTACCCGGCGCAGCTGTCCGGCGGCGAGCAGCAGCGCGTGGCGTACTGCCGCGCCGTGCTCAACCGGCCGCCGCTCGTGCTGGCCGACGAGCCGACCGGCAGCCTCGACGACGTTCACGCCGGCGTGATCCTTCGCGAGCTCAAGGGATGTGTCAGGGAGCGCGGCGCGTCGGTTATCCTGGTGACACATCGGGCCGACGCCGCGGCGGAGGCGGATCGCGTCGTGCGGCTCGAGGGCGGACGACTCCAACCGGCATGAGGAGAACCCGATGATCTCGCGGTGCGCTCGACTCGTGGGATGGATGGCGGCCACGGCGGTTCTGCTGAGCGGCGCGGGCGTTCCGCCGCCGGCCGGGGCGCAGCCGAAGGACGCGAGCCGCATCTTCAACGCCCCCATGGACCGCACGTGGACGGTGACGCGGTCGACCCTCAAAAGTCTCGGCTGGGACATCGACAAGGAAGATCGCGAGGGCGGGTGGATCCGCACCGACTCGCGCCGCCTCCAGGGCGAGGACTACGGCGTGTACGCGAAGGGCACGCGCCAGCGGCTGCGCGTGGTGCTGAAGAGCCTGGACGCGGCGCGAACCCAGGTGACGGTCGAGCGCCGCGTGTGGAAGCAGGAGCGCATCCTCTGGATGGACAAGGACCAGGACCTGCCTGCGGCGGATCACAAGGCGGAGATCCAGATCCTCGACGCGATCGCGGAGGCGATCTAGCCCGCACCCCTCGCTCAGAGCGTCGCTGGTCTCGTGACTGTCGACAGCGGCCTGCGCGCACGCAGGGCCGGCGGCGCCGCAGCGGCCGTGATCGCGGCGGTCGTTCTCGGCGCGGCGCTCTTGTCCCCCGGCCTCGGCCGCGCGCCGTTCGACGACCCGGGCGAGGGGCAGCACGCGGAAATCGCGCGGGAGATCCATCTCCCGGCGGGGTGGCTCAGCCTCAGGCTGAACGGCGTCCGCTACTACGACAAGCCGCCACTGCTCTATTGGCTCGTGGCCGCATCGTTCGCGCTCTTCGGACAGGGAGAAGCAGCCGCCCGCCTCGTGCCGCTCGCGGGCGCGCTGTGCGCCGCTGCGGCGACTGCCTGGCTCGGCGCGCGACTGCTGGGCGCCGCATGGGGCCTGGCGGCGGCCGGCGCGCTCTATTCCTCGGTGCTGTTCGCCGTCTTCAGCCGCTACGTGCGCCCGGAGACCTTGTTCGTCGGCTTCATCCAGTGGGGATTCACCGGGCTATTGCTTGGCGCTCTCGCGCCCGCCGGCAGTCGCGCACGGCAGCGGTGGCTGATCGCCGGCTGCGCCTGCCTGGGGCTGGCCTCGATCGCGAAGGATCCCCTCGGCTTGATCGGTCCGCTCGTCGCCGTTGCTGCGGCGCTCTGGCTCGGCGGGCGGCTCGACGCGCAGACGGCGCGGCTCCCCGCGGCTGGGATCGCCGTGCTCCTCGCGGTGGGGTTCAGCTGGTATCTCGCCGCGGCGATCGCCAACCGCGGCTTCGCCTGGTATGCGCTCGTCGACAACCACATCCTGAATTTCGTCGAGCGCCGCTGGTTCCCGGACGAGGACGTGCCGCTCTCCACCGTGGAGTTCCTCGCCGTCGCCGCGCTGGGCGCATTTCCGTGGACCATCGCCGCCGCGCTCGAGGTCGCGGCGCTCGCGCGGCGCCGCGCGTGGCGACAGCCGGCCGAGCTGCCGTGGGTCGCGCTGGCCGTGTGGATGGTGGCGCTCGTCGCGTTCTTCGCCGCTGCGCCGTTCAAGCTGCCTCATTACGGGCTGCCGGTCTATCCCGCGGTCGCGCTCCTCGCCGTGCGCCACTGGGCGAGCACGAAACGGCCGCGGGGGCTGATCGCCATCCACCTGGCCGTGCTCATGGGCCTGACCGCAGGGGCGATTGCCGTGGCGGCCAGCGACGGCCGCGCGTTCACCGATCAGATGTTCTCCGCCACCGACGTCTACACGCGAAAGGAGTCGACCGTGGGGCAGACGTCGCCGCTGCCGGCCTGGTCCTCGCTGCGGCCGCTGCTCGAGCACGCGGTTCTCATCTTCGCCGCCGGCAGCGCCGCGCTCGCCGCGGCGCTCTGGAGGCGAGCCGCGGGGCTGGGTCTGGCCGCCGTCGTCGCGACGATGCTCGCGCTGATGCCGGAGGTGACGGCCGGCGCGGCGCTCGTCGCATCGGGCCGCGCGGTCGCGACGCTCGCCGCCGATCTGCGCCGCGCGATGCGGCCCGGCGACCTCCTGGTGCACGAAGGGCCCATCGAGAACTCCGGCGCGATCGAGTTCTACGCCGGCCGCCGCCCCGTGCTGCTCGAGGCGAAGAAGAGCGTGCTCGGGATGGGCGCCACCTTTCCGGACGCCGCGGACACGTTCTGGGATCCGCCCGCGCTCGCCCGCGCCTGGGCGTCCGAGCGCCGCGTGTTCCTCGTGACGACGCGGGTGCCGGACAAGAGCGTCGTGGGACGCCTGCCCGCCGAGCGGGTGCATCTGCTGGAATCCCGGAACGGGCGCTGGCTCTACAGCAATGTCCCGGCCCAGCGCGTGGGGGCGTCGCCGAGGTAGGGCGCGGGGGAATCCGATGCAGAAGTTGCTGCCTTCTCGAAGGTCAGCGCCGCAGCCGAGGCACTCCATCGGGTCCCCCCGAAACCGCAGCCGAATCCTGCCATCCGCGGCCGCCCGAGGCGCAAGCACGGAAGCGGCACGGTTGCGAGAGCTTTGCCGCGTGCGCTACGCTCTGATCGTCATGCCGCGGCCGCGCCCATCTCCCGAGCCCTCGTGACCGACCATCTCCGCACGCTCTTCCTGCACCCGCCCTCGTTCGACGGCTTCGACGGAGGGGCGGGCTCGCGCTATCAGGCGCGCCGCGAGATCCGATCCTTCTGGTACCCGACGTGGCTCGCCCAGCCGGCCGCGCTGGTTCCGGGCTCGCGCCTGGTCGACGCCCCGCCGGACGGCCTGGGCCTCGACGACATCCGCCCGCTCGCCCGGCAGTTCGACCTCTGCGTCATGCACACGAGCACGCCGTCGTTCGCCGCGGACGCGAAGGTCGCGGAGGCGTTGAAGCAGGAGCATCCCGGGCTCGCCATCGGGATGGTGGGCGCCGCGGTTAGCGTCGCGCCGGAGGGCTCGCTCGCGGCGGCGCGCGCGGTCGACTGGGTCGCGCGCGGTGAGTTCGACTTCACCGTGCAGGAGGTGTCCGAGGGCCGGCCGCTCCGGCAGATCCCCGGCCTCGCGTACCGGGACAACGGCCACGTGGCGCGCACGCCGGACCGAGCGCCGCTCGAGGACATGGACCGCCTGCCATTCGTCACGCCGGTCTACCGGCGCGATCTCACCATCGAGAACTACGCGATCGGCTATCTGCGCCACCCCTACGTGTCGCTCTACACGGGTCGCGGGTGCCGCTCGAAGTGCACGTTCTGCCTCTGGCCGCAGACGGTGGGCGGACAGCGCTATCGCACGCGCAGCGTGGAGCACGTGGCCGAGGAGATGGCGCTCGCGGCGCGGTTGTTTCCGCAGGTGGAGGAGTTCTTCTTCGACGACGACACCTTCACCGACGACCTGCCGCGCGCCGAGGCCATCGCGCGGCGCCTCGGCCGGCTCGGGATCACGTGGTCGGTCAACGCCAAGGCGAACGTCCCGTACGAGACGCTCAAGGTATTGAAGGACAACGGGCTCCGCCTGCTCCTGGTCGGCTACGAGTCGGGGAACCAGCAGATCCTGAACAACGTGAAGAAGGGCGTGCGCCTCGACGTCGCGCGCCGGTTCACGCGCGACGCGAAGTCGCTCGACCTCGCGATCCACGGAACGTTCATCCTGGGGCTGCCCGGGGAGACGCGGGAAACCATCGAGGAGACCATCCGCTTCGCCCGGGAGATCGATCCCACGACGATCCAGGTCTCCCTGGCCGCCCCCTATCCCGGCACGGCGCTCTACGACCAGGCGATGAACAACGGCTGGCTCGAAGACGCCAGGCTGGTGGATGGCGGGGGTGTCCAACGCAGCGCCCTCGGGTATCCGCATCTCGCGCGGACGGAGATCTTCCACGCGGTGGACCAGTTCTACCGGCGCTTCTACTTCCGGCCGCGCAAGATGATCTCACTCGCCGCGGAGGCCTTCAGCGACCGCCGCGTGCTGCGCCGGCGGCTTGCGGAGGGGCGCGATTTCCTGCGCTTCCTGCGCCGCCATCACTGACCGGGCCGGGCGGGCGAGCGGCCGATTCGCGAGCCGATGGCCGGGGTGACGGGGCGCGCGGCCCTCGTGACTGGAGCCTCGCGCGGCATCGGCCGCGCGTGCGCGATCCGGCTGGCCGCCTGCGGCGCGCGGGTCGCCGTGAACTACCGGAGCAACCATGAGGCCGCCGGAGCGGTCGTCGTGGAGATCGAGCGCGCGGGTGGGTCGGCCGTGGCCGTGGCCGGCGACGTCAGCCGGTTCGACGTCGCGCGCGACGTGATCGCCGCCGCGCTGGACCGCTTCGGTCGGCTCGACATCCTCGTCAACAACGCCGGCACGACGCGCGACGGCCTGCTCGCCTCGATGGCGGAGGAGGACTGGGACGTCATCATCGAGCAGAATCTCAAGAGCGTGTTCAATTGCAGCCGGGCTGCGCTGCGGCCTATGATCAAGCAGCGGTACGGGCGCATCGTGAACGTCACCTCGGTGGCCGGCCTGATCGGCAACCCCGGACAGACCAACTACGCCGCGTCGAAGGCGGGCATCATCGGGTTCACGAAGGCGATGGCCAAGGAGTACGGCGCTCGCAACATCGCCGTGAACGCCGTGGCGCCCGGCTACGTGGAGACCGATCTCACCGCAGGGCTCTCGTCCGCGGCGCGGGAGCGCATCGTTCGGCTCACCGCATTCGGGCGCGCCGGGCGGGTCGAGGAGATCGCGGGGGCGGTGGCCTTTCTCGCCTCGGACGAGGCGAGCTACATCACGGGCCAGGTCCTGGCCGTGGACGGCGGACTCACGTAGCGACGCCGGATTCGCCCGCGGCCGTTCCGGCGGGCGTCCGGTGTCCGCGTGGTATGTATGGGAGGCTCACACACCGCCGTTGCAAGATAGGAGATCTCATGAGCGTCGATCGATACACCAGGTCCGTGCTGACCGTCATCGCCCTCGCTCTGGTCGTCATCGCGGCCCGGCCGTGGCTCCCCGAGCCCGGTTGGCTCGCCGTGGTCCGGCCGCAACCGGCGCTTGCGCAGGGGGTGGTGCCGAAGTACGAGCTCACCGTGCCGAAGGCCTGGGGCAAGCTGGTCGGATTCAGCAGCAACAATCTCCTTCTCGAGGCGCCGGATCAGACGCTGCGCATCGTGGACGTCGAGGGCAAGGCCCCCGAGTATCCGAAGATCAAGTCCCAGATCCACTGGCAATAGCGCCCGAGGTCGCCGCCCCGCCGGCGCTCTGTGCAATCGCATCGAGCGCCGCCCGGGGCATGCCTCCCGCAGATGCCGAAGAGCGACTCGAGGGCCGGCGATGCGTTCGCCGGGAGCGGTCGCGCATGACGCCGTCGGCCACGCCGAACGGCGCGACACGCCGGCCGCGCTGGCACGCGCACGGCTACAACCGCCCCGACGTGTATCGGCTGGCCGCCGGTCTCGGCTGGCTGCCGCGGCCGGCGCGACTCGGTCTGGCGCGGTGGATCGGCCGACTGGCTCCGCGGCTCATGCCCGCCGAGCGCGAAGTGATCCGGCACACGCTGGCGCGCATGACCGGGGCGACGGGCCCGCGGCTCGACGCGCTGATCGCCGGCACGTTCGCAGATTTTGCGATGTGCTTCAGCGACCTGATCTCGACCAATCGGCGGCCGGCGGCCGAGCTCGCAACTCACGTCGGGCGCGTGGAAGGCGCCGCCCCGCCGGATCTGTCGACCGGGTTCATCTCTCTCACTGCGCACGTCGGCAACTGGGAGCTCGCCGGCCGCCTCCTGGCGGGCCGAGCGGCGCGCACGACACACGTCGTCGTGACGAGCGACGAGGCCGGCGCGCTCG
>Ga0126379_10003396_pt1 | contig 10293 bp, 8 predicted proteins | sample PanSoiMetPlot_24_FD_92640 | JGI IMG/M metagenome (GOLD analysis project Ga0126379, IMG submission 92640) | Tropical forest soil microbial communities from Panama - MetaG Plot_24 | ecosystem: Environmental > Terrestrial > Soil > Tropical forest > Bulk soil | place: Panama | collected 2016-02-17 | reverse complement strand
CAGCCCGAATGCGGTGCCGCGCAGCCGTTCTGGCGCCGTTGCCGCAATGAGCGCCGCGAGCACGCCTTGGGTGAGGCCCATGTGCAAGCCCCACAGACAGATGCCGACGAAAATCGCGACGAGCGTCGGGCCGAAGGCTAGCAGCAGGTCTGCGGCAATGAGGGCAACGAGGCCCGACAACAACAAAGGCCGCGCGCCGATCCGGTCCTGGAGCTTGCCGGCGGGATAGGCGCTTGCCGCATAGAGGAGGCTCATCATCGCGATGACCGCAGGAGCCCAGGCCAGAGCGAGCCCGCCGTCTCGCGCGCGGATCACGAGGAAGGCTTCGCTGAATCTAGCCAGCGTGAAGACTGTGCCGGCGATAATGACGAGCCAATAGGCGAAAGGAAGCTGCCCGATCTCTTTGGCGTGGAGTGGGGCCCGTGCCTTGCGTTGCACAGCGGCTGGCTCTTGCACGCCGAGCACGAGAACGACCACCGCAAGCACTGCGGGGATGACCGCGAACCACAGCACCGTGCGGATATCGTCGTTGAAGAGATACATGAGCGCGATGGCCGCCGCGGGTCCGAGCGTTGCGCCGACCGTGTCGAGTGATTGACGAAGGCCGAAGGCCTCGCCTCGCTTCTCGGGCGGCGTGACGTCGGCGAGCAGAGCATCGCGCGGCGCGCCTCTGATCCCTTTGCCGATGCGGTCGACAAAACGTGCGACCAGTACAAGCCCAATGGAATTGGCAAGCGGGAACAGCGGCTTGGTCGCCGCGGCAAGACCGTACCCAGCGACGGTCAGGGCTTTGCGCCGCCCGAGCGCGTCAGACAGCCAGCCTGAGAACACGCGCGTGATTTGCGCCGTGGCTTCGGCGATGCCTTCGATCACGCCGAGCGCGGTAGCGCTCGCGCCGAGCGTCACGACAAGGAAGACGGGAAGTAGACCATGGATGAGCTCGGAGGAGGTGTCCATGAACAGCGAGGTAAGCCCGAGCGCCCACACCGCCCGCGGCAAGCCTCGTTCGATTGCCTGCTCAGCGCGCACGGGCGTTCTCCGTTTCAAGCATTGAAGGGAGGCTGCCCGTGTTATATGGCCTTTCCGCCAGAGTCCATGCGGCGGAGCGAGGGGCAAGAATGATCTCGGTTCCGTCCGTCGATCCGGTCGGCGCGCTTGTCCCTCACACGCTGAAGAACCCGCTTGACGGCGCCAAATCCGGCCCGCTCACCGGGACGAGCTTCATGGTGAAAGACCTGTTCGCTATCGAAGAGCGCAAGGTCTCGAACGGCAATCCCGATTTCTACGAGCACGCGACGCCTGCGCGGGAAACGGCTCCGGCAATGACGCGGCTGCTCGAAGCTGGAGCGTCGTGCACTGGGATCACCGTCTGCGACGAGTTCTTCTACAGCGTGCTCGGCACCAATGTTCACTATGGCCAGCCGGTCAACACGCGCGCGCCGAAGCACGTGACCGGCGGCTCGTCCTGCGGCTCTGCTGCGGCGGTCGCCGCCGGGATGTGCGACTTCGCTCTTGGCACCGACACGGCAGGATCGATCCGGGTGCCGGCCGCGTTCTGCGGCCTCTATGGCTTGAGGCCGACCTACGGGCGCATCGACACTACAAGCGCAACGCCAATGGCCCCGAGCTACGACACGGTCGGCTTCCTCGCGCGCGACGCCGCGCTGTTCCGCAAAGTGGGCCATGCGCTGCTCCAGGGCGCAAAGGCCGAAATCAAGATCGAGCGACTGTTCCTTGCCGAGAATTTCTTTTGCCACGCCGAGGCAAGCATGGACCAGGCTCTATGGGACGCGATCGGGAAGCTCAAGAGCGCTCTGCCCGAACCTGAGCACATGGAGATTGCCAGCGAGGAAGAAATCGCCGCCTGGCGCAATGCCTTCCGCCTCATCCAGGGCTTCGAGATCCAATCCTCGCTGCTGCCCTTCATTCAGTCGCACGACGTAGAGCTCGGACCCGGCATCAAGGAGCGCTTCGAGATGGCGGCAGGAATCACGCTGGCCGAAGCCGAGACTGCCCGCGCCTTGCGCAACGAGATTGCCGACCACCTGCTCGCCTTGGTCTCGCCAGGGACTTTGATCGTGCTACCTACGACGCCGACGCTCCCGCCCGAGCGCGACATCCCCGATGGCGCTTCCTTCTCGGAATTCCGCGCGCGCACTCTCGGCTTTACGTGCCTCGCCGGTCATGCCGGGCTGCCGCAAGTCTCCGTCCCTGCGGGAGTGGCTGCCGGCTGCCCCATCGGGCTTTCCTTCATAGGATGGCCCGGAGGTGACGAGACGCTGCTCGATCTCGCCGTCCATCTTGAGCCGCTTTTGGGGAGGAAAGTCTAGCTCCCGGCTTCGCGAGGATGTCAGATGCTGGACAAAACCTCGTTTCCGTATGGCGTGGGCTTCCGCTCGCTGACAGAGGAGACGCCGGAGCCGGTCACGCTCGAGGTTAGTGGCACGCTGCCGTCTTGGCTCGAAGGAGCGCTGCTCCGCACCGGGCCTTCCAAGTTCGAGGTCGGGGCGCGGACCTATAATCACTGGTTCGACGGGCTCGCAATGCTGCACCGCTTCGCCTTCGCGCAAGGCCGGGTGAGCTACACGAGCCGCTTCCTCAAAAGCAAAGCGTTCTCCGCCGCCGAAGCCACCGGCAAGATCTCCTACGGCGAGTTCGCCACCGATCCCTGCCGCACGCTGTTCGGCCGCGTCGCCGCGCTGTTCAATCCCAAACTCACCGACAATTGCTGCGTCAATGTCTCAGACTATGCGCGGGAGATGGTCGTCTTCACCGAGACATCGATCCCCATGCGCTTCCAGCCCGAGACGCTGAAGACGCTTGGCGTGTTCGGCTATCGCAGGGCGCTCAGAGGCCAGGTCTCGACGGCGCACCCGCATTACGACGCGGCCCGGCGCTGCCACTACAACTACATTGTCGATTTCGGCATGAAGAGTCTCTATCGGCTCTGCCGAATAGGCGACAATGGCAAGCAGCGGGCCGTCGCGAACCTTCCGGTCGAACGGCCCTCTTACATGCACAGTTTCGGCATGAGCCGGGATCACCTGGTGCTCACCGAGTTTCCGCTGGTGGTCAACCCGATCGAGCTCAGGTTCTCAGGCAAGCCTTTCATTCGCAACTATCGCTGGGAGCCTGAGCGGGGGCTTGTCTTCCACATCGTCGAGAAAGGCACAGGGAAGCTAGTGCGCAGCGCGACAGCCGAAGCCTGCTTCGCCTTTCACCATGTCAATACCTTCGCCGATCACGATCGCCTCACGGTAGATTTCATCGCTTACCCTGATGCTGCGATCATCGATCAGCTTTATCTCGCACGGCTCAGTAACGGGGCGCCAATCACCGCGATAGGCACGCTGACGCGCTTCCACATTCCGTTTGCCGCTGGTGCGCCGGTTACCCGCCGGGTCTTGGCTGACGTTCCGCTCGAACTGCCGCGCATCAACTACGCAGCCAATGCGGGTAAGCCCTACCGTTATGTCTGGGGCACGAGCGTCCAGACCAAGGACGATTTTTTCGACTCAATCGTCAAGGTCGATACCGAAACCGGCACGGCGCCGAGATGGCATGTGGCGGGACTTTATCCCGGCGAGCCGGTCTTCGTGCCCACTCCGTCAGCCGGCGCCGAAGATGACGGCGCGCTGCTCTCGATCGTACTCGACACCGCCAAGAAGCGATCCTTCTTGCTCGTGCTCGATGCCGCGACGCTGGCCGAGAAGGCGCGCGCCGAAGCGCCCCACGCCATCCCCTTCCACTTCCACGGCAACTATTTCGCAAGCCCATCCAAGACTTGACTTGGGCTCCCACCTCGCCGACATTCCGGCCGAATTCAAGGGCAGCTCTAATCACGAGCCGCCGCCCTGCACATTCTTGGTGCGCTACCGCGCTCTGCGCTACTTGAGCGCGTTGCTCGCGAGGTTAGCTGGCACTGAGCGGGAGGCAGGGGGGTCAACACCCGACAGCGCGATGCGCCCTCGGGTGACGTTTTTCTTTGCGCTACCTGCCTCTGGCCTACTTGAGCGCGTTTGGTGTTTGGAGACTGAGACGAACTGATGTTCGAGACCCTATCAGAACGCCTTAGCGGCATCCTCGATAAGCTCACCCGCAAGGGCGCGCTGACCGAGGCTGACGTCAACGAGGCGATGCGCGAGGTGCGCCGCGCACTGCTCGAAGCCGATGTGGCGCTCGACGTGGTGCGCGACGTCACCGAAGCCGTGAAGGCCAAGGCGGTCGGCCAGGAGGTGGTGAAGTCGATCACCCCTGGCCAGATGGTCATCAAGATCGTGCATGACGAGCTGGTCCGCGTGCTTGGCTCAGATGGGCAAGCCATCGACCTCGCCGCCACGCCGCCAGTGGTGATGATGCTGGTCGGCCTGCAAGGCTCCGGCAAGACCACGACCACAGCCAAGCTCGCAAAACGGCTCGAGAGCCGCGACAAGCAGAAAGTGCTGATGGCCTCGCTCGATACGCGGCGGCCTGTAGCGCAGGAGCAGCTTCGCGTGCTTGGCGAGCAGACAGGCGTCGCCACGCTCGCGATCGTCGCTGGCGAGGAGCCGACCGCCATTACCGAGCGCGCGCTGAAAGCTGCCAAGCTCGGCAGCTATGACGTGCTCCTGCTCGACACCGCGGGCCGTACCCATATCGACGAAGAGCTGATGGCGCAGACGGCGGCCATAGAGAAGATCGCCAAGCCGCACGAGACGCTGCTTGTCGTCGACGCGTTGACCGGTCAAGACGCCGTAAACCTCGCCAAGAGTTTCGACGAGCAGGTGGCGCTGACCGGCATCGTGCTGACCCGCGTCGACGGCGACGGTCGCGGCGGCGCCGCGTTGTCGATGCGCGCGGTCACCGGCAAGCCCATCAAGCTGATCGGCGTCGGCGAGAAGCTCGACGCGCTCGAAGACTTTTATCCCGATCGCATCGCTGGCCGCATCCTCGGCATGGGCGACGTGGTCGGCCTGGTCGAGAAAGCGATCGAGACCGTCGAGCTCGACAAGGCGCAGAAGATCGCCGCCAAGGTCAAGTCGGGCGCGTTCGATCTCGACGACCTCGCCGTGCAATTGCAGCAAATGCAGAAGCTCGGCGGTATGGGCGGCGTGCTCGCCATGCTTCCCGGCGTCGGCAAGATCAAGAAGCAGCTCGACGCCGCCAATCTCGACGACCGCATCCTGAAGCGCCAGCAGGCGATGATCTCGTCGATGACGAAGGCCGAGCGCCGCAACCCGAAGATCCTTGATGCCAAGCGCAAGAAGCGCGTCGCGGCAGGTTCCGGCACGAGCGTGCAGGACATCAACAAGCTCGTGAAGATGCACCGGCAGATGGCCGACATGATGAAGGCCATGGGCAAGAAGCGCGGCATCTTCAGCCAGATGTTCGGCGCTGGTCGCCCGCCGGAGATGCCGGCCGAGTTGCCGCAAGGGGCTGGCCTTCAGCAAGGCGGCCTGCCTCCCCTGCCCCCCGGCGGATTTCCAGGACTTCCCGGCGGGTTACCGCGCGGGCTCCCCGGTATCCCCCGCGGGCTCCCAGGGCTTCCCGGATCGAAGAAACGTTAGGTCGACTAATTAGGAGAACGAAAGCATGTCCCTGAAGATCAGACTGGCGCGGGCCGGCGCTAAGAAGCGGCCCTATTACCGGATCGTCGTCGCCGATGCGAAGAGCCCACGCGACGGCCGCTATATCGAAAAGATCGGCACCTACGATCCGCTATTGCCGAAGGACCACGGCGAGCGGGTGCGGCTCGACAAGGAGCGCGTCCAGCACTGGCTGTTGCATGGCGCGCAGCCCACCGACCGCGTGCTGAGATTCCTCGACGCCGCAGGCATGCGTAAGCGCGCGGCGCGCTCGAATCCGCAGAAGGGCCAGCCTGGCAAGAAGCGTGTCGAGCGCGAGGAAGCGAAGCGCGCGGCCGCCGAGGAGAAGGCCAAGGCCGCGGCCGAAGCCGCCGCAGCACCGCCTGAGCCTGCCGAGCCTGCTCCGGCCGAGCCCGAGCAGCCCGCCGCCGAATAGCCTTGGCCGATCAGGATGCGCTGGTGCTGCTCGGCGAAATCGGCGCGGCGCAAGGGCTCAAAGGCGAGGTCCGCATCCGCTCCTATACCGAGGAGGCGGCAAGCATCACGAGCTACGGCCCGCTTCAGGATGAGACTGGACAAAGGATCGAGATCGAGAGCCTGCGCGCCACGCCGAAGGCTCTGATCGCCCGCATCAAGGGTGTCACCACGCGCTCCGCAGCGGAGGCGCTTCTCCACACCAAGCTCTACGTGCTGCGCGAAATGCTGCCCGAGCGCCCAGAGGAGGAATGGTATCATGCTGACCTGATTGGGCTTCAGGCTCTAAGCCAAGACGGCGCGCAACTCGGGGAGATCGTGGCGATTCAGAATTTCGGTGCCGGCGACCTGCTTGAAGTGAAGCCCAAAGGCGGCGGCGCGACAGTGCTTGTGCCGTTCACACGAGACACGGTACCCGAGATCGATGCCGAAGGCGGCCGCCTCACGCTTGTTCCGCCCGAAGGCCTGTTCGAGTAGCCTCGCATGACCTGGCGCGCGACGGTGCTCACGATTTTCCCGGAGATGTTCCCTGGGCCTCTCGGCTTGAGTCTCGCCGGCAAGGCTCTCGCGGATGCCAAATGGGCGCTTCAGGTCATCGACATCCGCGACTTCGCCACCGACAAGCATCGCTCGGTCGACGACACGCCGGCAGGGGGAGGCGCAGGCATGGTGATGCGCGCCGATATTGCCGCCGCAGCAATTGACGCCGCGCGCGACCGCGCCGCGACGGGCACACCCGCGCTTTATCTCTCTCCGCGCGGCATGCCTCTCACGGAGGCGCGGGCGCGCGAGCTTGCGCGAGGCCCCGGCGCGATCCTGCTATCTGGCCGCTTCGAAGGCATCGACCAGCGCGTTCTCGACGCACGCAACATCGAGGAAGTCTCGATCGGCGATTACGTGCTGTCGGGCGGCGAGCTTGCCGCCCTTGTCCTGATCGATGCATGCGTGCGTCTTTTGCCCGGTGTTGCCGGCAACGAGGGCTCGCTCGCCGAGGAGAGTTTCGCGCAAGGCCTACTCGAGTATCCGCACTACACCCGGCCGCGCGAGTGGGAGGGCCGCGCCATCCCCGAGGTGTTGCTGTCAGGCGACCATAAGGCCATCGCCAAATGGCGGCGCGAGCAAGCCGAAAAGCTAACCAAGGCCCGCCGGCCTGACCTGTGGCAGACGCACCCGCACCGCAAGGCATGACCGCAGGCGATTTTTGGCGCCAATCCATCGACAAAGCGGCAAAGCTAGGGTAGGAAACCTGCCGCGAGCGCTCCCCGCTCGCAATCAACTTAAGGATCAATCAAAAAGAATGGCGTTCGCCGGAAGGCCATGAGCCAGGCAGGCGCCCACCGAAAGGTATTAGCTATGAACATCATCGAGCAGCTCGAAAAAGAGCAGGTTGCGGCCCTCTCAAAAAAGCGGAAGCTGCCGGATTTCGGTCCCGGCGATACGCTCCGCGTCAACGTCAGAGTGGTCGAAGGCGAGCGGACCCGCGTGCAGGCCTATGAGGGCGTGTGCATCGGGCGAGCCGGTGGCGGGGTCAACGAGAACTTCACTGTGCGCAAGATCTCTTACGGCGAGGGCGTGGAGCGCGTCTTCCCGGTGCACTCGCCTCTGATCGAGTCGATCGAGGTCGTGCGCCGAGGCAGGGTGCGCCGCGCCAAGCTCTATTATTTGCGCGGACGCCGCGGCAAGTCTGCCCGCATCGTCGAGCGTCAGGAGGTCAAGGGCAAGAAAGCCGATGCCTTCAAGGGCTTCACCAGGCCGAAGGGCGAGCCCGATGATCTTAAGATCATCAAGGGCCTCAATCCCGATACCGAGAAGAGCCTCAACAAGCTCGGGATCATCAAATACGAGCAGATCGCCAATCTCACCGACGAAGAGATCGCGCGGCTCGATGAGGCGCTCAACCTCAATCGCGCCATCGAGAACCTCGACTGGATCTCCCAGGCGAGGGACCTGATGGCCGAAACCACGGTCGATGAGGTGCCCGCCGATGAAGAGCAAGGCGCCGAAGGCGAAGCCGCACATGCAGAGGCTAAGGTCGCCGCGGAGCCCAAGTCCGAGAAAGCCGCCAAGGCCAAACCTGAGAAGGCTGGCAAGGACAAGCCTGCCAAGCCCAAGAAGAGCTAGGTCGCTCCTCGCAATCCTTCATTCGTCATGGCCGGGCTTGTCCCGGCCATCCACGATTTGAGCCTAGGACACGGGGATGCCTGGCACTTCAGCGGGCATGCCAGAGTTGGCAACTCACTATCCAATCGCTATTTGACGCGTAGTAAATTGCGAATTCAGCACTACGACAATCCGCAATGACAAAGCCCCGCAGCCTTTACGACAAGATCTGGGACGCGCATCTCGTGCACGAGGCGCCCGACGGCACCTGCCTCATCTATATCGACCGGCACCTCGTGCACGAGGTGACGAGCCCACAAGCCTTCGAAGGCCTGCGTATGGCTGGCCGTAAGGTGCGCGCGCCGCAAAAGACGCTCGCCGTAGTCGACCACAATGTGCCGACCACCGACCGTTCCAAAGGCATCGATGATCCAGAGTCTGCGCTCCAGGTCGCGACCCTCGCCGAGAACGCCAAGGAATTCGGCATCGAGTACTACCACGAGCGCGACCGCCGCCAGGGCATCGTGCACGTCGTCGGCCCCGAGCAGGGCTTCACGCTGCCCGGCACCACCATCGTCTGCGGCGACAGCCACACTTCGACGCACGGCGCTTTCGGTGCTCTCGCCCATGGCATCGGCACCTCCGAAGTCGAGCACGTGCTCGCCACCCAGACGCTGATTCAGCAAAAGGCCAAGAATATGCGCGTGCGCATCGACGGCACGCTGAAGAACGGCGTCACCGCCAAGGACATCATCCTCGCCATCATCGGCGAGATCGGCACCGCAGGCGGCAACGGCCACGTCATCGAATATGCCGGCGATGCCGTCCGCGCTCTCTCCATGGAAGGGCGCATGACCATCTGCAACATGTCGATCGAGGGCGGCGCCCGCGCCGGCCTGATAGCGCCCGACAAGACGACCTTCGAATACATCAAGGGGCGCCCGCGCGCGCCGAAGGGCGGCGCCTTCGAGGTGGCGAAGCATCATTGGGAGAAGCTCTATTCGGACGATGACGCAGAGTTCGACCGCGAGGTCGTGCTGCATGCCGAGAAGCTGCCGCCGCTCGTCACCTGGGGCACGAGCCCCGAGCAGGTCGTATCGGTCTCCGGTCGCGTGCCCGTACCGGCCGAGATTGCCGACGAGACCAAGCGGCGTGCCGCCGAGCGCTCGCTCGATTATATGGGCCTCAAGGGCGGCGAGAAGATCACCGACATCAAGCTCGACCGCGTATTCATCGGCTCCTGCACCAACGGCCGCATCGAGGATTTGCGCGAGGTTGCGCGCATCGTGGGCGGCCGGCACGTGAACGAGAACATCCGCGCCATGATCGTTCCGGGCTCTGGTCTCGTCAAAGCGCAAGCCGAGGCCGAGGGGCTCGACCAGATCTTCAAAGACGCTGGCTTCGAGTGGCGCGAGCCTGGCTGCTCGATGTGCCTCGGCATGAATCCGGATCAGCTAGCTCCGCGCGAGCGCTGCGCCTCGACCTCGAACCGCAATTTCGAAGGTCGCCAGGGGCGGCTTGGCCGGACACATCTCGTGTCGCCGGTGATGGCGGCTGCTGCGGCTCTCGCCGGCCGCTTCGTCGACATCCGCGAATTCCACTGACTGTCGCGCCGAGCGCGACGGCGTGACCTCCCTGGTTCAGCAGAAATTCGGTGAGGCTGCGGCCAACTATGCGGCTTTGGCGGTGCATGCGAGAGGACCGAGCCTCGCGCGGCTTGATCGAGCTCGCCAATCCCAAGCCTTCCTGGCGCGTGCTCAATATCGCCACCGGCGCGAGCCACACCGCGCTTGCCTTCGCGCCGCTCGTCGCCCGCGTCACCGCGGGCCGCCAGCAGTGACTAGATTAAAGACATGGCCTGAATACGACCTGAGCGGGAAATTCACGTCCCGTTCAGAAACCCCTTCCCAGCGTGGTAGCAAGGGGCCATGAAAAGCAAAGGCGGAGGCTTCGATTGGGCGGCGCGGGAGGCTCCAAGCATCGGCGAGATTGAAGCGATCGCGCAAACGGCCTACCGCCAGCTCCCGGCCCGCTTCCGCAAGCTGACCGGCGAAATCCTGATCAGGGTCGAGGACTTCCCGACTGACGATGTGCTCGATTCCCTCGGGATCGAATCGCCGTTCGACCTACTCGGCCTCTATTCTGGCGTCGATCT
>Ga0126379_10003393_pt1 | contig 10298 bp, 10 predicted proteins | sample PanSoiMetPlot_24_FD_92640 | JGI IMG/M metagenome (GOLD analysis project Ga0126379, IMG submission 92640) | Tropical forest soil microbial communities from Panama - MetaG Plot_24 | ecosystem: Environmental > Terrestrial > Soil > Tropical forest > Bulk soil | place: Panama | collected 2016-02-17 | reverse complement strand
TCGTTGCCTTATCAGTCTCGATTTCGGCAATGACGTCGCCCGACTTGATTGTGTCGCCCTCCTTCTTAAGCCATTTGGCAAGATTGCCCTTCTCCATCGTCGGCGAGAGCGCGGGCATGAGTACTTCGGTCGGCATGGCGCTACTGGCTTCCGGACAAATGGGTCAGCGATAAACGTCGGTATAAAGTTCGGACACGTCCGGTTCCGGATCGTGGGTCGCAAATTCCGCCGCCTCATTGATCAGGTCTCGCACTTCGGCGTCGATTTTCTTGAGTCCATCCTCTGTGGCAATTTTCTTTTTCAGAATTCGCTCGCGAGCCATGTCGATGGGATCATGATGCGAACGCACCTCATCAACTTCCTCGCGCGTGCGATACTTTGCCGGATCCGACATGGAATGGCCGCGGTAGCGATAAGTGAGCATTTCCAGGATATAGGGGCCCTTGCCTGCGCGGCACCATTGGGACGCTTTCTCGCCAGCTTCTTTCACCGCGCGCACATCCATGCCGTTAACTTGTTCGCCGGGAATGTTGAACGACAGCCCCCGCCGGGACAGATTGACTTCGGCCGAAGCGCGCGTGACTGCAGTGCCCATGGCATAGCGGTTATTCTCGATCACATAGATAACCGGCAGCTTCCACAGCTCCGCCATGTTGAAGCTCTCATAGACCTGGCCTTGGTTGGCTGCGCCGTCGCCGAAATATGTGAGAGTGAGGGAATTGTTGCCGCGGTAGCTGTTTGCGAACGCAAGCCCGGTGCCAAGGGGCACCTGCGCACCGACAATCCCATGCCCGCCATAGAATCCCTTTTCGACACTGAACATGTGCATGGAGCCGCCCTTGCCTTTGGAATAGCCGTGGGCGCGGCCCGTGAGTTCGGCCATGACACCTTTCGGGTCCATGCCGGTCGCAATCATGTGACCGTGGTCGCGATAGCCGGTGATCACCTGATCACCTTCCTTAAGGACCATCTGCATGCCGACCACAACCGCCTCTTGACCTATGTAAAGATGACAAAAACCGCCGATGAGCCCCATGCCGTACATCTGCCCCGCCTTCTCCTCGAAGCGGCGGATGGTCAGCATAGTGCGATAGGCGGACAGCTCTTGTTCCTTGGTGAACTCTGCGACTGGCTTGGCGTCGGGGATGGAATCTTTTTGGGCAACCGCCATTTGCACTCCCTGCGAAAGCGTCCGGCAATTGTGACGGGGCACCGGTAGGCTTCCTGAAACCCCATAGCGTAAATCGCCTGACGGCGAAAGCGCGAGGCCGACCGACGGCCCCTGCGGCAAAAGCAGCGCGTAGGGCGAAATAGCCAGCCCGTGGGGGTGGATAACGCACGTAGGGTTGGCAGCGATCCGCTAGCGGGGATTGAGCAGCAGGGTCAGGTCTCGTCGGTCAACATAGCCGATCAGAGAGCGTGCCTGCTCATCCAGCATGTCCGGGTCGATCCGGTCTGCACGCAAAAGCGAGACGCGCCGTTCCCATAGTGCCCGCTCAGCTTTAAGCTGGGAGAGTTCTCCCTTCATCGCAATGAGCTGTTGCTCAAGATCCTGTTGGGCGCGCAATCCATGGTTGCCGGTGAATGCATTGGCGGCAAAATAGCCGATAAACAACGCGGCGAAGGTGTAAAGGGCGAGGACGGTCAGGACGGTGCGGCGTCGGCGATGGGAGACCATGATGCCCGACAATGAGGCCCGCGCGTTAAGACCACTTTAATGCGCTAGAACCTGTAGCGGATCTCGTTGAGAACAAAATTTCCGAACCGCTTGCCACGGTTGCGCAGGACTTTGAGCAGCCCCTGATCCACGAAATAGGTGAGCAGAATCGAGTCGCGCGTCTTGAGCCGGTTGTGCACCGGATCTGCCGAGTGCCATGTATCGCTGCCGACCGCAAATGCATAGCCGGTGTTGGGCGCAAAACGCATCTGCACTTTCTTCGGCATCGAACCGTCCGGCAGCTTCTCGTGGAAGATGGTCCCAACGTCGGTATTGGTATCATCTTTTGGAAGATAGAGCTGGACTGTAATACCTTTCCAGTGCGTGTCGGTATGCGGTGTAATTTGATAGCCTGGAATATCGCGCGTGAGGATTGGGATGGGATACATACCGACCCCTTCAAAGCGCTCACCGAAGCGTTTTGACAAACCCGGCGCGAGCCGACGAATGAACGCCTGCTTGACCGGTTCGGAGCATAGCGCGCGGCCGACCAAGTCCCACAACATTCGTTTTTCTGGCGGCAGGTTGCGAATGTATTCCGGGAACAGATCGATCTTCACGCGCGTGTGTGTGCCGTCACGATCGTGACCCTTGCTGCGGCCGTGCATCGGCCGGTAGTCCGAAGACTCGGGCATTAACGCGAGGATCTGCGAATAAATGTCGTCAGGAAATACGTGGTCGAATTCAAGATGGAAGAACGGCTTTTCGACGGCGCGCGCGGAGTCAATCGACTGTACAATAGAGTTGGCAAGACGCTCGGACGCACGGCGGCGATCGTGGCTTGACAGGGTCGTGGTCTGGTCCATCGCAATACCTGGTTCGGCTTTGGTCGCAATTTGCAGCGAAATTGTGCCGGAATGCAAGATGCCGGTGTCGCGTTATCGACCGCGCGATCTCAGGGCATCACGGCCGGCATATCTGGCCTGCGTACCGAGTTCCTCCTCGATGCGCAGCAACTGATTGTACTTGGCGGTCCGGTCAGAGCGGGCGAGTGAACCGGTTTTGATCTGTCCGCAGTTAGTCGCGACGGCGAGATCGGCGATCGTCGAGTCTTCGGTTTCACCCGAGCGATGTGACATGACTGCGGTGTAGCCTGCCTTGTGCGCCATCTCGATGGCGGCCAGCGTTTCAGTCAGGGTGCCGATCTGATTGACCTTGACGAGGATTGAGTTCGCGATGCCGTCTTTGATGCCTTTCGCGAGGCGCGTTACGTTGGTGACGAAAAGATCATCGCCAACGAGCTGGCATCTCCCCCCGATCAAATCGGTCAGAATCTTCCAGCCTTCCCAATCATCTTCCGCCATGCCGTCTTCGACTGAAACGATTGGATAGCGACCGATCAAATCGGCAAGATATTTTGCCTGCTCTTGCCTCGAGCGTTTTTTTCCTTCGCCTTCGTAAATATAGATACCGTCCTTAAAAAATTCCGTAGCAGCGCAATCGAGAGCCAACATTACGTCGCCGCCGGGCTTGTACCCTGCTTTGCTGATTGCCTGCATGACGAAGTCGAGCGCGGCTCCGGCCGATTTCAAGTCGGGCGCAAAACCGCCCTCGTCTCCGACATTGGTATTGAGGCTCGCGGATTTAAGTTGCGTTTTCAGAGTATGGAAGATTTCCGAACCGGCGCGCAGCGCTTCAGCAAAAGTCGGCGCACCTGTCGGCATGATCATGAACTCCTGGAAGTCAATCGGGTTGTCGGCATGCACGCCGCCATTGACAATGTTCATCATCGGTACTGGAAGCACGCGTGCGGCGGTGCCACCAACATACCGGTAGAGCGGCGCCCTCTTGGCGATGGCTGCGGCCTTGGCGGTCGCTAGCGAAACACCGAGGATGGCATTGGCGCCGAGCCGCGCTTTGTTCGGAGTCCCGTCGAGGTTGATCAGTGTTTCGTCGATCTTGGCTTGCGCTTCGGCATCCATGCCGCCGATCGCGTCGAAGATCTCGCCGTTGACCGCGTCGACAGCTTTGCGAACGCCCTTCCCGCCATAACGACGCTTGTCGCCGTCGCGCAGTTCAACCGCTTCGTGGGCGCCGGTAGAAGCCCCCGAAGGAACAGCCGCGCGGCCTCTTGATCCGTCCTCAAGAACCACGTCCACCTCAACGGTCGGATTGCCGCGGCTATCGAGTATTTCGCGTCCGTTGATGTCGATGATGGCGGTCATGGCGCTCCCGACGTTGGATATGCCGGCGCTTCTACACTATGCTGCGCGGTATGGTCAGAAACCCTTGCAGCTTGCTCGCCAAAGACCGATTCCGCCCTCGCCCGTCGAGGCGGTCCTTGATCGCGTCTCCAATCCACACACCGGTACAAACTACATTGCGCGATTCACGGCGCCGGAATTTACCACGCTCTGTCCGATCACGGGCCAACCGGACTTCGCGCATCTCGTGATTGATTACGTACCAGCCCGGTATCTGGTCGAGTCGAAATCGCTCAAACTTTACCTTAACAGCTTCCGCAATCACGGCGCCTTTCACGAGGACTGCACCGTTGCCATCGGCAAGAAACTCGTGACGCTCCTTCGGCCGAAATGGTTGCGCATCGGCGGCTATTGGTACCCGCGCGGTGGCATGCCGATCGACGTGTTTTGGCAGAGCGGCAAGTTACCGAAAGATGTGTGGCTGCCGGATCAAGGCGTTGCACCCTATCGGGGCCGCGTTTAGGCGGTGGGCGCTTGCCGCTTGAGCTGCAAAGCACAGATCCAGCCCGTTGCCGTGAGCGCCGCCGCGCCAAGCAGCAAGACGGCCGTGATCCCGACACTCTTCAAGCCAACGCCGTAGACAACCGGCCCTGCCGCCTGACCAATAAAGAAGAAAAAGGAATGTGCAGCAGTCGCCGATCCGCGTGCGGCCGGCGCCAGTTCGGTGACGTAGACCTGGATGCAGCCGTGCAGCAGGTAAAAGCCAAAGCCGAGCACGATGAAATTCACAAACTCGACCGGCCACGGCACCCGCAGTGCAATCACAAGCAAGCAAAGCCCCATGATCATACCCCCAGCTGCCATGAGTCGGTTCTCGCCGATATGCGCGAGGAGCCATGCCACCATGAAGGTATAAATGACGCCGCCAATGCCGAATCCCGAAATCACCACGCCCGCAATTGAAGCGTGCGTCACGCCTACGGTCTGTAACAGGCCGGCCATATAAGGAAATACACCGAACAAAAATACGGCCTCGACAAAGACCGCGCCGAAACAGTACTTCGCCATCGGATTGTTAAAAATGACACGATAGTTCGGGATCAGCGTGGACAGATCGAACCGTCCCGACTTTTCGTCCATGCTACGAAAGCCGGGCAAGGCAACTGCAAGCGCGATCAAATCAACTGCTCCGGTGACAAAGAACACACCGCGCCACCCAATCACGTCCCCGATCACGCCGGCGCCGGATGCGCCCAACAAATTGCCGGTCATCGCTGCAAACAACAGCCGGCCAATTGCGACCTGACGTTGTTGCACGGGGACACGATCGCCGGCCACAGCCAGCGCAATCGGAAAGACGCCGCCGGCAGCAATGCCGGCAAGCATGCGCAGAACCATGAGTGTCTCGAAATTCGTGACAAGACCACAAGCGAGCGTGGTGACACCAAGAACGAGCATGCAAAGCGAGATCAACCGCGTCTTGCTGAACATATCAGCAAGCGCTCCCAATACCGGTTGGATGAGCGCGTAGGGTAGAGTGAATCCGGTTGAAAGCAGCGCCGCGGTGGTCGGTGCAACCTTTAGGCCTTGAGCAATTTGCGGAATAACGGGATCGACCGAGCGCATAAATAGCGTTGTCGCGAAGACCACAAACGCCATAAGATTGAGGGCACGGCCCATTGATTTGGAACGCAGTGCGGGTTAGCGCTTTGCCACCCGGTCCAATTCGACCAGCATGCGCAGTAGCGGTTCCATCTCTTTCAGCGGCAGCATATTCGGGCCGTCGGATGGCGCGTTGTCCGGATCCTGATGTGTCTCGATGAAAACGGCGGCAACGCCGACCGCCACCGCAGCCCGCGCAAGTACCGGAACAAACTCCCGTTCGCCGCCCGACTTATCACCACGCCCACCGGGTTGCTGCACTGAGTGAGTGGCGTCGAAAATCACGGGCGCCTGTGTTGTTCGTTTGAGGATTGGCAGCGCGCGCATGTCCGAAACGAGTGTATTGTAACCGAAAGACACCCCGCGTTCGGTCACCAGAACATTGCGATTTCCTGCGCCGGTGATTTTCTTAACGACGTTTTGCATATCCCACGGCGCCAGAAACTGCCCCTTTTTCACGTTGACAATTTTTCCGGTCCTTGCGGCCGCAACCAGCAGATCGGTTTGCCGACAAAGAAATGCCGGAATTTGCAACACGTCCACCACCGGGGCCGCGCGCGCGCACTGGTCCGCCTCGTGGACATCGGTCAGTACCGGCACTTTCAGTTTCTCGCGAATTTCGGAAAAAACCGGGAGGGCTTGTTCGAGGCCGATGCCGCGCGGAGAGTGCGCCGAGGTACGGTTCGCCTTGTCGAACGAAGTCTTGTAGACGAGACCGACGCCAACCCGAGCGGCAATCTCTTTCAGCGCAGTCGCCATTTCCATGGCGTGGGACTTGCTTTCCAGTGCGCAAGGTCCTCCGATCAACGCCAGCGGCAATTCATTGCCGAAACGCACAGCACCGGCTGCAACAGTCGAGTTTGGCTTCTGATCCAAGGCTTAAATCCCCGCGCGCCGGACCATGAAACGGCAACGGCTCACGGTCAACGGGCCTTTGGTGCCGCAGGTTCAAAAGCCAGTATCGCCCCCATGGCATCCTCTGATCCGATCACCGCAGCATTTCGGGCGTACAGGCCCGCAAGGCCGGCGAGTTCGGGTGCGGCTTGCAGACGGCTCGGATGAGCGACGGCCAGCCGGAGCGCCGCAAGCCGGGCTCCACCGACCACACTCGGTGCCGTAACGCCGAAGCGCTGAAGGAAAGCGGCGGGTGTTACGACATCGATCGCTCCGTGCGGAGTGGCGATGGCAAAACCTTCGTCATGGGCTGCAGCACTCGCACCGACAAAGGTCTCCAAAAATTTCCGGTGTTGCTGAGGACGATCAGCCGCGACAACAACACCCGCGACCCCCTCGACACTGTTGGCGTGCTTCTGAAAAGCTGGATTCCAAAAATTTTCCGGGTGGTGCTGTTGGCAGGTAAAAAACCCGATGTCAGGTGCTCGCGGATCGGATGCGAAGGCCAAACTGAACGCAACCTTGACCGGCGTGCCATCGGGACGCTTGCCTTCACGTTCGAAGTCATAAAGTTCGAAATCCCCGATTCCCTCTTTACGAAATTCGTCAACGTCGGGCGCGCCTCGCCCTGAGAGCACCAGCATCGACAACCCCTGCTCTCGCATCAAAAAATTGTGGTTGAATGCGCCGAACGAAAAGTGGCGAGGCGAGTGCGGCGCGATTGCGTTTGCATCTGCTACGGCCAGCAGTTCGATGAAGACGCCGGGTAGCTGGACGATGTGATTTTGAGTTCCCCACCCACGCGGATGACTGTTGCGCGCACCCACCATGAAGCCCAGCCGCCGGTAAAGTCCGGCGGCCGCATCGAGATCGCGCACCGCATGAACAATATGATCAAGCCCGCGGACCATTGCGGCACTACACCAGCCGACTCCGCTCGACCGCCGCGCCGATGAAGGACGAGAACAGCGGATGTGGTTCAAATGGCCGCGACTTCAGCTCGGGATGGAATTGCACGCCGATGAACCATGGATGGTCTTCATATTCGACAATCTCTGGCAAAATCCCGTCGGGTGACATGCCGGAGAAGCGCATACCCCGCTGTTCGAGCCGACCTTTGTAAGCCGTGTTGACCTCATAACGGTGACGATGACGTTCTGAAATTTCGGTCATGCCATAGATCTGAGATACCCGGCTGCCGCGTGTAAGCACCGCATCATAGGCTCCCAACCGCATGGTGCCGCCAAGGTCGCCGGCCGCGCTGCGTTTCTGTAACTCGTTGCCCTTCAGCCACTCGGTCATCAGGCCGACCACCGGCTCTGATGTTTGACCAAACTCGGTAGAGTTGGCGTTCTCTATACCGCATAGATTGCGCGCAGCTTCCAGCACTGCCATCTGCATCCCAAAGCAGATACCGAAATAGGGAACCTGGCGCTCGCGCGCGAACTGCGCCGCCTTGATCTTGCCTTCTGCTCCGCGCTGACCGAAACCACCGGGCACCAGAATGCCGTTGACATGTTCAAGAAACAGTGTCGGATCTTCGTTCTCGAATACTTCCGACTCGATCCAATCGAGATTGACCTTCACCTTGTTGGCAATGCCGCCGTGCGAGAGCGCCTCGATCAACGATTTATAGGCATCCTTCATGCCCGTGTATTTGCCAACGATGGCGATAGTGACATCGCCCTCGGGATTGCGGATGCGTTCATTGATCAAACGCCAGCGATCGAGATCGGGCGCCTGGCGCGGTTCAATGCCGAATGCGGCCAGCACTTCGGTGTCGAGCCCTTGGGCAGAATAAGCTTCCGGAACTGCGTAAATATTGTCGACATCGCGGGCTTCGATCACCGCGCTTTCGCGCACGTTGCAGAACAGTGCGAGCTTTCGCCGCTCTCCTTCAGGAATCGGCCGATCGGTTCGGCAAAGCAAAATGTCTGGCTGGATGCCGATCGAACGCAGTTCTTTCACCGAATGTTGGGTTGGCTTGGTCTTAAGCTCGCCCGCGCTCGGGATGAAAGGCATGAGGGTGAGGTGGATATATAGCGCGTGTCGGCGCGGCAGATCGTTGCCCAATTGGCGGATCGCCTCGAAGAACGGCAGACCTTCAATGTCGCCGACAGTGCCGCCGATCTCACACAACACAAAATCGAACCCATCGTTGCCCTCGCGGATGAAATCCTTGATGGCATTGGTGACGTGCGGGATGACCTGGATCGTGGCGCCGAGATAGTCGCCACGCCGCTCACGGGCAAGGATGTCCTGATAGATGCGGCCCGTGGTGATGTTGTCGTGACGCGTCGCGGGGCGGCCGGTAAAGCGTTCATAGTGCCCGAGGTCGAGATCGGTCTCGGCGCCGTCATCGGTGACGAATACCTCGCCATGCTGGTAGGGCGACATCGTTCCCGGATCGACATTGAGATAGGGATCGAGCTTGCGAAGGCGGACCTTGTAGCCGCGCGCCTGCAGGAGCGCACCGAGCGCCGCGGATGCAAGGCCCTTGCCGAGTGAGGAAACCACGCCGCCGGTTATGAAAATGTACCGCGCCATGGGAGCTAACGTCTAACCTCCAGGAATCGATTCGACGAGCGCGAAAAGCACAGAGCCGGTCTGCGCCTGTGCGTAGCTCGGTAAGCCTGCGATTTTGCAAAGTTTTGGGTCACTATTTTTATGCCTCAAACGCCCAGTTCCCAACATTTCAACCCCAGCCAAGTCCGTAACGCTGAAGGGCCGGAATTTCCCGGCCCTTCGGTTGCGATGTCACTTCGACTGCGGCACCTGAGGCCCCGAAGGGGCCGCCGGAGCCGCTGGTGCTGCCGGCGGCGTGCCGCCTTGCAGCTGATTGAGTAAGCCCCCTCCACCACCGCCAAGCGGTGTCGGTGCCCCCGGTGCAGTTGGCGCGCTTTGCCCGCCCTGGAGGATCGATGTCGGCTTCCGACTCATGCCGGCGAGGATCGACAGCAAAAGACTGGTCACGAAGAACAGGCCGGCCAAGACCGCGGTTGCACGTGTCAGCACGTTGGCGGTACCGCGGCTGGTCATGAAGCCGCCGGTCGAACCGATCCCCAGTCCGCCGCCCTCCGATCGCTGCAGCAGAACGACTCCGATGAGCGCGAGCACCAGCATCAAATGGATAACAATGATCACATGCTGCATCAGGCCATTATCCGTTCAAAAGTCGCCGGTCCGGGCTTCCGCCCAGGCGGCGTTACAAGATCCATATAGGAATTTGCCGCGGTCTCTACACGATCATCGCAGCTTTTTCCACCCTTGCCGCCGCTAGCGGTAAACGGCAGCAATACCGAGGAAATCTTCGGCTTTCAGACTGGCTCCGCCAACCAGGGCGCCATTCACATCAGAAACTGTCAAAAGTTCCTTGGCATTGCCCGGCTTGACCGATCCCCCATAGAGAATGCGGATACGTCCACCATCACCGCCAAAACGTTCGGCCAGTTGCTTGCGCACAAAAGCATGGACCTCTGCAACGTCGTCTTGTGTGGGGGTGAGACCCGTTCCGATTGCCCAAACTGGTTCGTAGGCAACAACCAGCTTGCCGGCGGTGGCACCGTCTGGCAACGAGCCTTCGAGTTGTCGGCCGACGATTTCAAGGGTCTTCCTGGCCTCGCGTTCGGCCCGCCGTTCACCGACACAAACGATAGCGATCAGACCGGCTCGCCATACTGCTTGCGCCTTCGCACATACGTCCGCATCCGTTTCATGATGATCGGTGCGGCGCTCTGAATGGCCCACGATGACGGCGCACGCGCCAGCGTCGGCCAGCATCTCGGCCGAAATGTCCCCCGTGTGGGGGCCTGATGCCGCAGCGTGACAATCCTGCGCCCCGATCGCTAACGCGGAGCCGCGCGCAGCGGCGGCGAAGGTTG